>Ga0315290_10004463_pt1 | contig 10075 bp, 9 predicted proteins | sample YL17G12_0_MG_FD_203627 | JGI IMG/M metagenome (GOLD analysis project Ga0315290, IMG submission 203627) | Sediment microbial communities from Yellowstone Lake, YNP, Wyoming, USA - YL17G12_0 | ecosystem: Environmental > Aquatic > Freshwater > Lake > Sediment | place: USA: Wyoming | collected...
CTGACGCGCGCCCGGCACGTGATCGAGCAGCCACGCCAGCTTGGTGCCGGAGAAATAGGGGTCGAGCAGCAGTCCCGTGCGCCGGGCGACCTCGGGCTCGAGACCTTCAGCCTTCAGTTGCTGGCACAGGTCGGCCGTGCGTCGATCCTGCCAGACGATGGCTGGCGCAAGCGGCCGGCCAGTGCTGCGGTCCCACAGCACGGTCGTTTCACGCTGGTTGGCGATGCCGATGGCCGCCACGTCCGCCGGCGTCGCGCGCGCTCGCACCAGCACTTCCGTGATCGTCGCAGCCTGCGTCGTCCAGATCTCTTCCGCATCGTGCTCGACCCAGCCGGAACGCGGAAAGTGCTGCGTGAATTCGCGCTGCGCCGTCGCCACCGGCGTGCCGGCGGCGTCGAACAGGATCGACCGCGAGCTGGTGGTGCCCTGGTCGAGCGCGAGGATGAACTGCGGCATGTGGGTACCTGCGGAGGCGAACCCCGATTCTAGATCAGCAGGCCCTGCATTGCGCCCCGCGCCCGGGTTACGCGATGATCCGGCGATGACACAGGCCGAAGGCGTCGCGGAGTTCACCCTCAAGGCCATCGTCGTCGGCGTCGTGCTCGGCATCGTGTTCGGCGCCGCCAACGCCTACCTCGGCCTGCGCGTGGGCATGACGGTCTCGGCGTCGATTCCCGCCGCCGTCATGACCGTCGCGACGTTCCGCCTGTTGCGCCTGCGTGGCACGATCCTCGAGGCCAACCTCTCGCAGACGGTCGCCTCGGCCTCCACCGCGCTCGCGACTGGCACGATCTTCACGATCCCCGCGCTGTTCCTGTGGGGCGCCACCCCGCCGTACCTGCAGGTCGTGGCACTCGCGTTTCTGGGCGCGTTGCTGGGCATCGCCGCGATGGTGCCGCTGCGGCGGCTGTTGATCGTCAAGGCGCACGACGAGTTGCCGTACCCCGAAGGCACGGCCTGCGCCGAAGTGCTGCGCGCCACGGTGCACGAATCGAGCGGCGCGGCGAATGCCAGCGCGTGGATCTTCCGCGGCATGGCGGTGGGTGCCGCGGTGAAGGTCGTCATCTCGCTGGCTTACCTGCTGCCCGGCGAAATCGGCTTTGCCTTGCCGGTGTTGCCGAAAGCGGAACTCGCGCTCGAGATTGCACCAGCGCTGCTCGGCGTGGGGTACATCCTCGGCTACCGGCAGGCGGCGGTTTGCGTGGCGGGCGCGCTGATCTCGGCCGTCGTGATCACACCGCTCATCGCCTGGATGGGCGCGGCGATGACGCATCCGCTCTATCCGGAAACGCAGCGGCTCATCGTCGACATGGACGCCGGCGACATCTGGTCGCGCTACGTGCGCTACATCGGCGCCGGCGCCGTGGCCACCGCGGGCATCCTCACGGTGTTGCGTGGCCTGCCGACGATGCTGGACGCGTTCACGTCCGTTGCGCGCGGCATGCAGGACAGCGATGCGCGCGGTGGCCGTGCGACGGCACGGACCGATCGGGACCTGCCCGGCAGCTTCGTGTTCGGTGGCGTGGCGCTGGTGGTGTTGACCGCAGGCCTCGTGCCCGGCGTGTTCGCGGGCGAGATGGCGCCGCTGCAGCGCGCGATCCTCGCGTGCGGCGTCGGTGTGTTCGGCGTGCTGTTCGTCGCGGTCGCGGCCCGCATCGTGGGCATCGTGGGCGTCTCCTCGCAACCCACGTCGGGCATCGCGCTGGTGACGCTGCTCGGCACCGCGTCGGTCTTCGCGGCCGCGGGATGGGTCAACCTTGACGCGCGTGCCGGCGTGCTTACCGTCGGCACGATCGTCGCGGTGGCGGCCAGCAAGGCCGGCGACATCTCGCAGGACCTCAAGACGGGATGGTTGCTCGGTGCCACGCCGGCGCGCCAGCAACTCGGCCAGCTCATTGGCGCGGCCTTCGCGTGCTGGGCCGTTGCGGCGACCGTGATGCTGCTGGGCAATGCCTATGAATTCGGTTCGAAGGAAATCCCCGCGCCGCAGGCGACGCTGATGAAGACGATCATCGAAGGCGTGCTGTCAGGAGCGCTGCCGTGGGACCTGGTGCTGACCGGCGCCGGCCTCGCGATCGCTGCGATGCTGTGCGGCGTGTCGGGGCTCGCATTTTCGATCGGGATCTACCTGCCGCTCGCGACGATGGCGCCGCTGTTCGTGGGCGGTTGCGTCCGTGCACTGGTAGAGCGCAACCGCGCGCCGGGTTCAGCGAGCGAAGGCGATACCGGCATCCTGGCTGCCTCGGGCCTCGTTGCCGGCGAAGGTCTCGCGGGTGTCGCCATCGCAGGGCTCGTCGCGGCAGGCATTGCGCCGAAGGCGATCGATCCGCGGTTTGGGGGGCTGGGCGGCGAAATCGGCGCGCTCATCATCGCGCTCGGAATCTGCTTCTTCCTGTTGCGCGGTGGGCGACAGGGCGCGCCCGCCAGGGTCGCCTGAATCCGTCGCCCGGCGCGCAGCGGCACGCTCGAGTCAGTGCTGCGCGAGCCATTCGTCCAGGACTTTCTCGCTGCCCGCGGCCAGGTGCACGCCGAGCTTGCTGCGGCGATAGAGGATGTCCTGGGCCGTGCGGGCGAATTCCACGGTGCGCAGATAATGAATTTCCTTTGCGTACAGGCCCGGCAGCACTTCCTCGCCGAGATCCGTGACCTTCGAGCACCCGGCGAGCATCCGGTCCACGCGCGTGCCGTACGCACGTGCGTAGCGGCGCAGCAATGCAGGTGCGAGCCAGCCGTGACGAACGCTCGCCTGCGCCAGGAATCCTGCGAAGTCGGCGTTGGGCATGTCGCCGCCCGGCAGCGGAGTTGCTGCAGTCCACGACTTCGAGGCGCTGCCGAGCGCTGGAGTGAGCATGTCGACCACTGTTTCCGCGAGCTTGCGGTACGTGGTGAGCTTGCCGCCGTACACGGACAGGAGCGGCGGTCCGGAGCGATCGAAATCGATGATGTAATCGCGCGTGACGCTTTTCGGATCGTCGGCCGAAGCCGCCAGCAGCGGACGCAGGCCGGCAAAGGTCCAGACGACATCGGTGACGTCGAGGTCGCGCTGAAAGTACCGGTTGGCCATGTCGAGCAAGTATGCTTGCTCGGCCGCCGCGATCGCGGGATGCGCGAGGTCGCCCGTGTATTCGCTTTCCGTCGTGCCGATGAGCGTGAGGTCGCCCTCGTAGGGCAACGCGAATACGATACGCCCGTCGGGCGCCTGGAAGATGTACGCGAAGTCGTGGTCGAACAGCCTGCGTACGACGATGTGGCTGCCGCGGATCATGCGCGGATGCTGCCGGGCGGACGTCGGCGTGCAGCGGTCGAGGAACTCCGCGACCCAGGGTCCCGCCGCGTTCACCACGAGCCGCGCTCGCAGGGCTCTTGCGCGACCGTCGGTTGCGCGCAGCGTCGCGATCCACTCCCCGCCATCACGCTGCAGGCCGACGCAGGCCGTGCGCGTCAGTACCTCGGCGCCACGCTCGGACGCATCGACGACATTGGCCACGACCAGTCGCGCATCGTCGACCCAGCCATCCGAGTATTCAAAACCCGTGCGGTAACGCGGATCGAGCGGTTGCCCGGCGGGATGCGTGCGCAGGTCGATCGCCTTCGACGCCGGCAGGTTCTTGCGCCGCGCGAGGTGGTCGTACAGGAAGAGACCGGCGCGGATCATCCACGCGGGCCGCAGGTGCGAGTCGTGTGGCAGCACGAAGCGCAGTGGCCACGCCAGATGGGGTGCGGAGGCGAGTACCACCTCGCGCTCCTGCAGTGACTTCCGCACCAGGCCGAAGTCGAAGTACTCGAGGTAGCGCAGTCCGCCGTGGACCAATTTCGTGCTGGCGGAGGACGTGTGCGACGCCAGGTCGTGCTGTTCGCAGAGCACCGTGCGCAGGCCGCGGCCCGCCGCATCGCGCGCGATGCCCGCGCCGTTGATGCCTCCGCCGACGACGAGGACGTCGCAGGTCGCAGTCACGGTGGTCAACGGTAGAGAGTCACGGACGCGCGCTGCTCGTTCCAGGCGAGTTCGTCGACGCGCGTGAGGGCTTCGAGGTCGCCCGGGAGCGCCGCGCGGTCATCGACCCAGGTGCGCAGGAACTCACTGCCGTTGATCAGGTCGATGGCCAGTCGGTCGCTCTCGTACTCGTAGGGGAAGTCACGCCACAGGTCGTAACCCGGCTGCAGGTTGCGCAGCGCCTTGAACGCCAATGCCTGCAGGCGCCACGGACGGAAGGCCGCGTGGTCGTACGAGCCGTCTTCGACGTGCGTCTGCAAGCCCGCGCAGAGCCGGCCCTGGTGCTTGTGGAACGTCGGCTCGAACCAGCAGGGACGCAGCCGGCAGCCCGCGAGCCACTCGGGGGCGAGGCGGTGCATTTCGGCAACGAGCGCGCCGCTGTCGAGGTCGGGTGCGCCGAACAACTCGAGCGGACGCGTGGTGCCGCGGCCTTCGGAGAGCGTGGTGCCTTCCAGCATCACGGTGCCCGGATAGCAGCGCGCCATCGCAAGATTCGGCGCATTGGGGCTCGGGTTGATCCAGGTGCGTTCGCCGAGTGGCCAGCCGAACCCCGGTGCGGATTCCGGCTGCCAGCCCGTCATCTCGACGACACGGTAATCGACCTCGAGGTCGAAGCGGCGAACGAACCAGCGCCCCATCTCACCGAGCGTGAGTCCGTGCCGCATCGGCATTTCGCCGGCGCCGACGAAGCTTTCCCAGCCCGGCCGGAGGCTCAAGCCTTCGACGGGACGGCCGATCGGGTTCGGCCGGTCGAGCACCCACACGCTCTTGCCGCGCCGTGCCGCGGCCTCCAGCACGTAGCGCAGCGTCGTGATGAACGTGTAGATGCGGCAGCCGAGGTCCTGCAGGTCGACGAGCAGCACGTCGAACGTGTCGAACATCGCATCCGTTGGGCGTCGCACTTCGCCATAGAGGCTGAAGATCGGAATGCCCAGCCGCGCATCGTTGAAGTCCGGCGACTCGACCATGTTGTCCTGCTTGTCGCCACGCAAACCGTGCTGCGGGCCGAAGGCGGCCGTGAGACGCACGTCGTCGAGCGCGGCCAGCGCGTCGAGCGAATGCGTGAGATCGGCCGTGACCGAGGCAGGATGCGCGAGCAGCGCCACGCGGCGGCCGCGCAGGTCCTTGCGCAGGGCGGGGTCTGCGCAGAGGCGGTCGATGCCGAACTTCACGAGCCCGGGTTCCGCACGGCGTCGCGCAGCAGGTCCGTCGAGCCGGTCGGCTGCTTGCCGACCTGGAGCACGAAGCCCAGCCGGTGATGAAAGTCGGGCAGCGCGGAGGGGTGCGTGAGCGCCCAGTACGTCAGGCGGCCATCCTTCTCCTCGATGACGGCCGCAGCGCCGGCGCGCAACGGCGCCCCCGGTTGCGGCATCGGCAGTTCGGCGATGTAGGTCACGGCCGTGAGCACCAGTCCTCGCTGGGTGGGTCGCACCGCCACGCGCGGTGGCCGCCGCACTTCGATCGGCGCCATGCCGCGCCGATAGGCGACGAATCCATACATCGCCCATTCGGTCGATGGCGAGAAATTGAGTTCGCAGTACGCATCGCTGTCGGGGAGCGCGACGAAAACTTCGAAACACGTGTGGCGCCACAGTTCGTCGGTGCGGGCGGCGGGACGCAACTTAGGCAGCACGACCTGCGACATGTCGGCGTCGAGCACGAATCGCACCGCGAGTTTGCCGGCGCCGCCGATGCGCGCGCTGGCGGTGATGCCGCGCACCGCGTTGCTCGGACTGGAGGGATGGCAGGCCAGGGCGACCGTCTGGGGCTGTGTTCTAGTCATCGGATCAATTCTAAAGGGACCGGCTCAGATTGGCTCGATCAACGTAGGGTCCGGCCGCTCCATCCAGCCGAGGACCGCTGCGGCGAACCGGCCGCACTCCGCGATGGCCGTTTCCCACGCGCGGATTCGCCCCGCGTGGTCGGGCCCGTAGCGATAGAAGTCCCGCCGGTCCGGCAGCCTCCCGTTCGGCAGTGTGGCGAGGAAGGCAGGCGAGGGGGAAACCAGCAGCATGTCGTCGAGCCACGGATGGGCACGGGGCGAGCGGCGCCACGGCAGGTGCTTGTCGAGCCAGCCCGGGGTCACGAAGTCGTTGAAGTGCGGGTAGAACACGATGCGACCCGCCGTGGCCCGTCGTGGGTAGGGCAGCAGCAGGTGGTAATCGACGAGCGCGCCGTCCCAGTAGAGCCCGGGCGGCGCGCCTGCAATGTCGCGCACGGGGGAAGCCAGCGTCGGAATGGTGCCCGATGCCAGCAGCGCGTCTTCGGCGTTCACCGGATCAAGGCCGACGCGGATCAGACCGAATTCGTCGAACGCGCCGCCGTCGAACACGCTGGGACCGGGGCCGGCGTGGAAGACGACCCGCTCCAGGTAACTGGCCAGGCGCGAGCGCGAAACGACATTGCTCAGCACGGCCCGGCCGAACGCCAGCCTGGATTCGCGGCCGTGCAGCGGGCCGCGCGCCCGCGAGGTCACGATGGCAAGCGTCACGCCGGGTCGCCAACGCAGTGTGCCGGCGCCTCTCGCGGCGGCGGCGATGCGACGGCAGACGACGCTGACCTCCGGCGGCGTTGGACGCGCGCTGTAAGACTGCTCGTGCACGTACGCGTGCTGGACCCGGTCCAGTGCGGCCAGCGGGTTTTCCTGCGCCAGGGCTGCCATGCGCCACGCGCCCACCGAAGCGCCGATGAGTTCCACCGGACGGTCTTCGGGCAACCAGCCGTGTTGCAGCAGCAGGCGGTCAAAGGGCAGCAGCGCGAGACCCTTGGGTCCGCCTGCGGCCGCGGGGATGCACTCGATGTCGCCCGGGGCCAGTCCACGGTCGAGCACGTGGCGCAGGGCCCGCGGGCCGGCACGCAGGGTGAATGGGCAGGAAAGGTCGCTCATCGGGGAGGCGATGCTAGCAGCTCGCACGACGGGCCCGCAGCGCTGCGTTACGATTCGAAAACGGCGCAGGCCACCGGCAGGGAGCGGGCATGAAAACGACGGCGTCGATCGTCATCTGTACGGCGGCCGTAGTCGCGCTATTGGTCGCTGAGCGGCGTGAATCGCAGGCAGGCAAGTGGTGCACGAAGCCGGTCGCCTCCGCGGCATTCATCGCCGTCGCGGTGTTCGCGGGCGCGCTCGATTCGGACTACGGGCGGCTGATCCTGCTCGGCCTCGTACTGTGCCTGCTCGGCGACGTCCTGCTGATCCCCGCAGGTCGCCTCGTCGCTTTTCGTGCCGGTGTGTTTGCGTTCCTCGCCGGGCACATCGCTTTTGCGGCCGCATTCCTGACGCAGCCGCGCAGCACGCCCTGGCTGGCCGTGGCTGTTGCGGCACTCGCGTTGGTGCTGTGGGGCGTGTGGCGATGGCTCAGTCCCCGCTTGCCGGCGGACATGCGTGTGCCGGTGCAGGCCTACTTCCTGGTTATCGGCGTCATGACGGCCCTGGCCTGCGCGGTGAGCGGGGCCGGCGGACCGTCCATCGTTGCGGCAGGTGCACTCGCGTTCACTGCTTCCGACATTTCGGTGGCGCGTGACCGGTTCGTCCACCAGGAGTTCGCCAATCGCGCGTGGGGGTTGCCGCTGTATTACCTGGCGCAGGTGCTGCTGGCACTGAGTCCGTCCATGATCCGCGGCTGAGTCGCCGAGGCAATGTCGATGCTGCAAACCGATGAATCCCTCCCCGAGGTGGTGCGCGTTCCCGCACCTTGGTCGCTGCGCGGGCACGCGTGGATGGTGGCGCTGCGGTTACCGGCCGGCGATGCAGCGCGGACTGCCTTCGTTCCGCCCGATCTCCGCCCAACGGTGAAGTCGGTGTTTTCCGTCCTGATATGCGTCGTCTACGACGAGGCGCCCTGCGGTCCCTACCGCGAGTTGCTCTTCATCCCGGGCACGATGGAATTCGGCGACGCGCGCCATCCCTCCGTCAGTCGCATTCTCGTGTCAACCTGGGACAGCGTCGTGAACGGCCGCAGCAACTGGGGCATCCCGAAAGATCGGGCCGACTTCGACTGGGTGCGCAGCGAAGACGGCGACCACTGGCGCGTGACCAGCGACGGCCGGGAGCTTTGCGCGCTCGAGTTCACCGAGCCGACGGGGGTGCGGCTGCCGCTCAGGACAGCCTGGGTGCCGCGCAAGCTTGGCACCCTCGCGCAACGGCTGGACGGCCGGACCTACTATTACCGGCCCGCAGCCACGGGTGACCTGCGACTGTGCCGGTTGCGCCAGTGGCGCTTCGACCCGCAACTGTTCCCGGACCTGTCCCGTGCCACGGTGCTCGCGGCCCTGCGCATCGAAGGCTTCAGGATGGTTTTTCCGGCGGCGCGCATCGTCGACTGATTGCTTCACTCGAGACAAGGCGGGTCGCGTCCCTGCGAGCCCGCCCTGACTCGATGACCAATCTGATCGCTCAACCGACGTTGTGCGCGGTGCCCGTCGCGTGCAGCGCCTGCAGTTCGCGGCTGCCGATCTTGTCGACCGCGCTGTCCAACGCGCTGTCGTAGCATGCTCGGTACTCCATCCGGCGCTGCAGGTCCCGCGAATGCGGTGCGTTGCCGCAGGCGCGTTTTGCCGCCGCCGACAGTCGCGCATACAGCGCCTTGTTGCCGGCAACGCCGTTGAGGTCGAGATCCGAGTAAGTCACCACGACGCTGTCGTAGCGCGGGCTGGCCTTGGCTGCGTCGCCGGCTTGTGCTGACGCGGCGATTCCGGTCGTCGCCGCAAAGGCGACCATCGTGACGAGCATCCGGGATTTCTGCATGTTCGTTTGCATGACAATCTCTCCTGAGTAGTTCGATCGATGTGCTTCCATTCACCGCGCATTGAGTTTGATGCAGTGGCCACGCGGTTTGTGGTCGCTTCGTCGCGTGGAGCAGGCGACTCGTCGCAGTCCGGTCTGCTAAGGTTGATTGCGCCGCCACTGCGGCAGGTGCCGACCCATGCTCACGTTCAAGATCGCGTACACGGCATTCGTCCTGCTGGTGGCCGTGATCTGGTGGCGCCACTACAGCTGGCGCAACTTCCTGTGGTTTTCGGACATCGCGTTCATCGGCGCGGTGCCCGCGCTGTGGTTGCAGAGTTCAGCGTTGGCGAGCGTGCTGGCCGTCGCCGTGCTGCTGCCCGAGATTCTCTGGAACGTGGATTTCGTGGCGCGATTGACGTCGCGACGCCGCATCACGGGCCTGACGGATTACATGTTCGAGCCCGAGCGCTCAAGGCTGCTGCGTGGCCTGTCGCTGTTTCACGTGCCGTTGCCGCTGGTGCTGCTCTGGATGGTCCGTGAGTACGGGTACGACGCAAGGGTGGGACTGGCGGGCGCCGTAGTGCTGGCCGCGGTGGTGCTGCCGTGGAGCCGCGCGGTGAGTACGCCTGAGCGCAACATCAACTGGACTTATGGGCTCGGTGCCCGCCGCTCGTCGGCGTCACCGGCGACCTACGTAACGCTGCTCTTCTTCGCTTTCGTTGCGTTCGTCTTCGTGCCGACGCACGCGCTGCTGCAGGCGCTGTACGGCGCGCAGCCCTGAGCCGGACTCACGCACGCGAGGCGCTGCGTCGCCCGCCGGTGGCGGCCGCTGCGGATAGTCCGGATCTTTACGGCGGCGACCGCTCGGCTATACTTCCCACCAGCATCAAGACAGGGCGTTCGCGCCCAGGCCAACCTGCCTTCCCGGGCAAGGTGGCTCGCACCGGAAGGTGCGGATGCGGCCGGCAGGCAACGAAGCGGGTGCAAACTCACTGGAACCCTCCGGCGCGTCATGCGGCGGAGGGTTTTTCGTTTGCGAACCTCCCCCAAGACACGCCGCGAGACGCGCCTCGTCGCACCGGTCAGGTGGCAACGCCCTCGGGCCAGGAGGTTCTGAACATGTCGATCCAGTCTCAACACGCCGTCGCCGCGCGACCGGCACAGCTGACAGAGCGCGCCGACGTAGCGGCGCATCGCGTCCTGCTGCGCGCATTGATTCTTGCGGGGACGCGCGACGCCGCGCCTTCCGCCACCACCGCAGCACTCATGCGCTACTGGCAAGAATTGAGATTGGCCAGCGTGACGCAGCGACGATGGGTCGTCGCAGCGCTGCGCGCGGCTGTGCGCCGGGGCGA
>Ga0315290_10004470_pt1 | contig 10070 bp, 22 predicted proteins | sample YL17G12_0_MG_FD_203627 | JGI IMG/M metagenome (GOLD analysis project Ga0315290, IMG submission 203627) | Sediment microbial communities from Yellowstone Lake, YNP, Wyoming, USA - YL17G12_0 | ecosystem: Environmental > Aquatic > Freshwater > Lake > Sediment | place: USA: Wyoming | collected...
TATTTTTATGGAAGAATACTTAGAGTTCTGGGTCGTACTCGTTGGGGAATTGAACTAGTCCTACTAGAAGATAGGAGTAGAAAGAAAGAAATGATTTCTGATTGTGATGTGATTAGAACTTGTAATCCTGATCAGAAGCCTATTCCTATGTATAGATGGTATCCGTTCTTCAAAAACCCAACACTCAACCCTCAGAAACCAATGTATGGTTTCTTTAGTAGAAAAGCTGCTGCCTCGAAAGCTACAGGTACAGCTTTCTATTCAACTCCTAGTGGGAATGAGGTTGAGGTAACATCTGTCTCCTATTCACCACAACCAGATTATATACCAGGATGGAGTGATACTGTTAGCGTAGGAGAAGTAATCAGTTGGATACGTCAAGGAAATCCTGGTAGAGAAGATGAAGAGTTTTACATATGACAAATCAAGAACTCTCCTCACATCTGATGATCTTACAACAGTTAGCTAACCCACCAATGGGTGTTTCTTGTGTGAGATCTATCTGTCAATATTTGGATGCTGGTGATCAAGATGGCGCCAAGGCTGTAGCTAGGAATGAATGTGATAAGATTAGCCAATATTCAGATATCATCATTATGATTCATGACAACCTAGTTGATTTGGGTTGTTACTACAAGTTTGCTAAAGAGAGGAAATCAAAAGAATAGAGAAGGAGGTGAAAGAATAATGTCCGTTTGGGCACATGTAGCAGGAATGATAAGGGTTGATGGCTTCTTTCTAACCGAGGAGGCACGGGTGAAAGGTCTTCAGGACTTGAAAGATATCCTGGGTCCTATCACTGAATATAAAACACCCCAAGGACCGGGCGTATGGAATGATTCGAAGATTCCATGCGGGTCCGAAGGGAGTTTACAGTATGATATCCTAGTCAGTCCTAATCTTAATCATGCGGCGCAATTCGTTGTTGCTGTTTGGGGAGATCTTAGGAGTTTCGTTAACGAGAAGAAACAGATTGAGAGTTGGTGGGAATCTGTTTTGGATTCTATTGAGAATCATCCTTCTAAGTTTCTGAGTGTTCGGTTAGACACCCTGCACGTTTATGATTTGGAAGAACAGTTGATTGAGGATACGAAAGACAACTGCTCTGTAATCAAAGACGGAGGAAGTTGTGAGACGTGTATTGAAAAGTGCTGCGTCAAGAAGTAAAAACGGTGAATGGAGGGATTTGGGATACGTTCTAAATCTCTCCATTCACTATACATATTAATCAGTAAAGAAGTACCCATTATTTCACCAGAAAGAAACAAAGAAAGTAGATGAGAAGAAAGGAAGGAGGTGATAACTATGCCCAACTATGAGGGTGATTATCGCCGACATGTTTGCACTACTCATGCATTCATGTGTCTGGTTCACACAATGAAGGGAATATTCTATTTCTCTTCATTGTTTATAACCAGCAATGCTCCACTTTTCCGTGCCTTGGAACTTACCTATAAGGTAATGGACCAAGCGTGGGAGAGCATGGAGTATGAAGATCGTCATTGGGACGAACTTCATTAGGTGAAATAATGGGGAATAGATCTGTGTTCTACTCCCCGTTATTTTTTTTCGCAATTTCTTTATTCAATAAGAAAAAATACATAGTCTTTAATCAATCTAGGGAGATATTTATGTATAAAGAAAATCCGAAAACAAAAGGTTCTGGAATTATATGTATGATTCCTCAAACGGGTACATGCCCTAATAAGTGTTCTGATTGTTTCTTCCAATCTGGTAGGAGTTACTTAGAACCTTTAGAAGAAAATCTACCTAATATTCCAGAGGAGAAAGATATTAGTGGAAGAATCCTTAGAGTAAATGATGGTAATGATTCTAATGTACAGAGAGAGGTGGTCATTGGAAAGTCTAGATGGTATAGACACAAGTTTTACAATACTGCTATACCAAAAGAGTTAGATAGTTTTCCTGGCCCTGTTGTTTTAACAGTTAATCCTGGGCAAATGACTGATATAGATTATCATCAATTGGTGGAAATACCCAAGAATCTAATGTTTGTAAGATTCAGAACTAATATTGGCAATGTAGATTTATTGATAGACGCTGTAAAATATTATACATCAAAAGAGATTCCTGTGGTTGTTACCTTTATGGCATATTATAAAGAATCATGTGATGCATTCAAAGAGGCATATACATTTAAGAAGAGAACTCTTAATTCCTATTGGGTTTTGAAACCGTCATTTTGGTGGGGAATAATGGTTAATTTTAGAGATAATCCGTTAGTCTATTCTTGCGGTAAAGGCCCAGATAGTTATTCTTGTAGTAGATGTGGTAATTGCATTAGAGAATATTATAATACGATGGAACGAATGAGACAGTAAATCTTTCGAAAAAATAAATTTGGATATTGGGTAGATTGTGCAGACAAAGAAGTCTTAACACAATCTACCCAACAATTTTTCTATTTGATCAGTATTGAAATTCCGGCTACAACAACTACCACGAGAAGCAAACCGATCAATGGTTTGATGAGGAAGATCGTAAACAAACCGGCAACTCCCCCAAGGAGAGCAACACCAAGTTTGTTTTTCTTGATAAGTGAGGAGAGCCCACCTAATACATTGAATCCATTGAGACGATAAAGACCTTTGAGTCTTTTAACTTCCATGTCCTCAATTTTAGTTTCAACGCCGACCTTTTCTTGTTGAAGTTGTTCAATCTTGTGATTATAATCTTCTTGTAGTTCCTCAACAGCTACATCTATTGGGGACTTCTTTACTATGTCTTGATTTTGTGTTCCTTTTTCCTTCTTCATTTATTTCATCTCCACAGTTTGGGTTGGGTTATTCTGTACTACTATCCATGCTTCAATTGCTGGTATCTGCTTCTTACTGTCACAACCACACCAGGTATCTTCTGGTTCCTCAATTATTCCTTTTTCTACATCAATAGATGCAATATTGTGTTGTGTGGTAAATAGTGGAAGCTGTTTTTTGTATCTCTCTTCTGAAACCAAGCCATCTGTGACCCAAAGGTTTCCGCCTTGATCATGAAAAATACTTTCAGCTTCTTTGACTTGTTTTTCGACTGCTGCTTTCTCTGCTGCTATCTTATCTTCTTCCACGTGTTCTAGATAAAGACCTTTAAGGCTACTAATAGCACCAATCCCACAGACCAATCCAGCAATAACTATTGCTACCATAATGACTGTAATAGCTATTATGTCAATATAATGGCCTATATAAAAGAAAGCATCATGTATACAGGTTGACTTGAAGTAGTCAGTGAAACGAATCTTCTTTTCATAAAATCTTTTTAATCTTATTACTTCCAGATTTTCTAAATCATTTTCTACTCTTCTTTTCTTTAATTCGAGTTCTCGAATCTCATCAGTCAGTTCTTCTTTGATTTCATAAGAAGCTTTTTCTACCGGTGTTTTTCTGGTCATCCTTTCCTTTCCTTTTAACTAAATTGGACACAAAAAAGAAACGTGCCTAATCCATTAAGATTCATTTTTAGAGAAAGATAATAGTTTAGACAAAGTTTAATATATATGGAGAAATGAAATTCAAATGATCTAAGATGTCAATATATATTAAACATTGGTAGTATGTTTTGAACCATTGTTTTTAATTTAGGGAGAAAGTAATGAAAACAAAACTGCATGTATTATTCTTCAATTTTATCATGGCTAACTTGATAACGGCATTCGCTATTTTAATGGGAGCACTCTGTGTATTGATCATTCAGATGTTTGCTATTATTATTCAAGAAATGTGGGGACCAGTATTCGCTTTTGGTTTATATGGTTTTGTTATATTGGTTTGTACCATAACTCTAATCATGTATTGGAAGAATCCTATGAAGTTTGGAAAGAATGAGGATGATGAATGATGAATGATAAAATGATCTGCATAGCTAAAATAGCATATGATAGAAGTCATCTAAAGTTCATTCACGAACTTCAATATGCTTTTAATTATCTCCTTCCAACAAATTGGGAAGGTATAATTGATACAGGTGGAAGTGCTTCGCAAGAATCTTGGTTTCATCTATTAGCAAATAGAGAACATGAGAAATTTGCAGAAGACTTGGTTGAATTTGTTTCAAAGCACAAAGATACAGATATAGGGAAATTGGATGAATTCAAATCTACTTGGGCAATACAAGAAGGAGAAAAAAGAACAGGATGAAAAAGAAGCTTGTGATAGAAATTGAAGTGCCGTTTTCTGAACTTCTTGGTAGTGTTAGTTACAGAATGTTTTTGGATCATTCTGTTGCTATAGATGAGGAAGACACAAAAATGGTAGAACTCTTACGTGAGAACTTCTATACTCCTTCTGGGAGTTACAGTAATGATGGGAGAAGAAAACTACTTTGGACAAGGAATTTTCCATACTTTGGGGATAGACCCACAAAAGAATTGGAGGATAAAGATGAAGAAAAAGAAAGCTGATAACCAAGTGATAACAATAATAGCCAAAGCCAGCAAAGAGAGAGCAAGTCATATTTGCTTTCGAGTAGGAACATCTTTGTGGTTAGAAAGACAGAAGAAGAAAATGACGCAAGAATTCCTTGCTAAGGCAGTAGGAATTAAACTCAGCTCTCTACAAAAAATGGAGGCTGGTATAGGTGTAGACCATTTCGGTGTAATCTGTCAAATAGCAACAGTGTTGAGTATCCCTTTGTGGAAACTTATCAAAGAATGTGAACAGTTCACAAACAAGGAGACAAAGAAAAATGGGTGACCAAAATGGTATTGTGTCTAATCATGATGGAAAACCAATAAGTAGGACTTTTCAACTTTCAAACTTTGTTTGTAAAGCTGTCACTTGTTTACACAATAAGAGATACTCCTGTACAACACCATCTCTTGTTAGAATTAACAAGGATGGTATGTGCTATGGTATGACAGATGAAAAAGAGGTGAAAAAAGATGAATAAACCAGGGTTCAACTGGAAGATATTTACAGTATGCTTCATAGGCACTGTTATCTTTTTCTATATCATTGGAGAATATTTCGGTAAAATACCAGAAGAAATATTTCTTTGGATAGCAATTCCTCTAGTAGTTGTAGCATTGATCTTAAAGGTCTGGAATATGATCTTAGATAGAAAGTTAAAGCTATTAAAGGAGGAAACAGCACGATTACAGAACAGATGGGATAACTTAAAAAAGAGGGGAATCCAATCAGAAGAAGATAGGAGAACAGACAGTAAAGATGCCTAAAAACGGTGATCTGAGAATTTGGTATGTACCTCAAGTACCAATGAAGGCTTTTCATTCTCCAGTGAATACTATACAGGAAGCGGCAGCCGTCTTAAGAATCATTGCTGAATATGATTTATTCCAATTACATAACAATGTTAAAGGAGATTACTGTAGTACAGGTGGTCTTCAAATATGGGATGAAACGCTCGATCCAGATGAAGAGACCGGATCAAAATGGTGTGATTGGTATGACGAGGAAACTGGTTTTGATTTTGAGGAATATCAAGAATTCTTTCCTAAAATGTTTGATGGGAGTAATTAGAAATGACGCTTAAAGAATATAGAGATCTAAAAAGAAGACTCCAACACCAACACAATTATCACCTGATTGATTCGGAAGAATTAGTAGGTGAAATTGAACAGGCTCTATTAACTGTTCCCAAAGCAGAATTACTAGAAGCTAAGGAAGAAGATCAATCCCGGTTAATTTCTCTCCAAGAACGCGTTAAATCAGGAGGCTTTTAGAATGAAACTTCAAACCAAGATTGATATTATGAGAGATCTACTTGTGCGTAGAGTAGAAATTAATACAGATAATGATAGTTTACGTCATTTGCGGCAACTAGATGAAAACAATCAAGATCTGTTTGTGGACTGTCAGGAATGGGATGATATAGGTGTCTGCTTATCCTTCAGAGCATTATGTTTCTTGCAGATAGATGAGTGGCATCTAAAAGCAACCAAAGCCTGTGAGAGTGATCAACCAATTCCAGAACCACCTATAGGAGAACGGATGCATGTATAGGTTTTGGGCTCATTTCTCTTATACTACTCGTCATAAGTGGTATGTCATGTTAGAATGTTGGAAGAGAGGTTTATACTGGAGAGGTTTGAAACATGATCTTTCCAAGTACACCTTACGAGAGTTCTTTCCTTATGCTTATCACTTCTTTGATGAGAATGGTGAAAGATATAATCGTGTTGGAAAACCAGGATATTCAACAACAGAAAAAACCGGGGATCTAGACTTTGAGAAAGCCTGGTTTTGGCATCAAGCAAGAAACGACCATCACTGGCAATATTGGGTCGTTCCTGGAAGTGATGGATCATTTACAGTTATGGATATGGATGAGATCTGTATCATTGAAATGTACTGTGATTGGGTTGGTGCTGGTATAGCAGCTAATTCAGGTGGTCCGAAAGAATGGTATGACAATAACAAAAACAAACTCTTACTTTCTCCCAGAACAAGGGAAAGAATTGAGTATTACATAGAGACCAAGGGTGGTCTTAACAGAGAAGGAGAAAAATAATGAAACTGATATTGTGTCTTGCTTGTCAGGATGTTAGAAAACTTTTGAAAGAAGGAACGACTTGTCAGTGTGGTAAAAGCGGAGGACATTATTTTGAGGATGGCATTCATGCCGAATATTGGGGAGACTGTGTGCCTATTGGATTCTCCAATATTTCTTTTGGCTGTGCTGTCGCCAATCAACCAGAAGAAGGTCAAGGTGAATATTTTGATGCCTTCGTTATCCCAAAAGAGTGTGGAACGATGAAGAAAGTTGAAATGCCTGTCTTTAATCAGATCATGCTTGGCTTACAAGATAGCATTGATTTTTCAAAGCAGGAACAAGTCGATCAAAACGGGAAGGAATCAACTATGCCATGCACGGAATAAATGTGAATCTAACCGGTCATGCTATGAGAAGAATCAATGAACGAAGTGTCTTAACACTTAGAGCCGTAGAAAAGATCCTAATAAAAGGATATGATGTTGCTCTTGGAGTTAGAGGAAAAGGTAGAAAGAAAAAGATGGGCCGCCTTTTCTATAGTGATAAAGACAACGAGTTCTACGTAGCTATACAAGATACAGATAATGGAGACATCTTAACAGTAATGGATCTCTTTGTAGCTCAAGCCAATGGTTGGATGATTACTACTGGAGCCAAGGAAATAGCTTCTAAAAAGGCATTCGGAAAAGATGAACCTATAGATGTCGACTCCATTATGAAAAAACCCGAAAGGGAAAAAGAAGAGATATCATCTGAGCCTGAGCCTGAACCTGAACGACTGGTTTCTATTATTGCGTTTTTTCAGGGAATAATACCAGACAAACCTGATAAAATACATAAGATAGAAATTATTAGGATCGGTTCGGATAGATATCGAACAGCATGGCAAACTAAAGGCTTCTTTCGTGCCATGTTAGATGAGGTAATCAGATCTCATTTTAACTGGACTGACGGAAGAGATATTAATATTAAAGAACATCTCCTGTTTGTGTGCGTGTCTAAAACAATGAGACATGCCAAAGAAGGAGATTTTATAGATAAACTTCCTGGAGATTATTTCTTTCGGAAATAATTGATGTAATTATAAAGAGAGTAAGGGTTCAAATCCCCTTCTCTTTTTTTCTTCATTTTTTATCGGACAAACTGTTATAAAACATCTAGGAGAATTTAAGATGTTAGATCCTATTAGTCGTTTCCTATTAGAGGATGGGTCCTCAGACAATTACATCATTAAAGATGTAGACAAATCAATCTGTTTAAGATACAGACAGGACAATAATGTTGGATTGGCTTTGCCTTCTTGTTCGCCTACCCATTTTGCTAAGTTTAAGTATGAAGAAAAGATTATATTAACAAGTGATGAAAAAGATGTTATTGGATTTATTGCTGAAGCTTTAGAAAATGAAAAAGGTTTGAAAGAAATAACCAATGTCTTTGTTAGTCCAAATTATAGAGGTAGAGGGTTCTCTAAGATATTAATGGACATCTTTCCTGATGCCCAAATTCTTTACGTTGATCCAGACAATATAATTGCCAAGAAACTATATGAAAAATTAGGATGGAAAGATACTGGATTAAAGAGAAAATTTAGTGGTGGAAAGATTAGATCTCTATATTATCAAAATAGTAATATCACCTTAGCTAAAATTAAAGAGAAGTATGGAGAGGATACAAAATGACTTATCCATTTGACACGACAGGATATTTTGATACTACCGGATTTAATGATTCAACTGGTGAAGTCATTATTGATCTAGAAGACGATTTGTGTTATCAAGTACATAGAATTTTAGCACCTTATCTTCTTCTTGCATCCAGCACAGCAAATCATTATATAGAAGAATCTTATCTACTTGAAATTGAATCACAGATGATTACATCAATTCAAGACATTATATATTCTTCTTACATAGATCTTATAGATGTTAAAGTTGCTGTTACATATTTTTGGGATAATGTAGGAAGATTTCATTTCACTATTACTATACCTAGAGGTGTCTATCCCAGTTATGAAGGATTACAGTGTGTAATAAAAGATCTTGATTGTATTATAGATGCCAAGATAGATGAAAATATCTCTGAATCTCCTGGTGGCGGTCCGGAACTCATATAAAGGATGAATCATATTATGTCGTAAATGTACTTAGCTAGGAAGGAGTGCCGAATTATGAATATCATATTTGAAGTTACAACTGGGGTTTTCGGCCTCATGTCTTTTGTATTGCTAATCTTTTTATTGGCAACACGAGAGACACTAAGAGAAACAAAAGACAGTGCAGAAAGACTTATCAAAACATTAAATGAATGTCTAAAACCACCAAATCTAAAAAAGAATCCAAGTATGGTTGTTTATGATTCCGAACACATCAAACTAATCTTTGCTATAAGAGAATTAAGAGAACTTATTCCAGAGAAGAATCCTAGAGGAGAAGATCCAAAAAGTTAGATTATCTTTTAAGGACATATTAATATATAATCTATTCGTTCCTTCTACAATTTACTCGTTTGTTTTTTAGGAGATATAAAATGAAAAATAAAATGACTATTAAGAAACTCTGTATGATTGAGGCGGTAATTGCTTGTAATGAAGTAGGTAAAGATTATCTAATTGATACGCCTATTTTTAAGGAGATCTATACAGAGATTTATAAAGCTGTAGTTAGTAAAGAAAAGCCAAAATCTTGGAACCAATTATCAGAATATGGAAAAAAACATTTTTGCGAACACGTTATTTCTACTGTTAAAACTACTAAGTTTTTACAAGAAGATAGTGGTGGCCCAGCGTATGGTGTAGGAACAGGTGCTGCTGTTGGTGCCGGTGTCGGTGCCTTAGGTGCCGCTGGTGTGTGGGCAGTAAAGAGATTACAACTCAGGAAGAAGATGCAACAGTGTCCTGATGAGGCCTGTAAAGCACAAGTACAACAACAAATTGGGGATCTTCGTAGAAAAGCTCTAATGGGTGGTGCCGCAGCCGCTGCTGGTGGTGCTGCTTTGGGTGCAGGTACCGCCGCCGCTGCTCCTCAAATTGCTACTATGGATCAAGGAATTAGAACTGCAGCAAATGATCTTGGAAATAGAGCCACTGGGGCAGTTAATGCTGCTGGAAATTGGGCAGGTGATCAGGTTGAAAAAATACCAACAGCGGACGATATAAAATCAAATATAAGTACAGGAGTAGAAGGTATTAAAACTAAAGCCGCGGAACTTGGAAATCAAGCATCTGGTGCAGTTCAAAAAGTTGGTAATTGGGCAGGTGATCAGGTTGAAAAAATACCAACAGCTAATGCTATAACTACAGGAGCAGCAAATCTTGGAAATAGAGCTCTTGGTGCAGTTCATGGTGGTGCAGATTGGATAGGTTCTCAAGCTGAAAAAGCTTTTGCGACGCCACCACCAGTACCTATGCCTCCAAACCCAATGGGTGTCGCTGGTGGACCCTTAGTTAATGATTTTATTCAAAGAAAAGCTATGGGATTAGCCTAAACGTTAATAATTGCCAGTATATTCCAAAAGACTATACTGGCAGTTATTCACGAATAAAAATTGCGAAAAAAATAACCGAAGTTATTTTAATTGTGTCTCTCCACAACGCCACACCACTA
>Ga0315290_10004473_pt1 | contig 10065 bp, 7 predicted proteins | sample YL17G12_0_MG_FD_203627 | JGI IMG/M metagenome (GOLD analysis project Ga0315290, IMG submission 203627) | Sediment microbial communities from Yellowstone Lake, YNP, Wyoming, USA - YL17G12_0 | ecosystem: Environmental > Aquatic > Freshwater > Lake > Sediment | place: USA: Wyoming | collected...
GTCGCGCTGACGCACGATCCGAAGCTCGACGATCTGGCGCTGATGGAAGCGCTCAAGTCGCGCGCGTTCTACGTCGGCGCGCTGGGGTCGCGCGCCAACAACGCGAAGCGGCGGGAGCGGCTCGTCGAAATGGATCTCTCCGCCGGCGAGATCGCGCGGCTGCACGGACCGATCGGCCTGTACATCGGCAGCCGCACGCCGCCCGAGATCGCGATTTCGATCCTGGCCGAGATCACCGCGGTAAAAAACGGCGTCACGCTCCCCGACGCGGCGAAGATCGCGGGTGCGAAAGCGATGATCGAGCCGACGGCGGCCTGCACCACCGGCTGAGCGGAGGGTGTCGCGTCGCTCGTCGTTGCGCAGCCCGGGCTTCACGTTCGTTCAACCCGGGCTACCCAACGACGCGACGGTGATTACAATCCCCCCATCCGCGCGCCCGGGAAGAAGGGCAGCGTGCGGATTCGCCGGCCGGTGAGCCGCGCGTAAGCGTTGGCGAGCGCCGGCGCAAGCGGCGGAACACCTGGTTCGCCGACGCCGCTTGGCGGATTGGAGCTCGTCATGATCTGCACCGTGACGTCCGGCATTTCGCTCATCCGCATCACGCGGTAGGCATTGAAGTTCTGCTGGTTCGCCTTGCCGGCGGTGAACGTCGACTGCCCCCACAGCGTCGCGTTGAGCGCGTGCAGGATACCGCCCTGCATCTGCGCTTCGACCGAGTCGGGGTTGATCACCGTGCCGCAATCGACGACACACGCAATCCGGTTCACCTTGATCGAGCCGGCAACCGGCTGCGAAATGTCGACGACCTCGCACACGATGGTGCCGAAGGATTCCGCGATCGCCATGCCCCACGCGCGCCCGGCCGGCAGCGTCTTGCGCCAGGAGCTCAGCGTGTCGGCCGCCCACAGCACCGCCTTGAATCGCTGCGCATCCGGCGTCGGGATGTTGACGAGGTGCTTGTGGCGAAAATCGAACGGGTCGGGATTGCCCGCAGCGAGCGCCAGCTCGTCCATCATGCTCTCGACGGCAAACGCGTTGATCGAGGAGCCCACCGAACGCCAGAAACCAACCGGAATCCCGGCCGCCAGCGGCACCCATTCGACGAGGCGCGCGAATTCGTACGGCAGGCGCACCGCCCCTTCGACCGCCTGCGAATCGACAGAATTGGGCCCGAGCCAGCCGCGCTGTCCGAGGATCGCCTGCGATACGTTGCGGTACGACCAGGTGGAGACCTTCTTGAAAGTGTCGAGCGTGGCCTTGACGTTGACGAGCGCACACGGGCGGTACTGGTCGTTGGCGAAATCCTCTTCGCGCCGCCACGTCAATTTGACCGGCCTCTTCACCGCCATCGCGACCTGGATCGCCTGGCAGACGTAGTCCTGCTCGAACTTGCGGCCGAGCCCGCCGCCCAGGAGCGTGGTGTGCACCGTGACCAGCGAGGGATCGAGCCCGATCATCGCCGCGGCATTGCTCCTCACCAGCGAGGCCGCCTGATTCGGCGCCCAGATCTCGCAGCTCTGCGCAACACCCGACGCATACTTGATGCTGACGGTGCAGTTCAGCACTTCCATCGTCGCGTGCGCGAGGTAGGGCAGCGTGTAGGTCGCGTTGACGGTCGGCGATGCCGGCGCCGCGGTGCCAGGCGGGTCCGCTTCCGCGACCAGCGCGGGACCGCTGGCCATCAAACCCTGCGCCATCGCCAGGATCTGCGCGCTGTCGACGTCGGTGGTCGATGTGGGCAGCGTCCAGCGGATCGACATCGAGTTGGCGAGTCGCATCGCGAGCCACGTGTTGCTCGCGACGACGGCGACCGCATTGACGGTGCCCTTCGCGACCTTGCCGCGCGTTTCCATCACCTTGCACGGCACGACGGCGATGGCGCCGGAGGGCGTCGGGGGCGTGTACCCGAGGGAGAGGGTCCCGCCGAACGTCGGGCAGTGCTTGATCGCCGCGAACACCATGTCTGAAGACCAGGCGTCGATGCCGTACTGGGCGCTGCCGTCGACCTTGGCGGGAATGTCGACGCGCGGCACCCGCGTTCCGATCAGACTGAATGCTGCGGGATCGGTCAACCGAAGCTCCGCCGGCACCGGCATCGAACCGGCAGCGAGCGCGAGATCCTTGTAGGCCCACCTCCTGCCGCTGGTATGCGTGACGACAGCGCTCTTCGCCGCGTAGTTGTTGCGGTTGGTGTCCGCCGGTTCGTTGCGGGCCATCGCCGCCGCGATCAGGCATTCGCGTGCCGCGGCTCCGGCATTGCGCAGCGGCGCATAGCGACCGGCGACCGCGCTGCTGCCGCCGGTCCAATACGAGACGATCGGATCGACCGCCGACTGCAGAACCGTGATCTGGTTCCAGTCGACCTTCAGCTCTTCGGAGAGGATCTGGGCCAGGCCGGACATCGACCCCTGTCCCATCTCCGCGCCGCCGAACGACAGCGTGATGCTGCCATCGGCGCCGATGTGGATGTAAGCGCTGGCCAGCTCCCGATTCGTCGCCGCCTGTACGTCGGCGCCGCGGCCGACGAGGGGCAGCGCAAACGCGACGGCGAGACCCTTGGCGGCAAACGTCAGGAAGCCGCGGCGATTGATCTTGTGTTCCGCAAGCGCGGTGGCGATGATTCCGTCCGGCAGGTTCATTGACATGTCTTGCTCCTAGAGACCCGCGACCGCTTTCTTGATGCGCTGATAGGTGCCGCAAATGCAGATGTGCGGCATCTCGGACAGGATTTCCGTGCCGTGGTGGCCGGCGTTCATCGCGCCGGCGCAGGCCATGATCATCCCCGGCTGGCAGTAGCCGCATTGCGGCACCTGGTTGGCGATCCACGCCTTCTGCGCCGGGTGGCTGCGATCCGACGACAGCCCCTCGATAGTGACGATCTTCTTGCCGGCGGCCGAGGACACGTCGACCACGCAGGAGTGCTCGCGTTGGCCGTCCATCAGCACGGTGCAGGCCCCGCACACCTCGATCCCGCAGCCGTATTTGGTCCCGGTGAGGCCCAGAACATCGCGCAGGACCCAGAGTAACGGTGTCGCCGAGTCGACGTTGACGCTGTAGCTCTTGCCGTTCACGTTCAGCGAAATCATTCAAGTCTCCTTCGTTGTCGCTGCGCAGTTGCGAAACCGCTTGTTTACACCATCTATCACTCGGGTCGCGGCCGTCGGCGGCACGGGGTGGAAGCCCCAGCCACGCACCGTTCATGACAATGTCAACAAATCGCCCGAACGGAGGCTAGCACAGGATTCTGAAAAAATCCTGAAAAATGCAAGGTCGAGGGACACCGGATGCAGGAAGACGTGCGCGCAGCCGTTTATCGCGGTGATCACGTTTATGCAGCGGTCGCTGCGGTTGCCGGAACGGATTCCCGGGCGCTGGCGGGGAGCCCCCCGCCGGAGAATGGCCGCTCGAGCCGGCCGAATCAGCAGCCCTTGCGCTGGATTGCGCGGTCCGGGCCGGGTGCCGCGGTCACGTTGTCATTTCGGGCACCGATTGAGCCAGCGATTCGCGGCGTAATGAAGCCACTTCGCAGTGGCGTTCTTGGGGTCTCGGACCGCTCGTTTTTACTTCGTTCTTGTGCCTTTCGCAAGTGCCGTTTTTTGGCTCCTCGGGGTTTTCCTACGGTAGTTATCCCGCTCTTTGGGGTGACGGGTAGCCATTTCAATCGCGCGAGCCTGAGTGTGGGAAGGGTAGGCATTTACAATCGCGCGCGCCTGCGTGCGGGGGAGCCGGTGGCACGGGTCAGGCGTCGATTGTCAGTAGCGTCAACTTGTTGAGCCTGAAGTTCGTGGCCGGCACGCGTCCTCGCAGGCATCGCGATCCGCGTCGTCTGCACCACGGTGACGTGGTGGGGCCAGGGCAAGCTCATCGACTTCTGCGTCAGGCGCACCACGGGGGACATCACGCTGGCGCTTACCCTGCTGCTGGCGCCGGTGGTCGGCTGGCCTGCGCCGATCACTACATCGCCAAGGTCAACCGCACGCCATATCCCGGCACTCGTCCGCTGACTGCATTATTGCCTTCGTCCATCGCGAGACTCCCTTGCGTGTGCTTGGCGGCTCTCGGGTGGAAGTTTCGTTGATGGACTCCCTGAAATGTCAAACTGTCCACCGCAACGCAACTGGTTTGACCGTTTGTGTTCGAGATCGGGGTTCTTCGCGCATGGGCGTTTGTTGACATGGATCACGCGTCGCGTCACCGCCGGGTGTAGCGTTTCGTCATGGATGAACGTTCGAGAATGTAAGTAAATGAGAGCGACCAAGGGCGGTCGGGCATCAACGCTCCCTCGCGGTCTCTGCGTCGTTGCGCTCGCGTGGTTGCTGGCCGCCTGTGGTGGCGGGGGCGACGGCGGGGGCGCGGGCGGGACGGCCGCGGTCGACGTCATCACGGGTCTTCCTGCGGATACGACCGTTCTGGTATCCACCGGCAACGGCCAACAACTGTACTTCGCTGCGCCTGGCGTCGCGGAAGTGGAAATCCACCTCGACAAACCATGGGGGCAGCGAATCGCCCGGTTCTCCGCGGAGCGCGGTCGCGCAACCACCGGCGACTGGATTCGCAACGGCATGCGCTTCTATCTGCAGGACGTGTCGAAAGGTCAGCCGCTCACGCTGCAACACACGCTGGCCACGGCGATCGCGACGGTGGATACGAACACGCCCGGCAAACCGGGAGCGGTCTTCGGCGCGACGCCCGGGCTCGTCCCCGACCCTGGCAACACGGGCCTGGGCAAGGCGACGCTGTTTTGGAACGCACCCGGTTCTGCCGGAGTCGAAGTGCGCGTCAATTCGCCGGACGGACCCTTGTTTGCGCAGGCGGGACCGGTTGGCTCGTGGATTTCAGGCAACTGGATCACCGACGGGATGCGTTTCTACCTGCAGGACAGGTCGTCGGGAAACTCGACGTCGGCGGCTAGTACGCTGGCGGTGGCGACGGTGGATCTGCAGCCGTCACGGCAGCGCTTCCTCAGTTACTACAAAGTCGATGGTGGAGTGCTGACGTACAGCCGCGATTCGATGCACCGCCTGGGGGCGATTGCACCGGTCGCGCTGCCCGCGGGCATGACGGCCATAGACATGCACCCGAGCCCGGACGGGACCCTGCTGTATCTGCTGGGATCGGACTTCAACTACTACGTGCTCGATCCCGCCAGCGACTCGGTGAAGACGTCGTTTCCGGCCGGTTCGCAAGGCAAATCCTTCGGCTTCATGAAAGGGCAGCTGAACCAGGACCTGTTGATCGCGGCACCCGACAGCCTGGGAAACATCGCGATCGTCGATCCGGCGCAGCCGTCCCTGGCGGCCGTTCTGAACTGCCCGTGCTACGGCAGCGTCTCGGGCATCATGGTGAATCCGGCGACGAATGCTCCATTCTTCGTCGCCGTGACGCCGTCGATCGGCGCGCCGGCTCCGCCCCCCGTGCTTGGCCTCAGCGACCTGGTGCTCTATTCCGTCTCGCGGAATCTGCAGGTGGCAACGCCGTTCCCGCTTCCGCTACCACCCACTTGGGACGCCACCGCCGTCAGCGCGGGCGAGAGCTTTATGCTGCTGAATGCGGGGATGCAAGGGACGCTGCTGGTCACCTGGTCGCGGCTCCTGAGTGTCCGCATCCCGCCAGGTCCGTCGGATCTGGTGGCCTACGACATTGCGAGTCGAACAATGTCGACGCTGACTCCAGCATTTACGCTCGACGCCGGAGTGAACGTGCCGGAACTCGCCTCGCCGGACGGCACGTCCATTTACGCCCAGCCCCGGGTGCTCATGGGCAGCGGTCCCGGTCGAAGCGGCACCCGGCTGCCGGGAGATCTCTCGCGATTTGCGTCGACTCCTGGAGCAGCACAGGCATTTTCCCGGGAATCCACGTTCCCCATGGACAACCAGCCGACCCTGGTCACGCCCCCTCTCGCGCTCGACGACCGCCATGTCTTCTTCGGACAGGTGAGCATCGTGGGCAACAGCAATGGCCAGTGGTCGAGCCAGCCGAGCAGCCCGTTCTATCTGTATCGGGCCGATCGATCGACGTTGCAGCCCGTCGGGTTCGAACGAATCATCGTCGACAACAGTCCCGGCAATGCCGATTCCGCGCCGCTCGTGGGCCTGTCGACCGGGTCCTATGACTGGCCTTGACGCCACGCTGCTCAGGCGAGACCGCGCGATCGGGATCCAGGGCATTCAAGCCCGCAGGTGGCTCCTGAGAAACTGCCGCAACCGTTCCGTTTTCGGCGCGGCGAACAAGTCAGCCGGCGGGCCCTCTTCCTCGATCACGCCCTGATTCAGAAAGATGACGCGGTTAGAGACTTCGCGGGCGAAGCCCAATTCGTGGGTGACCACCAGCATGGTCCGCCCCTCGGCCGCCAGCGTGCGCATCACCCGCAGCACTTCGCCCACCAGCTCCGGGTCGAGCGCCGACGTGGGCTCGTCGAACAGCATCACGCGCGGATGCATCGCCAGCGCCCGCGCGATCGCTGCGCGCTGTTGCTGGCCGCCGGAGAGATGGGCGGGATAGCTGTTGCGCTTGTCGGCAATTCCAACCTTGTCGAGCAGCGCCAGGGCTTCCTCGATCGCATCGGCGCGCGGACGCTTCTGGACATGAACGGGCGCCTCGATCACGTTTTCGATCACCGTCATGTGCGACCAGAGATTGAAATTCTGGAACACCATCGCGAGCTGCATCCGGATCCGGTCGACCTGCGCGCGGTCGACCGGCTCCCGCCTGCCGCCGCGGCCCGTGGAGAGCGCGATCGTTTCGCCGGCGACCACGACCTCGCCCTCGTCGGGGATCTCCAGCAGGTTGATACAGCGCAGCAGCGTCGACTTGCCCGAGCCGCTGGCCCCGAGGATCGAGATCACGTCGCCTTCATGCGCATCGAGCGAGAGGCCTTTCAGCACCTCGAGGTGGCCGAAGCGTTTGCGCAGGTTCCGGGCGCTGACGGCGGGCTGATTCGGCAGCGCGGGTGTCATCGCGCGGGTTCCGGGACGTTGGCGGGCGCGGCCGGTTCGCGCGTCTGCGGCGACAGCCGTCGTTCGAGGAGCGCGATCGCGCGCGAGATCGCGAAATTCAGGATCAGGTAGATCGCGCCGGCGCAGATGAAGACCTCGACGGCACGGAAGGTCTCGGAGATGATCTTGGAGGCGATGCCGGTGACTTCCATCAGCGTGATCACGGAAGCCAGCGCCGTGGACCGGGTCATCAGTATGATTTCGTTGCCATAGGCCGGCAGCGCGACGCGCAAGCCCTGCGGCACGGTGATCCGGCGGAAGATCAGGGAGCGCGACATCCCGCATGCCCGCGCCGCCTCGATCTGCCCGAACGGCACCGACAGGATTCCGCCGCGAATGATTTCGCTGGAATAGGCGGCAGTGTTGAGAGTCAGGGCCAGCAGGGCGCACCAATAAGGCTCCCGCAGGAACGGCCAGGCAAAGCTCTGGCGGATCTCGGGGAACTGGCCGAGGCCGTAATAGATCAGGAAGATCTGCACCAGCAGTGGCGTGCCGCGAAACACGAAGACATAGCTCCGCGCGGCATGGTCGAGCATCGGATTGCCCGAGAGCCGCATCAGCGCCAGCAGCACGGCCAGCGCGGCGCCCGCCGCGATCGAGAAGAACGCCAGCTGCAGGAGCAGCGGTACGCCGGCGACCAACAGTAGCAGGGTCTGGCGGAGGAAGTCGAAATCCATGCCGTCAGCTCCGCCGCACGCCGCGCATCCCGACGGCCTCCGCGCGCTGGAAGCCCCAGCCCGAGAGGGTGGAGAGCACCAGGTAGAGCGCCGCCGCCGTGATGAAAAAAGCGAACGGCTGGCGGGTGGACCCGGCGCCCACCTGCGCCTGGCGCAGAATCTCGGTCAGCCCCACCACCGAGATCAGCGCCGATTCCTTGAGCGCCAGCTGCCAGACGTTGCCCAGCCCGGGAATGGCAAAGCGCAGCGCCTGGGGCACGATGATCCGGCGGAACAGCAGCCAGCGCGGCATGCCGACCGCTCGTGCGGCCTCGAGCTCGCCGCGGGCGATCGCCTGATACGCACCGCGAAAGATTTCGCTCTGATAAGCGCCCGAGATGATCCCGACCGCGATCGCCCCGGCGGTGAACGCATTGACACCGACGAAGCCCTTGGCGCCCAGCGCGTGGGCCAGCGCGGTCAGCGCCTCGCTGCCGCCGAAATAAAGCAGGAAGATCACCAGCAGATCCGGAATTCCGCGCAGCACCGTCGTGTAGGCATCGGCCGCAATCCGGAGCAGGCGATTGCCTTCGATCCGCGCCCATGCGATCAGGGCGCCCAGCGCGCTGCCGAGCGCGAACGCGGTACCGGACACTGCGATGGTCATCAGCGCCGCCTGCAACATCAGCCAGCCCCAGCCCTTGGGGCCGAAGCCCATCAGATCGACGTAATCGATCACGTCGAAAGCGCGTTGATCTGCGCTTTCAGCGCACCGGCGTGACGTCGAAGCCGAACCACTTCATCGATAGCGTCTTCACGGTGCCGTCGGCTACCGCCGCGACGACCGCGGCGTCGAACTTGGCCAGCAGCTCCGGATCGGACTTGCGCAAGCCGACCGCGACGCCGAACCCGAGCGCACCGCCGCCGTAGCGCGGTCCCGCAAACATCATTTCCTTGTTCTCCGGCGCCTCGACCACGCTCTTGAGGTAGGAAATCGACGCGAACACCGCATCGACGCGGCCGGCGGCCAGATCGAGGTCATGCTGCTCGGTGGTCTTGTACTGGCGGATCTCGATCACGTCCTTGAAATACTTTTCCAGGAAGTTGGCCTGCGCCGTCGAAGTCTGCACGCCGATGACCTTGCCCTTGAGCATCGGCTTCAGATCGTTGAGCGATTTTTCGGCCGCGACGACGCCGTCGGCATTGAGCGAATAGACCTTGCCCGCCTCGGGCAGCTTGGCCAGCGCGTTCGATTTCAGCACGGCAAAGGTCGACGGGGTCCGGCCGTAGGTCTGGGTGAAGGCGATCGCCTCCTTGCGCTTGTCGGTGATGTTCATGCCGGCCATGATGGCGTCGAACTTGCCGGCGTTGAGCGCGGGGATCACGCCGTCGAACGCCTGGGCGACGATTTCGCACTTGGCCTTCATCCGCTTGCACAGATCCTCGGCCAGATCGATTTCGAACCCGATCAGCTTGCCGCTCGAATCGGTGAAATTCCACGGCTTGTAGGCCCCTTCGGTCGCGATCTTGATGGTGGACCAGTCCTTCGGCTGGGCCGAGGCGCCCGATATCACCCACATCGAGGCGACCAGAGCGGCCGCAAGAATTTTCGAGAGCTTCATGACTTTCCCCTTGGTTGATTGCACATCAGCGGCATGGATCCCGGTATCCGCCGCCGCAGAAAGCGCGCGCCAGCCATCGCGAGGATCGCGACCAGCGCAGCGACGGACAGGCAGATGACCCATTCAAACTCGGCTCAGTATTGGGGGTTCCGGCGCGGGGGTCAACTGCCGCCATTCACCCATCGTTGCTCCGCACGAGCGAACCCGCAATACTCCGGCTTGCGCGATCGGATCCCCCATCCATCATGCCCTACCACGCCTTCCTGTCGTGCAAAGGATAGGCATTCCAATGTGCGCGCCTGCGTGCGGGGGAGCCGGCGGCCCGTTCAGGTGCGCATCCGCAGGCGCCCGAGTCTGCGGTCATGGTGCGCGCGACCGGCCGATGGGGCGAGGCGCTACGTCCGGTGGCCGAATGCCGGCAACCATGGTGCGGATGACGAGCACGGGGCGTGTAAACAGTAGCGTTACATGCTACAATCCGACAATGATCGGGAGCTTTCAGGATTGACCCGGCACACCGAACCCCCAATACTCGCGGCACCGCAAGCAGGATGTCCATCCGCGCGCCCCACTGGAGGAAGCATGTCCCCGTCACGCATCGCCTTCGCCGCCGCCCTGCTGGTGCCGGCGCTCGCCCTGGCCGACACGGTCACGGTCGTCACCTCGTTCCCCAAGGAACTCACCGCCGCCTACAAGAAAGCCTATGAGGCGAAGCATCCCGGCGACAAGCTCGAGATCCTGAACAAGAACACCGCCGCCGGCATTGCCTATGTGCGCGAGCAGCCGGTGGGG
>Ga0315290_10004479_pt1 | contig 10062 bp, 4 predicted proteins | sample YL17G12_0_MG_FD_203627 | JGI IMG/M metagenome (GOLD analysis project Ga0315290, IMG submission 203627) | Sediment microbial communities from Yellowstone Lake, YNP, Wyoming, USA - YL17G12_0 | ecosystem: Environmental > Aquatic > Freshwater > Lake > Sediment | place: USA: Wyoming | collected...
CAGAGCGTGTGTCCTCGACGTAGGCCATGCTCTTCACCTCAAAGGTCGAACCACCCGGCGTATTGTTAGCATTGCACTTCATTCCTTTGCCGCCTTTAGGCGTCTGAAACTCGAAAGACAGGTTATCAAGTGGCCCACTGCCTTTGATGGTAAAAGTAGCTGGATCAAAATGAAGTTGAATCTTGCCATCCACGATGGACTTGTAGCCTCCATCTCCGGTGTCAAAACTGCCCTCCGAGTGGAACTGCAATTCAAAAGTCAGGCACTTCGTGGTCAGCTCTTCGGCCAGCTTCACCCCTTCCGGTTCAGGGCCATTATTCCCGCCGCCAAGGAGTTCATTCTCACGCTTCATGCCCCACCACAGCGGAATCATGCCATTGATGACATGCTGATCCACACAGCGCTGGTACTCCTCTTTGACGCACTGTACGGCGCCTTTTTGCATCAGGTCTATCACCTTGGCCATGGTTGTGGAAGAATTACCTACACCCAGAAGTTGACGAGTGCGCTCCTGGTCTAGAATCATTTTAATCGCCTCCTTCGCAGCGGCACACGAATCACCTGCCGCCTCGAGAGCTGGCTGAACCACTTGCTGGTCCCACTGGTCCATCAAGTCAAGGATGGTCTGCACCTGTTGAGGATCAAGAGTGGTGTTACCGCTACTTTCCTGGCTGTCTCGCATCTTCGCTATCGCCTCGGCTGCCAGACTCTGAATGGCAGCTTCGGTGTCACCCCCCAACTGCCCCTGGATGGTCGCGCTATCCGAAAGATAAACATCGTGAGCATTGCCACCGGCGGGGTTTCCATTGCCCTCGGTCGATATTTCCGCGCTAACTCCGTAACCGCTGAAATGCATCAGCCTGATCTTGAGCTCATTCGAGTCCACCACCGGGATGGCGAGACCGACTGTATTCCCATCACCCTTATAGCTAAAAAAGAGTTGTTGGGCTAAGGGGATCGGCTTCGCAGGGGTGATGGTGAGAATGGCATCGTAATACAAATACAATCCTTCGGGTTCCAGTTGAACAGCATAGGTCGTTTTGCCGTCAAAGGGTCCGCCTGACACGCTGGTTATCGGGATGAGTGTGATCGTCGTCGCGCCGGTTAAGGCTTTTTCAGGGATATCCAGGGTGAAAACGGTGCCGTCTGCTCCCGTAGCACTGACCTGTCCACCTTTAGGTCCAATAATAGCCTTTGAGCTACTGCCTTGATCCAGTTTGAGATCAAGATGGATCGGATTGGTGGGTGCTTTGAAGATATATTGATATTTATTGGCTTGGCCACCGCCGCCACCCAATTGGGTTGCAAACCGGCAGGCTGATAATGTCAAAACGACCACGAGCATGAAGATGAGTGTACGTTTTTTCATTGAACACCTCCTGGTGTTTTGACAACTACTTTTATTGTTTGGCTTTAACCTAAATTTATATATATGAAAATCATTCGTCATTAAAAATCAATATTTATTTCAACATGTTTTAATGAATGGTAAAGCAAAAAAAGTTGTAATGGAAAACGGGTTAAATAATACTATTTTGGTCATTATAGCACTATTAAAAATGAATGGTCGGCTGAGTACCAAAGATAATTCTTGTTTTGTTCAATAATGCACGAACATAGAAAATTTCGTAGGTTGAAAAGTTAAATAAATATCGGTATAGTATTTAGAATTACGGAGGTTGTGTTATGAAGTCCAAACCCCTTTTCATTTTTGTTTTATCTCTTGTAATTCTCTCACTCGGATGTAATATTGTCACAGGATCGATACCTGCTTCAGAAACAACAGCAACGGGTCAACCTATTGTTCCAAAGGGCAAAGGACCTGCTGGATTAACTGCAGAAGCCACATCTGCTGATAGTGTTTTATTAACCTGGCAGCCTGTATCAGATGCAACCTCTTACAATATCTCAGTGAGTATTGAAGGAGGAAATGCTTTCCCGGTGATGGATATTAGTTCCTCATCCACCAGTTATGAAGATTTTCTTGCCTTACCCGGCAGTCATTTAAAGTATGCAGTGGAAGCCTTGTCTGATTCCGGTTCCATTGGGCAATCGGTCATCGAAGTGACCACCCCCGAGCGACAACCAAATCCCTTGACTGTGGATGCAAAACTGGATTCCTCCAAAACTGCTTCCGCAACGATCGGTATCGAAGGGGGCAGTATCACACTCCAGGATGCGAAAGGAGTTGGATACACTCTGGATATCCTCGCCGGGGCATTGGATATACCAACAGATATCACCCTCACCTCGGTAAAGAATATCGGAGGATGGCCATTAGATGGAGATATGCTTGGGGCGGTAAAGCTCGAACCCGAGGGATTGGTCTTGAATGAAATGGCTTCCCTCAGCATAACAATTCCAGAAGGCACACCCTCGAATGGAATGTATGATCTTGGATTTGCATTCTCAGGCAAGGGGAATGAGTTCCATCTAAAACCCGTGTTTAACCAAGTGGCAAAAACAGGATATCTACCCGGGATTTCCGGTTATGGACACCTGTCAAGCCCCGTAAAACAAAATGGTGCGGCGATTGTACTTGAAACACTGGTGATGTATGGTGTTGGAATAGGACAGGGGACTGCCGAGAATGCGGTTGAACTTGCAAAATATCATGCTCCCGCGGATTCTAATTCGGCAATGGATCAAAAAGAGGCTGCGGCACAATTTGTGCCTGATGCAAATGTACTTAAAAGATTGGGCGATCTTGAAGATGTAAATACTTATGCCTATGCTTATAATGTTTACACATCGATGATATTAACAACAAATTGTACTCAGCTCACCAAAGCTGTTCAGAATATGGAGAGTTTCATAGTCCGCTCAAATGGAGCAATCACTCGAGGAGCCCAGCGGCCTGATTTGATTAAGGAAGAACAGCTAATTCTTTGGGGCAATTTAACAGACAAGATAAAAGAAGTCGTAGATCATGCCACTGATGACTGCAAAAAAGAACCTCAAGATAAAACCTGGGCGACGGATGGAGTTGGTTGTCTGGACTCACTCCTGGTCAAAATAGCCGAGGGGCCCAGCCCTTTTTATCAAGATCTCCAAAATAAATTAACAACTAAATTCGGCAATTCAACAGTGAAAGACTGGAAGTCCGCACTCGACAAATGTCTTCCCGCTTACCAGGCAAGTGGTGGCACGGGATATACATTTTCCGGAGCCCCGATCTGTAAATTGAATGAGCCATTCTCTTTAAATGCAGATGGCATGGAACACTTTAAAGTGGATTTCACGCCGACCAGTCCCTTTAGTGGAACTATGAAAGCTGCTGGTACAGCATCTGATGGAGGTATAACCTGTACCGATGGAGGCGCAGGTTATTACACCATTATCATAAGCCCAGATGGTTCAGGAAAAGTCACAGTTACAATTCCGCCATCCAAACTTACCTGTCCGGGTCGTACCATAACCAATAAGGTGATTCAAGTTTTTAATATTTCCCAACTTAATGAAAAACCAGCAATATGCAAATAGTAGGATAGTTGTTCGTTCTTCCATCCCCTAAGGCCAGAGGAGAATTTCTCTGGCTTTTTTAATTTACTGCTTTGGTAGAATTAAACAATACCATCAATTATGTTAAACCATTATTTAACAATTACGCACATTATGCATAAGTATATAAATTTTTACCGTACCAAATTCCACAAACATAGAAAAACCAGAGGCTGATAATATTAGTATTTAGAGTATAGTTGGTGGAATTGTGGAGGTTCTCTGATGAAATCCAAGAATATTGTCTTTATTGTTTTCGCCCTATTAGTTGCCTCACTCGCATGCAGTTCGACACCTACTGTAGGTAATAGCCTTAGTCAAACTCAAGCACCATTATCATTATCTCCGTTTGCCGCTGAGGCAACATCACCTATCAGTGTGCAACTGAACTGGAAGCCGGTTACCGGGGTGCAGAAATACCTCCTTGCAGTTCGACTTGGAGGTTCCGAGTTTATACCCATTGCGGAACTGCCGGCGGATCAGACTTCCTTTGAGGATATTCCTGTGCCTGACAGCAGCGAACTGACCTATCGCCTGCAGGCGGTAACCTCCTCTGCTACGAGCGAGGTGGGAACCGAGACGGTGACAACAACGAAATTTGAACCCAATCCACTCACCGTTCAGGCCAACGAATACGCACCCATCGCCTGGGTGCCCCCCACGCCCGACCCAAAAAATCCCAATATTGATCCATCGATCTACCTGCCACCTGGATTCGATATCGACCATCCGGAAAACTTCGATCCCGCCAATGCCATGCAACAGGTTCAAGCCTCGACTGACATCGGTCCCGAAGGCGGAACAATCAGCATCACCACTCCCGACAACATTACCTATGAGCTGACCTTCCCGCCGGATGCGCTGGATGAATCGACCTTCATCTCGCTCATCCCAATCGAAACCATCGACGGATTACCGTTCGATAGCGGGCTGCAGGGAGCGGTCCGCATCGAGCCCGACGGCCTGATGCTCGACCTTCCCGCTACCCTACGAATCACCCGGGCAGATGCAGCACCACTCCCGGATGGGATGGTCGCACTTGCCTTTGGCTTCGATGGATCGGGCGAGGAATTCCACCTGATGCCCTTCGCACCGGCCGCTCAGATCGGGTTTTTTCCCGGCGCAGGCCACGTGGCCAGCCCGGCAGCCGCGCCGACATATGCCGGCCCACTGGTTGATATAGCACTCCAGCAGTTGAAGGATTACGGCTACGTAAATGCTACGCCTAAAAAGGCTGCTGCGGTGGTCAAGAGCCATCCTCCCACCAGCGCCGAAGAGCGCCTGCTGAACGAACTCGCCTACGGAGAAGCTGACCCGGAATTAGCCCCGCTTGGGTCGAGACAGGGCATGGCCACAGCCAAGCTGCTCAGCCTGGCGCAGTCCGACGCCCTCAACTGGAGTCAGATGACAACTTCCCTGGCACAGCTTGAGATACTGGAAAGATATTACGGAAAAGACCCGAAGCTGACAGGTGATCTGGCGAAAATCCTGGCCCTGCTGCTGGACCGGCTTAAGAAGATGCTGGAAGCCAATCCAGAAAAGTGCCTGACCGGCGATGACCCCTTCGCCCAGGCAGTCGCGGGAAAAATCCTTGCCGCTAAACCCGGATCCATGTACGCCGAACTCTATCAGAAGCTCGACTCCCAGCTCTTGAAGGTCGTGTCCGAGAGGCAAAAGAAATGTAAACTATTTTTAACGATCACTTCGAAGATCACAGAGGATGATAAGATAACCGTAAAGAATGAGGTATTGGTCAGCGGCGAGATCGGGCCGTTGAAATTCAACTTTAAAAACGGAAAGGTGTTTCTCACCGGGCAGGGCAATATCGAAAATTTTTATAGCAATATGGTGATCTCTCCGTACCCACTTCCCATGGATAAGTGTGAACCATGGACACCGGACAATCTTGACAAGGTCAATCCGCAGGTCATAGTGACAAAGATCGACCTGGTCATCGCGGAAGGTCCCAACGGGGCGCTGCAAGAAGTGAAATTATCTCCAATGGAGATTTCAGATAAAACTGTCTTTACGGGCAAGATGAAATGCAAACACACTCAGGATGATGGCAAGATCATAAATGTCGTCGTGCCAGGGAAGGTGCCCGCCAAAACAGGTTCTTTGTGGAACGGATTTTTCGTTGTTGCCCACTCCGCCGAAACGGAATATGAGTTCGATGTGCTGCCGGCCGACTCCAGCGACTTATTCGGCCATCCCATCTTCGCCAGGTACATTTCCGACCGGCCTTCGTTTAAACCCGGCTACGGCACCTGGTCTGAGAATTCGATTTTCGAATTGGTGGACAAGAGCTCGAAATAAAATTTAGGATGTTCCCGAAAATGTTCGAAGTGGTGAAAAATTACGTTGTGAACCAGAAGAAGTAAAAAGTGTAATGACAGAGAGCCAGTGGGATTCTCCACTGGCTCTCTTATAATTAAATATATTCCAGTGATTTACGTTACGGTCATTCTGTCTTTTGGATATTTCTCATACCGTTTTTCCTGCATCACGATTCGTAACCGGTCAACACAATGCCAAACTTCTTCAAAAGTGGTATATAACGGCGCGAAGCCAAAACGGATGTTGTCCGGTTCTCGGAAATCGGGGATGACGTTCATCTCGTCGATCAGCGCGCGGTTGATGCGGTAGCCTTCGGTATGGCGAAGACTGACATGCGATCCGCGCCGTTCGGGGTTGCGCGGCGTCCCCAGGACGAACCCAAAATGTGATAGTACTTCATCGGTGAGGTTGATCATGTAGTCGGTCATCAGCATTGATTTGCGGCGGATGGCGTCCATGCCGGCTTCAAGCATCGGGTCGAGCGCAGCTTCCATGGCGAGGATGGAAAGCATGGGCTGCGAACCTGCCAGGAAACGGTTCGCACCGGGAGCGGGGGAGTAATCCAGTCCAAAAGCAAATGGCGCGGTTTGCCCCCACCACCCCCAGATGGGGGAGATGACCTGATCCTGCAGGTTCTTGTTCGCGTAAAGAAAAGCCGGAGAGCCCGGTCCACCGTTGAGATATTTGTACGTACACCCGATGGCGAAATCGGCGCCCGTTGAGTCCAATTCGATCGGCACGGCCCCCACGGAATGACTCAAATCCCACAGGACGAGTGCGCCGGCCTGATGCGCTTTTTCGATGACGGCTGCCATGTCGTAGAGGTAACCGCTTTTATAGACCACGTGGGAAAGTGTCACCAGCGCGGTGTTCTCATCGATAGCTGCGAACATCGCCTCGAGGTCGGGGGTGAGGTCGGCGTCCTTTGAATCGATGCGAAGGATTTCATGGCGATTGCCGAGCAATTGGACGAGTCCCTGCAGGATGTAGAGGTCCGATGGGAAATTCAACGTATCGGTGATGATTTTCGTCCGCTGGGGGCGAAGTTGCAATGCGGCGGAAGCGAGCTTGAACAAATCGACCGATGTCGAATCGCTGACCACGATCTGTCCGGGGGCAGCTCCAACCAGTTTGCTGATTCTATCCCCAATGCGATGCGGCGCCTCCCACCAGCCTTTGTTCCAGCCGCGGATCAGATCCGTACCCCAATCCTCATTGACCACCGTTTGTACGCGAGCCGCAGCAGCTTTTGTCAGGCGTCCCAGCGAGTTGCCATCCATGTAGACCAGGTCCGGATCGCTGATCACGAAACGGGAGCGGTAGTCACGAAGAGGATCTTGCTGGTCAAGTTGATTTGCATAATTGTGGTCGTTCATCATAAAGATTAATTCCTTATTTTTATGGTTTGTATCAATTTTACTTCAGAGACTTCCTCACAGGTGATTGAGAACGTTAAAAGATGAGATTTCATTTTCTGAATTGTGAAAAATACGGCAAAAGTTGATTTACTTGACTTTGGATGGTATTCAACTACAATTAGCCACTTTTCGGACTTAGTGAATTGGAAAGGTAGATAAATGAAGAATATTAAGTTGGTCTCATTCGTTCTTGTTCTCGTTATAATTTCCATTTCATGCAGTTTGTTCACGCGGCCAAGCTCCAACATTAGCGCCGTTGCTGGAGATATCCAACAGGAATTCGATAAACTCCCTGCCTACGACCCGCAGGCGCCAATGCCGTCGCCGGGCGCAACCGCGCTGCGGTTATTGATGGAACTCGATCCGAGCGTCGCTGTACTGGAAAGCGATTTGGAGGCTTCTGAACGGGAGGCGTTGAGAGCGCTATTGTCTGACCTTCAGGTTCAACTGGATGCGGGCAGCGGTATAGAAGTGCCTTTCCTGCCATCCCAGCCCGGAATTGTGAAAGTCGCAATTCTGGTAGCCGAAGATTCACTCGCGGTGAGTTCACATAAGATAGGTGCAGTTGATGGTACTGGAAACTTTTCGTTCGAGGCAATGTTCATCGGGATCCTTACCAGCCAAGCGAGCGACTCGCTCGCTGTGACCCCAGGGGCAGGTGAAAACAAATCTGCAAATGGGTCGGAGGGTAATGCCACGACAAAAAGTGGCGTCACCTACAAGAAGAACCCGGATGGTTCAACAACATTGGTAATAACCGAACAATCCGAGGCGTCAAAAACAGGAGTCTCCGCCAAAGCGGGGAGCAAAGTCAGTGTGGATGGTTGGCGATGTCCCAATGACGCCGGTCAGGTTTCTTTTACAATTAAAGAGAATTTTACCGCTGATTCAGGAGGAGCCAGCTACACGGTAGATTTGGCTGCAGACGTGCGCGCTGAAGTGAATGACAATGCGGAACTTAGCAGCATGACAATTGATGTGACTCAAGGAACTCGAAAGGTCAAGGATGGGCGAAATGTGTACGTTGAGTCTGGGGTAACTAATAAAAACGGAGCCACATCAAATCAGCGGGTGATCCGTTCTTCCCAGGAGGCAACATCGAGCGATGTGAGCAATTTATCTGCGGCAGGAGAGGCGGCAGCCTACAATATGGCACTAGGCTCGCTGTTGTTTGCGCAAAGCAATTGGGAAAAAGGCGGGTGCGTGAAGATCGAGGCTGACTCACCGGGGAAGGTTGACCCGGGCTCGACCACCTCGATTCCGGTGAAAGTCGTATCCCGCATCGACGGTTCCGCCGTCTCTTCGAAGCTAGTGGCCGCTCTCACGGGCGGGGCATCGATCGATCCTACCTCGCTCGCCAAGACACCCGGGACCCTGACCTACACGGCTCCGAACGAGGCGGGAAAGAACGCGACCATCCTGCTCACAGCAACCTCCAAACGAGGCAAGGCAAAGCTCGAGCTCACAGCCAACACAGGCGAGCTTAAGCAAAGCTACCAGGTGATCGAGACTCTTGGATTAGGCAGAAGTTGGACGGGGGCTTGCATCGATGACCTGGCTAAACCCTTTTCACTCTCCTTTACGGCGCCCGAACAAACTGTATCATTTTCATTCTCTCCGGTCAGTTCCACAAGCGGCAGTCTCACCGAGAAGATTCACTTTGCGTTAGGTGGTACAACCATGGACTACTCGGGCAGCGGTAATTACGAGATCATACCTACGGATAAAGATCCTGAAGGTAATGTTACAGGAATGGAAATCGCGTATAACACGACCGGCAATTCCATAAGTTGTGGTGAAGGTAAATGCGTGACGACTAAAATGGACAGCGGTAAGGGTCTAGGGATCCCGCTGCGCGTCCAAAAAGGTACTTGCTCTGATCAGTAACGGTTCGACCCGCACCTGAGGGTTCCTGCCCTCGATAATAAACATGGTCTTTGCGATAAACAAGAATGACCGCGGATTTCCGCGGTCATTCTTGTTTATCGTTTGGTTTGTATCTTGCTCATCGCATATTCGGCCAGAGCGGTGATGGTCAGCGACGGGTTGACACCGGGGTTGGCGGGCATGACCGATCCGTCCACGACGAACAGACCGGGATAATTGAAAACCTGAAAGTCCAGGTCGATCACACCTTCTTTGTCATCCCTTCCGAAAGGGACCCCGCCCATGAGATGGGCAGTGGTGGGGAAGTTGAACAGGCTGTCAGTGAAGGCTGCCTGGGGGATGCCGTTGACCTTTTGCGCAAGCGCCTGCGTCACGTGATTGCCGATCGGGATCTGCGTTGGGATGGGATGATCCACATCCTTTTTGATCACCAGCCCACGGCGGAAAAAAGTGAACAGGTTTCGTCCCAGACGAATGTGGGTGAGGTTCTCCTCGACCTGCATCACCAGCAGGATGGTCGTGTAACGTGCCCAGCGTGCGAAGAATTTTGAATACAGGAAATCGATGGGATGACGGAGCAGTTCTCCGAACGTATTAAAGAACCGCGCGGATAGGGAATTCCCTTCCACATGCGGCGCGGTCATCAGGCGGATAAAGGATGAACCATCGGAATAGCGTACCGGTTCGACACGCGTGACGTCATCCGCCTGGAAAATGGAAGAGATGGCAATGCCTTTCGAATAATCCGTTTGGGTATCGCGGCTGGTCACGCCCAGGATGTTCTCGCTGTTAGTACGGACGTTATCCCCCAGCCTGTGCGAGATCTGCGGCAGGGATTTCGTAACCTCACGACAGCGAAGGAGAAGTTCAATCGTCCCGAGCGCGCCGGCGGAGACAATGACATAGCGGGCGCGAACTG
>Ga0315290_10004481_pt1 | contig 10061 bp, 12 predicted proteins | sample YL17G12_0_MG_FD_203627 | JGI IMG/M metagenome (GOLD analysis project Ga0315290, IMG submission 203627) | Sediment microbial communities from Yellowstone Lake, YNP, Wyoming, USA - YL17G12_0 | ecosystem: Environmental > Aquatic > Freshwater > Lake > Sediment | place: USA: Wyoming | collected...
CCGGCACCGCTCCCGAAGAACGGACCCCGCACACCCCGGGCGACCTGCTCGGAACGTCTTCGCAAGCGGAGCGCGCAGCGAGCCGCAGGCGAGCGGAGTCAATCAGGAAGAAGACCCAGAGAGAACCCCGGAGCCATGAGAAGTCCCAGGCCCTGCGGCGAAGCCCCGGGCCTAGCCGAAGAACTGCCGAAAATCCGGCTGCCCGGTCGCCGCCAGCAAGCCGCCATCGACCGGCAGCATCACGCCCGTGATGTAGGCGGCGTCGTCGGAGGCGAGGAAGGCGACGGCCGACGCCACCTCGTCGGCCCGGGCGATGCGCCCGATCGGAATCCGGCGGCAGAACTCGGCCAACAGCGGCTGGTTGGCGAGGATCCCCTGGCTCAGCGGCGTCTCGGTGGCGCCCGGGCAGACCGCGTTGCAGCGGATCCCCTCGCGGGCGTGGTCGAGCGCCACGCTGCGCGTCAGGTTCACGACGCCTCCCTTCGCGGCGTTGTAGGCCGGCAGGCGGTAGTCGCCGCCGAGGCCCGAGACCGACGCGGTGTTGACGATCGCGCCGCCGCCGGCGGCGCGCAGGCGCGGGATCGCGGCGCGACAGCCGTAGAAGACCGAGTCGAGGTCGACGGCCAGCGTGCGGCGCCAGTCCTCGAGCGGGAGGTCGGGCGTCTGGCCGACGCTCCCGATGCCCGCGTTGTTCACCATCACGTCGAGCCGGCCGAAACGCGCGACCGCGGCGGCGACGAGCGCCTCCACCGCAGCGGCGTCGGAGACGTCCACGGCATGGGCCGCAGCGACCCCGCGCCCGGCGTCGAGCTCGCGCGCGAGCGCGCTGGCGCCGGCGGCGTCGATGTCGCCCAGCACGACCTGCGCCCCCTCGGCGACGAAGCGCCGCGCGCAGGCCGCGCCGATCCCGGCGGCCCCTCCTGTCACCACCACGACCCGTCCGTCGAAGCGACCCATGCTCGAATCCTCCCTCTCCGCCGCGCGGGCTCCCACATCGCACGAGCGCAGGCGGGATGTCAACCAGCCCGGATTCGTGATAGAAGAAGGGCGCGCGGACCCCGAGCCGGCGCCACGCCCGCCCCGCCCGCCCCGCCCGGGTCGGAGTCCTCGGAGGACGGCATGCCGGAGCAGGAGCCGCTTCGGATCGGGATCCTCGGTGCGGCGCGGATCGCGCCGATGGCGCTCGTGCGCCCGGCGCGCGGCGTCCCGGGCGTCCGGGTCACGGCCGTGGCCGCTCGCGACCCGGCGCGGGCACAGCGCTTCGCGACGCGCCACGGCATCGCCCGCGTGCATCGCGACTACGCCTCGCTGCTCGCCGACCCCGACCTCGACGCGGTCTACAACCCGCTCCCGAACGGGCTCCACGCCGAGTGGACGATCCGCGCGCTCGAGGCGGGCAAGCACGTCCTCTGCGAGAAGCCGCTCGCCTCGAACGCCGAGGAGGCGAAGGCAATGGTCCGGGCGGCCGAGCGGACGGGCCGCGTCCTCGTCGAGGCCTTCCACTGGCGCTACCACCCGTTGGCGACGCGCATGCGCGAGATCGTCGACTCGGGGGAGCTCGGGCGCGTGCGCCACGTCGAGGCGAGCTTCTGCATCCCGCTGCCCATCCCGGGCGACATCCGCTACCGCTTCGACCTCGGCGGGGGCGCGACGATGGACGCGGGCTGCTACGCGGTCTGCATCGTGCGCCACCTGGCCGCCGCCGAGCCCGAGGTGGTCTCGGCGCAGGCGCGCCTCGCCTCACCCGAGGTGGACCGCTGGATGCGCGCCGAGCTGCGCTTCGCGGACGGCCGCAGCGGCCGCGTGACCTGCTCGCTCTTCTCGAGCTCGCTGCTGCGCGTCGAGGCGCGCGTGCTCGGAGACGAGGGCGAGATGCGGGTGCTGAACCCGATTGCGCCGCACCTCTACCACCGCCTGCGCGTGCGCACGCGGGCGGGCCGGCGTGCCGAGCGCGTGGCGGGCGAGGCGACCTATATCTACCAGCTGCGCGCCTTCGAGGGCGCGGTGCGCGAGGGCCGGCGCGTCCCGACGGACGGCGCGCACGGCGTCGCCAACATGGTGGTGATCGACGCGATCTATCGCGCGGCGGGTCTCCGGCCGCGCGGCACCGGAGCGGCCTTGGGCACCGGAGCGGCCTCGGGAGCCTGAGCGATCTCGGGCCCCGGCGCGGGCGCCTCCTCGTTGCGCGCGGTAGCCGGGAGCACGGGCTCGCCGTCGGCTGCGGTTCCGATCTGCACGCGCACCGATCCGGATGGGTCGAGGTAGCTGTTGACGGCGGACCCGCCGCCCGTGGCCACGGTCTCGATCCGCTTGTGGCCCTGCTTGTCGAGGTGGAGCGTCGCCGCCGTGCCGTCCGCGGCAGCGAGCTGCTGGATCCGGACCTTGCCGCCCGGGTCGAGGAGCGCCATCGCGGCGTCGCCGTCCGCGAACGTCGCGGCTCCCACCCGGCGACCGCCCTGCGTGTCGAGCAGGGTCCAGCCGGCCTTGCCGTCCGCGTCCACGCCCTCCGAGATCCGCAGCCGGCCGTCCGCATCGTAGTGCTCGAGCGCGACGTTCTGCTTCGCCGCCGAGAGCGCGATCCGGACCCTGCCGTCCGCATCCACCACCGCGAGCTCGCGCAGGCGGAGCGTGTCGGGCGACGAGAGGCTCACGAACGCGAGCGCGGCGCCGGCCACCGCCAAGGCCGCGAGCGCCGCGCGCAGCTGGCGGACGGATCGCTCGAGGCGGAGGATCCGCTGCTCGCCGGCCGGTGCGCCGGGGGCGTCCTCGCTCGCTCCCTGCATCGATCCCGGGTCGTGTTGCGGGTCGTCGCTCACGTTTGCGCCCTCCTCGGTCTCCTAGGCTATCGTCGTGCGGCTGCGCCCACTGGAGGGCCTCGCATGGCTCGCACCCCCCTCTTCGCGCTGGCGCTCGGGCTCCTTGCTGCCGCCGGACCCGCCTCTCCCGCGGCACCAGACTGGGGGGCGCTGCGGGACGTCGATACGGTCGTGGTCGTGACCTCGGACGAGGACGCCTCCGCGCGCGAGACGACCGTCTGGCTCGCCGTGGTGGACGGCTCGGGCTACGTGCGCACCGGTAGCACGCGCTGGGGCGACAACGCGCTGCGCAGCCCGGAGCTCGTGCTGCGGGTCGGCGAGGCCTCGTATCCCGTGCGAATCGAGTTCGTGGAGGACGAGGCGCAGCGGCAGCGCGTCGCGGACGCCTTCCGCGAGAAGTACGGCTGGAGCGACGCCGCGCTCTCGTGGCTGCGCGGCGGGCACCCGAAGCTCATGCGCCTCCTCCCCAAGCAATAGGAGCAGGAGCGGACGATGGCGAAGCTCAACCGGACCAGCGAACGCATCACGAAGCCGCGCTCGCAGGGCGCCTCGCAGGCGATGCTCCTGGCCACGGGTCTGCGCGAAGCCGATCTCGACAAGGCCCAGGTGGGGATCGCCTCCTGCTGGTTCGAGGGCAACCCCTGCAACATGCACCTGCTCGACCTCTCCGCCCAAGTGAAGCAGGGCGTGGAGGCGGCGGGGCTGGTCGGAATGCGCTTCAACACGATCGGCGTCTCCGACGGAATCTCGATGGGCACCGAGGGCATGAGCTACTCGCTCCAGTCGCGCGACCTGATCGCGGACTCGATCGAGACGGTGATGCGCGCGCAGTGGTACGACGCGAACATCTCGATCCCGGGCTGCGACAAGAACATGCCGGGCTGCCTGATCGCGATCGGGCGCGTGAACGTGCCGTCGCTGATGGTCTACGGCGGCACGATCCGCGCGGGGAAGAGCGCCCACTTCGACAAGCTCGACATCGTCTCGGCCTTCCAGTCCTACGGCGAGTACGTGGCGGGCCGCATCGACGAGGAGACGCGCAGCGAGATCGTGCGCTTCGCCTGCCCCGGCGCCGGCGCCTGCGGCGGCATGTACACCGCCAACACGATGGCCTCGGCCATCGAGGCGCTCGGCATGTCGCTGCCGGGAAGCTCCTCCACCCCGGCCGAGGATCCGGCCAAGCGGGACGAGTGCCTGCGCGCCGGCGCCGCGCTGCGCGGGCTCCTCGAGCGCGACCTGCGGCCCCGCGAGATCATGACGCGCGCCGCTTTCGAGAACGCGATGGTGGTGGTGACCGCCCTCGGCGGGTCGACCAACGCCGTGCTGCACCTGATCGCGATGGCGCGCGCGGTCGGCGTCCCGCTCGGGCTCGACGACTTCCAGCGCACGAGCGACCGCGTGCCCTACCTCGCCGACCTGAAGCCCTCGGGCCGCTTCGTGATGGAGGATCTGCACGCGGTCGGCGGTACGCCCGCGGTGCTGCGGCTCCTGCTCGAGCGCGGCGCGCTCCACGGCGAGTGCCTGACCGTCACCGGCCGCACGCTGGCCGAGAACCTGGCCGCCTTTCCCGACCTCGCGCCGGGGCAGCAGGTGATCCATCCCTGGAGCGACCCGATCAAGCCGACCGGCCACATCCAGATCCTGCGCGGGAGCCTCGCCCCCGACGGCGCGGTGGCGAAGCTCACCGGCAAGGAGGGGCTCTCGTTCGCGGGGCCGGCCGCCGTCTTCGACAGCGAGGAGGCGATGCTGCACGCGCTCGAACAGGGGCGGATCCGCCGCGGCATGGTGGTCGTGATCCGCTACGAGGGCCCGAAGGGCGGCCCCGGCATGCCGGAGATGCTGACGCCGACCTCCGCGATCATGGGCGCGGGTCTCGGCGACGCGGTGGCCCTCGTGACCGACGGCCGCTTCTCCGGCGGCTCGCACGGCTTCCTGATCGGCCACGTGACGCCCGAGGCGCAGGAGGGCGGCCCGATCGCGCTGCTGCGCGACGGCGACCGGATCGAGATCGACGCCAAGCGCAACGCGATCGACCTGCACGTCGAGGCGGCCGAGCTCGCGCGCAGGCAGGCGGCCTTCTCCCCGCCGCCGCTCAAGGCGACGCGCGGCACGCTCTACAAGTACATCAAGAACGTCCGGCCGGCGTCCGAGGGCTGCGTCACGGACGAGTGATCCCGCAGCTCGCCGCGCGCCTCGGGAACGCTCATCGGCGCTCCTGCTGCAGGATCTCCTCGATGCGCCCGAGCGCCTCGTCGATCTCCGCCTGCGAGACGTCGAGGTGGGTGACGGCGCGGAACCTCCCCGCGGCGATCGGATTCACCAGCAGCTCCCGCGCGCGCGTCTCGCGCAGGAAGGCCGCTCCGTCCGCCACGTCGAAGATCACGATGTTGGTCTCGGGCGCGGGGTCGACGCGCAGGCCGAGGCGCTCGAGCCCAGCCGCGAGGCGCCGCGCGTTGCGGTGGTCCTCCGCGAGGCGCTCGACGTGGTGCTCGAGGGCGTGCAGGCCCGCGGCGGCGAGGATGCCCGCCTGCCGCATGCCGCCGCCCATCATCTTGCGGGCGCGGTGCACGGCGCGGATCTGCTGCGCCGAGCCGCAGACGAGCGAGCCCACCGGAGCCCCGAGCCCCTTGGAGAGGCAGAAGGTCGCGGTGTCGAACGCCGCGGCCCAGCGGGCGGCCGGGATCCCCGTCGCCACGACGGCGTTCCACAGCCGCGCGCCGTCGAGGTGGAGGTGGAGGCCGCGCTCGCGCGCCACGCCGGCCAGCTCGTCGATGGCGTCGATCGGGAAGACCCGGCCGCCGGCGCGGTTGTGCGTATTCTCGACCGCCACCACCCGCGTCGGCGCGTAGTGCGGCTCGTCGGGGTGGATCGCCTCCCGGACGTCCGCGGCCCCGAAGAGGCCGCCGCGGCCGATCGTCTGCACCTGGAGGCCCGAGAGGGCGCTCGCCGCGCCCGATTCGTACACGAGCAGGTGCGCGCCCTCGCCGGCGAGCACGACGTCGCCTGGGCGCGTCGCCGCGTGCAGCGAGGCCTAGTTTGCCATCGTGCCGGAGGGGACGAAGAGCGCCGCCTGCTTGCCCAGCAGTCGGGCCGCCGTCTCCTGGAGCCGGTTCACGCTCGGGTCTTCCCCGTAGACGTCGTCGCCCACGGGCGCCTGCGCCATCGCCTCGCGCATCGCCGGTGTGGGACGCGTCACGGTGTCGCTGCGCAGGTCGATGCGCCTCACCGCGGGGAGTGTACCTCCGCGAGGAAGGCCAGGACCGCCTCCAGGAACCTCGCCGGCTGCTCGAGGTGGACGTTGTGTCCGGCGCCCTCGATCTCGACGAGGCGCGCGCCGCGGATCTCGGCGACGATCGCGAGCGCCCCTTCGCGCGGGAGCAGCGGGCTCTGCGCGCCGCGGATCAGGAGCGTGGGCGTCGCGACGTGGGCAAGGTCGGGCTCGGGTCCCGGGCCGAGCGCGAACCAGCGCGGGTCGAACTTGAACGCGAAGCGGCCATCCGGCTCCTCCCGCACCGAGAAGGCGCCGATCCGCTCGCGCAGGTCCTCGGCGGCCCCCGGGGCGGGGGGCAGGAAGCGGAAGCGGGCGATCGCCTCCTCGCGGGTGCGGTAGGTGCGGCGGGCGGCGAGGGCGAGGCGCATGAGCCGGCGCGTGCGCGTGCCCGCCCCCCGCGCCACGTCGACGACGACGAGCGCCCGGGGGCGGCGGGCCCCGCCGTGGCGGGCCGCGTGCTCGAGGGCGATGTGCCCGCCCATCGAGTGGCCGAGCAGGGTCGCCTCCGGCGCGCCGAGGTGGTCGAGCAGCGCGGCGAGGTCGCGCTGGAACGCGCCGGGGCGGGGTTCGGGCTGGTCCGAGTCGCCGTGGCCGCGGAAGTCGAGGGCGATCACGTGGAAGCGCTCGGCCAGGATGGGGGCGACGTCGTCCCACCAGTGGGCATTGGCCCCGCCGCCGTGGAGCAGCACCAGCTTGCTCCGGCTCGGGTCGCCGTGGTGGATGGCGTGGAGCCGGACGCCGTCGAGGGCGGGCGTGGTGAAGCGTTCGGAGCGCGCCACGAGCGGCTCGCAGTATAGGGGGATCGTGGCCTGGAACGGCGTCTCTTCCCCGATTGAGGCGTGAATTCGGCGAAATTTAATTGGAACCTCGCCGGAAAGCTCCTATGCTCCGGCCCTCGAAACCGCCGGTCGGTACCGGCGCCTGGAGGGAAGCATGGCAGCGAAGAAGAAGAGCAAGCCGGCAGGCAAGCCGGCAGGCAAGAAGAAGAGCAGCGGAGACCTGATCATCTCCAAGTCGCGCACGAAGGCGGCCTCGAAGAAGTGCAACGTGGGCGGCGAGTTCTACGGCGCCCTCGATGCCGTCGTCCGCAAGATGATCGCGGGTGCGGAGGAGCGCGCGCTTGGCAACAAGCGCAAGACGCTCCGGGCGGTCGATCTCTAGTCCGTTTCGTTCGACTCGCTCGAAGCCTGGGGCCCGCCGGGATCTGCCGGCGGGCCCTTCGCCATCTTGGGATCGAGGCTCGCGCCCACGCGGAAGAGCCACTGCATCTCGAGCCTGCGCAGCACGTCCTCGGGGCGCGCGTCGTTCGCGGCGGCGACGTGCTCGAGCCCACGGCTCACCCAGCGCGTTGCCTTCTCGATTGCGGCGGGCGTCGACGCGGCGTCGGCGAGGTCCATCCGGTCGGCGACTGCGATCTTGTTGGCGAGCGCGACGAACTGGTAGAAGGCCGCGCGCCTCTCCGGCTCGTCGAGCTCGCCGATCGCGCGGAAGAGCAGCTCGCGCGCATCGCGACCGGCGGGCAGCGACGGAATCCACACCGGGAGCTTCCACGCGTCGGTCTCCAGCACGGACGCCTCTTCGGGAAGGCGCTCGCGCTCGCCGGCCGAGACGAAGCGGTAGACGCCCATGGCCTCGTCCCAGGGCGGGAAGCCGAGGTCCTCGAGGCGGCCCGAGCGCCAGCGCAGCGCCCACTCCTCCGTCTCCGAAGGCAGCTCCCAGATCGCTCCCTGGAGCAGCCGGAAGTACGCCCAGTAGTCGCTCTGGAAGAGCGCGTGGAGGATGCGCAGCAGGGGCCCGAGATCGTCGGCGTCGTCGTGCGCGACCAGATAGAACTGGCCGTCGAGCGTGCGCGAGCCGGGCGGAGGCTCCCAGCCCGCGTCCTCCGAGTCCGACGGCTTCAGCACGACCTCGGTGCGGTCCTTCACATAGAGGACGCTGAGCTCCGGGTCGATCGCGTGCAGGTGGCGCACGAGCGCCTCGTCGTCGACCTCGGCGAGCGCCGCCATCCACCGCTCGAGCGATTCCCGCTCGAGCGTGGTGCCGCGCCACGCGTCGAGGTCGAGGCAGGCCGTGACCTGTTCCGGCGTCGCAAGATCGAGGATCCAGGCCGACTCGTCGAGGCCGATCGCCTTCAGCGTGAAGACGAGCTCCGCCTCGGGCAGGAGCGGGATCACGTGCTCGGGCGCCGGGAGCAGATCCAGCAGCTCGCGGCGCCGCGCCACCGGCGCGTCGCAGACGAGCGCCAGCTGCTCGACGGTCGGGAGCGCGGCCACGGCCTTTCCCGCGGCCGTCCGGTCCCGACGGGCGAGCGCGAGCACCTCGCGCACCCGGCCGCTCGAGGGGCTGCGGTCGACCATGGCCGAGACGGTATCATCTCGCCCAGATGCCTTCCCTCGACGAGATCCGCGGCGCCTTCGCCGCACACGCGCCGCGGCTGGTCCATCCGCTGCCAGACGGGGCCACCCGTGGCGCGGCGGTGGCGATCTGCCTGTGCGAGCGGCGCGGCGAGGCCCAGGTGCTCTTCATCGAGCGCGCCCGGCGCGAGGGCGATCCCTGGTCCGGGCACATGGCCTTCCCCGGCGGGCGCATCGACCCGGGCGATGGCTCCGCGCGCCGGGCTGCGGAGCGCGAGACCCTCGAGGAGGTGGGCGTCTCGCTCGCGCGGGCCGAGCGCCTCGGACGCCTCGACGACATGCGCGGCCACGAGGCCGCCGACCACCCTGCGCTCGTGGTCTCGGGCTTCGTCTACCACGTCCCCGATCCGCCGGAGCTCCGCATCAGCGATGAGGTGGAAGCGGCCTTCTGGTTCCCGCTCGCGCAGCTCCTCGCCCCCGAGCGCCACGTCGACCACTGCTTCGGGCCCGCGAACCAGTACCGCTACCCCGGCCTCGTCGTCGGCCATCCCGAGCGCCACGTCGTCTGGGGCCTCACCTATCGCTTCCTCGAGATCTTCTTCGCCGCCGTAGGAAAGCCCCTGCCGCAGCGCCGCATCGAGCTCCCGCCCGAGTGGCAGCGCCTCGTGCACGAGTAGAAAGGGGAAGGCGTTGGCGCCCACGCAGATCCGGAGCATCACCAACTTCCGCGATGTCGGCGGCTGCTCGACGCGCGACGGGCGGCGCGTGCGCACGGGCCGGCTCTTCCGCAGCGGGCACCTGGGCGGAGCCAGCGCGGAGGACCTCGAGCGCCTCGGCGCGCTCGGGATCCGCACCGTGATCGACTTCCGCGTGCCGCAGGATCTCGCCGACGACGGTACGAGCCGGCTCCCGCCCGGCGCGCGGCGCCTGAACATCCCGATGCACGATCCGGCGCAGGGCGGCGACATCCGCCAGCTGCTTTACCGCGCGGACGCAGTCGGCCTCGAGCGCGTGCTCGGCGGCGGCGGCGCGGAGCGCCTGATGTGCGAGGCGGCCGCTGGCCTCGTGACCGAGCGCTGTGCCGAGTTCGGCTCCTTCCTGCGCGCGCTCTCGGGCGAGCACCCGCTCCCGGCGCTGATGCACTGCTCGGCCGGGAAGGACCGCACCGGCTGGGCGGCTTCGCTCCTGCTCCTCGTCCTCGGTGCGCCCGAGGAGGACGTGATCGACCACTACCTGCTCTCGAACGAGCACCGCCGCGAGGAGAACGAGCGCCTGCTCGCGAGCCCGCGCGAGGGTCTCGACCCCGAGTGGATCCGGCCCTTCCTCGAGGTGCGCGCCGACTACGCGCGCGCCTCGCTCGCAGCCGCGACCGCGCGCTTCGGGAGCTTCGGCGCGTACGTGGAGCAGGGGCTCGGCGTCGAGGGCGGCACGGTCGTGCGCCTGCGCGAGCTCTTCCTCGAGTAAGTCGGATGCCGCCGGGCCGCGCCGCGGCCCGGCGGCGTCCGGTGCCTGGCGGATTTACTCCGCTCGCCTGCGGCTCGCTGCGCGCTGCGCTTGCTGGCCCCGGGACTCCGCTCGCCTGCGGCTCGCTGCGCGCTGCGCTTGCTGGCCCCGGGACTC
>Ga0315290_10004485_pt1 | contig 10057 bp, 10 predicted proteins | sample YL17G12_0_MG_FD_203627 | JGI IMG/M metagenome (GOLD analysis project Ga0315290, IMG submission 203627) | Sediment microbial communities from Yellowstone Lake, YNP, Wyoming, USA - YL17G12_0 | ecosystem: Environmental > Aquatic > Freshwater > Lake > Sediment | place: USA: Wyoming | collected...
TCCTGATCGGCGACGCGAGCAAGGCCAAACGGGATTTGGGATGGGAGCCGAAGGTCCGATTCGAGGAACTGGCACATATGATGGTGGATGCGGATCTTGCCGCCGAGCAAGAACGACTCGAAGGAACCGGAAAGAGAGGCTAAAGAGGTTGGAGGCTTGAGGTTAGAAGTTAGAGGTAGGAGGGGAGGCTAGGGGTTGGAGGCGGGAGGTTAGAAGTTGGAGGTAGGAGGGGAGGCTAGGGGTTGGAGGCGGGAGGTTAGAAGTTGGAGGTAGGAGGGGAGAGGTTGGAGGTTGGAGGAGACAGACAGACCAAAACGGTTGGGAGGTATGTCTTTCCGTTCGAGAAGCTGGAAGTGTGGCAGGAGTCTGTCGAGCTTGCTGATTTCGTCTTGGGATTGCTCGATCGTGTACCTCAAGGCAGACACCTTCGTTTGGTATCACAAATGGAGGGAGCGGCGGTATCCGTCGCGCAAAATATCGCTGAAGGAAAAGGGCGGCAGCACAGGAAGGAATTCTTGCAGTATTTGAGCATTGCCCAGGGTTCTCTCTATGAAACGGTCACGTTAAATGAAGTGTTTCGCATAAGAAGACTCTTCGATGAAGGAGAATGCATCGAAATTCGCAGAAGGGCAGAATACATCGATCGCAAGCTGAACGGATTAATGAACTCGGTAAGGGGAAAAAAGAGAGGAGAGGGGTAGAGGGTACAGTTGGAAGATTGAGGTTAGAGTGGGGGGAAGGTTGGAGGTTAGAGGTTGGTCGCTGAAAGCTGATGGCTGAGATCGACTAAAGACGGGAGCGGCTCCTGATTTCTAGTCCAGCCTCAAGCCTCTCACCTCAAACCTCAGGCTTCTCGCCTCCAACCTCCAACCTCTATCTCCCACACCCTCCAACCTATAACAGCTATGCCGTCCTTTTGGGCCGACCAACGAGTCATCGTCACGGGCGGAGCCGGTTTTCTGGGATCGTGTGTCGTGGAACAGCTGCGCGCGAAAGGCTGCCGAGACATCTTCGTCCCCCGCAGCAAAGACTACGATCTTGTTCAGATGGATGCCGTGAAGCAACTCTACAGCGATAGAACCCCCGATATGGTCATCCATCTGGCTGCACGGGTCGGAGGGATCGGCGCGAACCAAGCCAATCCAGGAAAGTTTTTCTACGACAACCTGATGATGGGCACCCAGCTCATAGAAGTCGGGCGCCAACGGGGACTGAAGAAATTCGTGGCGCTGGGCACCATCTGCGCCTACCCCAAGTTTGCCCCCATTCCATTTAAAGAAGACGACATCTGGAACGGATACCCCGAAGAGACCAATGCGCCCTACGGTCTGGCTAAGAAGATGATGCTGGTGCAGTCGCAGGCCTATCGTGAACAGTATGGGTTCAATTCAATCGTGTTATTCCCGGTGAACCTCTACGGCCCTCGCGATAACTTCGACCTGGAAACGTCTCACGTCATCCCGGCCTTAATACGCAAATGTGTGACGGCAACAGAAGCAGGCCACGCCACACTCACGTTGTGGGGAGACGGATCTCCGACTCGAGAATTCTTGTATGTGGAGGACGCCGCGGAAGGCATCCTGCGCGCAGCCGAGCACTATGAAGGAAGTCTACCCGTCAACCTGGGGACAGGGGAGGAAGTCACGATTCGCGATCTTGCCACCATGATTGCAACGGAGGCCGGTTTTACAGGACAGATCGTATGGGACACCACCAAGCCCAACGGGCAGCCTCGACGGTGCCTGGATGTCAGTCGGGCCAAGCAACTCTTTGGCTTTCAAGCGAAGCATACACTCCTGGAAGGACTCAAGAAGACGATGCAGTGGTTTTTTGCCAATCGCCACAATCTTCGACAAGTCACTTTCTGACGGCGCCTATCAGCCCGCGTTTTTCGTGAAGTGGTAAAGCATGGGGGAGAAGTGTCTAGTTTCAGGTTACAGGTTTCCGGAAACTTGCAGCATTGGACTTGGAACGTGCCAAGCATGATCGAACAGCGAGCGACGAGGAGCACCGCAATGTGTATCGGTCAGTCTACCGTGCCCGGCATAGGCAGGCAGTTGGAGTAGAAACTTTCATGAACGAGATGGCTAAGCCGGCACGCCGCGTTCAGCTTGTTTAGTGCGTCGCACGGTGACGGTCATCTCTACTCGTGACCCGAGTCGGTTGATGATCGACATGAGGCGGTCAACCGTGAATCGCCCGAGGTCCGCATGACGGATGCGCGAAAAGTCGGCCGCTGCAATCCCTGTGCGATCGTGTGCGCTTCGGACGCTCAGCTCTTCACGGTCAAGCACCTTGATGATCTCGGCCGCCAGGATGGCCTTGATCTGTTCGGTATCCGCGTTCTTATGCCCCAGGTCACGGAATGCGTTTCCACTTCCCCTCACGACTGCCGGTTTTCTGTTCATTCCAATATCTCCTTCACGCTCTTCAAACGGTTCTTGATCAGGTCGATGTCACGTGCAGGTGTTTTGGTGCCCTGTGTTGATTTCTTTTGAAACGCATGGATGACCCAAATGTCCTCGCCAAGCTGCACGGCATAAACCACCCGGAACGCATCACCGTGAAACGGCAAGGCAATCTCGAACACGCCGGAACCCATCCCGTGCAACGGTTTTGCAATGTCCGCAGCGCCACCCTCCGCGGCGATCGTCAACGCAGCTAGACAGATTGACTTTGTCCCTTCCGGGAACTTCTCGAATTCCTTGAGCGCCGCCTTGATCCACGAAACAGGTCGTGTTCGTCTGGTCATGTGCCGTCGCTGTTCTTCTCGCTCATGTGCTGAACGTCGAGGCTAATTCCGTATCTGTACGTTGTCATATTTGACAACATCCGTCAAGAAGGTGGTCCCTCTCTTCCGCTGTTTCACGAATCGTCCTTATCTCGCGTGGAGTTTCTATGGCTTCGGCACGAATCCTCATGAACGATGCAGTCCAACGATACCTTGACCATCCACCTTTCCGCCTCCAACATTATTTCTCGTTCCTCTGCTCCCTCACAACTTTATCCTTGATCTTGCCTCCGGCTGCTTGAGGTTTGAGGCCTGAGGCCGGTCAGAATTCAGGAGCCTCTCACGGCGTGCCTCCAACCTCTGCGAAGGCTCAGGTCGAGGTTCAAGTTCAGGCCGAGCTTGACCTTGACCTCTCCGCTCAACCTCAGCCTTAACCTGCAACGAATACAGCGTGAGCACATTTGAACGAACCTGCCCACGCATGCGCTGTTCTCCCTCTCTCACACCCACGGAGACAGGCGCAAAGACGTTGAAACGTAACGGGTTCGAAAATCACCCTGAATGGTCCAAGACTTGCGAACATATTGCCATGTGCGTTCATATCCCACAGGAAACAAGAACGTGAACGAAATCAACGCATCACCCCTGACACAAGAGAACCGTCCAGCCTCACACCGAGCCTCGTCGGAGCATGAAGACAGTGCCCCGATACCGGAGGCGCCTCTAGAGGTACTCGAAGCCACCGCATCGACAAGGCCACCGGACGGACAGGAATCATACGAACAAGCAACGGCGCTCAAGAATGTGGGCCTGTTCAGACAGGCAGCGGAGCATTTTGAGAAAGCCGCACAGGATCCCGCATACGCGCTGAAGGGCTTCGCCCAAATGGGCCTCAGCCTCACGAAGAGCGGAAGACAGGAAGATGCCGTCGCAGCCTTTCGCCGAGCTCTGCAAGTGCCTTCGACATCATCGAAAGAACAAGTGCAGATTCTTTACCTCTTAGGGAGAACGTTAGAGTCACTCGGGCGCATTCCTGAAGCGTTGGAGGCTTATCGATGGCTCCGCCGTGAAGCACCACAATATCGAGATGTCGCTACGCGAATCGAGTCGTTCAGCACGGGACGAATGCACCGGGACAACCACCAAGGAGAAGGAGACAGTCCCTGGGCAAAACAGGCATTGCAGATGTGGCAGGGCCTTCTGGGAAAGGAAAAGTAACCGTCCACCGAAAACCTTTCTCAGTTGTGGAATACGAACGAATCAGTTAAGTTCTTCTCCAAGCGGCTACGTATCCCCCCAGTCCTAGCAGGATGCTGAAAAAGTTCGCCTCTTCGTACGTCGCTCGTATCTCGTCGCTCGTCGTTCGTCCCTTCGGTGGGTCTGATCTGAAACGAGATACGCTTCACGCGTCACGGTCCATCGCCGTTGTTTCCCATCCAGGGTGTATGCATGCTGAGCGAGGCCAGACCATGAAGCGGATTGATCTGATCGCAGGGGCGCGGCCCAATTTCATGAAGATTGCGCCAATCATCGACGCGCTAAACGATGCGGAGACGCGGAGCGGCTCGTTGCGTTTTCGTCTGATCCATACGGGCCAACATTACGACCGCGCCATGTCTGGTAGCTTCTTCGAGGAGCTCGGCATCCCGGACCCGGACATCAATCTGGAAGTAGGCTCGGGCACCCAGGCTGAACAGACCGCCGCCATCATGATGGCGTATGAAAAGGTGCTGCTGAAAGAGAAGAGCAACCTCTGCCTGGTCGTGGGGGACGTGACCTCGACCATGGCCTGCTCCATCGCCGCCCGCAAGTTGGGGGTGCCGGTAGCGCATGTGGAGGGCGGCATACGCTCAGGAGACTGGACCATGCCGGAAGAAATCAACCGGGTGGTGACCGATTCCATCACGAACTGGTTTTTCACCACCAGCGAAACTGCCAACGCCAATCTGCGCCGCGCCGGGATTACGGACGATCGGATCTTCTTCGTCGGCAATACGATGATCGACACGCTGCTCAAGCAGCTCCCGCGTTTGCGTCCGCCAGCCTGCTGGGAATCGCTCAAGCTAGAACCTGGCAAATACTTTGTGGTCACCCTGCATCGGCCGGCGAATGTCGATGGGGAGCAGCAGTTACTACAACTGCTGCATGCCATCGCCGAAGGCACGCGCGGCTTGCCGGTGGTATTTCCGGTCCATCCGCGTACCGCCAAGAACCTGCGCGATCTCGACAGCAAGACGCCGCAACTGAATTATGTCGATCCACTGGGCTACCTTGAATTCAACTACCTGGTGAAACATGCCCGTGGCGTGATTACTGATTCAGGTGGCATCACCGAGGAGACGACTGTTCTTGGAGTGCCGTGCTTGACCCTGCGTGACAACACCGAGCGTCCCGAGACCATCACGATTGGGACGAACGAACTCATTGGGACCGATCCGAGCAAGCTCCCTCCCGCGCTGGCACGACTGATGGCGGGGCAGTGGAAAAAAGGCGCGATTCCTCCGAAATGGGACGGCAAGGCAGCAGAACGGATCGTCGAGCATCTTGAACGATTGCTGGCCGGCACATGAAGCAACTTCTCCAAAACCGGAGTACAGACGCGGCGAAACTCATACCCGATTATGCTGCTGCCTTGATATGTCGCGAGCAACGCTGCTGATCTGTTTTCACACCCGCCACATGCTCATCGTGGCCTCACCCCTTCGTACAGCAGTCTCACGGCCGGTACCGGTTCCCACCTCATGATAGCCAGAGAATCTTCGACATAGTCTCGTGATCTCATCCCATTCAATACAGAGGTCACCGCCGGGGTGCTTGCCAGCACCCACAAGGCCTTTCGTGACAGCGATTCTCTGCGCCTTGCTGCGGGCAACAGGGGATCGAGGGCCGCCGAGACCGAGGCGGTTTTCGCACGACTGCGTTCAGTGGCTTCTCTGCGGAGCCCGCGCAACAGGGTGAGCAACTGCGGCACATAGCGATCGCGCCAGGCCTCCCACTGTTCAGCGGCCGTTCCGGTCAGATTTCGCGACAGCGCCTGCATCACTTGATTCACATGCGGCGCGATCATTTGATGCTCGATCTGCTCCCAATGTTCCAGCCCCTGGATCTGAGGCCGCACGCGCGTCAGCTCAACGGCCCAGGTGAAGAAGTCGGCTGGGGCCATCCCTTGACCACTAGGTTGAAGGGCCGGGGCAATGGCCTTGCGATACTCATCTTCAAGCGCCGCGACCGTCCGGCATTGTCGATCGAAGTCCACCGGATCGCCTTCGAGCGGAAAATCCGCCAATCGAAGCACGCCGCTCTTGTTCGTCGGCATGGCATTGAGCGGACGATTGACCAGCACCGCAATCCCTTCTCGTTGCGCCACCTCCAACACCGTCTCCTGCTGATCCTCCCCGGTATTGGGCGTCACCAGCGCGCCTGCCTCATAGAGATTCATGGGGCATTGCAGCACCGCGAAGTGGTGGCGGTCCATGCCCTGTGACGCAGCGGCTGCTCGCGCAGCGTCGCACATGCGAGAGAGCGACGTCGCCTCGGCATCCGATGGATCTGCCGTGACCGTATTCGACGACACCCCGTAATACTGAATCCGTCCAGCCGCTACTTGCGACTCGAAAAACGTGAAGGCCTGTTCAATTCTGCGGTAAAAGGCCTCCCGCGTCGCTGCGAGATCTCCTCCTTCATGATGCGCTGCCTCGGACAGAAAGTATTCCGGGTTGTGCAGCAAACAGACATCGAGCGTGGCCAGTCCAAGCCGATCCAGTGACAGGGTGAGCTGATCGGCCAGATACTCAGGGTGGATACAATGCCACATGCCCTCACCATATTTGACCATGTCAGGGTAGGGGCGCCCGGCCTGTTCGCGTGCCTCCGCCTGTTTCAAGTTATCCCCTTGCACATATCCGATCTTCGAGACGACGATCACCTCGTCACGAGTCAGCTCACCGCCTTTGATCAGCTCGCGTAAGACAGAGCCGACTAGACGTTCGCTGTCGCCGTCCATGTAATTTGTCGAGGTGTCGATCAAGTTCACGCCTTCTCGTATTGCCTTCTTGAGTGCCTCTCGATGCTCCGGCTCTCTCGTATCGACCCGATAGGTCCCGAACCCCAGTCGGGACGTCGTCAATCCCCTGTTGCCGAACCGACCATACCCATGTTCCATGCGGCCGTCATGGCGTGACCGACTCACGATGCGAGCGGCATACCTGGCTGTCCCCTCTGGACTAGCCGATCCAGGGAGGGATACTCCTTGCAAGAGCATCGGTTGGGTCGTCTGATCCGTTCGTCGCGACGCAGACAGCAGCGCCTCGGCGACCTCCCGCGGATCGGTGAGGGGACGCTGACAGGAAAAGTTTCGGCAGATATAGAGTGCCGCCTTCCCTTCCACCAGCCCCTTGCCGGCCAGCAGGGGATGACCAGACGGCGTGCCCGTGCCATCGCTGGAGGCAATCACGCGGTGCGGTAAGAACACCTCGCGCACGGCGAGCTGGAGTGCATCCAACCCAGGATCGCTGGCCGCTCCGACAATAGCCAATTCAATCGGTCCTTCCGCCAACAGATCCACCGCTGCAAGCGTCTTGGCAAAGGCTCTCGGATACCGGGCCATCTGGCGGCCATAGGCACGAATCCCGCCAACCGCTGCCTCGCGCAGGTCCTGGCGATCGTAGTGGAATGAGAGTCTGGCGAGGGCTGAGACCGCTACGGCGTTGCCACTGGGCGTCGCACCATCCGCCCCCTCACGCGCTCGGATGATCAGTTTTTCATGTGTCTTCGCGGTGGTGTAGAAGCCCCCTTGGTCCTCATCCCGAAACGAGTCCACCATCCGCTCTCCCAATTGAAGCGCGGCAGTGAGATAGCGTTCTTGCCCACTGGCTTCATAGAGGTCGATCAATCCTTCTGCCAGATAGGCATAGTCTTCCAGTACCCCATCGAGATGGGCTCGGCCCTGCCGCGACGTGCGAAGCAGCGCCCCCTCGGAAGTCCGATGCACCAGCAAGAGAAAATCTGCCGCCCGAATGGCCCCGTCGATGTAGCGGCTGACCCCTAATACACGGCCTGCCTCGGCCATCGCCGAGATCATCATGCCGTTCCAGGCCGTAATGATCTTGTCGTCGAGTCCGGGCGGGACTCGCTCTTGGCGGGCGCGATAAAGGAGGGGACGCACGCGATGCATCGTTTTGTCCAGTTCATCGAAGGTGAGGTTCAATTCCTTGAGCACGGCCTCGATGGGACGCAGTCGATTCGGGATATTCCGATGCTCCCAATTCCCCTGATCGGTAATGTCGTAACAGGCACAGAATCGGTTGGTATCTTCTGCATTCTGCAGCACGGCCTGGATCTCCGTCGGCGACCAGACGAAAAATTTTCCTTCGACCCCTTCCGAGTCCGCATCCGTCGCGCAATAAAATCCTCCGGCAGGGTCGGTCATCTCCCGAAGAATATAGTCGAGCACTTCCGTCGTGACCTGGCGATAGGAAGTCTGCTTGGTCACCTGATAGGCTTCCAGGTAGGTCCGGGCCAGGAGGGCATTGTCGTAGAGCATCTTCTCGAAATGGGGAACCAGCCAGCGCTCGTCGGTGGAGTACCGTGCGAACCCGCCACCGATATGATCGTAGATCCCACCGGCCGCCATCGCATCGAGCGTGCGTGTGACCATCTGTAAGGTTCGGCTCTCTCCTGTTCGCCGGTAGCAACGGAGGAGCAACGAGAGCCCTGCGGAAGGGGGGAATTTCGGCGCACTGCCGAATCCACCGTTGCGCTCGTCGAAATCCTCCCGGAATTTCGTCACGGCCTCATCAAGCACGGAGACACTGACTGAGACGGGAGATGCCGCCTTGAGTTCGCTCTTCAACCGTTCGGTCAATTGACGCGCTTGGCTCGTGAGACCGGCGGCATCTGTTTCCCACGCATCGGCAATTTTCTTGAGCAGACTGGGGAATCCGGGACGGCCCCATCGATCGTCAGGAGGAAAATACGTCCCGGCAAAGAACGGCTCCTGCTCCGGTGTCAGGAAGACCGTCATCGGCCATCCACCCTGACCATGATTGAGGGTCACCGTGGCCTGCATATAGATCTCGTCGAGATCGGGGCGTTCTTCCCGATCGACTTTAATACAAATAAAATGCCGGTTCATGAGTGACGCAATGGCCTCGTTCTCGAACGACTCCCTCTCCATCACATGACACCAGTGACAGGCGGAATAGCCGATCGAGAGCAGGATGGGACGGTTTCGCGCTTTTGATGCCTGCAAGGCCTCCGGTCCCCAGGGGTACCAGTCGACCGGGTTCGAGGCATGCTGGAGGAGGTAGGGGCTGGTTTCGTGAATGAGGCGGTTAGGCTTTGCTGATCCTGCTGAAGTGTGCATGGTCCCACGGTAGCATCGGGGCTGGAGAGGGGTCAATGAGCCGATAAGGGAAGAGGCCTGCGATCTCACGATCGCAGGCCTCTTCAGAATCGTTCAAGTTAGGCTTGTCTGATCAGACAAACGAATTCCGTCGCGCTTACTTGCCCTTCTCGTCCTTCTTCTTCTCGTCCTTCATGTCGCCGAACGTATCGACGTAGCTGCCCTTCTTCTCGTCCTTCTTCTTCTCGTCCTTCTTCTCGTCCGCATTGATCATCTGAACCATCTTCGGGGCTTCCTTCTTTTCCTTCTTCTCCGCCTTCTCTTCTGCGAAAGAAGGTGCGCTGAACGTCACTGCCACTGCCACTGCCATGATTGCCATCAAGATACGCGTCATACTGTGTCACTCCCTGTGAATGTTAGTGTTAGTGATGCTGTTTGCCCATTCAAGTAGGGCAATTTCAAGACGGTAGCGAAAATGGGCCCCTGTTGTCAACCGCATATTTTTCTCTCCTCTGCAAGTACCTGCATGAAGACCACGACACACAATCCGCTCTGGCTCCTGACCTGTCTTGTGGTAGTCTTACATAGGCTGAAGCAATTCCGAAATCTGTTGACCTGAAGATCTGTTGAATGTTTGGAATTCATCAGATCATCAGATCGACAGATATCTTCCACTTCACGCGCCACGATCCCTGAAGGACCAACCATGACCGACATTGGGCCCTATTCCAACTACCGCCTGACCGTTCGCCTCGAACTCGCGAACACACCAGGCATGTTCGCAAAGGTGGCAGCCATCCTGGCCGAGGAAGGCGCCAACTTGGGCGCGGTGGATATCGTCTCTGCCACGGCCGGATGTATGGTGCGAGACGTGACCTTCGACGTCCAGAACGAAGCGCATGGAGAGAAGGTGCTCGCCCGGGTCGGGGCGCTGCCGGACGTGAAGGTGCTCTCTGCCTCCGACCGGATTTTTCTTCTGCATC
>Ga0315290_10004486_pt1 | contig 10056 bp, 7 predicted proteins | sample YL17G12_0_MG_FD_203627 | JGI IMG/M metagenome (GOLD analysis project Ga0315290, IMG submission 203627) | Sediment microbial communities from Yellowstone Lake, YNP, Wyoming, USA - YL17G12_0 | ecosystem: Environmental > Aquatic > Freshwater > Lake > Sediment | place: USA: Wyoming | collected...
GCGGGGTCCGTTCTTCGGGACGGGGACGGGTGACTCGCCTGGAATGGCCACCCGTCCCCGTCCCGAAGAACGGACCCCGCATTCCCCGTGGGTCGTGCTTCCCGCGCTCTCTGCAAGCGCGCAAAGCGCGCGCGCAGCGAGGCGAAGCCGAGCGGAGTCAATTAGTGGAAGGCGATCCGGGAAGGCGATCCCAGTCAACCTGCCCCGGGCCCTGCCCCCGGGCCTTGCACGTAGCTCCGTAGCCGGCCCACGCGCTCGATCGCAACCTCGACGATGTCGCCGTCGCGCAGCCAGCGCGGCGGCGTGCGCGCCGCCCCGACGCCGGACGGCGTTCCGGTGAGGATCACGTCGCCCGGCTCGAGCGTCATCAGCCGCGAGATGAACGAGACCAGCGCCGCCACCCCGAAGAGCATCTCCTTGGTGCGCGCGCTCTGGACCAGCTCGCCGGAGAGCACGGTGCGGATGGCGAGATCCTGCGGGTCCGGCACCTCGTCGGCGGTCACGAGCACCGGGCCGAGCGGCGCGAAGCCGTCGCAGGACTTCGCGATCGAGCGCTGGCCGCGCACGTCCTGGATGTCGCGCGCGGTGACGTCGTTCGCCACGCAGTAGCCGGCGACGCAGGCGAGCGCCTCGGACTCCGCGACGTCCCTCGCGCGCGCGCCGATCACGGCGGCGAGCTCGCCCTCGAAGTCCACGTGGGCGGCGACGCGCGGCAGGCGGATCGCGTCCTCGGGCCCGATCACCGCCGAGGGCGCCTTGAGGAAGAGCACCGGCTGCTCCCCCGCCGGCGCGCCGCCCCGCTCCGCCGCGTGCGACGGGTAGTTGCGGGCGACGCCGACGATCTTGCCGGGCCGCGGCACGGGCGCGCAGAGGCGCACGCCCGCGCGCGGCAGCACCGCGCCCGCGCGCATGAGGTCGGGCGCGTCGTAGCGCGAGAGCGCGTCGAGCGTGAACTCGAGCGCCGCACGCGCGGCCGCAAGAGAAAATGGGAGGCGCCGCAGGAAGGCGAGCACGTCCGCGGGGAGCAGCGAGTCGGCCTCGGCCTCGGGCGCGCCGGCGTCCTCCTGTGCCAGCCGGATCGCGAGGGCGCGGTTGAGATCCACCACCGCCCCCGCGTACTCGCCGCTCGCGAGGATCGAACCGAGCCGCCGGCTGCCGGGCGCCGTCGGCTCGAGGGCCTCGAAGCCCGCCGCCGCGCCCGACAGCGAAGGCTCGTGCCCGGCCTCGTGGGCCTCGCGATCCTCGCGGCGCTCGAAGGTGACGATCTGCATGCGCGCCCTCCTCGCCGCGACCCGCGCGTGGCCGTGCGGCAGCACGGGTGCAAGCCGGCGGCAGCGCGAACCTCGCGTGGTTCAAGGCGCGCGGCCGCCGCGTCGATGAGCATAGGCGAGACGACCGGGAGGCGACCATGCGAGCGCGTGGATTCGGAGTTCTCGCGGCCGCGGCAGCGCTGCTCGCGGGAGCGGCGCTCGCCGACACGCCGCCCGCTCCGAAGCCGGCGCCGACCTGCGAGGCCAACCGCCCGGAGCGTGAGGCCCGGAACCTCGAGACGCTCGTCGGGGCGCTCGAGCGCATCGAGCGCAGCCAGCCACCGGGCCCCGACCAGGTCATTCCGCTCGACAATCGGGGCTACAACTACGGCGAGCCGGCGCTCCCGCTCGCGGACCTCTCCCGGAGCCCGCAGCGCTAGAATCTGGGTTAGCATGCGCGCGGGTGCCGGGAGCTAGATGAGCCGGACCTCCACGCTGCGCATGCGACGCGCCACAGCGCTCCTCGCGATCGCGTGGGCGCTCTCGGCGATCCTGCCCTCCGCGGTCGCGTTGCGCCTGCCCGCGGACGGCCTCGACCACCCGTTCCGCGAGTCGCGCCTCGGCCGCGTCGCCGTCGTCCAGATCGCGCATCCCTCCGCCACGGCGGCGGGGGTCACGGTCGGCGACCACGTGGTCGCGCTGAACGGGGAGCCCTTCCTCCCGATCGCGTATCACTCGCGCGCCGAGCTCCGCGCGGAGGCTCCGAACCGCTATCTCTTCGAGAAGCCGAGCGGCGAGCGCTTCGAGCGCGAGCTGCTTCCGGTTCCCTGCTCCGAGAACCAGACGCAGGTCGACGTCCTCGTCCACGCGCTGCTCCTGCTCGTGGCGCTGATCTACCTCGGCACGGGCGCGATCGTGTACTGGCTGCGCGCCGACCGCCCGGGGGCGTGGGCGCTGCTGCTCTTCTGCTCCGCGCTCGCGGCCCAGCTCGCCGTCACCGTGGGGAGCGACGCGATCGTGGGCGCCTATCTCCATCTGGTGGTGAATGTCCCGCTGATCGGAGCGACGACCTTCCACCTCTTCACGACCTATCCGAGCGAGCCCGGCTGGCTGGTCCGGCATCGCCGCGTGCAGGTGCTGCCCTACCTGGGTGCGGCGCTCGCGGCGGCGCTCTGCTTCGTCGAGCCGAGGCTCGGGCTTCCGCCCGGCCTCGCCTCCGAGATCGGCTTCCTCTACATGACGCTGCTGGTGCTGGGCTCGTTCTCGATCCTGGCGGGGGAGTGGCGCCGACACCGCGACGGTCCGCTGCGCGAGGCCACCGACGTGGTGACCCTCGCCGCCGTGGTGAGCTTCCTCCCGGTCCTCGCGGTCTTCCTCGTCGAGTGGTTCACGCAGAAGCCCTACCCCTTCTACCTGGCGCTGCTCTGGACCTTCGTCTTCCCGGTGGCCGTGGGCTACGGGATCGTCTACCGCCAGCTCTTCGACCTGCGCAACGTGGCCCGCTCCTCGGCGGCCTACGGCGCCGCGTCGATCGGCATCACCGGCGCCTTCGCCTTCCTGATCACCTTCGCGGACACGCTGGTCTCCGACTTCGGTGTCAGCACGCGCTCCGCCCAGGTGGCCCTCCTCTTCGTGGCGATCCTGCTCTTCAACCCGGTCCGCAACCGCATGCAGAGCCTCGTGGACCGCTTTTTCGACCGCGACCGCGCCGCCTACCGCCACGCCGTGCGCGAGATCTCGGAGGCGATGGTCTCGATGCTGTCGCTCGGCGAGATCGCCGACCGGATCCTGGTGGCGCTCACCGACACGATGGGCGTCGAGCGCGCGATGGTGCTGCTGGTCGAGGACGAGGCGCGGCGGCTGCGCCCGATCGCCTCGCGCGGCGAGTGGGACGCGGCGGCGCTAGCGCTCGAGATCCCCTCCGATCACCCGATCTGGAAGCAGCTCGGGATGCGCCGCGAGGACCTCACGCGCGCCGACTTCGACGACGAGCACGATCTCGAGAGCCGCGAGGCCTGCCGCGACGTCTACGACACGCTCGAGGTCGAGCTGCTGGTGCCGATCCTGTACGGCGTGGACCTGCTCGGCGTGATCGCCGTCGGCCGGAAGCTCTCGGGCGAGCGGCTCGCCGCCGACGACCGCCTGCTGCTGCGGACGCTCGCGAACCAGAGCTCGATCGCGATCGAGAACGCCAAGGCCTTCGACGAGATCGCCAAGCTGAACGAGACCCTCGAGGCGCGCGTCGAGGAGCGCACCAACGAGCTGCGCGAGATCCAGGGCCAGCTCATGCAGGCGGAGAAGATGAAGTCGCTGGGCCAGCTCGTGGCCGGCGTGGCGCACGAGCTCAACAACCCGATTGGCTTCGTGCACGCGAACCTCCAGCTGCTCGAGGAGTACGTGGCCAAGCTCTCGGACGCGCAGGAGGCCGGCGCCGATACCACGCGCATCCGCGAGACGATCGCGAAGCTCCTGCAGCGCAGCCGCGAGGGCACCCAGCGCGTCAAGAAGATCGTGCAGGACCTCCGGACCTTTTCGCGCATAGACCAGGCCGAGATCCAGGAGGTGGACCTGCATGAGGAGATCGAGCGCAACCTCGCGCTGATGGAGCCGCGCTTCAAGAACCACGTCCGCGTCGAGCGCGACTTCGGCGATCTGCCCCGCGTGCGCTGCTACGCCGGGCAGCTGAACCAGGTCTTCCTGAACCTGCTGATCAACGCCTGCGACGCGATGGAGGAGGACGGCACGATCCGCATCACCAGCCGGCGCACGCCGAGCGGCGTGCGCCTCGAGTTCTCCGACGACGGGCCGGGCATCCCCGAGGAGATCCGCAGCCGCATCTTTGATCCCTTCTTCACCACCAAGCCGGTGGGGGTCGGCACCGGCCTCGGGCTCTCACTCAGCCACGGCATCGTCGAGCGCCACGGCGGCAGGATCTTCGTCGAATCCGAGCCCGGTCGCGGCGCGACCTTCGTGGTCGAGCTTCCGCTCGACGCCGCGCCGGCGTCCGGCTAGCGCTCATCTGGTAAGCTGCTGCGGTCCCGCTCGCCCGGAGGTGCCCCCCATGCGGCTCGGACTCGTGACCAGCAACTTCGGACCGAAGCTCACCATCCCCTGGGAGACGATCCTCGAAGCGGAGCGGCTCGGCTTCGACGCGGTGTGGACGGCTGAGGCCTACGGCAACGACGCGATCGTGCCGCTCACGTTCATAGCAGCGCGCACCACGCGGATCGGCCTCGGCACGGCGATCATGCAGATGCCGGCGCGCACGCCGGCGCTGACCGCGATGACGGCGATGTCGCTCGACGTGCTCTCGGGCGGGCGCTTTCGGCTGGGCCTCGGGCCCTCCGGCCCGCAGGTGATCGAGGGCTGGCACGGCGTCGCCTACGGGAAGCCGCTCACGCGCACGCGCGAGTACGTGTCGATCGTGCGCAAGATCCTGGCGCGCGAGGCGCCGCTCCAACACGAGGGCTTCCACTACCAGATCCCCTACCGCGGCAAGGATGCGACGGGCCTCGGCAAGCCGCTGAAGAGCATCCTGCACGGCCGCGCCGACATCCCGATCTACACCGCGGCGATCAGCGAGGCCGGGCTCGAGTGCGCGGGCGAGGTCGCCGACGGCGTGATCCCGGTGTGGATGAGCCCGGACAAGCCGGACTGCGTGGAGGCGCCGATCGCACGCGGTCTGGCGAAGGCCGGCGGCGGCAAGCAGCGCGCGCGCTTCGACCTCTCGCCCTTCGTGAGCGTCGTGCTCGGCGACGACCTCGAGAAGTGCCGCATGCCGATCAAGGGCATGCTCGCGCTCTACATCGGCGGGATGGGGGCGCGCGCGAAGAACTTCTACAACGACTACGCGCGGCGTCTCGGCTACGAGGAGGCCGCCGTCCGGATCCAGGACCTCTACCTTGCCGGCAAGAAGCCCGAGGCGATGGCCGCGGTGCCGGACGCCCTCGTCGACGAGGTGGCGCTCGTCGGCCCGCGCGAGCGCATCGCCGAGCGGCTGCAGGCCTGGAAGGCCTCGCCGGCGAACACGCTGCTGCTCGGCACCCCCCAGGTCGACGCGCTGCGGCTGGTGGCGGAGCACGTGCTCTGAGCGGCGGGAGCCCTTCCCGCGCGAGCGTCGTCGAGCTCGACCGCCGCCGCGTGTGGCATCCCTATACGCCGATGCAGGAGTGGCGGCTGCGCGGCGACCCGCTCGTGATCGAGCGTGCGGCGGGCGTGCGCCTCTTCGACGCCGACGGGCGCAGCTACCTCGACGCCAACGCCTCGTGGTGGACCGCGTGCCTGGGCCACGGCCACCCGAGGCTGGTCGCGGCGCTGCGCCGGCAGGCGGAGCGCCTCTGCCACACGGCGCTAGCGGGGATCGCGCACGCCCCGGCCGCGGAGCTCGCGGAGGCCCTCTGCCGCGCGGCGCCCGAGGGGCTCGAGCACGTCTTCTTCAGCGACGACGGCTCGACGGCGGTCGAGGTGGCGATGAAGCTCGCGCTCCAGTTCTGGGCGCAGCAGGGCCGCCCCGAGCGGCGCGCCTTCGTCGCGCTCGAGGGCGCCTTCCACGGCGAGACGCTGGGGGCCACGGCGCTCGGCGGGGTCGAGGTCTTCCGGCGCCCCTTCGAGGGCGCGCTGCTCGAGTGCTTTCACGTCCCTCCGCCGCTCGAGCCGGGCTCGCTCGATCGCGCCGTCGCCGCGCTCGAGCGCACGCTCGCGCAGCATGCGGGGCGGATCGCCGCGCTGGTCCTCGAGCCCGTGATCCAAGGCGCCGCGGGCATGCGCCTCTACGACGCGGCCTACCTGCGCGCCGCCCGCGAGCTCTGCGACCGCTTCGAGGTGCTGCTCGCCTTCGACGAGGTCTTCAGCGGCTACGGGCGGACGGGCCCGATGTGGGCCTGCGCGCACGCGGGCGTCGCTCCGGATCTGCTCTGCACCGCCAAGGGCCTCACCGGCGGGCTGCTGCCGATGGCCGCGACGCTCACCACGCCGCGCGTCTTCGACGGTTTCCTCGGCGCGCCCGAGCGGGCCTTCTACTACGGCCACACCTTCTGCGGCAACCCGCTCGGCGCCGCCGTTGCGCTCGAGGTGCTGCGGGTCTACGCGGACGAGAGGATCCTCGAGGGCGCGGTGCCGAAGGCCCGGCGCATCGCGCAGGCCTTCGCGGCGATGGCCGAGCTCCCGGGCGTCGCCGCCGTGCGCTCGCTCGGGATGGTCGGCGCCCTCGAGCTCGCGGGCGACGCCGGCTACCTCGCCAGCGCCGGCTGGCGCGTGTACGACGCGGCGCGGGCGCGCGGAGGCTATCTCCGGCCGCTCGGGAACGTCGTGTACGTGACGCCGGCGCTCAACATCCCCGACGACGAGCTCGAGGAGCTGCTGCGCATCGTGTCCGAGAGTGTCTCCGAGGCGACGCGTTAGACGGCGCCGGATGCGCGCAGGCGCCCGGCGGCTCCTCGTCGCCGCGCCGCCCGCCGCGCGCTCAGGCCGGCAGGCACTCCTGCGCGCTGACGCTCTCCGGGCCGGCGCCGGCCCGGGCCTGGCGCAGCAGCACCTCGAGCACGCGCGCGTTCACGGGCGCGGCCAGGCCCGCGTCGGCCGCGAGCCGTAGGATGCGCGCGTGGTAGGCGTCGGCCTCGAGCGGGCCGCCGTGGCGCAGCGCGGACCAGACCTGGTTGTAGATCGGGAGCGGGCGGGCGCTTTCGCCGCTCGCGAGCGAGGCGCGCTGCCAGGCGATCTCCTCATCGAGCGAGCGGTCGCGCCCGTCGCAGGAGCGCGCCGCGATGCCCGCGGCCGCAAGGGCCGCGCGTGCCTCCTCGAGCAGGCGCGCCTTCGTCTCGACGAAGGCGCGCGTCGCGTGGTCCGGGCGCCGGATCAGCGCGTTCGGCGCGCTCATCAGGTTCACGCACAGCTTGAGCCAGCGATCCTCGGCGAGCTGCGCCGAGATGCCGACGTCGTAGCCCGCGGCGCGCAGCCGTGCCGCGAGCGCCTCGAGCTCGGGGCCGGCGCCCTCGGGATGTCGGCCGAGCACCACGCGACCTCCGCCCGCGGCGAGGGCCGCGTCTGGCGCGGTGCGCGTGCAGGTCTGCCGCAGCGGCGCGCCGATCACGACCGGAAAGTGTCGCGCCAGGATCGACTCGTTGTCGAGATCGTTCTGGAAGCTCGCGACCGTGGCCCGGGGCGCCACCGCTGCGAGCTCGCGCGCCGCGCGCTCCGTCTGCGAGGCCCGCATGCAGAAGAGCACGGGTCCCGCGCGGAATGCCTCGGGCAGCTCGGCTGGCGCCGCCACCGCGCGCGCCGCCGCGCGCCACGCCTCGCGGCTCAGCGGATCCTCGAAGCCGACGCCCTGCGCCTCGATGCGGGCCGCCAGCTCCGGGCGCCGCACCAGGAAGATCACCTCGTCCCCCGCGCGGGCGAGCCGCGCGCCCACCACCAGCCCCACGGCCCCGGCGCCGTAGACGACGATCCTCACCGGCGGCGTCCGAGCTGGGCCTCGAGCTCGAGGCGCTCGTCGCCGCGCACGACCTCGATGCGGACCCGCTGCCCCGGCCGCGCGGCGTAGAGGCGCGCCGCGAACTCCTCGAGGTTTGCGATCGAGGCGCCGTCGAAGCGGACGATGCGGTCTCCGCCGCGGATCCCCGCCTGCTCGGCGGGGCTGCCGGGCGCCACACCCTGGAGCAGGACGCCGGGGCCCTCGGGCCCGCCGAAGGCCGGCACGCTGCCGAGCCAGGGGCCGTAGCCGCCGCCTCCGCCGCTCGGCGCCGGCGCCTTGGCGGCCGCCACCTCGGGCCGCCCGTCGGCGTCGAGGAGCGCGCGTGCCACGCGGTAGGCGGCGGCGAGCACTAGAGCCTCGCCCTCTGCGTTCACGAGCTCCGCGTCGTCGTCCGGCGTGTGGTACTGCGGGTGGGCGCCCGTGAAGAACATCAGCACCGGCACGCCCCGGGCGTAGAAGCTGGTCTGGTCCGAAGGGGCGAAGCCGTCCTCGTTGAAAGAGGCCTCGAGCGGGAGGCCGCGCAGCGCGCGGCGCAGGAGCGGAGGGAACGCCGGCGACGAGCCGGTGCCGAAGACGACGAGGTTTCCCTCGCGCAGGCGGCCCACCATGTCGAGGTTCAGCATCGCCACGGTGTCGGCGAGCGGGACCGGCGGATGCTCGACGTAGGCGCGCGAGCCGAAGAGCCCGACCTCCTCGCCCGCGAAGGCGGCGAAGACCAGGCTGCGCCGTGGCCGGGGCCCCGCCGCGAAGGCGCGCGCGAGTTCGAGCAGGCCCGCCGTCCCGGATGCGTTGTCGTCCGCGCCGTTGTGCACCTCGCCGCGGCGGGCGGGGGACATCGAGCCGAACTCGCCGCGGCCGAGGTGGTCGTAATGGGCGCCCACGACGACTGCCTCGTGGCGCAGCGCCGGGTCCGCGCCCTCGAGCCGTCCGATCACGTTGGCCGCCTGCCCCACGTCCCGCTCGATCTGCACCTCGAGATCGATCTCGACGCCCACGAGCCGCTGCGAAGCCGGACGCCGCTCGGCGTCGATCTCGCGCTGGCGCTCGGTGAGCGACGGTCCCCCGGCCTGCGCGACGATCCGCTCGGCCGCCGTGCGCGAGAGCGAGAGCACGGGGATCGCGCTCGAGCTCTGGGCCGGGCCCGCCGAGGGATCGCGGAGATCGAGCGGCGCCGCGTCGTCGCCCTCGCTCGCGGCGGGGGCGAGCAGCACCGCCCGCGCGCCGTGGTCGCGCGCGTTCGCGATCTTCTGCGCGCGGTCGAGCAGGGCGTTCGCGTGCACGCCGGCGAAGATCGCGTCGGCGCCGGGCGGACGATCGTCGAGCACCAGCACGACGGCGCCTGTCACGTCGACGTGCTCCCAGTCGTCGTAGCCGTGGTCGCGAGCGGCGATGCCGTAGCCGGCGAAGGCGAGGGGGCCCTGCGCGCGGCCGTTGCCGCTGGTGAGCAGCGCGGCGAAGTCGCGGCCCGGCGCGAGCTCCGCGGCGCCGGCGCGCAGGCTCTCGCGCGCGACGCGGATCGAGACCGGCACCTCGAAGGCCTGGAGCCAGGCGCCCGACGGTCCTCCCGGCGCGAGCCCCGCGGCGCGGAACGCGTCCGTAAGCCAGGCCGACGCGTCCGCGAGCCCTTGCGTGCCCGCGCCGCGGCCCTCGCGTGCGTCGTCCGCGAGCCAGCGCACGTCGGCGGCGATCCGCGCCGCGTCCAGCGCGGGGGCCTGCGGCAGCGCCCGCTCGAAGGGCGACCACGCCGCGCAGGCCGCGAGGGCGAGCGCGGTGGCCGCTGCGGCGGCGCGCGGTCTCGCGCTGATCCAGGCCCTCATCGGCTCGCGATCGTAGCCTTTTCGACTCCGCTCGCCTGCCCGATGCGACTCAGCTCCCCTTCGGCTCGCTGCGCGCCTTCGCTTGCGGTGCGCGAGGCTACGAGCGGGACGCCTGATGGCCCCGGTCGGACGAGCCGGAGTCCGCCCTCCGCGTGTTGACTCTTCGGACACGGAGAGCGGAGCTCCCCGCCGCACGAGAGGCTCCGCGCCGGCGCCACGCTGGGGTCGTGGCGGACGGCGTGCTGATCAGTTCCCTCGGGACCCCGTGGGCGGGGCAAGATCGGGAGGGCGTCGGGAATCAGCTTCGCCTCGCGAATGCGGGGCGCCGCGGTCTCGAATCACGCGCCCTCCCGGCTCCGCCCGCCGGGGTTCCCGCGCGCGCCCCCTTTCCCATTGGCCGATCTCGTCGCTGATTGCGCCCTCTTGTCCTGATATGTCCTCACGGCACGGGCGGCACTCTCAGCGGTACACCTCGCGCCGGTGCCCGATGCGTACCACGAGCACGAGGAGGACGTCG
>Ga0315290_10004496_pt1 | contig 10043 bp, 8 predicted proteins | sample YL17G12_0_MG_FD_203627 | JGI IMG/M metagenome (GOLD analysis project Ga0315290, IMG submission 203627) | Sediment microbial communities from Yellowstone Lake, YNP, Wyoming, USA - YL17G12_0 | ecosystem: Environmental > Aquatic > Freshwater > Lake > Sediment | place: USA: Wyoming | collected...
AGAGCGGCGAGCCGACCAGTTCGGGCAGACGCAGCATGAGGAGTTCAAGGTGGCCGAGATCGACGATGCGCTCGAGCGACGTGACGTCTTCGCGGATCAACCGCGTTCGGTACTCGCGTGACCAGCGGCGAGCTTCCACTTCGCTTCCTCCCAAGTACGGCTCAGGGAATCCGCCGAGGGTCAGCAGGTCGCGCAGGTCGGCAGGTGTTCGCAGCCCGAGCTCGCGCGCGGAGAAAGGGTGCAGCCGGAGCAAGTGGTAGCGCCCCTGCAGTGAGTCGCCCCCGAACCGGTAGAGGTCGAGTCGTCCGCTGCCCGTCACGAGGACGCGCTGCCCCGCACGGCGCCCGTCGTAGATTCCCTTCAGATAGTTCCGCCATCTGCGGTACTTGTGCAGCTCGTCGAACACCCACAGCTTGCAGGCAGGAAGCTGGCCGCGGAGGATGTGCTCCCGGTGCTCAGCCACATCCCAGTTGAGGTAGCCGGCCCGGGCGCCCGGGACGCCGAGGGCCAGGGTGGTCTTGCCGACCTGGCGGGGTCCGGCCACAAACACCATCTTGCGGGCGAGGTCGTGTCTTAGTTGCGAAGCGAGATAGCGGGTGTGGGCGGCCACGTAGCAGTGTAACTGTGATATTCGCTACCAGTCAATAACACTCACGTGTATTGTTGCGCTGTAGCAAATATAACAACAATCGTCTCAAGCCCATTCCTCGCCGGAGAGGGTGTGGTGGCATATTGATCCCCACCCGGAATCGGCAGTCCGGTGGCAGCCGGCGGTTCGTGGTCGTGTCCACCGGGAAACCGGGTCAGGCGCGGGTGGCGGCCGCGGCCGCGCGGGGGGCATTATCTTCTCTCGACGTTGTTGTTCATGTTGATTGCGGGCGACCGCGCGGCTGTGGATAATCTGTCGCAGAGGGTTGCGACCATGGAGCGATCATTCGAAGGCTGGGTGCGGGTGCTGCGCGCCGGGCCCCTGGCGTACGTGGCTTTGGCGGCCTATGCGATCCCGAACATTTCGATGGCCGCGGTGTGTGGAGGCCTCGCCATCGCATTCGCGATCTGGCCGGAGCGGCTCGCCTATGCGTATCGAAAGAACCGGCCCGTGCCGTTCTGGTCGAAGCCCGTTTCGATGCAGAAACTGCGATCCGGTTTCGGAGACGGCAGCCGGCCGGCCTGCCGTTTCCCCAGATTCCCGCGATTCTCGTGCACGCCTTCCCACCCGCCTCGTCTGGCCGTTGTCGGCGCCGCGATTGCGTAAGGGTTCTTTGTTGCCGCGTCTTCCGGGCGGCGACAGGAAACATCGCCATGTTGACATACGCGACGGCGTCATACGACAATTATCGTATGAGCAAGCAACCTATTTCCGTGACGTTGTCGCCCGACAACCTCCTGTGGCTCAAGGGACGGGCACGGGCGGTCGCGGCGGGCAGCCTGAGCGAATTTCTCGACCGGCTGATCACGCGGGCGAGGTGCGGTCAGGACACGCCGCGGCCCGTTCGGTCCATGAAGGGCGCGCTGGCATCGCTTGCCCCTGAGCTCGACGTCGATGCCCTGACAGTGCCGGCTGAAATCTGGCAGGCCTGGCGGGAGAAGTGGGACGAGTTGCTGGTTGAATTCGACGGGGCGTCATTGGTCGAGCCGGTTGCCTCTTCCGCGGCCGGACGCTCGCGGCGGTCGATGGCCGTCGCCGAGAAGGCGTCCGCGTACGGACGGCGGAGGAGCGGCCGTGGGTAAGTTTCCGAATGCTGCGGTATGCGACACACACGCCCTCGCGCACCACGCGCTTGGCACGGGTCGTCTTGGCAAGCAGGCTGCTGCGCTCTTTGACGCGTGCGATGCGGGCGCAGCGATCATCTACGTGCCGGCCGTCGTCGTCGTCGAATTCGGAATCGTCTTCGGCGGCCGGCTCTCCCGTTCGGCCAAGTCGTTGAGGGATTTCTTTGAGGGTCTGTTCTCCAATTCCGCCTATCAGTCGTTCGATCTGACACCTGAGCAGGTCTTTCTGTCCGACGAGCAGCGTCCCAACAATGATCCGTTCGATCGATTGATCTGCGCGGCGGCGCTCCGGCTCGACCTGCCGCTTATCACACGAGATACGGCCATCACGGAGTGGGGACGGGTGCGCGTCGTCTGGTAGCCCGGCGCGGTGCCGTGCGGCCAGAGTCGCACTGACCTCAGTGTCGTGCATCCTGTTCCGATTGGGTGTTTGACTGCTGTTGCATTTCCTCTACCATCTCGATCCCTGCCCGACCATAATAGGCCTGCCCAATTCGCCCCTCCCGGTGGTTGGCCACCAGTCTTCAAAGGAGTTCCTATGCGTCGGCTGTTCCCGTGGCGCGCGTTTGCGCTGTTTGTCTGCGTCATCGCAGTGGTTGGCATCGTCGTGTCGGCGCAGGCGCCGTCCGCCAGCAAGCGTCCGCTCACCTACGACGTCGTGGACTACTGGAAATCGATTCAAGGCACGCGACTGTCGAACGATGGGAAGTGGGTCGCGTACTCGGTGACATCGCAGGCCGAAGACGGCGAGCTGGTCGTGCGGAATCTGGCGACGGGCAAGGAGTTTCGCCATCCGCGCGGGACGGGACCGACGTTTACCGAGGACGGCAAGTTCCTGATCTTCAGCATCGCGCAGACGAAGGCGGAGGAAGAGAAGGAGCGGGTCGCCACTGAGGCTGCAGCGGCGCCCGGATCGGGCGGCGAGCCGGCTGCCGGCGCTGGTCGAGGGACAGGTGGCGGACAGGCAGTCGGGGGCCAGGCGGCTGGGAGTGGTCAGACAACTGCCGGGGGGCAGGCGGCGGTGGCAGGCGGGCAGACGACCGGTGGTGCGCAGCCGGCCGCAGGCGGGCAGGCGACCGGCGGCGGTCAGACAGGCGGTCGCGTTGGAAGGGGAGGCCGTAGTGGCGCAGGTGGTGGGCAGACGCCGCGCAGCGAACCGCGGACGGGCATGGGCGTCATGACGCTTGCCGATGGCAAGGTCACGACCGTTGAGAAGATTGGCAGCTTTCGAGTGCCGGACGAGTCATCCGCGTGGCTTGCGTACTACAAGGGTATGGGTGGCGCGGGCGGCGGCGGCGGACGCGGTGCCGCTGGCGGTCGGGGAGGGGCAGGCGGCGGACGCGGCGCGGGAGCCCCGGCGGCAGCGGGTTCCGGTCGAGGCGGCGCAGCGGCGCAGACCACCAACGGCGAAAAGCGCAAGGACGCCGGGTCGGATCTGATTCTGCGGAATCTCGCGACAGGCGAGGAGACGACGATCCCCGAAGTGGTCGAGTATCTGTTCGACACAAAGGGTGTGTGGCTGGCCTACGCCACTTCATCGACCGACGCAGCCAAGGACGGTGCCTTCGTGCGCCACCTTCGGGATGGCGTGATCAAGACCCTGCTCGCCGGTCGAGGCCACTACAAGAGCCTGACGTTTGACGAGGCCGGACAGCAGATCGCGTTTCTGAGCGATGCGTTCGAGTACGACAAGCCGGTATCGCCGTACCGGCTGTACTACTGGAAGTCGCCGGATGCAACGCCGGCCAAGGCTGGCGCCACCACGCCGGGGCTGCCAGCCCTGAGCGGAGTCGAAGGGAAGCCCCGGCCTCCATCCGGAGGGGACAAGCCCGCCGCGGCGGTGACCACTGCGAAACCCGCGACGGCCGGGGCCGCACCTGCGGCGGCAGCCGGTCAGGCCGCGCCTGGTGCCCCGGCTGCGCAAGCCGCCCCGGCCAAGCCCGCTCCTGTGCCGCCGACCGGCGATGCGATTGAACTGGCGTCGGGCGCCACTGTCGGGATGCCCAAGGGGATGGTGGTCGCCGACTCCGCGCCGCGGTTCTCTCGCGACGGCGCGCGGATCTATCTGGCGACGGGTAATCCACCCGCCGCGCCGGCCGATCCAAACGACAAGACGCCCGCGCCGATCCAGGTCGACCTCTGGTCCTCAAAGGACCCGATCATCCAGCCAATGCAGAAGGTGCGCGCCGAACAGGAGCGCTCGCGCAACTACCGCGCGGTCCTGCACCTGGCCGACAGGAAGTTCGTGCAACTGGCGACGCCGGAGTTGCCGACAGTGAATCCGGGCGACGATGCGGCGCGCGCGATTGGCACGTCGGATCTCCCGTACCGGATGGAGATCTCCTGGGATCAGGCGTACAACGATGTCTATCTGGTCGACCTGAGGACGGCCGCCGCCAAGCGGGTGCTCGAGCATTGGGGCGGCAGCGGCACCGCGATGTCTCCCGGCGGCAAGTATGTGATCTACTTCGACGAGCGCGCCGGCCACTGGTGGACGTATCGGGTTGCCGATGGCGCTCGATTCAACCTCACCGAGAAACTGAAGGTGCGGTTCCAGCAGGACTTCACGACACCCGATCTGCCGGGACCCTACGGGCAGCCGGGAGGCTGGACGGCCGACGACCAGTCGGTGCTACTCTACGACGAGTTCGACATCTGGGAGATGAAGCCCGACGGGACCGGCGCGCGGCTGCTCACCAACGGCGACGGACGCAAGCAGAACCTCGTCTTCCGGTACCGCTCGCTCGATCCTGAAGAGCGCGTTGTGCCGGCAACCAAACCCATGCTGCTGTCGGCGACTGACTCGCGCACGCGGGCGACCGGCTTCTACCGCATGGCGCCGACCGCCCCGCCGCAGCCAGAGAAGGCCGGGACGCCGGCTAAAGCTTCCCGCGCGCCCTCCAAGGCCGCCAAGGCCGAGCCGGCCGCCTCATTGGTGCTGTCCTTCGCGGCGCCCGAGAAGATCACGATGCTGGACAAGGCGATTGGCGCGCTCACCAAGGCCTTGAAGAGCGAGGCCATCGTGTTTACGCTCTCGCGCTTCGAGGAGTTCCCCGACCTGTGGACGATCAGCGACATCACCTTCCACGACATGAAGAAGGTGTCGAACGCCAACCCGCAGCAGGCGGAATTTGTGTGGGGCCGATCGGAGCTCGTTGACTACATCAACGCGGACGGCAAACGTCTGCGCGCGATCCTCACCAAGCCGGACAACTTCGATCCGGCGAAGAAGTACCCGCTGATGGTCTACATCTACGAAGGGCTGACGCAGAACCTGCACAGCTATGCCGCGCCGGGGGTGCGCCACACCATCAACCTCGCGCGCTACGTCAGCAACGGGTACATGATTCTCCAGCCAGACATCGTCTACGACACCGGCTTCCCCGGTGAGAGCGCGGAGAAGTGCGTCATTCCGGCGGTGAACACCGTCGTGGAAATGGGATACATCGATCCGAAGCGCATCGGCATCGAGGGCCACTCGTGGGGCGGCTATCAGATTACGCATCTGATCACGCGGACCGACATGTTTGCGGCGGTCGAAGCGGGCGCATCGGTGTCGAACATGATCAGCGCCTACGGTGGCATCCGCTGGGGCACGGGCATGGTGCGCCAGTTCCAGTACGAAAAGACGCAGAGCCGTATTGGCGCGGCGCCGTGGGACGAGCCGCTCCTGTACATCGAGAACTCGCCGATCTTCTGGGTCAAGAAGATCAAGACGCCGTATCTCACGATCCACAACGACGCCGACGATGCGGTGCCGTGGTACCAGGGGATCGAGTTCAACACGGCGATGCGGCGGCTGGGCAAGGAAGCCTACATGTTTACCTACAACGGCGAACCGCACGGCCTGAATAATCGCGACAACATGAAGCACTTCACCGTGCACATGGACGAGTTCTTCGACCACTACCTGCTGGGCAAGCCGCGGCCGGAGTGGATGGACAAGGGCGTCAGCTTCCTCGACAAGGGCAAGCGCGACGTGTTGCCGATGTTCAAGAAGAAGGGGGCCGAGAAGGCCGAGGCGAAGTAGGACGTCCCCCGGGGAGATGGTCTGCAGGCCGCGCCGAATGTCCGGCGCGGGCGCGGGCAGAAGGACGACGAGATGACGACGGGCGACGCATCAGCAATCCCCGCGACCGCGGATCCGCCGCAGCATGTGCTCGACACGGACCGGCTGACGCTTCGCCGCCTGTGCGGAGACGACGCGCCGTTTGTCGTGGAACTGCTGAACGACCCGTCGTTTATCCGCAACATCGGCGACAGGAACGTTCGGACGCTGGACGACGCGCGTGCCTACATCGCGAACGGCCCCGTCGCGATGTACGAGCGGTTCGGTTTCGGCCTGTTTCTGGTCATGCTGAAGGAGACGGGGACGCCTATCGGCATCTGCGGGGTGCTGAAGCGCGACGCGCTCAACGACATCGATCTCGGCTTTGCGTTTCTGCCGGCGTACTGGTCCAGAGGCTACGCCATCGAATCGGCCACAGGCGTCAAGGCCTGGGCGGCACTCGTGCTCGGCGTGAAGCGCCTGGTGGCGATTGTGCTTCCCGCCAACGCGCCGTCGATTCGTCTGCTCGAGAAGATCGGCTTCCGGGCCGAAACCACGGTCAGATTGAGCGACTGTGGGGACGAACTGCTCCTGTACGGATGCGCGCTGGACGGATCCGCCCCGGACGAATGACCGCCGCGCCGGGAATTGGGGTCTCACCGCAATCTCGAAGTGGGGAGAATTGGCGTCTGCCCCCAATTCCGCTGAGAGCCAATACCTGTGTACACTGCCCCGGAAGGGAGACACCCATGAAAGAGTTCATCGCGTTTCTGAAGCAGTACGGCGTCATCGGGCTGGCGATCGCGGTCATCATCGGCGGCAAGGCCAACGCGCTCGTTAGCACGGTTGTCGACGGCATCCTGATGCCGATCGTGACGTTCTTCGTTCCGGGCGGCGCCTGGCGCACGGCCACCTTCGACCTCGGCCCGGTCCACTTCCTGATCGGGCCGGTGTTCGGTGCGGGGATCGACTTCCTGATCGTCGCGTGGCTGGTGTTCCACTTTTCGAAGAAGGTCCTGAAGGAAGAGACCGTCGCGAAGAAGTAGGAGCGGGACGCGCCGGACCCGTGAGCGATGGGTGAACAATGGGGCCAGACCCCGGCGGGTCACCCGCGCGGGCGAATCTGTTTCCAGCGATCCACGAACAGCAGGAACACGCCCGGGCCGAACGACAGCAGCATCACCGTCAGTCCAAGCGCGATGCCGATAAACGTGTAGGCGCCCGCGCAGCAGTAGTCGCGGCCCCGTGCGACGATGTGCGTGGGAACGGCAACGAGCAGTTCGAGGAAGCTGCCGCGAAGCAGCAGGCGGCATTGCCGCGACACCACGTCCTTGGCCTCGGCCGATCGGCTCATCCGGTAGAAGACGATCGTCCATCCTGCCCACATCAGTGTGCCGGCGCCGATCGCGCTCCATCCAATCCATGATGAGTTAAAGGCGTCGTCGCGTTGGAAGAGTTCTGCCACCGCGCAGATGGCGCCGATGACGAATCCGCCCATCATCAGGCCGGAGACCGCGATTGGCCAGAGAAGGGACCGGCGGGTGGTCGGCCGGCGGCTGGCGACCTTGACGGGGAGCACGAGCAGCGCGGCCTGGCCTGCGACCATCACCGCGACGAAGCTCCAATAGAGCGATTCCGAGAAGACTCGCCGGCTCTCGTCGACGCTCCACGCGGGCCAGAACGCCGCGAGGATGACAGGCCACGTGAGCGTGATCAGGGCCAAGAAATACAGCAGAACGACGGCAGCAGCCTGGCGTTTCATGGAGGCCTCCTCTGAACTTGTCACCGGGTGTCCGGCGCATTCTAGCGTGTTTGCTGACGTGGCAACAGGGGACGGGTCGCGTTCTGCCGAGTCACCTTGTCCGGCCCCTGTCTTGAAGACGGCGTTGTGCGCCCGAAGCGAACGCGCCCGGCCGACGAGCCGGCCGGATCGCTGGTTTCCGTCAACGGCACGGGCTAGAATCCGTGCGTTCGTCACACTGGAGGTGGGTATGCAGCGCCTGATTCGTGCCGGTCTTGCGATCGTAGTCTGCGTCGGTGTCGCTCCCGTTCTCCCGTCGCGCGCGCAGCAGCCACCGACTGCCGGACGCGCTCTCGCCATTGAGGACTACTACCGGATCCAGACCATCGGCAGCCCGATGATCGCGCCCGCTGGGAGGTGGGTCAGCTACACCGTATCGACTCGCGTCGAAGACGACAACAGCACGCGGACCGAAACATGGGTCGTCGCGGCCGACGGCTCGGGGCCGCCCAGGCGCATCTTGCACTACGGTCTCGACGTCGCCAGTTCGCGATGGACCGATGACAATCGTCTCGCGTATGCGGCCGACCGGCAGGAGTGGGCCATCGACCCGCAGAATCCGGGCGCGCCACCCGTCAAGGTGGCGCAGTCACGACCGGCCCGTGGAGGCGGCGGGCGTGGCGGACGCGGGGGCGCTGCCGGCTCGGCTGATGGTCAACAGGCGCCCGGCGTTCCGAGTCCTGACGGCAAGTGGCTCGCGACGATGAGTGACGCGCCGCCGGCGAAGCGAGAAGTGCCGGTGTCAACCGACTTCGACCGTCGTCACGAGGAGCGCTTCAAGGGCGCCATCTTTGACTGGAAGGACTTCCAGCGCGACGGCCAGCCGTTCCCTGCGCCGAACCTGCGAGCGCGTCCGGCTGCACACATCGTGATTGCGCCGGCCGCAGGAGGGGAGCAGAAGGCGCTCACCACGCTTGACGTTCGGCCGTCAGGCCTCGCCTGGCATCCCGACGGCACCAGGCTGATCTTTCTCGCTGATTCGGAATGGCGTGACGAACTCAAGTACGAAAGCCCCGATCTGTGGACAGTGACCGTGGATGGCACAGTGACACGGCTGACCGATGATGGGTTTGTGTACAGCGACGCGAAGTACTCACCCGATGGCAGGTATCTGTCATACGTACGCGACCCCGGGACCGATCTCATCATCGCGCAGAAGCTTAATCACGGCGGCCCGAGCGACCTGTACGTGCGCCCGGCGGGGGGAGGGGATCCGATCAATCTGACGGCAAGCTGGGATCTCGAACCGGAGACGACACGCTGGTCTCCCGACAGCCGGTTTGTCTATTTCACGGCGGCGCTCGGCGGTGAGAACCACCTGTTCCGGGCGTCGGTGCCGGCGGGCCGTGTCGAGCAGGTCACCAGGGGGCCGCGCCGGATCGGAGGCCTCACGTTCGACAAGGCGATGACGACGATCGCCTACACGGTTGGCCTGCGCGAGGCGCCGCCGGAGGTCTACGTGGCGAACATCGACGGCACCAGCGAGCGCCGCCTCACCGATGTCCACAAGGCCATCGTCTCGGAGATCGCGTTCAGCCGAGCCGAGCGGCTGCGCTGGAAGAGCGTTGACGGTACCGAAATCGAAGGCTGGCTGATGTTCCCGTACGGCTACGACGCGAAGAAGGGGCCGTATCCGCTCATCGTGAAGAGCCATGGCGGTCCGCACGCGGCGACCGGCTACGCCTTCGACTTCAAGGACCAGTTCTTCGCGGCGAACGGCTACTTGGTGTTCGATACCAACTTTCGCAGTTCGACCGGGTACGGCGAAGCGTTCAAGTGGGCCACATGGGGCGAGTGGGGCACCAAGGACGGCCAGGATGTCGTGTCGGGGATCGACTACGTGCTGGCGCACTACCCCGTCGATGCAAAGCGGGTAGGCCACACCGGGCACTCGTACGGCGGTTTCATGACGAATTGGTTGATCACGCAATATCCTGACCGCTTTGCCGCCGCGATCACCGGCGCGGGGATCACCAACTGGGTGAGCGACTACGGTACGGCCGACATCTACCGCACCAAGGAAACCGAGTTCTTCGGCACGCCGTGGGAGCCGGCCGCCCGGGATCGGATGATCAAGCAGTCGCCGCTGACGTACGCCGGCGCGGTGAAAACGCCAACGCTGTTCATCCATGGTGAAGTCGACCAGCGCGTGCCGTACGAAGAAGGCGAGCAGATGTACTTTGCCCTGAGGCGGCGGGGCGTGCCCGCCAGGATGATTCAGTATGCCGGGCAGCCGCACGGGATCGGCGGTCACTGGAACAACGTCCACCGCATGATCAACGAGCTGAAGTGGTGGCAGACGTATCTCAAGTAGGGAAGGCGTCGCCGCCCAAGCGACGCGCCTGGGCGGCCACATTCCTACTTCGTTCGTGCCTCGAAGGTGAACGTCCCCACCTCCACCATGCGCCCCGCGCCGTCGAG
>Ga0315290_10004497_pt1 | contig 10042 bp, 7 predicted proteins | sample YL17G12_0_MG_FD_203627 | JGI IMG/M metagenome (GOLD analysis project Ga0315290, IMG submission 203627) | Sediment microbial communities from Yellowstone Lake, YNP, Wyoming, USA - YL17G12_0 | ecosystem: Environmental > Aquatic > Freshwater > Lake > Sediment | place: USA: Wyoming | collected...
TCCCGCACCAGGGTGAGTTTCTTCTGGTCCAAAGGCTTGTGGGGAATAATGCCGATATCGATGTCGGAGTTGGGGGTGTGGTCACCACGGGCGCGGGACCCGAAGAGTAACAGGGAAAGATCTTCTCCTTGGAATAAAAGGATAAGATCGCGCTTCAACTCTTCCAGGGACATAAGGTCTTATTGTAGCACAAAGGCCTAAAGAAAGGATGGTTATTTTTTTTGCTTCCTCATAAACGGTTTGACGAAACGGGCCACCATCTCAAAATAACCTTCCCCGCAGCGTTCGAAAATATCGTTGTGCCCGGCGCCGGGGACCAGGACCAGTTCTTTGCGATGGGCCCCGGAATTCTGCAGGAGGGTTTCGGACTCGGTCGGCGGGATGAGTTCGTCCTGCTGCCCGGCGATCAGCAAAGTCGGTTTGGAGATAAAGAATATTTTTTCATAATTTTTAAAGCCCTCTTCTTCGCGCAGTTCCAGGGCCTCCGCCGGGATCCCCAACAACTGTAACAACGGCAGAGAGTAAGCAAAGGCGCTGTCCAGGATCAGGGCGGCGATTTTGTCCTTGCGCCGGTAAGCGATTTCAATCGCCGGGGCGCTGCCCAGGGAGCGGCCCATGACCAGGAAAGGGCCGGTGCGCTGCTGTTCTTTTCGCCAGTCGAGCACCTGGTCAAAAACCGCCAGGGCGTCGGGAAGCAGGGTGGTCACGGAAGGCGTTCCCTGGCTTTTTCCATAACCTCGGTAGTCCGCCACCAGAAGGCTTATACCCAGGTGGTTATACCGGGGACCGATCTCGTCGTAATCGGAGGCTATTTCCCCGTTGCCATGGAAGAACAGCAGATGGGGTCCGGAGGACTCGGCCAGATAAAAGCGGCTTCCGATTTCAATGCCGGGCTCAACCGGGAAGGAATGATCTTCCACACCAACGGGAGGCCGGGTGTGCGGGTCGCGCCGCGGGTAAAAAATCCGCTGATCGATCATAGAAAAGTCAACTTCCGCAAAGGGGGTGTAGGGATGGGTCATAAAGATTCCTTTCATTTTTTTTAGGTAAACCCTCGGCTTAGCCGGGGGTTTACCTAAAAAAAATTAACCAATCCCGCGCAGCCCATCAGCGATGCGGATGGTGGACGCCCGCCAGACCGGGAAGATGGCCGCCGCCAGTCCGACCAGCAGCGAAGCGCCAATGGCCAGCCAGAGAGTTTTGGCGGTAACGATAAAGACCGGAAAAAAGGTAGCCAAGGGTTTACCCACCACTTGAACCGTCGGGAAGGTTAGGATAATCCCCAGCATCCCGCCGGATAGGGCTATCACTAATGATTCCCCGGCGATCAGCCAGAGGATGTACCCGGGCCCGAATCCGAGGGTTTTAAGAATGGCGTATTCCCCGGACCGCTCCCGGGCGGTCATGGCCATGGTGTTGGCCAACACGATCATAATAATGACGATCACCACGATGGAGATCACCTGGATGGAGACCACGATAGCCTCGGTCATGGCCACGAAACCCAACTGAAAGGCCTTTTCCGTTTCGGTCAGGGTCTCGGCCAGGGAATTCTTGAAGCCCTGGTCCACGATTCGAGTCACCTCCGGGGCTTTAAAAGGGTCTTTCAACTGAATCACATACCAGCCCACCTGGTTGGCCCGGACCGGCGAAACCTTTTTGATCTGCTCGTTAAGGTAATCCCAATGAAAGAAAAACTGGGTCTCATCCACATTTTTTTGGGCTCCCCGATAGATACCCCGCAAGACAAACTCCCAATTGCCGGGATAGATGACCCCCCGGAGGGGGATGACCTCCCCGATTTTCCATTTATATTTGGCGGCCAGCTTGCGGCCCACCAGGCAGGAATTCCGCTCTCGTAAGAAAACGGCTTTCTGGTCCGGGGAAATGCTGATCTCGGGGTAGAGGTTGAAAAAGTTTCGGGCATCCACGGCAAACTGGGGAAAGAAATTTTTTTCATCGATATAAATGCCGCCGAACCAGTTGGCGTAGGAAACGTTGGCGACTTCCGGTATCTGCCGGATCTTGGGGAGATAGGACAAGGGGAGGGGAAAGATCAGGGAGATGGCGTTGCGGGTGATCATGCGGTTGGCCGCTGAAGCCTCCACCCCGGCATACCAGGCCTGGATAACGGTTCGCAGCAGGCAAAAGGCCAGCAGGGCGATGGCGATGCCCAGCACGGTCAAGCCGGTGCGCAGTTTGTGGCGCAGAGTGTTTTTGAAAATGATCTTCAGGAATTTCATTAAGTTTTCGTTTTTCGTAGGACAGGCGACCCCGCCTGTTGGACGGGTTATGGTTCACTCCACATCCGAGGTAAGGTCTAGGCGGCGGTGGTTAGATCTGGCCCGGTCTGGGCGGCGGGGTCGCCACCCCTACTTACGAAAAGGCAAATCGTTAATAATCAATAATCAATTGTTAATTGATAATTATTAACGGAATGAGACAGGTCCTGCCGAGGCTTTAACACCAGCAACCAGCAACCTGTAACCAGCAACGATTTTGTTTTCGCATTAGAGCCACTTTTTGCGTCTGAAATAGAAGAGCATAAAGACCGTCACCCCCGACATCAGCAGCAGGACCGCGGGATACCCCCAGGGCCACTCCAATTCCGGCATAAACTTGAAATTCATGCCGTACAAGCCGACGATGAAGGTCAAAGGAATGAAAATGGTGGAGATGATGGTCAGGACCTTCATGATCTCATTCATGCGGTTGCTGATGCTGGAGAGATAAATATCGAGCATCCCGGAAAGCATATCGCGAAAAGTCTCGACATTGTCGATGACCTGAATGGTGTGGTCGTAGACGTCCCGTAAATACAGATTGGTGGAGGCCTTGATCAGAGAAGACTCCCCCCGTTCCAGCGTCCCGATCACCTCTCTCAGGGGCCAGACCGACTTGCGCAAAAAGATCATCTCCCGCTTTAATCTATGCAGTACCTGCAAGGTCGAAGGGGTGGGCCTGGTGACCAGTTCATCTTCCAGGAATTCGATCCGCTCCCCCAGTTTTTCCAGCACCACGAAATACTGGTCCACAATGGCGTCCAAAAGGGCGTGCACCAAGTAGTCGGGGCCCATTTTTCGCAGCCGCCCCTTACCGTTGCGGATGCGTGCCCGTATGGGGTCAAAGAGGTCCCCCTCCCTTTCCTGAAAGGTTAGAACAAAATTTTTACCCAGGATCAGGCTGATCTGCTCGCTGACAATGGCGTTTTCATTCTTTTTGTCCAGGTCCAGCATCCTCAGGACGATATACAGATAGTCCCCGAAGTCCTCCATCTTGGGGCGTTGATCCGTATTTAAAATGTCCTCCAGGACCAGGGGATGGAGCCCGAAGCAGTCGTTTAACCGTTCCAGGAGTTCCACCTGGTGCAGACCGCTCACGTTGATCCAGCTGACTGATTCTTTTTCCTTGAAGAGCAGGCATTCATCAACCACCGGCAGCTCTTTTTCCTCGACCCGCTGCTCGTCATAATCCAGCAGGGTGATGCGGGTCCGCTCGCTCTTCTGCTCGCCCACGTGGATCAAGGCCCCCGGCGGGAGCCCGGTTTTCTGGGATCGTTTTTTGATGGTATTGGTCATTGGGTATGTTTATCCCTAATCTGAATATCTAAATCCTTCCACGTTGCCTATCTTCTCCACCCGGCAGGGAAAGGCGCGGAGGCAGGGGGTCCCCATTTCCCTGCCCAAAGGGCTGTTGGCGGTGAGGATATTGATATTGGATCGGTCCCAGTCAAAAAGCCGTTCCGGGCCGGCTTCGGGAAACCACCAGCCGTAATCGAGATAGACCACCCGGGGGTCGATGGCCTCGGTGAACCGGACTTTCTGGGTGATCTGTCCCTGAGGGGTGATGATAGCCGCCCATTCGCCTTCCCGAAGGCCGAGAATCCGGGCCGCCTGGGGATGAATTTCGACCACCGGGTCCGGGTGTTTTTTCCTCAAAGAATCAATCTGGCGATAAGCGGAATGGAAAAAATAGGGGCTTTTCCGGCTGGTGGCCAGCAGGGGATACTCCAGGCTGGGCGGAACGGGGTCCGGGCAGGTCGGCAGTGGGTCGAAACCCCATTTAGAAAGCTGAGCTGAAAAAAGTTCCACTTTTTTCGATGGAGTTTTAAAGCCTTTGGCCCGATAGTTAAAGTAATTTATATTTCCTTTAAGCAGCCTCTGGTCCTTGAAACGGTCGTAAGTCAGGCCGGAGGGCGCCAGCACCTCGTCCAGGGCCTGGGGATAATCCTCCCAGAAATGTTCCTCATGTCCCAGTGCCCGGCCCAGTTCGCTTAAAATCCGGATGTCCGGCCAGGCCTCTCCCGGAGGATCGACGATCTTCGGACGGGCCGAAATCCAGCCGTGGGCCAGCCCGTAGTGGCCGAGGTCGTCAAATTCAAAACCCGTGGCGGCCGGCAGGACCACATCGGCCAGGGCGGTCGTAGGGGTCATGAAGATGTCCGCCACCACCAGGAAATCCAGTTCCTTCAAGGCCTCATAGGTTTCCTTGGCCTGGCTGTAGGTGAGCAGGGGGTTGGACACCTGGACGTACATGCCCCGGACCGGATAAGGTCGGGCCTGACGAATGGCCTGGACGACCAGGGGAGGGGGGACGATCATAAAATTGGGGGCCAGCTTATGGTGCCGGCTGATCATTTTTTTGACCTTATCCGGCAGGAGCGAAGCCTTGACAAAATCCGCCAGGCGGGCCACCGGGGGCATTTCCGGCAGGATATTCCCTCCCGGCACATCCAGATTCCCGGTCACGGCCATGAGGCAGAGCAGTGCCCGGCAGGTCTGAAAGCCGTTCTCCGTATGCTCGATGGCATTTCCCCATTGAATCAGGGCCGGCTTGGAAGTGGCGTAAGTCCAGGCGGTGTGGATGATCTCCTCGGGCAGCAGCCAGGTCAGTTCGGCCACCCGCTCGGGCGTATAGGGTTCCACCTGCTGCTTCAGTTCCTCGAAACCGACGGTCCACTGGTCCACGAACTCTTGGTCAAAGAGCCCTTCCCGGAGGATGACCCGCAGCAGACCCAGGGCCAGAACCCCGTCGCTCCCGGGACGGAGCTGAAGGTGACTCTGGGCGATTTCAGCCAGATGGGTGCGCCGGGGGTCGATGACGATTAAATCTGCCCCGCCTTTCAGGGATCGAACCAGCCGGGAGGCTATGATGCCTTCCTCGTTGGTTTTTAGCAGGTTGCTGCCCCAATTAAGGATCAAACTCGTGGGGGTATCATAATCCGGGATCGGGAAAAAACCGGCGGTCATCACCCCGGCCAGCTCCCGGGGCAGGTGGCAGACGTTCTGGGGGCCGCAGACGTTGGGGGAGCCGAAGACATTGGCCAGGCGGATCAGGACAAAATGTTCCAGCCCCTTAGGCGCTCCCTGGGCGAAGACCACGGCTTGGGGGCCGTAGTCTTCGCGGATCTTATTCAAATGACCGGCGACAAATTCCAGCGCCTCGGGCCAGGATACGGTCTTCCAACGGCCTGCCCCGCGATCGCCTTCCCGGATCAACGGGGAGGTCAGCCGGTCGGGGTGGGTGTTCCGCGCGGCCCCGGCCAGTCCTTTAGGGCAGATATACCCGCGGCTGAGCGGCGACTGCGGGTCGCCCTGGATGCGGGTGATTTTCCCGTTTTCGGCGGTGACCCGCAGGCCGCAGCCCCCGTGGTCCATGCGGGCGCAGGTGGTTTTGATGGTCCTGGAAGGGATTGAAGGGGTCATAAAATAATCATACCCAAAAGAAAATCGCAGGTCAAATTTAATCAGGTACTACGAAAATAAAGCCGCGCGCTCCGGTCATTGCGACCCCGGACTTGATCCGGGGGAAGCAATCCCCCGACTTCTTGCCGGCCGTCCAAGAGATTGACATGCCGCCCATCGCGGGGCATAATCCCAATCAAGAAATACCTCAATTTTCCGATAACGAATTAACGATGGCTAAAAGAGGAGGCCGGTTATGCCTGAGAAGATAAACTGCTGGGAAATTTTTAGCTGTGCCGAGAAGGACTGCCCGGTATTCATTCAGAAAGAGCCTCGCTGTTGGCTGGTTTCCGGAACCTTTTGCCGGAAGGAGATTCAAGGGCGCTTCATCGAAAAAATGGAAATGTGCCTGGAATGCGCTGTCCTTCATCAGAATATCGATCCGGCCCATCTTCGGCAGACCCTGCGCCTGGTCAGCCTTCAATTCCGGGAGGTCACCCAGGCGTTACAGGACCGGGAATTGAAGGAAACCAATTCGGAACTGGCCATGGGCCTCTGCCAGCACTACGATACCCTGAACCGGATCGCCGGCGGCGATCTCTCGGCAACCGCCAACGAAGACTCCGATAATGAACTGATCGCCAAACTGGGACAGTTGATCAACAAGGAAACCCGGACCCTGATGGGGGTCATCAGCGATTACCGGAAGGCCGAGGCGAATCTTCAGGAGAAAGAGGAGCGCTATCGGCTGCTCTTTGAACAATCCCCGGTGGGCGTTTTTCATTACGACCATCAACTGCGGATCACCGATTGCAACGATCGTTTTGTATCCATTCTCCAGTCAAGTCGGGAGCAACTGGTGAACCGGGATCTGAACAAGGTGAGGGATCAGCGGGTGCTGCCGGCTCTAAAAGAGGCCCTCGCCGGAGGTCCGGGTTTTTATGAAGGACCCTATTCCGCCACTACCAGCCCGGCCTCGATTTTGATCTCCATGCAGACCGCCCCCCTGCTGAGCCGGGAGGGGAGGATCAGAGGAGGGATGGCCATTGTGGAGGAAATTTCCGAGCGGAAAAAGGCCGAAGAGGACCTGGCGGCTGAAAAAGAACGGCTGGCGGTCACCTTGCGCTCCATCGGGGATGGCGTGATCACCACGGATATGGAGGGGCGGGTGCTCCTGCTCAATCAGGTAGCGGAAAACCAGACCGGTTGGAGCCAGGAGGAGGCTTTCGGCCGATTGTTGCAGGAGGTTTTTTACATTGTCGATGAAAAGAGCCGGGACCGGTGCCGGAACCCGGTGGATAAAGTGCTTCTGAGCGGCCAAACGGAAATACTCGCGGCCCCCACCGTGCTGATCAATCGGAACGGTCAGGAGAGAATAATCGCCGACAGCGGGGCGCCGATCCGGGACAGGAATGGAAACATGATCGGGGTGGTCCTGGTCTTCCGGGACATAACGGATGAACAGCGATTATCGGAAGAATTGCTCAAATATGAAAAGCTCAAGTCCATAGGGGTCCTGGCCGGCGGCATCGCCCATGATTTCAACAATATTCTAACGGGCATCATGGGCAATATTTCCCTGGCCAGGATGTTCGCGCAGGACGCGGAAAAAGCCCGAAAACGTCTGGATGAGGCCGAAAAGGCTGCCTATCTGGCCAGGGAACTTACCCAACAGTTACTGACCTTTTCCCGGGGAGGCGCGCCGGTCAAAACTACGGCCTCTATGGCTGAATATGTTCAGGAGGCGGTGAACTTTGCCCTGCGCGGCTCAAAATTGAAAGCGGAATTTTTCATCCCTACCGATATCTGGCCGGTGGATTTTGACCAGGGGCAGTTCCAGCAGGTCATTCATAACCTGGTAATCAACGCCGACCAGGCCATGCCCGAGGGGGGGATCCTCCAGGTGGGCATAGAAAATAAAACGATAACCGCCGGTGAGGGGACCTCGCTCCCGGGAGGGCGATATGTCCAGATCTGGTTTAGCGATCAGGGGATCGGGATCCCCAAAGAAAATCTTTCCAAAATTTTTGATCCTTTTTTTACTACCAGACCGGGGGCCAGCGGGCTGGGATTGACCACGGTTTATTCCATTACCAGGCGGCATGACGGTTTGATCACGGCCGATTCGGAAACCGAGAAGGGGGTAACTTTTCGCCTGACCCTGCCGGCCTCCGGGAAAACCCCGCCGGTTCAGGAAGAGGCATCTTCTTCTTTGGTCAGGGGACAGGGCCGAATTTTGGTGATGGATGATGAAGCCATTGTTCGGGAAGTCCTGGGAGAAATGCTTACTCGTCTGGGTTTTGAAGTGGAATTCGCCCAGGACGGCGCCGAGGCGGTTAAAATCTACCGGGTAGCTATGAAGATCGACCAACCCTTTGATCTCTTGATTATGGATTTGACCGTCGCCGGCGGGATGGGCGGTCTGGAGGCCTTACAGAAACTGCTGGAGGTTGACCCCGAGGTACGAGCCATTGCCTCCAGCGGATATTCCTCGGATCCGGTCATGGGCGACTATCAGGCTCACGGGTTCAAGGGGGTTATGGCCAAGCCTTACACCCTGGAGGAATTGAGCCGGGTGCTGGGTTCCTTGGCCACCCCATAGAAGCGGGGCTCAAGGGTAGATTTGCGTGTACGAGTAGGTGTAGGAGTTCGGAACCCCAGGTGGAGCCGGAGTGGTGGAGCCTTATTCGTACACGCACTCGTACACGCCTATCTTTCTTGGGTAGATTTGCGTGTACGAGTGCGTGTAGGAGTACGGAAGCCCATGGGACAATAACGGTCTCCCGTCGATTTAGGGAAATGATCCCAGAGCGTTTTTTAACCTTCGAAAACAGAATTCCATCAGAGGTTCCAGGTTGACGATATCCAGGGTGTTGTAGCGGATCAACCGTTGCAAAGAGGGTTCGTCGCCCCACTGATAGGCCTTCCAAAGCATCACCGCATCATAGCCATCCAGGCCGTCCAGATCCGGGTCTCGGGTGATACCCAACTGTTTTTCAATCGCTTTGAGACCGCCTCGAAAACCCAACCGGTGCAGCAGGTACCGTAGGTCGATATGGGCCGGGGGCAGGTGAAGGTGACGAAACCAGCGGCGGATAAAAGGGAGATCGAACCCGGTGCCGCTGTAGGTGATGAGCAGGGCATCAGGGGCCAAGGCCGTTTCGAATTCATCGAGGGTGCTCCCGTTGATGAAAGTGCGGACTTGTTGCCCGTCATAAATCCCGATCAGGGTGATTTCATCGTAGCCCTGAAAATTTCCGGTGGTCTCGATATCCAGGTAGACCGCCTGGTGCTTAAAGGCTGTAAAGACCCGCCATTTTTCACCCGGCGGCAGGCGCTGCCAGAAAAAGTCAAGGTCTTCCCGGTGGGCCTGCGAGGACTGCAGTTCCTGACGGATGAAGCGATCCCGTTCCTCGGAAAAGACTTCCCGGTCGCACCACAAAAAGTCGTCCCAGGTCAACAACCCTCTGGACCAGATCCCCTGCTCGATCTTCGGCCCGATGCCCGGGATGTGTACGAAGGTGTGTTCGAGCACCGGGACCGAACCCCTTTAAAATCCCATTCCCAGGGAGTAAGCCTTCCGTAGATAGACTTCCCGCGCGGCCGGATCGATTTGAACCACATTGTAAAAAAATTCGTGTTGGATTTCAGGGATACCGGTAAAGCCGAAAATGCCCAGGTCGATGGTCATCTGGATGGCCTTCTGGATACCGCTATGATCGAAGAAGGCCTGATCTCCGCCCGAGGTGGTAATCAGTAAGGCCTTCTGCTGCTTCAACAGCCCTTTCGGGCCTTCCTCCGTAAACGCATAGGCAAAGCCCAGGGAAAAGACCCGGTCGATCCAGCCTTTTAATATTGCGGGCATGGAGGACCACCAGATGGGAAAAATGAAGGCCAGTCCCTCGGCCCAGGCCACTTTATCCTGCTGCGCTTGAATGTCGGCCGGGACTTCCCCACCCTGCAGGGAAGCCAGATCGGCAGCCGAAAGCAGGGGATTGAAGCCCTGGGCGTACAGGTCCATGACTTCCACCTCATGATTTTTTGATTGCAGCCCCTCGACGAATTTTTCCAGAACGGCATGGTTAAAGGACTGGGGATTGGGATGGGCGTAGACGACTAAGACTTTCATTCGGTACCTCCAGGCGAAGATTTTTTCAATAATATGATGAACATCGAACATCCAACCTTGAATGAAAAACAAACGTCCATTAAACATTCGATGTTGGACGTTGGATGTTCTTTTTAGTTTTTCGTAGGGGAGGGGTTAACCCCCTCCCGAGCTTGGGAATCAAGGGTTCAGATTTCGTGTTGTCCGCCCGGCTGGGTGCGGGAGGGGATAAACCCCTCCCCTACACTCG
>Ga0315290_10004501_pt1 | contig 10039 bp, 11 predicted proteins | sample YL17G12_0_MG_FD_203627 | JGI IMG/M metagenome (GOLD analysis project Ga0315290, IMG submission 203627) | Sediment microbial communities from Yellowstone Lake, YNP, Wyoming, USA - YL17G12_0 | ecosystem: Environmental > Aquatic > Freshwater > Lake > Sediment | place: USA: Wyoming | collected...
ATGGGCGAAACGAGGACAAGGCCTTCGACTACATGAAGAAGCTCAGGAAGAACGTCCAGATCTACACCAAGAGCGGCGGCGGCGGCACGCTGCCCGTGGGTTTGGGCCAGGCGGGTGGCGGCATCTTCTTCATCGTGGACGCGCTCGACACCAAGGCCAAGGGCTATGACGTCGTCATCAGCTTCCCGCGCGAGGGCATCGGGACTTCGGCCGAGGCCATCGCGCTCCTGAAGGGCGCGAAGAACCCCGAGGCGGGCAAGAAACTCATCGACTGGGCGACCAGCCCCGCGATGCAGAACCTTTACGCCAAGCACAAGATCAACTTCGTGCCGGCGAGCCCGGAGGTGATGATCGAGCCCTCCTTGGCCGAGGTGCTCAAGGGCGCCAAGATCTTTCCCATCGACGACGCGTATGCCGGCGCCAACCGCAAACGTGTCGTGGAGCGCTGGATCAGCGAGGTCCTGAACGCGAAGGAATGACGGTCGCCGTGCGACGGCTCGGGCGCGACCCCGCCCTCTGGGTGACGGTGCTCGCCCTGTGGGCCCTCCTCGGGCTCTTCGTCCTCTACCCGCTGGCGCGCCTCTCGTGGATAGCCTTTTTCGACGGGGGCCGGCTCTCGCTCGGCCATGTCTGGAGCGTGCTCGGGGATCCGAACCACCGCCGCGCCTTCACCAATAGCCTCCTGCTCGCGTCGCTGGTGGGCGTGGGCGGCACGGCGCTGGGCTTTCTCTTCGCCTATACCGCGACGCGCGCCGGGCTCTCCCGCGGCTGGCTCTCGGCGCTCGACGCCGCCACGCTGCTGCCGCTGGTCTCGCCGCCCTTCACCACGGCCATCGCCATGATCTTCTCCTTCGGGCCGCGCGGGCTCATCACCTATCACCTGCTCGGCATCAAGGGCGCGACGGCCTATGGCCTGCACACCACGCTCTTCGCCGAGACCCTGACCTACTTCCCCATCGCGTACCTGACGCTCCGGCCCATCCTGGCGGCTATAGATCCCAACGTGGAGGACATGGCCTTCTCTCTGGGCTCCTCGCGCTGGCGCGTCTTCCGCACGGTCACGCTGCCGCTGGCCGTGCCGGGCTTCGCCAATGCTTTCCTGCTCCTCTTCGCCGCCTCGCTCGCGGATTTCGCCACGCCGCTGATCCTGGCCGGCAATAGCTTCCCGGTGCTGCCGACGCAGGCGTACCTCCAGATCACGGGGCTCTTCGACTTCAAGGGCGGGGCCGTGCTGTCCTTCGCGCTGCTCGTGCCGGCAGCCAGCGTCTATCTGCTCCAGCGCTACTGGGTCGGCCGCGGCGCCTACGTCACGATCACGGGCAAGGCGGGGCCCGCGACCGCTATCAAGAGCGTGGCGCCCTGGGCGCGGCGGGGCCTCCTGGCCGCCTGCGTCGTCGTGGCCGCCGTCATCGCCTACTTCTACGCGCTCCTCTTCTATGCCTCCGTCGTGATGGCCTTCGGCGCCAACCACGCGCTCACCTGGCGTCACTACCACGTGATCTTCACGGAGGGGCTCAAGGCCATCCATGACACGCTCATCGTCGCGGGCCTCGGCATGCCGCTCGGCGGGCTCTTCGGCGTGCTCGTGGGGTATCTCGTGGCGCGGCGGCGCTTTCCCGGACGGCGCGCCATGGAGCTGGTGTCGATGCTCAACTACGCCCTGCCCGGCACCATCGTCGGCATCGCGTATCTGATCGCCTTCAATGACCCGCCGCTGGCGCTCACGGGCACGGCGCTCATCATCGTGGCCTGCTACGTCTTCCGCTACAGCCCCACCGGCATTCGCGCGACGGTGGCGCTGCTCCAGCAGATCGACCCGAGCATCGAGGAGGCCTCGCAGGGCCTGGGCGCACGCAGCGGCACGACCTTCAGGCGCGTCACGCTCCCCCTCATCGTGCCGGCCTTCTTCGCGGGCCTCGGCGTCGTCTTCATCCGCTCCATGACCGCGATCAGCGCGACCATCTTTCTCGTCTCCATCAACTGGACGCTCATCACCGTGCGTATCCTCGAGAACATGACGGAGCTGGCGCTCGGCCCCGCCGCCGCGTTCTCCGTGCTCGTGGTCGCGATCGTCTTCGTGGTGATGGCGGGTATCAGCTGGGCGCTCCGCCGCCTCCAGTCGGCCGGCAGCCTGCAGGTCACGAGCATCCTCGGTGGCTGACCTCCCGCCCGTCGCGATTCGGCTCGAGGGCATTTCCAAGCGCTTCGACCACCGCGTCAAGGGCGAGGTCTACGCCGTCCGCGATGTGAGCCTCGAGGTGCGCCCGGCCGAGCTCTTGACGCTCCTGGGCCCCTCCGGCTGCGGCAAGACCACCACGCTCCGGATGATCGCGGGCTTCCAGGAGCCCGACGCGGGGCGGGTTCTCATCGGCGGCCAGGACGTGACGCGCGTCATGGCCAACGAGCGCAATATCGGCTTCGTCTTCCAGAGCTACGCGCTCTTTCCACACCTGAGCGTGTTTGAGAACGTCGCCTATGGCCTGCGTGTCCAGCGCCAGGGGGAGGCCGGGATCACCCGCGCGGTGAACGAGGTGCTGGAGCTCGTGGGACTCACCGGCTACGAGCGCCAGATGCCGCATCAGCTCTCGGGCGGCGAGCAGCAGCGGGTGGCGCTGGCGCGCGCCATCGTCATCAAGCCGCGCGTGCTCCTCTTCGACGAGCCGCTGTCCAACCTCGACGCGCGGCTGCGCGTGCAAATGCGCGGCGAGATCCAGCGGCTCCAGAAAGCGCTCGGCATCACGGCGGTCTACGTGACGCATGACCAGGAAGAGGCCATGGCCATCTCCGACCGGATCGCCGTCATGCATCAGGGCGTCATCGTGCAGGAGGGCAGCGCCGAGACGCTGTACCGGCGCCCCGCCTCAGAGTTCGTGGCGCAGTTCATCGGCAGGACCAATCTCCTTCGCGGACGCGTGGCGGCCGCCGCTGGCGACGTGATCGAGGTCGAGGTCCAGGGCCATAGGCTTCGCGTGGCGGTGGAGGGCGCGTCACCCGCGGTTGGCGCCTCGGTCACCCTCGTGGTCCGTCCGGAGGCCATCACCATCTCGCCCGGGGGAACGGGGCTCGCGGGGACAGTCCTGTCGCGCACCTTCCTCGGTGAGAAGGCCGAGTACCAGGTGCGCGTCGGAAATGAAACGCTCCAGGTGACGGCGTACGGAGCGGGCGGCTCTCGGACGCTCGCCCCCGGCGAAGCTGTCACGCTCGACGTGCCGTCCAGCGGTGTCTGGGTGCTCGAGGCAGGCACATGAGCGCGGCGTCCCTCCTGCTGGCCGTGCTGGCAGTGCCGCTTCTCGCCCAGGGCGTAATCGTCCACGGCGCCGACTCGGTGTTCGCCGGGCCGGACGTCGGCATCGTCTGGGGCGTGCTCAAGAACGAGACGGAGGAGCGCACGCTGGTCGTCACCCGGGTGAGCAATCCCGCGGGGCGTTATGCCTACCTGCGCGTGGAGGGCGTGGACCCCTTCACCCAGCGTCGCGCCACGCTTGTCGAGGGCATGCCGCTTGGCGCGCGTGCCGACATCAAGACCTCGCGCGCGGGCTTCGCAGACTTGCCGCGCCGGGAGATCCACCTCTATGCGAGCGAGGGCGATTGGCGGGCGCGGCGGCCTGGCCTCACGGTGTACTATCTCGGCGTGCCGGATACCACGCCGGAGTTCACATCCGAGGCCGCGCTCGAGGCCTACCTGGCGGGCCCGCGGCTCCCGAGCCGATGACAGTCGAGGAGAAGAGCTTCATGTCCGTCCGAGTCGACAAACACGGAGCCGTCGCCACCGTCGTCATCGACCGCCCCGAGAGGAAGAATGCCGTGGATGCCCAGACGGCGCGGGCACTGGCTGAGGCCTTCCGCGGGGTCGAAGCCGATCCGGACGTGCGCGCCGCCGTTCTCTGGGGCGCGGGCGGCACCTTCTGCGCCGGCGCGGACCTGAAAGCCATAGGCAGCGAGGGCAGCCGGGTCAAACCGACGGGGGACGGACCCATGGGCCCGACACGCATGCTGCTCTCGAAGCCCGTGATCGCGGCGGTTTCTGGCTATGCCGTCGCGGGCGGCATCGAGCTGGCCCTCTGGTGCGACCTCCGCGTCATGGAGGAGACTGCGACCTTCGGTGTCTTCTGCCGCCGCTGGGGCGTGCCGCTCGTGGACGGCGGGACCATCCGGCTCGCGCGGCTGATCGGCATGAGCCGGGCGCTCGACTTGATCTTGACGGGCAGGCCTGTGGGCGCGTCCGAGGCCGAGCGCATCGGGCTCGCCAACCGGGTGGTGCCGGCGGGACAAGCTCGCGAGGCCGCCGAGGCATTGGCGCGGGAGATCGCGGCCTTCCCGCCCAATTGCGTCCTGAGCGACCGCCGCTCCGTCTATGAGACCTTCGGGATGGATCTCCCGGCCGCGCTCGCGCGGGAGTTCGAGCTGGGCAAGGCCACCATCGACTCTGGAGAGAGCTTCGAGGGCGCGGCGCGCTTTGCCGGAGGCGCGGGCCGCCACGGCGCCCCGGCGCCATGAGAGGAGACGCGCGCATGCCACAGCGCCTGCTCCCGTACCGGACCGCCTCTTTCGTGGGCTTCGTCGGGATATTCCTGTTCGCCGTGGTCGGGCTCGCCAGACTGCCCGCGCTTGGACCGGCCGAGACGCCCGTGCACGGTCTCGCGTGGATAGGCGTGGTCGCCGCGGCGATCATCATGGGCCGCGCCTGGTGGAACCTGGCGCCCGAGATCTTCGGCAACCGGATGCCTCTCTTCGCCTTCGTCCTCCTCGTGCTCTTCGTCGTCTGGGTCTGGGTGTGGTTCGCGATCGTGCTCGTCAAATGCGAAGGCAATGCGAGGACCTGCGGGCAGTGGCGGCTCACACTGGACCTGGGTGGGCTCGGCATGTGGGCGACCCTCGCCTGGGTCGTCTGGTGGCGCACCCGCCGCTGGACAGTCGCGGCGCTCCTGATCCTGGGCAGCATCGGTACCCGGCTGCCCTTCTACATGTCCAGCCCGCCCCCCTGGGCCCGGCCGCTCGGCATCACCGCGCTCTCCCTGGGCCTCATCCTCGGCCTGGTCGCGCTCTTCAACTCAGCCGAGAGACCCCGGGCGAAGACCGGAACGCACACGCTCTTCGCGGCGGGATGGTTCCGGATGGTGCTCATCGCAGCCGCGCTGGCGACGCTCCTCGTGGTGAGCGTCCCCTACCTGCTGAGCTGGCTCACGCCCTGAGCGCAGGCGCCTGCTACCGACCTAAAAGGCGGCGGAACTCGTCGAGCTCGGGGCGCGAGACGTCGGGGCGCCGGCCGAGCTCGGCCAGGATCTCGTCGGCGCGGAGCTCGAGATGCGTGGACAGGCGCGAGAAGACTCTGAGCGCGTGTCGCGCCTCGCTGGTGGCCTTCGACTTCGCGAGCGGCCCTGCAAGACTGGCGACCATCCCGCTGTCGAGCCAGGCGAAGACTTCCATGGACGTGACCAGCGCCGGCCGGCCGGCCGGCGTCCTGCTCTCGCCATAGCGGACGAAGATGATAGCCTGGCCGCTGATATCGGGCAGCACGCTCTGCTCGTAGCGCCCGCGCGCGTAGACGACGCGCAGGCCCTTGTCTCCGTAGAACGGCGTGATCACTCCCTTGACGCCCCACCCGTCGTCGAGGTTGAGCCCGTCGGCGCTGCTCCAGATGCGGTAGCGCGCGAGCTTGAGCGCGCGGGTCACCTGGGTCGCGAAGTCGGGGTGATTCAGCAGGTAGTCGAACACGTCAAGCCGCAGCGGGTAGGGTTCGATCTCGACGCGGGTCGAGATGGTGGCGTGGGCCAGCACAGCCTCGATGCGCGCCCGTTCCTCCACCGGCACCCCGGACGGCAGCGCGGGCGCGGCGTCCCCTCCCGCCCCGAGGGCGGGCCAGAGCAAAGTGCCCGCACTCAGCAGGACGGCGCAGGCGAGCGCGCGGGGCAGGTGTCGGCTCCTATTGGACGCCGAGGATGCCGAAACCGCCTCCCGGCGTTTGCGCATTGCTATCGCCCCACGAGAGCACGACCTCGAAGGTGGCGGATTCTGGGCCCTGCTGGACGATGATGTAGACGAGGTCCGGCAGAATCGCGTTGCTGTTCGTCCCCACCACCACGCCCACCCCATGGCTCAGGTCGAGGCTCTTGGCAACGTACATGTCCCAGATATTGCCTCGCCCTTCCTGAAAGGCCATGAGGGGGATCGGTATCTGCAGCGCCGGGACCCGGATCTTCCCACAGTCGGCCGAGAAGGGCTGCGAGATGGTGGGCGGCGTCGTGCCCGCGAGCACGACACGCCTGACGGTCTGCGGTCGCATCCGGCCGCTGGATCTTACGATCCAGATGCTGCGCTCACCCGGCTTGCCGTCCCAGCGGACTTCGTCCCAGTAGGAGACGACTCCGCCGCGGGCGATCGGTGCCGTGACGCTGACACCGCCCCAAGCGCGGGCGATATTGTCGGGCACGGACGCGAGCGGACGCTGCGTCACGATCATCCCGCGGTGTCCGCTGCCCTCGTTCAAGAACGTAATGAGCCGCTCGAGGCCCGGCCCCGTGGCGCCATCGGCGAGCTCGCCCCGGGCGAGGAAGGAGGTCAGAGAATCTTCGAAGACGCTCGCGACCTTGAGCCGGTACTCCACCGCCAAGGCCGGCGCTTGGATCGCCAGCACCGCGAGCATGCCCACCGCGACAACCGCCAGCCTGCGTCCGACCGTGACCATCGAGCCTCCTGAATTCGAGATCTGCGTCAGTCCCGAAAGTATGCCATCCAGAGGCCCGGGGAGCGAGCGAATCAGGCTATCGCGTCACGCGTACAGGTCCTCGCGCGGCGTGGGTGCGGTCCAGCCGACCCTGTCCCACTGTTTCCGCAGCAGGAACTGGTAGAGCCCGATCGAGCCGCCCGCGAATGCCATCGACGAGCCGGCGAGGTAGAGGAGCCAGGTCCGGTAAATGCGCTCGCCCACGATGGCGCGCGCCTCGTCGGCGCGCGCCTGCAGCCGCTCCACCCACTGGCGGCAGGTGCGCGCGTAGTGCAGCCGGAGGTTCTCGACGTCGAGGACTTCCCAGCCGGCGCGCTCCATCTCGGTCATGGTCTCGGAGACACCCGACAGCTCGCCGTTCGGGAAGACGTGCTCGTAGAGAAAATCGGTGTGGCTCGTTTCCTTCCAGTGGAAGTCATGGTGAATGCCGTGGTTGAGGTAGAGCCCGCCGTCATTGAGCATCTCGTGGACGCGGCCGAAGAAGGCGGGATAGTTCCGTACCCCGACGTGCTCGATGACGCCGATCGCCGCGATCTTGTCGTACCGGGCGCCCGGCGGCAAATCACGGAGGTCGCGGTACTCGACCCGGCACCGCCCCTCGAGGCCTTCTCGCTTGATGCGCTCCGCCGCCCACTCGGCCTGGGCGCGAGAGAGCGTCACCCCGTGCGCCGTGACGTCGTAGTGCTGCGCCGCCCAGATGGAGAGACCGCCCCAGCCGCAACCGATGTCGAGAAGCGTTTCGCCCGGCTTGAGTCTGAGCTTGCGGCACACGAGATCCACCTTGTCTTCCTGCGCCTGCTCGAGCTTGCCGTCCGGCTCGCGGTAGTAGGCGCAGGTATAGAGCATGAGCGGATCCAGGAAGAGGGCGTAGAAGTCGTTCGACACGTCGTAGTGATGCGCGATGGCCTGGACGTCCCGCCGCTTCGACCGCGGCCTCATCGCTCCACCTCCTTCATGCCGAAGATTCCATCGAAGACGATGCGCCGCCTCGCCGGCCCCAGCCGGAGGACGACGCGCACCACGAGCCTCGCGACAGCATCGGGCAGGCGCTCGAGCTGTCGCTCGAGCCAGCCGGGCTCACCGCGGCCGTAGAGCATCTCGATCTCGCGCACATAACCCTCGAGCGGCACGCCCCGCAGGACAAATGCCTCCGCCGCCGTGGCGGCGAGGAGGCCGCTCCGTATCGCCGGGCCGATGCCCTCGCCCGAGAGGTCCCGCGCGAGTCCCGCCGCGTCGCCTACCAGCATGAAGCGCGGACCGGCCAGCCGGCGAGGCGCCCGCCGCCGCACGGCGTATGCATGCCCCTTGAAGGGCTCGATGGGCATGTCCGCCGGCAGCCGCCCGGAGGCGCGCAGCGACTGGATCAGCGCCTCGCGCCGTCGCGGCAGGCTGCCGTCGCTCCCGCCCGTGCAACCGACGCCGATATTGACGAAGTCCTGCTTGGGGAAGTACCAGCCGTAGCCGCGGAGGTCCGGCTCGACGTAGAGCTCCGGCGCCCGCATGAATCCGCCCAGGCGCTCCACCCACTCGGGAGACAGGCGCGTCTCGCTCTCCTGCGCCGCGACGACTTCCTCACGCTCCGAGACCTCGCCCAGGGCCCGCGCGACCGGGCAGCGGTGGCCGCCCGCGCCGATGACCAGCGGCGCCTCGAAGCGGCCGCGGTCGGTCACCACACCGACGCCGTCCGGGCGCTGCTCGACCTCGCTCACGCGGATACCCCACCGCACGTCGGCGCCGGCGGCGGCGGCCCGCTCGAGCAGGTAGTGGTCGAACTCGCGTCGGATAATGCCGTAGCTGGCCGGGCCCCGCCACGCCGTCTCGTGGCGCACGCCCTCGAACTCGAGGACGCAGGCGTCGAACGGCTTGATGGTCAGCGGATACTTGTCGGAGTCGATCTCCAGGTCGGCAAGCGCCTCGGGCGTCACCCATCCCGCGCAGATCTTGACGCGCGGAAAGACCGCCGCATCGAGGACGAGCGTCCGCAGCCCTGCCCTGGCGAGCCGCCACGCGGCGGTACTGCCGCCCGGCCCGCCGCCCACCACGATGACGTCGAACACCGGGGGCGCCTGGCTCACGCGCTCACCCCTTCCAGAAGGAGAGGAGGAGCCGGAGTTTCTGATGGACGGGCACCCGCAGCTCTCCAATCTCGTTGGCGACGGGCATCACAGCGAAGATGTCACCCTCGAAATCCACTGCGCCGCTCACGTAGGCCTCGGCGAAGCTGTAAGGCGTGGGGTCCTGGATCAGCCCGAGGAAGGTCTCCGGCGACTTGATGACCACGGTGCTGAGCGCCTTGTCGCCGGACAGCCGCACCTCGCTGCCGTCCCAGAGCCTGAAGGCCACCGGGGCGTGGATGCGCCCAAAGATCTCCCGGAGGATGGCCGCCGCGCGGGCCGTGGTGGGGCTGGGAAGGAGCCTGGCCATCATCGATGGTCTCTCCGGCGCTGTTCTAGCGGGCGCGGGCACCGTTGTCAAGAAAACTCCGAACGCTGGGAGGCGGGTCACCCCCGGATGGTCTTCATGACCTCCTGGTTCTCGAACGCGCGGGCCGGGGGTCCTTCGAAGATGATCTCGCCGCGGTCGATCGCGTAGAGCCTGTCGGCCACCCGGGAGGCCGTCATGAGGTTCGACTCCGCGATCAGGAGCGAGATGCCCATCGCCTTGATTTGCGTGACGGCCTCGATGAACCGCGTCACCACCACGGGCGCCAGCCCCTCGAAGGGCTCGTCCAGCAGCAGGATGGTAGGGCTGAGCGTCATGGCGCGGGCGATGGCCACCATCTTCTTCTGGCCGCCCGAGAGGAACAGCCCGCGCCGCTTCGTGAAAGCGCGCACTTCGGGGAAGAGCGTGAGCACCCGTTCGTCGATGCCGCTGTCGCCCGCTATGGGCGCGGCCTTGCCGGCCGCGCGCGCCAGCGACTGGCTGATCAGGAAATTCTCGGCGACCGTCAGGTCGGGGAAGATCCCGGCGTCCTCCGGCGAGTAGCCGATGCCCGCCAGCGCCCGGACGTGAGTGGGGAGCCGGGTGATGTCCTTCCCGTTGAACGTGACCGTGCCGCTGCGGATCGGAAGCAGCCCCATGATGCTGTCGATGGTCGTGGTCTTGCCCGCGCCGTTGCGCCCCACCAGGACCACCGACTCGGCGTCCCCGACCTTCAGCGACACGCTGTTGAGGACGTGGGCGGGGCCGCGGAAGGTGTTGATCCGCTCGAGCTCAAGCATGGTGCTGGGTCCCCAAGAGATTTGCCGTGACCTGCTCGTTGTTCCGGATCTCGTCCGGGGTACCGTCGGGCAGGCGCCTGCCCAGGTGCAAGGC
>Ga0315290_10004502_pt1 | contig 10038 bp, 6 predicted proteins | sample YL17G12_0_MG_FD_203627 | JGI IMG/M metagenome (GOLD analysis project Ga0315290, IMG submission 203627) | Sediment microbial communities from Yellowstone Lake, YNP, Wyoming, USA - YL17G12_0 | ecosystem: Environmental > Aquatic > Freshwater > Lake > Sediment | place: USA: Wyoming | collected...
TCGAAAGCCCGGAGCTGGCGGCCTTCACCAAGGAGCACCTCGAGCTGCTGACGCCGCTGGCGGCCAGCGCGGCGGTGGCCATCGACAACGCGCGCCTCTACGAAGAGTTGCGGCAGAACAAGGAGCGTCTGGCGAAGGAAGTGAGCTTCGCGGAGCGCGTGCAGCGGGCGCTGCTGCCGACGGAGCTGCCGAAACGACTCAAGGGCGTGGACGTGGCCATGCGCCTCGAGCCGGCGCGCGAGCTGGGCGGCGACTTCTACGACTTTCTTGCCCTCGAACCCAACACGCTGACCGTGGCGGTCGGCGACGTTTCGGGCAAGGGCGTGCCGGCCGCGCTGTACAGCGCCTTCGCGGGAGAGCTGGTGCGGTCGCGCACCTACCGCCGGCGCTACACCAAGGTGCGCACCGGTCCGGCCGACATCCTGGAGTCGATGAACCGCATCCTGCACGACCGCCAGCTCGACGCCTATTACTGCACGCTCTGCTACGCGCACTTCGACTTCAAGCGCCGGAACGTGACGCTGGCGAACAGCGGATTGCCGTATCCCATCCATTGTTCGGCCGAGGGCTGCGGACAGGTGCATTCGCCGGGTGTGCCGCTCGGGTCGTTTCCGGGCATCACCTACGACGAACTGACAATGGCGCTGGGGGTGGGCGATGTGTTCGTCTTCTTCTCGGACGGCATCTCCGAGGCGATGAACGCCACGAGCGGGGAGTTCGGCACGGAGCGGCTGATCGGCGTGATCGAGCGCAACCGGGCCCTGACGGCGAAGGAGATCACCAACGCCATCTTCGCGGCGGTGTACGAGTTTTGCGGCGACGCCGAGCAGAACGACGACCGGACGGTCGTGGTGCTCAAAGTCACGGCGTAGGAATCTCAATCGTCACCCCGGCGAACGCCGGGGCCCAGGACAACCGCCAGGTCGTCGGTGCCTGGATTCCGGCTTCCGCCGGAATGACCATCGATGGATCGCATGCCTGGATTCCGGCTTCCGCCGGAATGACGATCGATGGATCGCATGCCTGGATTCCGGCTTCCGCCGGAATGACGTATGCGGTAAAGGTGCGGCGTGGTTGGTGTCGAAAAGAGAGGAGCCGCGCCGAATCGCCCTGCCTGGCGGGGTAGTGATGCCAGCGCCTGCCTGTGGTTGACCCACCCCGTTGATTCGACGCGGCCTGCACTATTCCCTATCAAGACCCGTGCCGCTCACGGGCCCTTGTTTTCCTGTCGTTTGGTGCCGATAATCCTCCGGGGCGTCCTGCGCCGCGGACGCCGGGGTGACCTCTTTCGGTGGCACTGGCTACGACCATGTCCAAACAGCTCGAATCTCTGCTTCGTCAATCCGGCCTAGCGACCGAGGCCCAGATACGCCGCGTGCAGGACCGCGTGGCCAGAGACGCCGGATCCTTCGTCGACATCCTCGTCCGGGAGGAACGTATCCCCGAGGAGGAACTGGCCAACCTCTTCACGGAGCGGATGAAGGTGCCGCGGGCGCGCGTCGCCACCTTCCTGCTGGACGAAGATGCGTTGCGCAAGGTCCCCGAGCGCCTGGCGCGCAAGCACCTCTGCCTGCCGCTGGCCATCGAGGGCCGTGTCCTCGTGCTGGCCATGGTCAACCCGATCGACTACCGCGCCATCCAGGACGTCGAGTTCGCGTCGGCCCTGTCGATCCGCCCGGTGGTCGCGACACACACGGAGGTGCTCGACGGCATTGACGAACGCTACGGGGCCGAGGACCGCATCGCGGCGTTCCTGGCCAAAGTGCCGGAAGCGCCCGACATCCAGATCCTCTCCGAGGATCTGAACGACATCGGCCTCGACGTGGCGGACTCGCTGGTGGCGGCGGAAGTGGCGCCGGTCGTGAAGATGTGCAACCTCATCATCTACGACGCCATCAAGTCAAACGCCAGCGACGTACACATCGAACCGGCGTTGCACGACCTCCAGGTGCGCCTGCGTGTGGACGGCGTCCTGCGCGATTACACGCGCGTCCCGAAATGGCTGCACGGCCCGGTGGTGTCGCGCCTGAAGATCCTGGCGAAGCTCGACATCGCCGAGCGGCGGCTGCCGCAGGACGGCCGCGTCAACGTGCTGTTCCAGGGGCGTTCCATCGACCTGCGCATCTCGACGCTGCCCACGCACTTCGGCGAAAAGATGGTGCTGCGCGTGCTCGGCGGGGTGTCGGCGCCGGACATCGCCACGCTCGGCCTTTCGCAGGAGCAGATGGCCATACTCGAGACGGCCGTCCAGCAACCGCAGGGCATGATCCTGGTGACCGGGCCCACGGGCTCGGGCAAGACCACCACCTTGTATGCGCTCCTCGCCAAGCACCACAAGCCCGAAGTCAACATCGTCACGGTCGAGGACCCGATCGAGTATCAGCTGGCCGGCATCAACCAGGTGCAGATCAACCCCAAGGCGGGCCTGACGTTTGCCAGCGCGCTGCGGTCGATCCTGCGCCAGGACCCGGACGTGATCCTGGTCGGCGAGATGCGCGACCGAGAGACCGCCGAGATCGCGTTCCAGGCCTCCATGACGGGCCACATGGTGCTGAGTACCCTTCACACGAACAGTGCGATCAACGCCATCGGGCGCATGCTCGACCTGGGCGTGGATCCCACCATCCTCTCGACATCGCTGACGATGGTGATTGCGCAGCGGCTGGTGAGACGGGTGTGCGCTGAATGCCGGGAGGAGTACGAGCCCGAGGCCGGCGTGCGGAGCCGCGTGGGCCTGGTCGCCGACAACACGCCCGTGTTCCGCGGGCACGGCTGCACTTCGTGCGGCGGCACCGGGTTCTCAGGGAGGGTGGGGGTCTACGAGATCTTCAGGCCCACCAACGCCATGCGCCGGCTCATCAACGACCGCGGGAGCGAGGCCGACCTCCGCTACGCGGCGAGGCAGGCGGGGATGGTGCTGTTGCGCGAGGACGCGCTCCAGAAAATCAAGGCGGGACTGACGTCGCCCGACGAGGTCCTGCGCGTCGTCCAGGTGGACGAAACCGAAGTACCGTGCCCGAACTGCAAGGCGCTCATAGAGGCCGATTTCTCGACATGCCCGTACTGCAGGCACAGCCTCAAGAACACATGCTCGAGCTGCGGGCAGGCCCTGAGGCTCGAGTGGAAGCTGTGCCCGTACTGCAACACCAACGCGTTGGTGCAGCCGCTGGCCGAAGAACTGGGAGAGCAAACCGACCGGGAGAGACACAGAGAGAGTGCGGCGCGGGTTGAAGACATGCCGTTCGCGCCGATGATCGACTTCGAGGCGGTGGGGTCAGACTCGACCGCCGCCGGGGCCGTCGTGACGCGGTCAGAAACAGTGGGGTCAGACTCGACCGGAGCCGAAACTGTAGCGGTCGAGTCTGACCCCACCGCAGGCGGCCCCACCGCGGGCGGGCCTGTAGCGGTCGAGTCTGACCCCACCGCCCCGGCGAGCCAACGACGCCTGCGCGTGCTGGTGGTCGATGACGATGCGGATATTCGGATGATCGTGAGCGCGACGCTGCGCAAACTGCCGGTCCCGGTCGATGTGGTGCAGGCCGAAGACGGCGTCGATGCCCTCGAGAAGGCCGCCGCCGCGACGCCGGACCTGGTGGTGCTCGACGTGATGATGCCGAGGATGGACGGTTTCGAAACGTGCCGCCACCTGCGCGGGAACGTGCGAACCGCCTTCGTGCCCATCCTGATGCTGACCGCCAGCGCGGACCAGAACAGCCGCACGAAGGGGTACCTCATCGGCACCGACGACTACATGGCCAAGCCGTTCCTGCCGATCGATCTGACGATGCGCATCGCGCGCCTGCTGCGAAGGACCTACGGTATTTGACGCGGTCCGAGTCCTGAGCGAGCCTCTGGGCTCGCGAGCCGAAGGGCGACGGACGTACGGGATTTGACGCGGTCCGAGTCCTGAGCGAGCCTCTGGGCTCGCGAGCCGAAGGGCGAAGGACCTACGGGATCTGAATGTAGAAGTAGGCAGTAGTCAGTATTCAGTAGAAAGGCAAACACACCGGATGCTGTCCTACTGGCTACTGGCTACTGGCTACTGGCTACGGGCTACTGGCTACTGACTACTGACTACTGACTACTCTTCCTGCCACCGGCACCGTCACCGTGAACGTGGACCCGCGGCCGACCACGCTGTCGACGGTAACGCGGCCGCCCTGCATTTCGACCAGCGCCTTCACGATGGCCAGGCCGAGACCCGTGCCGCGCGCCTTACGGGTGCTGGCGCCGTCGAGTTGCTGGAACTTCTGGAACAGCAGGCCGATCTTTTCGGGCGGGATGCCCCTGCCGTGGTCGGTCACGTCAAAGGCGACGAAGTCGTCGCCGTGCCGGCGTGCCGAGAGCGTCACGTCCGATCGCGGCGGCGCGAACTTCAGGGCGTTCGACAGCAGGTTCACCACCACCTGGATGGTGCGATCGAGATCCACGTGCACGGCCGGCACACCGCTCTCGATGCTGGAGGAGAGCGTGATCAGCGACCCGCGGGCGATCTGCTCCACGTTTTGCAGCGACAGCTTCACCACCTCGGCCACCGTGTGCGGCCGCGCGTTCAGCTCGAGCTTGCCGGCCTCGATTTTCGAGATATCGAGGATGTCGTTGATGATGCGCACGAGGCGGTCGGTGTTCGAGAGCGCCACCTGCATCAGCATCGCGTGATCGGGGTCGGCCCCGGACGCCTCGTCCAGCAGCAGCTGCAGCGCGCCCTTGATGGACGTGAGCGGCGTGCGCAGCTCGTGCGACACGATCGACACGAACTCGCTCTTGAGGCGATCGACCTCGTACAGGCTCGTGATGTCCTGGAATGCGACCACCCCTCCGGCGATCGTCCCGTCATTGCCGCGCAGGGGAGCGGCGCTCACGAGGATGGGGATCTCGCGGCCGTCGGGATGGTGCACGACGAGCTCCTCGCCGACACTCACCGCGCCCTGCCTGAGGCGCTCGGCTCCCCATTCGCGCACCGACAGCGGCGCCCCGTCGCGCGTTGTCACGCGGAAGGCGTTCCAGTAGGCCTCGCGCTCGGCGCCGCCCTCGGGCTCGCGCCCGACCAGCAGGCCGGCGGCCTTGTTCTGGAGCGCGATCCGCCCGGTCGCCGCATCGACAATCACGAGCGCGACCGGCACGGTCTCGATGGTCGCCAGGAGCCGCTGATGCTCGTGCTCCGCCTTCGTGCGCAGCGCGGCGGAGATCTCCGATTGCTCGCGCTCCCGCGCCAACGCCTCCGTCACCTCGCGCTGGCGGCGCTGCACGGCGGTGGTCATGTCCCGGAACGCGTGCACCAGGGCGCCGATTTCGTCGCGCGAGGCGGGCGGCAGCGACACGTCGAAGTTGCCGCCCGAAATCTGGCGCGCCGAGTTGGCCACGGCGGCCAGCGGATCCAGCAGGATGCGCGCCACGAACGCCACGAGCAGCAGCAGCAGCACGATGACCACCGCGGGGATGCCGAGGGTGAGCAGCGTGGACTGCAGCGCCTGGCTGTTGGCCGCGGTGCGCTGCTCCGTGAGGCGGTTGCGCTCGCGGGTCTCGAACCGGTCCAGCTCGCTGCGGATGCGCCGCATGCGCGGGTCGCCGGCCTCGTCGAGTGGTCGCGCGGCCCCGGCGCCCGCTCCGCCCCGCGGCGAGAGCCCCGGCCCGGACGTGGAAGCGGACGCCGGCGACGCGAAGAGGTGCCACTCGCGAATCAGCCCGTCGAGTGAGGCCAGATCGCGCTTCGCGTCGGGCTCGTCGATGTACTGGGGCAGCAGCGTGACCGTCCGCTCGTAGAGATCCCACAGGCGCTCGAACTCGGCGCGCTGCGCTGCCGAGCCCGTCGCCAGGCTGGACCGCTGCACGCTCTCGAGCTCGACGACGAGCCGGCCCAGATGCGACTGGTTCTCGTACCGCCAGAGCGCGCGGTCCACGGCCGCAGCGGTGCCGCCCCGCCGGCCCTCGATCTGCAGGACGACCAGCGTCTGCACGAAGGCCGCGGCGATGACGACACCGACCACGGTGAAGATACGCGAGCGGATACTCACTTATGTCGCCAGCAAGGCCATCACCTGCTTGCCCAGGTTGAGGGCGTCAAAGGGCTTGCCGATGCAGCCGATCGCGCCGAGCGCCAGCGCCCGGGCCACCTCGGTTTCCTGCACCCGGGCGGTGAGGAAGATCACGGGAATGTGCGCCGTCGCCGGGTCGGCCTTGAGCCGCTTGCACGTCTCGAAGCCGTCCATGTCGGGCATCATCCAGTCGAGCAGGATGGCGTCGGGCTGTTCGGCTCCGACGCGCTCGAGCACCTCGCGGCCGTTGCCGACCGTCACCACGGTGAAGCCGGCTTTCTTCAGCGACAGCCGCGCGATCAGCTGGACATCCGGTTCGTCTTCAGCGAGCAGGAGTTTCACGGGTTGATTCGAATCCCTTTCGCTTCATCTGGCCCCACTCCTTGTGGCCTCCCAGGTACCGGAACACGCCGCGCAAGGAGGATCTGGATGCGCGCCATCAACTCGGGCATGTCCACCGGCTTGACCAGGTAGTCGTCGGCGCCGAGCGTCAGGCCGACCAGGCGATCGTCGAGGCCGGAGCGGACCGTCATGAAAAGGACCGGCGTCGACGCCAGCACGGGATCCGCCTTCAGGAGACGGCACACGGTGTAGCCGTCCATGCCCGGCAGCTTCGCGTCGAGCAGGATGAGATCGGGTTTCTGCTCGCGGGCCGCCTCCAGCGCCATGTCGCCGGTATGGACCGGGACGGGGAGGTATCCCGCCGCGCGCAGGTTGATGCACACGACCTCGCGCTGATCCTCGTCGTCTTCCACCACCATGATGCGGCGATTGCCGCCGGCGCCAGGGTCCGGGCCCACCCACGTGGGCGGATGCCGGAGGTCGTCGGTAAAGGCCTGCTCGAGCGCGTCGAACGTCAGGTTGGCGCGGCTCGCATCGAAATCGCCGCGATCCACACCATCGAGCAGTTCCTCGATCTCGCGCGCGTGGACCGACACATTCGGAAAGCCCAGCATGCCGGCCAGGCCGGACGTGCGGTGGACGATCTGCCGCAACTGCAAGACCGGGCCGCGGCTGCCCATGGTCGCTACGACGGAGAGCATGAGACCGATCGAGTCGGAGCGCGACGGAAAGGCCGCGATGAATCGCTGGCGCGCGTCGCGCATGGCCGATTCGGGGTTGTCCGGATCGAGAGGCGCCGGCACGTCGTTCGGGTCCCGTGGTGTCATCCCGTGTCCTTCACGCGCGCGAGCCTCTCGCGCAGTTCCTGTAACAGTATCAAAATAAACAACTTCATTCTGATCGACATAGAGACACGCTCCCCCACCCGCCACGGGCGCTCGTCGTAGGTATCGGACAGAAAGGCGCTGGGGGCTAGGGAAGTCAAAGAACTAGGCCGTAGTCAGTAGTCAGTAGCCAGTAGTCAGTAGGAATGCCCGTGCGCCGAACGCCGTTCCGCCCCACTGGCTACGGGCTACTGACTGGCCAGCCCCCGAGTCCCGAGTCCCGAGTCCCGAGCCCCGAGTCCCGAGCGTCATCCCGGCGCTCTCCCCTCGTCATCCCGGCGGAAGCCGGGATCCAGGGCAGGCGCCAGCGTCGTCTGTCAGACCAGCCCCGAGTCCCGAGTCCCGAGTCCCGAGTCCCGAGTCCCGAGTCCCGAGTCCCGAGTCCCGAGTCCCGAGCCCCGATCCCCGAGTCCCGAGTCCCGAGTCCCGAGTCCCGAGTCCCGAGTTCTGAGTTCCGAGCCCCGGCCAATCCGGCGGGCGGGGCGTCTGATCCTATGTAGTTGGTCCCATTCCGCAGTTGGAGGTCTTTATGCGCGCAGGCAAGGCAATCGGTGTCGCGGTGACGGTGCTCGCGGTGGCGGCAGCGGCCGCGTTCTGGCAAGTTCCGTCCCTGGTGGCCGCGGGCCAGCAGGCCGGGGTGCAGAGCCAGCAGGCCGGGAAACCGAAGGTGAAGACACAGACCGTCACGGTGACGAAGAAGGACGGCGGCGAGCCGATGGTCGTGACGGTACGGGAAGGCGATGGCAGCGAACCGCAGGTGGTGTCAGTGGAAAGGCAGACCGGCGGAAATCCCCGGGTCACGACCCACGGCTTCGTGGGTGAGCCGCTTGTCGCCGCGCTCGCGGGCGGCGGGCCGCGCCTGGGCGTCCAGGTGCGCGACGTCGGCAAAGAGGATGTCGCCAGGCTCAAGCTGACCACCCAGAGCGGCGTCGTCATCGACGAGGTGATGGACGAGTCGGCCGCGCAGAAGGCCGGCGTGAAGGCGGGAGACGTGGTGGTGCAGTTCGACGGCGAGAACGTGCGCAGCGCCATGCAGTTGACGCGGCTCGTGCGTGAAACCGTGGAAGGCCGCGCGGTGAAGATGGCCGTGATTCGCGACGGCAAGCGCATGGATCTCGACGTGACGCCCGCGGCGGCCGACGACAAAGTCAGCGCGTTCGTGAATCAGGCCCAGATCCGCGGCGATGTCGAGCGGCAGATGCAGCAGTACCACTTCGAACGCCGTGTGCCCGGCCCCGAGCCCGGTCAGCCGATGCCGCCCGGCGGCACGTTCCAGTGGAGACACGAAGCACCGATGCCCATGCCCGTGCCGGAGGGCGGCGCGATGCGGTATTTCGGCGACAACGCGACGGGCAACTTCGCGTTCACGATGGGACGCGGCCGGCTGGGTGTGACCGTGCAGGAACTGACGCCCGAGCTGGCGACCTACTTCGGCGTGAAGGACGGCCTGCTCGTGTCGGCGGTCCAGGGGGACACCCCGGCGGCGAAGGCCGGCATCAAGGCGGGCGATGTGATCGCCACCGTCAACGGCAAGACCGTCGCGTCTTCGTCGGAGCTCATCAAGGAGCTCGCCGACAAGGAAGGCGAGGTGACGATTGGTCTGACGCGCGACAAGAAGCCGCTGTCGCTGAAGGCCATCCTCGAAGCGCGGAAGGCGCCGGCCCGCCGCCCGATCGTGACCGGCCACCCGGCGTAGCGCCAGGCTGACATGGAACTCAGCCCCCGCTGATGTGGGTGGCGGGCCGGGTGGCGAACCATGCGAGCACGGCGATCACGGATGCCCGACAAACGCACCGGAGGGGCCGAAATCCGCGTGGGGTGACGAAGTGGGGCCCCGCGCATCCGCCGACGGAACCCTGCAGGTGCGTTTGTCCGCCGTGTCGAGCGGTTCGCGACACGGCCTGCCACCCACTTACTTACCGAGTTCCGCAACCGCCTCGAGGACCCGCGGGAACTCCCGCTCCGCCTCCTCGAGCACGCGCCTGGCTTCGTCGAAGGCCGATCGGCCGCCGGCCTCCTCGAGCCGGGCGCAGGCGTCCGCCATCGTCATCGCGCCCAGCATGCTGCAGTTGCTCTTCAGCGTGTGGGCAGCCCGCTCGAGGGTCATGGCGTCGCGCCCCGCGACGGCCTCGCGGAGCTGAACCATTCTCGCCGGCGCGTTCTGGCGGAACAGATCGACGACTTGCCTGATGAACGTCGGGTTGTCGTAGTGTTGCTGGGCGCGGCGAAGCTCCGCCACCGTTTCCGGATCGAGCACATCGTCGCTGGTCACGGCTGTCAGGGCTACGGCTTCTGAGCCAGGGTGTCGGCCAGCGCCATGGCCGCGGCGGCTGGCGTTGCCGAAGCGGTTGGCGTCGCGGGGGCGGTCGGCGTGAAGAGCGTGGCCAACTGCGCGCTGAATATGGTTGCGACGGCGCGCAGATGGTCCGTGGTCTCGACTCCTGCGCGCAGTTCGACGGCCATGGCGCCCGAGCATCCGTCGGGGGTGATGAGCGGCGCCACGATCGCCCCGCTCGTCAGCGGCTCGGATGGCACCACGAGCACCGTGCGCGTCCGGAACGCGGTGGCAGTGGCGTTGTCGGAGGCCGGGTCGATGCTGCCCATGCACGCCAGCGCGAGCGGCGAGTAGCCGTGCGCAAGGACCTGGCGAAGCACCCCCCGGGGGCCGTCGGCCATCCAGATGATCACGCCCAAGGCGTCGAGCGCTTTCGCGGTGCGCTCCAGCAACCCCTGAAGCTCGCCAGGATCCCCCACCCGGGCCAGGGACGAGCAGATGT
>Ga0315290_10004505_pt1 | contig 10035 bp, 8 predicted proteins | sample YL17G12_0_MG_FD_203627 | JGI IMG/M metagenome (GOLD analysis project Ga0315290, IMG submission 203627) | Sediment microbial communities from Yellowstone Lake, YNP, Wyoming, USA - YL17G12_0 | ecosystem: Environmental > Aquatic > Freshwater > Lake > Sediment | place: USA: Wyoming | collected...
AATTAGAGGAACAATTGTGGTATCATATCCAGGACGATATGATGGAGTTGTAATTAATACACAGATTTTAGATTCCAATGAACATATCATTTACAAATCATATAATGGAAAGAAAATATTCCAAAATGTGTCAAGATTGTTCATTAACAAAAATGTTATGCCTGAAAACAAAGCAGAGTTTACCGCATTAATAGAATTTCAACCAAAACAGGTACACGAAATAAAATTTCGAGCATCAATTATTGAGCAGCATAAAGAAATTGAAAGTAAAATAATTTTTGCAAAATATTCTATCTAGAATCTAGACTTTCCAATTTTCAGAGTTCCAGTCATCCATGGATGCGGTGAACAATGATATGAAAATTTAACTGGTTCGGTGAATGTAAATTCGTAGGATTCTCCAGGCTTTACAACTCCAGGAGAACCAAATGGTCCACTGTATGAATCTTCAAGCGATGCATTGTCTGGCGTTACCGTGTGCGGAGTAGCATCTTTGTTATTCCATACAACATGATTATCAATTCCCAATTGTATGTTAACTAATTTTGGCACAAAGTTATCTTGTTGTTCTGGACTTGAAGAGCCTGGTATCATATCTATTATTGTAGATTTAACGGGATGTAGGGTTTCTTCGTCGACCTGCGGTTTTGCCAAAGACTCTGGAAGATAAAATGATGTGTAATAAACAACTCCCACTGATGCACCAATAATGATCGCTATTACTCCTACACCATATGCATGACTTGATGTTGCACTCAACTATTTTTTTAGGTCTCAAGAGTTCTTATAAAGCTTTTTTAGAATTTTAAAAGACTATAGTTTTTTCAGATCTGAAGAGCCAAAATCCGAAATCTTATTAGCACTAACTTCTAAATCTGCTTGAATTTTTGGAGCTGAAATTTGTTGTGCAATTTCTTTTGGTTCTTTGGTGAGAGTACCAGAGGATTGTCCTTCTGAAAGTTTACCAGTATTTGGAACTGGTTGTGATTCTGTCAACTCCTTTGGTTTATCTTCATGTATTGGTACCGGTGGTGGTGGAGGTGCATTCTTTGCTTGATTTAGTGCATATCGGTAAAGATGGAAGAAGCCAGCAAACACTATCAAAATAATACCAATAAAGAATAAAGAAATATTTTTCATTCCAGTCAAGGCTGCATTATAAGCTGCAATGTTTAGAAATACCTGAAACGCCAATAGTGCAACAATTAACCAATTAATCCATTTTTGTGAGAGATTAATTGTTGCTACTTTCTTTGGACCCTTTTCTTTAGCAAGTTTAGCTTTTCTTTCAGATTCTTTTGCAAGTTTGATCATCATGTACGAGAATCCAAACCCTATTGGAACTAGCAAAATCATCACAGTATACAGAAATACTGGATCAATTACCAGACGCTGTACAAGAGGAATCTTGCTATCTGATGGGATGTAAAATCCCCAGTATGTTGTAACCATAATCTGAGCAATTCCTGTAATTCCAAATGCGGTAATTATTGGACGATCTTTCCATGAGAATTTCTTGTATCGGTCAATAAATGGAATTAGTAAAAATGATGCTATGAATAATCCAGGCCAAAGTACACCTGTAACAAACTTGTCATATTGTGTCCTCAAAAATGAATACAGTCCGGTAAGATACCATTCAGGGACAGTAACACCAGGCGGCACTGTGGGTTCAAACTTGAATCCCATATCAATTGGGAATACTCCACCCGTAAGCATAATAGCTCCACCAATTGCCATCACCATAGGTACATCAAATACCAAAAATCGTGGAAAGTGAACTGCCATTAATCCAAGCATTACCAAAGGTAAGAGAAAGACATGTTGTGCATAAAATCTCAATACAAAGTCTGAAAATCCACTACCAAACATCGCATCACGGATAGTTGGTCCAGCTACAGGAATTGAAGTGGTAAGAGAGGCAGCAATACTGATTGCAAGTTCTGCCCTTTCACTAAAGATAACATCATAGCCAGTAAATGCTTCCAGAATTGTAACTGTTCCAAGTATAACTCCAGTTGCCCATAAAATTTCATTTCTAATTTTGTATCTTCCGCTAAAGTATTGATAATACATGTGTAGAATTGCCAAGAGGACCATTGCGTTGGAGGCATGATAGTGAATATTTCTAATGTGAAAACCAAATGGAACATCATTATTTATGAAATGAACACTGTCCCATGCTCTATTCAACACTGGTTGATAGTAAAACATTAACAAAGCTCCAGAAATTCCAAGTATTACAAATACAACAAATGTAAGCATTCCCAAAAATCCAAATGGACTTACAAATCTTGCAGGAAATGAAAATTTAATTGCAGTAAAGATTGTTCTGTCTAGTCCATCCCAAAGCCAGTAGAAAAAGGCAACTGCGCCAGTACGTCTATGAAACGAGACGGCCATACCCTATTACTCCATTAGCATTCACACCCCAAGTTGGTGGATGAATCCATAAAAAGCCATCTGCGTCGACTTCAAAAGTTAGCTGTGCTAAAGTATTTGAAGGTGCAGCTTGCAATGATGCAGGTCCAGCAAATGCTGTTCCAGTTGTAGGGTCATACATAGATCCATGACAAGGACACTCTCCTCTCTTTCGTCCTTCTTCAGGCCAGTATTTCCATAAACACCAAAGATGAAGACACACCATACTGTATGCTCTAAAAGATGAAATATCTTGTTTGTCTCCGCCAAGTTCTTGTGGTAATCTAATGAATTGCCACTTTCGAAATGCTTCTGCATCAAGTGCAGGATCTCCAGTACTAGGATATGTAATTACTTCAGAGTGATTTACAGGAAATGTTTTAACGCTAGCTTGAGTGCCGTCAGGCAAAATAACTTTAACTTTTTCAAGAGTAGCCTGTGAAGGGTTTGGCATGTAATTTCCAAATGAGACAAAAGGAGCAAATGCCAAACCAGTTCCTGCAGCTCCCATTAATTTTAGAAAATCTCTTCTAGATAATCCGCCAGACTTTTTTGTCCCCTGTTCAGACATTCAAGCTGTCGTACTCGCCAAATTGCTTATAAATCTTATTCAATTATTTGTTGGGTTTTTGTCTAAGAATTACAAATATTATAATTCCGATCGCAATTCCGACTCCAATACCAACAGTCAATCCAATGTTAAAAGAGGAATCATCATGTGTATCAAATAATATTGTAATTTGAGAATCATTGCGGATTTTTTCATCAGAAAATTCAGATGATATAGTTGCATTTTTTATAGAATTGGATATGATTTTTGTTTTATTTAATTGATCTTGTATTGGTTGAATCTCTGAAGAAATGTTAGAAAATTTAGCTGCAAGTGCAATTGGCTCAGTAGTTGAATTTCCACCAAATAATGTAGAGTGAGCTAAAAGAGTGTAGGTTCCTGTTTGATTAATTGGAACATAAAGTACAGTGGAAGTGTTGTCTTTGTTTTTTACAGGAAAAAATCCTCCGCCTTGACTGAAAAGAGAAGTACCTAACCAATCAAGTGAAGGCCAATCAAGAAACTGACCAAATACTCCTGATGGCATATTGGTTTGAATTATCTTTCCTTTAGGATCCATAACAAATACAGACAAGTTTGTGTCATCAATTTTCCAAGATAATTCTATTGCTGCAGAATTTATCGAGCCATCTTTAATATCAAAATAATATTGTCGCCAATCGCCTGCCATGTATCTATTTGTCATATCAAATGCACCTTTGACATAGCCATTACCAAAAAGTACATCATCACTTTGTTTTCCTTGAATTAAAACAAGTGAGTCTTTTTGAACAATTTCTTTTTTTACAACAAAAGATACTGGTGCATTGACAGTATGTGTTTTGCCTTCAAATGTTATAAAGCCCTGATAATTACCAGTTTGCAAATCATTTGGTACAACTAAAGAGATATCCACTTTGGCAGTATCATTAGCTGGAACAGTAATTGTTTCAGCTTCGGGCCAAATAGCAAACCATTTGTCTTTTTGATAATAACTTGCAGACAATGTATACTTCATTGAAGTTGAATTTTGTTTTGTGTCACCTAGATAGTAAGAGTATCTAGTTGGAGTGGGATATACGCCAACTAGTGGTGTTCCTTTGAATTGTTCGTTGGGCTCAGTAATTCTCAGTTCTTGAACAGTGCCCCATGATCCAGCTCTGTTAATCATGGATAGTTCATTACTAGAGATAGTGGTATCGTTGTTTTTATCAATCCAATCATAAAGGTATAGTGAAGAGATCTTCATATCGTTTGCATAACGATTATCAGTTTTATTCATAAAATTATCAAATGGGAAATTCAAATTCAATATCATCAAAGAGGATTCAACAGGGATTGAATTATTACCAAAAAATTCACCTAGTTCTTTGTGCTCTTTGATATCAGACAGTTTAATATAATTTGGAATGAATGCATCTGATTTGTTAAGTATTGAATCTTGTTGTCGTACTTTGGTAGTGCCATCAAACTGAGTATGTTTGATTAAAGAAATTGTTGTAGGTTTGATAGATATTTGAATTGGTTTATCAGTTGGATTTTCAATCGTAAAAGTTGTTTTACTGTGTTCTCCTGGAAGCAAATGACCCGCAAACCAACTTGTCATTGGCATGATTTTTGTCGGGAACCCAAATTTCTCAAATCCAATAGATGTGGAATTTATAGATTCAAGTGAAGGTTTTAAAATTTTTTTGATATTATTGTATGATGCATTATTATGGACTATAAATATTCCTTCTTCTCCATTTACAAAACTTAATGCCGTACTTACATCTACTAATCCAGATCCTTGAGTGAATGGATCATTTTGAAGATCTTTTGCAGTAGACATCAAAATATTTTTGATTATAAATGGATCATATTCTTTTGATTGTTTGTTTAATCCCTCCATTAGTATTGCAGCACTTCCAGAAACTAGAGGTGCTGCCATACTAGTTCCTCCAAATAATGAAAAAGATTCCTCTTTTGAGTTCTTTTTAGTTTTAAGAACATTGGATGGAGTAAAACCATGTGCACCAATACTCATCAAATCAGGTTTTGGATCACCAATAATTCCAGGACCTCTGCTTGAAAAATCCACTACATCATTAAAGTGTGAAATAGTATTGCCAAATCTTGGTTGATTCTTAAATGGGCCATAACCAACAAAGACATTATTTGTAGTAGCCCCAACTGTAATGCCAAACGGAGATACATTAGGTATGCCAATAGTCCCATAACCGTGTCCTGAATTACCTGCACTGGAAACAATTGTTACACCAGGATAATTATCATCAAGTGAGTGAGGAGTGGCAAGTATGCCAATTATCATAGATAAAACATCCATTCCAGGTGCAGTGTTAAATGATGGAAAATTTGAAACTCCCCAACTATTTGAGATGATATCTACTCTTGGTTTTCCAGTAAAAGTCCAACTGTGTTCTTGATTTTCAAATCCAGATGACCATAGCCATGCATAAACAGTATCGCCTACCCATAATGATTTTACTGGAACAATCTTTGCACCAGGCGCAACTCCCTTGATTGTAAATTTCTTAGTGTTATTGTAAATGTCATATGTTTGTTCACCTTTTGATGCAATAGAAGAAGCACTAGATGTTCCATGCCCCATAAAATCAGTCATAACTCCAAAAAACTCACCCTTTGGATCAAATGCAGGCAATAAAGTTCCATTAATTGCTTTTAGTGTTTTATCAACGTCTGCAGTTTTGTTTTGAATCACACCATAAACGTCTAGTATTTGTGCTCCTATTGTTCCCGCACTGTAATCTGCTTTACCGTCATTATTGGAATCATAAACAAGAAATTCCTTTCCGCTTCCCAAGACAATTGGTTTTTCGTCAGTAAAATCAAAATCATATTTTGACTTCTCTCCTGATTTTAAATCAAATCTAGTATAATCTTTCCAAGAAGTACTCAGATCAGGAATTATAGTATCATATATTCCTGCAATATTAGAATCCACTACAAGCACAGGTACAACTTGAATTCTAGCAAATTTTCCTTCCAAACCACCCTGATACATTACACCGAGATGGTAAATTCCACTTTTTGATTTGATATAATTTCTGTTATCTTTGCCGATTTTGATATCAGTGTCTAATGTTCCATTAAATATCGGGGATTTTCCAAATTGTGGAAAAAATGAATTGTAAATTTGAATTTGTGTTCCTTTCCCATTTTGGGATACATCTAGAAAAATACCATCTTTTGTTTCGTATACTGATGATGTAATTCCTTCTGGAAGTGGCCTTGTGTAATTACGTATAATTTCATCCTTGTCAATGAATGCAAAAAAAGTAGAATTTGTCAGTATGATTCCCTGTCCATCAGCATCAAGCATTATAGGATGATTATTTTTGTCCCTAGCTAGAGAATCTTGAATGTCTAGATTTGAAAAATCTACACCTGTATCAACAACTGCTATTTTAATACCATTTCCAGTAACATTGTATTTTGTTTGTGCTAATGTTGAACCAGTAATTTCACCAATTCTAGAGGCATCAGTTACATTAGAAATATCGGAATGAAAATCCAACTTGGAATCTTCTATAACATGATATCCTTGAGAAATTAGATTTGAAATTGAATGTTCCGGGATTACTGCAACATAAAAAAATCCTCCGTTAGATTGAACTCCATATAACGAATTTTTTTTTAAAAAGTTTGAATCATCAGAACCTGTTCCAAAAATAATATATCTTTTAAAATTATTTGATTTAAAAAAATCTGAATCAATTTTTAAAATACCTGAATTAAATAAATCATCAGAGTTATTGTAAAAGGAATTATTTTCAAGTAGATCTCCACCTACAACTGCATAAGAATTTACAAACATTCCTAAAACAAGAAGAATACCAAAAAAGATAGCCACTTTGGGCATTACGATTAATTTTGTTATCGTGTATTATAGAAATGTAGCGAGGAGGCCGGTTTTAACCGGTGGATGAATCGGCTATTCTTGCATATGTACAGATCAATTGACTCTTAATTTCATTTTTTTAGGTCTAGAAAGTAAACAAGGATAAGATCTCACATCAAGCCTCATAGATTACACAGAATCATTTTAGGAGGTTCTATTTTCCATTCTTGTCTAAAAGTAAGGGATCTATTCCGAATTATCAAGTCAAAAGACTTGATTCATGCTCATCTAACAACTCTTCATAAGAAGTTGGGACAGGTTGTTCCTTTATAACATCTTCAATAAGGTCTGTGCCTTTTTGGGACCAATTTGTTTCCTCTTCAGCCCATTTGCCAAATGCTGGGTTTTGCTTCATGTAACTATAATTATTATATTTAGGTGATTGGGTAAACTCTACCCATAAGATAATTTTACGTTTGTGACTAGGTGCAATACTGCACAAAATCTAATCAACTGACTTTTTACACTCATTTTATCCACCGTGGATTTTACAGAGCCAAGAATTATCAGGTAGTTCACCATACTATCTTCTTCGAGCAAGTATTGCAATTTGAAGTGCCACGATTATTCCAATGGATGCAACAATAGGAAAGAACAGTGAGTTTAGTTGTGATGAGGCTTCTTCAATATTTATTACAGAATTTGATATCGAAGTTACACTTGTGTCGATATTGCTGTTAGCATGTTCTAAAGTATTCCCAAATCCTTTAATTTCTGATTTTAATGTGTCTAATTCATTTGATGTCTCTTTTAAAACTGAGTTTAGTTTGATTATTTGATTTGAGATTCCTCCCAGATCCTGACTTAGAACATTAGTTGCAACTGAACCATGAGATATTGTTCCTTGACTAAAAGACACTACATGAAAAACATAAGTTCCTTCCTCTCTTGGAGTATAATCCACATAGTATAATCCCTGATGAAGTGTTGAAAAAGCATTTGACAGTGTCTCTACCTTTCCAGAAGGTAAATGGACATGAGTCGTTTGAAGTAGATCTTTTGGATCATCTCCAATTAAGAGACCATCGCTAGTAGTCTGCACAAATACTCTAAACGGCGTATTTATCGCTGCAGTTTCTGGAGCAAAGACGGATGTATTGACATGCCTTTCAATAGGTACCTCAATTAGATCTGTTGTCGATGTAAATTTTACATCTATTTTTTGAGAGATGCCATTTTGTTCAGTACTAATTACTTCTATAGTATATGTGCCAAATGGGAAACTCGGAGTGGCTTTAGGCCATGTCAATAACACATGATTAAAGGAACCATCACTGGCAGTAATAATTTGATCAAACTTTGCAATTGTTTCATCTGGAGCAAATAACCGGATTATCAAAGTTTCATCGGGTTGGCCTTTTCCATATACAAAAAGAGGTTGTCCCTCAGAATAGACTTTATTGCTTGTAAGTAATTCCAATTCTGAAAAGGCATCATTTACTGGAATGACTAAAAGTAAAACAAAAAACAACAATAGAATTTGGGATTTCAATTTGGAATAATTGAATATCATCACACCTAGAGTTCTGTCAAGTTAATGGCTAATTTAAAACCACCAAAATAACTCGGTACAATCTGCTCTGCATCTTTGAACTGTTTCATCGCTTCACTTTGTACTGCGTGTGGCACGAACCTCATGGCCTCTATTCAAAATATTTCTTGAAGCGTTGATATCCTTATCAACAGTTGTTTTACAAACGATACAACTCATCATTCATTCTCTTCGAGTACCAATTTTGACCCACATTCCGAACACTTTGATGATGTGTCATTTGCCTTGACATGTTGGACTGGCAATCCAGCCCATAATGTCTTGTATTGTATTTGCAATTCGTAGAAACTCCATGTACTCATTTTTCCTCTATATTTATTTCCCTGACCGTTTCCTTTTCTGTAGAGTTTTCTGATTCCTTTGATATCCTCCATGACAATCCATTGATTCTAAGATATTATTTTTTTGGACACATTGTGAATCAGTTGGTGCACTCTGTTTTTTTCCTTTTTGCCATACTTTGAGTATAGTTTCTTTCTAATCCTAACATCGTTTCTTTTGAAATGAGATTTTACTATCTTGTATTTTTCTTTTATCTGGTTTGTCTTTTCAAGGTTGTACACCATAAATTTTCCTGTAGTGTCAAAAGAAGTGGCGATGTCAAAATTTCTATCAATCTCGACATGATGTTCAGGAGTAATTTCTATGATTTCTTTTGAATAACTGATTATTAGTTTCTCTGGAGTTAATGTGATGGAGCCAACTTTTGTATCTTCAAGTTGTTTTATTACATAGGAATTTAATTTTATGAAAATGTATTGGTACGGTTTGATTGGAATCATAATAATGTCATCATGGATTTTAAATGATTAATTATATGGGCAATCATGTTTCTTTTGACATGGGAAATTTTTACATTAGGTTTTTTCTTTTTTGTTGTACGGTTTAGTTTCAATCTTGCTTTTGCTACAGAGGTGGGCAGATTGTATGTATTTTGCAATAAAATCTTCTCGTAGATTTTTGTGAACTCGTTATGCATTGCACCTCTTGATGTCAAATTTTTTGCACAGATTCACGAATCATTTCATTGGTGCAAAATCTAAATCAAAAACTTCTTTTAGAGAATCACTTTTGTCATGGAACTACCAGACACATTTTGTCTGTTTCATGGAATTTTATCGCTCCTGATAAATTTAGGTCTTGTGATATGAGCCAGCAACTGGACAGAATCTCTCCTAGATATTGTTTCTGGAAAAATTGTCTACAACTATCGTTAAGTGTTGATTCAAAAAAAAAGAAAAAAAGGGAAATGGGAACTAGTTTCTTACTTTACGATGACAGTTGTACTTACTGGTGGTGATAATGCCGTTGGATTATCAACAGATTCCCAGACAAATGCAGTGGCAGTATAAGTGCCAGCTTCAGTTGGGATCCATGATAAAGCAGGGCTGAATGATTGACCCGCAGATAGTGAACCTGTAATCCATGCTAGTGAGACTGTAACACCGTTACCATCCTGAATCTGTACCAAGTAGGCAAATGCTTGCTCTCTATCCTGACCATTTGCTAAGTCGGCAGTTAATTGCACCTGTTGATCAACGTTAACAGTGCTTAAGCTGTTACCGAATGCGTCAACGGTTCTCAAGTTAG
>Ga0315290_10004513_pt1 | contig 10030 bp, 6 predicted proteins | sample YL17G12_0_MG_FD_203627 | JGI IMG/M metagenome (GOLD analysis project Ga0315290, IMG submission 203627) | Sediment microbial communities from Yellowstone Lake, YNP, Wyoming, USA - YL17G12_0 | ecosystem: Environmental > Aquatic > Freshwater > Lake > Sediment | place: USA: Wyoming | collected...
GCGCCTCTACGAGTGCGTCGCCGTGGCCGACGCCGAGGCGGGCCTGCTCTCCCGGGTAGAAGAGCGCCGCATGACGGACCTCGCGACCTACGAGCTCCGCGGCACGCGCGCGGTGCTCGCCGACCCCGGCCGCTGCAAGGGCCGGTTCTCGCCGCAACGCTGGGCGGAGTTCGCGCGCGACGTCGGCGCCTTCCGCGCCCTGTTCCCGCCCGAGCGCTGGGAGGAGCTCCAGCAGGACCACGGCTTCAACGCGACGCCCCTGTGGGCGGCGATGGGCCGGCTCGTCGCCGCCCCGGTTCCGATCTCGCCGGCGGGGCTGCTCGTGCTGGCGTCGCTCGACGCGCTGCTCGACCTCGCCGCGTGGGGCCTCGCGGCGGGCGCCTTCGGCTGGCGGGCGGTCTGCGTCGCCCTGGTCTACTGGGGCACGAACCAGCCCGCGGGCTACGAGTGGACGGGAGGCGCGTTCCTGCGCCACGACTGGATCGCGGCGATGCTGGTCGGGCTCGCGATGCTGCGCCGCGTGCGGCCGATCGCGGGGGGCGCGCTCTTCGGGGCCGCGGCGCTCTTGCGCGCCTTCCCGGCGGCGCTGCTCGCCGGGCCGCTGCTCGGCGCGCTCGCCGAGGCGCTGCGCAGCCGCCGGCTCGCGCCGTCCCGCGAGGTCCGGCGCCTGCTCGCCGGGGCGCTGCTCTCCGCTGCGGTGCTGCTCGCGGTCTCGCTGGCGGGCGGCGGCGCGAGCGCGTGGCCGCGCTTCGCCGCCCGGATCGTCCACCACTCCTCGGTGCCCGCGACGAACACGATGGGGCTCCGCACGCTCCTCTCCTACACGAATGAGGGTCGCTTCGCGGTCCTGCTCGCGGAGCACCCCGACCCCGGACGGGAGTGGAAGCAGCGGCGTCGGGCCGCCTTTGCGGGGCGGCGCGCGCTCTACGCGCTCGTCGCCGGCGCCTACCTCGTGCTGCTCGCGCTGGCTGCCGCCGGGCAGCCGCTCTGGGTCGCGGCGCTGCTCGGGACCGGCCTCGTCCCCTTCGCGCTCGACGGCGCCTGCTACTACACGGCCTTCCTCGCGGCCTGGGGGCTGCTGTGGCTGCGCTCCGAGGTGGTGGGCGCGGGGCTCTGCGCGCTCGCCGCCCTGCAGTGGGCGATCGCGGCGCGCTGGCCCGAGCCCGACGACGCCTTCACGGCGGCGAGCCTCGCGATGCTCGTCTTCGTCGCCGCGGCGACCTGGCTGGTTGCGACGCCGCGCGCGCGGTCCGCGCCGTGAGCCGCCGCGACGCCTGGCTCCTCGGCGCGCTCGCGGTCGTCTTCGCGCTCGGGGTCGCGCGTGCGGTGCAGCTGGCGTGGATCTGCGACGACGCCTTCATCTCGCTCCGCTACGCCGAGAACCTGGTCGCGGGGCACGGCCTCGTCTACAACCCGGGCGAGCGGGTAGAGGGATACACAAACCTGCTCTGGACGCTGCTGCTCGCCGCGTGGATGCGGGCGGGCGTCGATCCGATCCGCGCGGCGGAGCTGCCGGGGATCGCGGCCTGGGCGGGGCTCGCGCTGCTGCTCGGCCACGCTTCCTGGCTGCGCTCGCGCGCGCCCGGGCGCGCGTTCCTCCCGCTCGCCGCGGGGCTCGTCCTGGTCTGCGACGACTTCCAGGTCTGGGCGACCGGGGGGCTCGAGACCTCGCTCTTCTGCCTGCTCGCCGCGGCGGGGCTGCTCGCAACCCGCGATGCCGGCCCGAGCCGCGCCCGCCCGGCGCTCGCGGGCGGGCTGCTCGCGCTCGCCGTGCTGACGCGTCCCGACGGGCTGCTCTTTGCCGCGGCGGGCGTGGCCTCCTGGTGGATGCCGCGGGATCGCCTCCCGGTGCGCGAGCGGCGGCGCGCCGCGCTCGCGACGCTGCTCCCGGTGGCGGTGGTGATCGCGGTCCTCGTGCCGTGGAAGCTCGCCTACTACGGCGAGGTCTTCCCGACCGCCTTCTTCTCGAAGTCGGCGACGCGACCCTACCTCTGGCAAGGCGCCGTGTACCTCGGCGTCTACCTTGCGAAGAACTGGTTCCTGCTCGTGGCCGGCGCGGCGGCGCTCGCGGCCTGGGCGCTGCGCGTGCAGCCGCTGCCGCGGGCCGCGCGCGCCGAGGTCGCCTTCCTGCTCGCCAGCGCCGGGCTCTTCGCCGCCTGGATCGTGTGGGTCGGCGGCGACTTCATGGCGGCGCGCCGGCTCCTGCCCGCGGCGCCGCTCGTCTTTCTAGCGCTCGAGGAGCGGCTCGCGTGCGGGCCCGCGCGGGCCCGCGGCACCGCGCTCGCCGGCCTGCTCCTGGTCGCCGCGGCGCTCCCGGCGCCGATCTTCGAGCGGTTGGGTCGCATCAACACGATCGGCGACGAGCGCCGCTTCTATCCGCCGGAGGCCGTCGACGCGCGCCGGCGCCAGGGCGAGGCCGTGGGCGCGGCGCTCGCCGGGTCCGGGGCCCGCGTCGCCTTCGAGGGTGGCATGTGCGTGTTCGGCTTCTACAGCCGGCTCCCCTACCTGGTGGAGCTCACGGGGCTCACGCAGTACTCACTGGCGCGGCGACCGTTGGCCTCGCGCGGCCCGATCGGCCACGAGAAGGTCGCCGACGACGCGTGGCTGCGCGAGAACCGGGTGCAGCTCGTGGTGAGCCAGGACTTCCCGCCCGTCGCGCTGCCCGAGGTCCGCCGCAACGACGAGGTCCGCTTTGGCGACGTCGCCCGCGCCCGGATCGTCTTCTACGACGACGCGGTGATGGACGCCCTGCGCGGACGGCCGGGCGTCGACTTCGTGCCGATCGAGCGCGTCCTCGAGGCGGCGGCCGCCCAGATGCAGGCCGCGACGCCCGAGCGCGCGCAGGAGATCTTCGCGAGCCTCGATGCCTGGTACTTCGCGACTGCGGGCCCGATGGGCAGAGAGAGCGCGCGCCCCTTGCGCGCGATCGTCGCTCGCAAGCGAAGCGGGCAGCGAGGCGCAGCCGAGCGGAGCCAAAACTAGCGCGTGAGCCGGGCGACGGCCTCTTCCACGTTGGCGCGCGAGTTGAAGGCGGACAGGCGCACGTAGCCCTCGCCCGCGGCGCCGAAGCCCGAGCCCGGCGTGCAGACCACGTGGGCCCGGGAGAGCCAGCGGTCGAAGCAGTCCCAGGAGGAGAGGCCGTCCGGCGTCTGCACCCAGACGTAGGGCGCGTGCTCGCCGCCGAAGACGCGGAAGCCGGCGGCGAGCAGGCCCTCGCGCACGCAGCGCGCGTTCTCGAGATAGTAGGCGATCTGCTCCTCCGTCTGCTTCCGACCCTCCGGCGTGTAGACGGCGGCCGCCGCCCGCTGCACGACGTAGGGCGCCGCGTTGTACTTCGTCGACTGCCGGCGCGCCCAGAGCCCGTGCAGGGGCACGCGCTCGCCCGCGGACGTGGAGCCGAGCAGCGTCTTCGGCACCACCGTGTAGGCGCAGCGCACGCCGGTGAAGCCCGCGCGCTTCGAGTAGCTGCGCATCTCGATCGCGCACTCGCGCGCGCCCGGGATCTCGTAGATCGAGCGCGGCAGAGCCGGGTCTCGGAGGTAGGCGTCGTAGGCGGCGTCGAAGACGATCACCGCGTCGCGCGCGCGCGCCCACGCTACCCAGGCCTCGAGATTGGCGCGCGAGGCCACGGCGCCGGTGGGGTTGTTCGGTGAGCAGAGGTAGACGAGATCGGCCGGGGCGTCGGGGGGGCCGGGCATGAAGCCATTTCCGGGATCCGCGCGCAGGTAGAGGATCCCCTGGTAGCGGCCGTCGGCCCCGATCGCCCCGGTGCGGCCCGCCATCACGTTCGTGTCCACGTAGACGGGGTAGACCGGGTCGGTCACGGCGATGCGGCAGCCCACGCCGAAGATCTCCTGGATGTTGCCGCTGTCCTGCTTCGAGCCGTCGGAGACGAAGATCTCGTCGGCCGCGACCTCGACGCCGCGGGCGCGGTAGTCGTGCTCCACGATCGCGTCGAGCAGGAACTCGTAGCCCTGGTCGGGGCCGTAGCCGCGGAATCCCTGCGCCGTCGCGAGTTCCTCGACGGCCGCGCGCATCGCGGCGACGACGGCGGGGGCGAGGGGCAGCGTCACGTCGCCGATGCCGAGGCGGATCACGCGGGCGTCGGGGTGTGCCTTCTGGAAGGCGGCCACGCGCCGTCCGATCTCGGGGAAGAGGTAGCCCGCCTGGAGCTTGCGGTAGTTCTCGTTGATCAGCGCCATGGGGCGGCGAGAATAGCAGCCCGGGGCACCGGCCCGGCTGCCTTCATCGCGGAGCGATCGACCCCGAAGCGCCGGCGCCAGCCGGCAGATCGTCCGAGAACAGCCGTCCCTCGCCCTCCCGCACGAGCACGTGTCGCGCGCCCGGGTAGTGCCGGACGCGCTCGAGCCACGCCCGGTAGCAGGCTTCGACCTTCTCGGGGTCGGCATAGATGGCGCGGATCTGCGCGTGGCGGCGGCCCTGAAAGAGCCGACTGCGCCAGACCGAGGCTAGGACGGGCTCGGCGTCGAGGCCGCGGCGCAGCGCCTCCGCCGAGCACGACAGCGTCACGAAGGTCACGCGCTCCGCGGTCGCGACGATGGCGAGGGGATCCTCGCCCGAGTCGAGCGTGGCCCCGGGCAGGTCGTAGTGGAGCAGCAGCTTCGGGATTTCCGGCTCCGTGAGCTGGTCGAGATCCCGTCCGCGACTGCTGCGCCACGCCGCGGGGGAGCCGAGCCCGATCTGCTCGGCCAGGCCCGCCAGCTCGCCCCGCCGGAGCCGATCGATCAGCGAGGCCTGCCCGGCTCCCAGGGGCCCTGCGATGACGACCAGGTCGCCGATCCTCCGCTTGTAGGCGACCGCGAGGTAGCGGCGCTTCAGCGGCGAGCGCAGGATGTCGACCCGTGCGAAGGTGCGCTGGTGGCGGAGCAGCAGGTTGCGCAGCGCCGGCTCCGCGACGTAGAAGCGTGGGATGCTGCGCCGGCCGCGCAGCCCCGTGGGCGCCGCGTAGATCACGGGCAGCCGGGAGAGCAGGAGTGCGAGCGGCGCCGAGATGCCGAGGTTTCGGCGATCGTTTCGTCCGAAGCCGGCCATCTCGAGCACGAGCCGCTCGCGCGTGATCGCCCCCAGCTGCTCCAGCGCGGCGATCGGATCGCGCAGGTGGTGGAGGACGTTCAGCCCCAGCACGTAGTCGAAGGGCTCGCTGGGGAGCTCCCGGTTGGCGTTGGCGAGGCGGAACTCGACGTCCATGCCGAGCCGCTTCGCCAGCTCGCGCGCCTGCGCGAGCGCACCGGCGTTGTGATCGAGGCCGACCACCCGCTTTGCGCCTCGGCGCACGGCCTCGAAGCAGAAGTATCCGACCCGGCAGCCCACGTCGAGCAGCGTCTTGCCGCGCAGGTCCGCCGGCAGGATGGCGTGCGCGGTCGGCGAGCGGTCGCGTCCCCCGGTCGAGACGCCGCCGGGCAGCTCGACGTTCTGGTAGTGGGAGTGCTGTGCGAGCTCGTCAACGTCGCGAGCCTGCTCGGCGGTCTCAGCCGGCTGCACGGTCCGTTCCTGGATCGACGGGCCGGACGGCATGCGAGGCCCTTCTCCCGGCGCTCGAGCGCAGGCGCCAGCGGGAGGGTACCGGAGCGCCCGTCTCGCGGACGTGACGGCGTGATGACGGTTTCGTCATCCGCTGCGGGGGCTGCCCGGCACCGGCCGCGCCGGATCGCGGACGGCGGGCGCGGGAAACCACAGCCGCACGCGGGTGCCCACGCCGGTCTCGCTCGCGAGCGAGACCGAGCCGCCATGCAGCTCGGCGATGCTCTTCACGATCGAGAGGCCGAGGCCTGTTCCGCCGCCGCGCGCCGCATCCACCCGGTAGAGCGGGTCGAAGAGGTGGGGGAGGTGCTCGGGGGCGATCCCGCGGCCGCTGTCCGCGACCTCGACGTACACGCCGCTGTTCTCCTCGCCGCTCGTCACCGTCACGCTGCCCTCCGGCTTCGTCGCCGCGATCGCGTTCTCGATCAGGTTTCCGACGGCGCTCTGCAGCAGCGCGCGGTCGAGCTCGGCACGCGCGTTCTCGCCGACGCGGAGCGAGAGCGCGACACCCGCCTCGGCCGCGAGCGGCTCGTAGAACTCCGCGATCCCCGCGAGCTCCTCGCCGAGCACGAGGGGCTGGGGGCGCAGCTCCTGGCTACGTCCCTCGGCGCGGGCGAGGAAGAGCAGGCTGTCGATCAGGCCCGACAGGCGCGTGCACTCCTCGAGGCACGATCCCAGCAGGTTGCGGTACTCCTCGGGCGTGCGAGGTCGCGCCAGCGCGACCTCGACCTCTCCGCGCAGGTTGTGGATCGGCGTGCGCAGCTCGTGGGCGATGTCTGCCGAGAGCCGCGAGAGCTGTCGGAACGCCCGCTCGATGTGGTCCAGCATCTCGTTCGACGTCGCGGCTAGATCGCGGAGCTCCGTCGGCAGACCGTGCGTCGCGATCCGCTCGTGGAGCGTCGTCGAGCGGATCTGCCGCAGGGTCTCTCCGATGCGCGAGACCGGTCGCATGCCGCGGCGCGCGATGGCGACGCCTCCGAGCGTGGAGCCGAGCAGCGCCATCGCGAGGATCGCGGCGGTGCGGCGCCGGACGCCCTCGAGCAGCGCCACGTCGTCCGTCCGGTCGACCGCGATCTCGATGCGGCAGGTCCGCGCGTCGTCGGGGCCCCAGGGCGCCTGGATCGAGCGGAGCTGCAAGACCCGGCCCGCGGGCGTCGTGTGCCAGACGTCCCGGCCGAGCCCGTCCGCCAGCGGCGTGGGCGCCGGGAACGCGGCCGGCGGCAGCCCGAGATCGGCCATGCCACGCGTCTCGGCGACGAGCACGTCCCGATCGTCGCGGAGTCGGACGAAGAGCTCGGCGTCCGGCCCGCCGGCCCACTCGGTGGTGATCTCCTCGACGACCTGCTCGGTGACCTCGGAGACGTTCCCGGCGCGGAGCACCACGCCGAGCGTGTAGAGCTTGTCGCGCACGAACTCGGCCTCTTCCTCCTCCATGCTGCGGGCCATCGCCCAGTAGAGGAAGCCCGTCACGAGCAGCACGAGCCCGAACGCGGAGGCCGCGTACCAGACGGCCAGCCGGGCGCCGAGGGAACGCGGGCGAGCCGTCCGCGCGCGCGGCACGCTAGCCCCGGTCCTCGAGCACGTATCCCACGCCGCGCACCGTGTGGATCAGCTTGCGCTCGAACGGGTCGTCGACCTTCGAGCGCAGCCGGCGCACGTGGACGTCGACGACGTTCGTGCCCGGGTCGAAGTTCATGTCCCACACCTGCTCCGCGATCAGCGTGCGCGACTGCGGCTCGCCGGCGCGACGCGCCAGCAGCGAGAGCAGCAGAAACTCCTTGGCCGTGAGGTCCAGGCGACGGCCGGCGCGGACGACCCGCTGGCGCGGGAAGTCGATCTCGAGCTCCCCCACGCGCAGGACGTTCGGCGTCCGGATCGCGCTGCGGCGCATCACCGAGCGCAACCGCGCCAGGAGCTCGGAGAACGCGAAGGGCTTCACCAGGTAGTCGTCCGCCCCGAGGTCGAGGCCGCGGACGCGGTCCTCCACCAGGTCCCGGGCCGTCAGGATGACGACGGGCGTCTGCTTCCCGGCGCGCCGGAGCTCCGCGACCACCGACCAGCCGTCGCGTTTGGGCAGCATCAGGTCGACGATCAGGCAGTCGTAGGCGCCAGCCCGCGCGAGCTCGAGCCCGGCGTCGCCGTCGTTCGCCACGTCGACGACGAAGCCGTTCTCGGCCAGCCCCTTCGCCAGATAGGCGGCCGTTTTCTTGGTGTCCTCGATCACGAGGATCTTCATGGCGTCCCCCATCGATCCGTCCCCGCCCCAGGGGAGCCCGCGCGAGCGTAGCCGAGGCGCGTTCCCTTTCTGCATCCGAGGAGCCCCCTTTGAACTTGAGCCAGGTGGCGCTCTATCTCGTTCCGGCCTTCCTGCTGACGCGGCTCGCGAGACGGCTCCTCGTCGGCCGCCGCGCCGGGGGAGAGGGCTCGAGAGCCGGACGCGCCGTCGTGTACGGCCTCGCGATCGGCCTCACCACGGTTACCGCCGTGCCCATCGAGGCCGATTGCCGCATCTTCGAGATCTTCGGCTTCCACCTGAACGGATTCGTCCTGAACCTGCTCACGACCCCCGGCGGCATCGACTCGATGGGGCTCGGCAGCGAGGGCGTGACCTCGTTCGCGCGCGTCGTGGCGGGGCTCGCGGCGGCCGCGCGTCTACCGCTGGGCGCTGGTCGCCCTCGTCGGGGTCGTCCTGGGCGAGCGCGTCACCTACGCCGTTGGCGAGGCCCGCTCGGACGGCAGGGTCCTCGTGCAGACCGACACCTTCCCGCTCTACTTCCCGATCACCGCGCGCAAGCGCCTGTTCGCGATGGGGATCGGGACGCAGCGCAGCGCCGACCTGCCGGCGCGGCCGCTGAACATCGTGTGGCTGGTCGGCGAATCGCTGCGCTGGGACGCGCTCGACCCGGAGGTGATCCCCGCGGCCTTCGGCTTCTCGCACGACAGCTGCCGAGCTGCATGCATCCCTCCGCGGCGCCGCCGGGTTTGCGCGGCGCCGCGGGCTAACCTACCAGAGTGGGGTCGCCGGGAGGTGCGAGAGATGCGTCGAGCCGGGGCTGCGCTTGGAATCGCGGGCGGCGGGCGCCGCCTCGCCGCCGCGTGGCTGCTCGGGCTCGCCGGGGCGTCGTCCGCCGCGGCCTACCCCGGCGGCACGCCGATGTTCCAGACCGACGTCGCGCCCTACTGCGCGGCCTGCCACTCCTCGCGCAGCGCCGCCGCCTTCGAGGGCGCGGGCGAGCGCGCGGAGCAGGAGCTCGTGGAGCGCAAGCAGATCACCCCGATCCTCGCCGGCCAGAAGGGCTACGAGAGCCTCAGCGCTCCCGATCGCGAAGCGCTCGTGCAGCAGATCCGCGCGCTCGACGCGGCCTCGACAGTGACGCTGCGCTGCCCGGACGGGGTGCCGCCGGGCGCGCTCTTCGAGGTAGAGGTGGACGTCACGGGCGGCGGCGGGCCGGTGGTCGGCGTGGGCCTCGTCGACCGCGACCAGCGCTGGTGGGCGCGGCCGGCGGCCTCGGCGGGCTGGCAGGTCGCGGCCGAGCCCCGAATCACCGGCCCCGACGGCGAGGCGCAGCTGGAGTGGCTTTCGCGCCGCCCCGAGTCGGCCGGCCGCAACCTCTCGTTCGTGAACGTGACGGGCATCGCCTCGGATCCCGCGCGCGGCGCCTTCGCGCACGCGAAGGTCGTCTTCGTCCTGCGCGCGCCGGAGCGTCCGGGCAGCTATCCCCTCGCGGCCGTCTACTTCTACGGCACGGAGAAATCCACCGTGCTCGGCTACACGACCGACGCGCAGGGGCGCAAGCAGGTGCGCGGCGGCTTCGACGGCGGCTCGGGCCGCGTGCTCTTCACGCCGGTGCGTCGCATCGAGGTGCGCGCGGGCGACGCGGCGGCGTCCGGCGGGAGCGCTCCCGCCGCGGCGGAGCCTCAGCGATAGCGCGGGAACGCGCCGGCGCGCAGGCGCGACCAGTACGAGTCGAGCTCGGCCGAGAGACGCCCGGACAGGAGCAGGAGCCCCGTCATGTTCGGGAACGCCATCCCGAGGATCATCATGTCGCCGAACTCGAGCACCGCCTTCGGCTCGAAGATCGCGCCGAGCCAGGTGAAGACGAGGAAGAGCAGCTTGTAGAGCAGGATCGAGCGCACGCCGAAGAGGTACGCCCAGCACTGCTCTCCGTAGTAGCTCCAGGAGATCATCGTGCTGTACGCGAAGAGCAGCGCGGTGAGTGTGAGCAGCCAGGGGAACCACGGGAAGACGCTCGCGAAGGCCCACGAGGTCATCTGGATCCCCGAGCCGGCGGCGGGCTCCTTCCAGGCGCCGGTCACCACCACCACGAGCGCCGTCGTGGTGCAGACGATGATCGTGTCCACGAAGGGCTCGAGCAGCGCCACCATCCCCTCGCGCACCGGCTCGTCGGTGCGCGCTGCCGCGTGGATGATCGCGGACGATCCGGTTCCCGCCTCGTTGCTGAAGGTCGCGCGCCGGAAGCCCTGCATC
>Ga0315290_10004515_pt1 | contig 10027 bp, 5 predicted proteins | sample YL17G12_0_MG_FD_203627 | JGI IMG/M metagenome (GOLD analysis project Ga0315290, IMG submission 203627) | Sediment microbial communities from Yellowstone Lake, YNP, Wyoming, USA - YL17G12_0 | ecosystem: Environmental > Aquatic > Freshwater > Lake > Sediment | place: USA: Wyoming | collected...
GCGGTCGGCGCCCACGGCATCATGGTCGAGATTCACCCGCACCCGGAGCAGGCGCTCTCCGACGGCGCGCAGTCACTCACTCTCGGGCAGTTCGCCGAGCTCATGCGCGACGTGCTCGGCGGCGCCGCCCCGCCGACCTCGACCCAGGCGGTTGCAGGCCCGACCGAGTGGCTCTTCTCCTCCGGATGTGGATAGCACCAGCGACCTGAGATCAGGATTCGCGTCGCTATCTCCGTGTCTCCGTCCTCAGAGGGTAAGATGCTGTTCCATGGCGTCTTTCAGCGCATCGAACTGCCGTTCGAGGTCGGCCATGCGAGCCTGGACGGCGCTGACGTCTCCGGCCTGGGCCGCTTTCTCCATCTCGAAGGCCACCGCGCGCAGGCGTTCTGCTCCCACGTTGGCCGAGGCGCCCTTGATCGTGTGGGCCTGGCGCTCGGTGCCCGCGACGTCCCCGGCGTCCAGGGATTCCTTCAGGGCGTGCATCTGCCGCGGGATGTCGTCCAGAAACGACTTGGCCACCGTTCGGGCCAGGTCGTCATCATCCATCAGCCGGGCCAGCATGCCCGGCTTGTCGAACACTGACGCCTCGGGTTCCTGCGCGGGTTCCTGCGCGAACACCGCAGCCGTTCGTTCGGGCGATGCTGGCGCGCGTGCCGTTGTGGCTGCGGCATCTTTCGGCAGCCACGTGTCCAGCACGTCCGCCAACGCCTTCGGCGCAATCGGCTTGGACATATAGTCGTTCATCCCGGCGTCCAGGCACTCCTGTCGGTCGCCCTGCATCGCGTTGGCGGTCATGGCGATGATCGGCACGCGGTGGTTCCGGACGGCCGACCGCGGATCACGGATCACGCGCGTCGCCTCGAGTCCATCCATCTCGGGCATCTGCACATCCATCAGCACCAGGTCGTAGGGCACGGTTGCAAGGGCCGTGACGGCTTCGGCGCCGTTGGCTACGGCGTCCGCGCGCAGCCCCAGTTTCTTGAGGATGCCCAGGGCCACCTGCTGATTGGTGATGTTGTCTTCGGCCAGCAGGACACGCGCCTTGCGGCCGGCGAACCGGTTCACCGTCTCCCGGACCGTGAAACGCGTGACGATGGGCGCCGGTCGGGCCGTCGCCGGATCGGCCAGCACGATGGACAGGCAGCCGAACAGATCGGACTGCCGCGTTGGCTTGACCAGGTAGGCGGCAAACCCGATCTGCTCCATTCGCCTGGCGTCCCCCCGTTGGCCCATCGAAGTCATCAGCGCCAGGCGGGTCGACTTCAGCGTGTCGTCGCCGTTGATGGCCTGGGCCAGCGCCACCCCGTCCATCCCCGGCATTCTCAGGTCGAGAATCACGGCGCGGAAGGGATCGCCCGCATCGCGGGCCAGACAGAGGGCCTGCAGGGCCGTCGGCCCGTCCGGGGCTTCCTCCACTCGCACGCCCCAGGCCGCCAACTGGGCCATCAACACCTCGCGATTGGTGGCGTTGTCGTCCACGATCAGCACATGCGCGCCGCGAAGGTCGGCCAGTGGCACGACGGGGCGTTCCCGCTCGGCTTGTTTGCCCAGGCGTACCGTGAACCAGAACTCCGAGCCGTGCCCGGCTTCGCTGATGATGCCGATCGCGCCGCCCATCCGCTCCGCGAGTTGTTTCGAGATGGCCAACCCCAGGCCGGTACCGCCGTACTGGCGCGTGGTCGAGGCGTCCGCCTGCGTGAACTTCTGGAACAGGAGGGTCTGTTTCTCCGCGGGAATGCCGATGCCCGTGTCCGTGATGGAGAAGCGGATCACGGCGTCGGCGTCGGTTTCCGACACCAGGCTCGCCCGCACGGCGACCTCGCCTTGGTGGGTGAACTTCACGGCGTTGCCCGTCAAGTTGGTGAGAATCTGGCGCAGCCGGCCGGGGTCGCCCTGGAGGAAGTCCGGCACGTCCGGCGCAGCGGCACAGATGAACTCGAGCCCCTTGTCGTGGGCGCGCAGGGCCAGCGTGGCGGCGAAGTCGTCCAGCAGGGTGTGCAGGTCGAAGTCCAGCGTCTCCAACTCGAGCTTGCCCGCCTCGATCTTGGAGAAATCCAGGATGTCGTTCAAGAGCGCGAGCAGCGTCTCGCCGCTGCCGCGCACAATCTCGGCATAGCGGCGCTGCTCCTCGTTCAGATCCGTATCCAGCAGCAGCCCGGTCATGCCGATCACGCCGTTCATGGGCGTGCGGATTTCGTGGCTCATGTTGGCGAGGAACTCGCTCTTGGCTCTGGTCCCCTCCTCAGCTCTGACCTTCCCCTGCTGCAGCTCGCGCGTCCGCTCGGCGACGAGCGTAGCGACGGTCCCTTCGAGCATGAGGTTGTGACGACGGAGGGCTCTCATTCGCCAGCGCACGCCTCCCCCGATGATGGCCAGCGCAGCCAGGACCGCGAGCGTCCGAAACCACCAAGTCTGCCCCCATGCGGGCAGTACCGTGAATGGGACGGTGGTGGAGGTGCCCCATGCCCCTTGACCCACACGGGCTCGGACTTCGAAGGTATAACTTCCGTAGGGGATCGCCCGGAGCACCAAGCTGCGCCCGTCGGCCGTTCTCCAGGTCGAATCCATCCCAATGACTCGAATCTGGTGCTGCAGAGCCCTCTCACGGACAAAGCTGAGGGACGAATACCGTACCTCCAATGTGGCCTGGTTGTGAGGAATCCGGATCGTCCTGGGCAAGTCCAAGGAATAGGCACGATCTCCATATGCCAGACGCATGATGACGGGAGAAGGCGGTGTCAGATTCGCCTGATGGATGCTTGCGTTGAACCAGGCCAGCCCCGCGGAGGTGCCCAGCCACACATCTCCATTGGGTTCGGCAAGGAAACCCTGGGAATTGACGTTCTCTCCGGCCAGACCGTCCTCTGGGCCGAAATGCTCCTCGCTGCCATCGGGCCGCAGGAGGTAGGCGCCCGTCCCCGTGCCCACCCAGATGTTGCCGCGAGCATCTTCGCCGATCATGTAGATCTTGTGGGACCGTATCTGGCCGCTATCCATGTGTGTCATGCCGTTCAGATGCCCGGGGCGGTAGCTGAACCGGGAGAAGCCCAGGGCGTTGAAATACACCACCAGCATGTCGCCATTGTTCCTCTGGCGCAGATAGGCCAGCCGTGTGGAACGCAGCCCATCCTTCTCCTGGAATCGCCTCCAGACGTCGCCCTCCAGCACCGCCAATCCCTGACCACCAGCCACCCAGATACGGCCTTCTCTATCTTCGACCACATCGCGCACCGATTCGGTCGCATCACCTGCCGGCAGGGATTCTCTTGAGAAGGACCAGCGCCCAGCCCGCTGGACGCCCTTCAATAGACCTCCGCCATCGGTCCCGGCCCACAGTCGCCCTTGTCGATCCAGCAACAATCTGAAGATGCGGCCCTGCGCGATCACGCCGGATTCCCGCCCGTAGCGCTCCGTACGGCCCGTCCGAGGATTCCAGCGCACGATGACGGGGCTTCCCGCCAGGAGATAGGTCCCATCGGCGGCAGCCACTATGGTGCGGACCTGCACGCCCTCCAGTCCCCGTACGGGCTCCCAGCCCCTCGGGGTGGACAGCGCCAGCCCGAGATCGGTTCCCACCAACATTCGGCCTTCCCGATCCCGCGTGGCGCACCAGACATTCTCGCTGGGCATTCCCTGAGCCGCCGTGTAGGCACGCCATATACCGCTCCCCTGGAGACGGAAGAGGCCCGTTGCGGCGATCCAGAGGGAACCTTCGCGATCCTCGAAGAACATCCGAAGATTGGTGTTGGGCAGTCCTTCAGCTCTGCCGATGCGGATCCATCCAGCCCCCTGGCGCACATACATCCCCTGTGCGGTCGCGACGATCAATCCTCCCGTTCGATCCATGGCCATGGAAGCGACGGATGCTGCCGAGGGAATCCGAGGCACCAAGGGCGCGAAGGACGTTCTTCCCGGCTCGAGGTACCACAACTGATTCCGGCTGCGGGCCCACACCAGGCCCCGCCGGTCGACAACGATGCTCTCGACCGTTTCCTGCTGTGACGTCCCACGACGTGGGACCACCTCGAAGCGTCCGTTCTCCCAGCGCAGAAGCCTCGGTCTGGAGGACTCCAAAGAGGCCAGCCACACCGCTGGAGACCAGGGATCCGCCCACAGGGCGGTCACCACGCCACCGGGCCAGCCGGGCACAACACGAAATCGGCCGTCGGCTCCTTGCCAATAGGGACCTCGGTTCGTACCGACCCAGAGGGTGCCGCCAGGGCCACTGGCGAGGCCCCGTACGGCAAGAGAGAAGGCACCGCCTCCGTCCATCAGCGCCCTCTCGAAGTGGTCGTTCTTGAACTCCGCGAGGCCCGCGTCGGTCCCGGCCCACATCGCACCCTTGGCGTCCGCGAAAAGGTACTCCACCATTGTGGAGGGCAGCCCTTCCCTCATGGCGTAGCTCTGGAACAAGCTTCCGTCGTAGCGGAAAGCGCCTTGTTCCGTGCCCACCCAGATGAAGCCCCTGGCATCCTGGGTGACGCTCCGAGTGACCGGATTATTGAGCCCCTGGTCTGAGCCGTAGACGCGGAAGGAGTAACGCGCGGGAGGCATGGCGGATGGGCTGGCTTGTCCCGCGGGGACTTGAGCCCAAGCCTGATCCAGACAGACCATCAAGCAGATGGACAGTGACAGAAGGCGCGTCAGCATTGGTGACTCATCATCGGGAGAAGGTCCTACTCCCGCGTGATGCTGAATGGCACCATGGCAGGGACGGACACTTTGTCCCGGATGATGTGGCATCAGCCGACGACAGGCCGGATTATGGCCGCTGCGGCCGAGTTGTCAAGGGCATTCGCGCGTGCACGGCTCCGGCTGGGTCCAGCGCTCATCCCCAGCCCGTTGCCCTCCCGCTACCGGTCGGAGCGCGATAGGGCTCTACTACGACCCATCCCTTCAGGATTTCTGGTCGCGATAGGGTCTACCGGCCGCGCCGGCCGCGCGCATCCCCGTCTTATGAACTGCTCGACCGCCGTTTCCGGCACTTGAGCCTGGTCTACGACGAGCGGTTCGTCCCCGCCCGGATACTCGGACCGGTACGACCATGATGAAGCCGCCCGCAGTGTCGTTGAGTACATCGGCGGGGTCATGCCCGCCGCAGTGCCTGATCCAGGTCCCACAGGATGTCTTCGATATCCTCGATACCAATGCTCAGGCGGACGAAGTCAGGGCTGACGCCCGCCCTGGCTTGCTGCTCCTCGTTCAGTTGACCGTGGGTGGTGGTGGCGGGATGGATCGCCAGGCTCTTGGCGTCGCCCACGTTTGCCAGGTGGCTGAACAACCGCAGACTCTCGATGAATGCCTTGCCCGCCGCCGCACCGCCTTTGATCCCAAAACCGAGGATGGCGCCGGGACCTTTGGGCAGGTATTTCTGCGCGGCAGCGTAGTCGGAGCTGTCCTTCAAGCCGGGATATGCCACCCAACTGACCCGGGGGTGGTCATGAAGGAACTCGGCTACTTTCTGGGCGTTCTGCACGTGCCGCTCGATGCGCAGGCTGAGGGTCTCGAGCCCTTGCAGGAAGAGGAAGGAGTTGAAGGGAGAGATGCAGCCGCCGAAGTCACGCAGGATCTGAACGCGCGCCTTGGTGATGAATGCCGCCGCGCCCAACGTGGCATAGACCAGACCGTGGTAGGAGTCGTCCGGCTGGTTGAAGTTCGGGAAGCGCGGGTTGTCCCGCCACTCGAAGTTGCCGCCATCCACGATGACACCGCCGATCGAGGTGCCGTGCCCGCCGATGAACTTGGTGGCGGAATGGACGACGATGTTGGCGCCGTACTCGAAGGGGCGCGCCAGGTAGGGCGTAGCGAAGGTGTTGTCGATCACCAGCGGGATGCCGTATTCCTGCCCGATCCTCGCTACCTGCTCGAAGGGGAACACATTGATACGCGGGTTGCCCAGCGTCTCGCCGTAGAGGATCCTGGTGGTGGGGCGCACGGCGCGGCGGAAGTTCTCCGGGTCACGGGGGTCGACGAAAGTCACCTCGATGCCCAGGCGGGGGAACGAATAGGCGAACTGGTTGTGCGTGCCGCCGTAGAGCGTGGCGGCCGAAACGATGTGGTCGCCCGCCCCGACCAGCGCGAAGATCGCCTGTGCCTGGGCAGCGTGCCCCGAGCTGGTCGCCAATGCGCCAACACCGCCTTCCAGGTCGGCCATGCGCTGTTCGAAGACATCGCTGGTGGGATTCATGATGCGCGTGTAGATGTTACCGGGCTCCGTCAGGGCGAACAGCTTGGCGGCGTGCTCGGTGCTGTTGAATACGTAGGAGGTCGTCTGGTAGATCGGCACGGCGCGTGAGTTGGTGGCAGGGTCGGGCCGCTGCCCGGCGTGCAGTTGGCGGGTGGCGAAGCCGAATCTGCGTTGCGGTTCGTTGTTCGTCACGAGGTCAGTTCCTTTCCACCTTGATGGTCCTATGAACCGATGGGTGTGAAGCCCTTGAACTGTTCCAGGTCATAGGGCGTTTCCTGGTAGACGTAGTAGTTGATCCAGTTGGAGAACAGCAGGTGGGCGTGCCCGCGCCAGCGCACCACCGGCAGTTGGCTGGGGTCGTCGTCAGGGTAGTAGTTGCTCGGTATGGCGATGGGCAGCCCTGCCGCTACATCGCGGTCGTATTCCCTCTTCAATGTCAGCGGGTCGTATTCCGCATGACCGGTCACGAACACCTGGCGCCCATCCCGGCTGGCGACGATGAAGACCCCGGCCTGGCGGGATTCCGCCAGGATTTCAAGTTGGGGCACCTGTTCGATGTCCTCCCGGCGAATCTCGGTGTGGCGCGAATGGGGTGCGTAGAACACGTCGTCGAAGCCGCGCAGCAGCTTGACGTTCTTCTCCCGCACCTGGTGGGCGAACACGCCAGACTGCTTCGCCGGCAGCGGGTACTTGGGGACGCCGAACTGGTGATACAGAGCCGCCTGGGCGCCCCAGCAGATGTAGAACAGCGCAAAGACGTGACTGAAGCCCCAATCCATGATCGCTTCGAGCTCCTTCCAGTAGTCCACTTCTTCAAAGGGCAGGTGCTCCACCGGCGCGCCGGTGATGATCAGGGCATCGAATCTCCGCTCCCTGACTTGGTCGAGCGTCTGGTAGAACGCGAGCAGGTGTTCTTCGGGGGTGTTCCTGCTCTGGTGCGAGTTCGTGCGCATCAGGGTGATCTCCACCTGGAGAGCCGTGTTGCCCAGCAAGCGCAGGAGCTGCGTTTCGGTGACGACCTTGGTCGGCATCAGGTTGAGGACGGCGATCTTCAACGGGCGGATGTCCTGGTGGATGGCGCGTTCTTCATCCATGACGAAGATGTTCTCATCTCTCAGGACTTGTTTGGCGGGAAGCTGGTTCGGGATCTTGATGGGCATTTCGTTCTCCTCCGATGCTGGACGTGCGAAAAGAAATCGGGCTGCCGGTAGGGGGCAGCCCGAGTGGATCACTCTCCCGGATGGATAGGCCTATTCTAGACCCGATCCTCCGCGGCTGCCGTCCGGATTCGCCCACACATCGCCATAGCCATCATGCCCCTCATGACGGTATCGAGTGAGATTGTCCGGGCGGTGCTCGAGGACTTCATACAGGGGCTTGCAGCCTTCGTCAACGGATGTGTAGACGACTCAACGGGCGTGATTGTGCGCCAGGGTGGATTCTACAACAAACGAGTCGCTGCGCAAGCGCGTCGTGGCCGACCTGGATGCCATCCGACGCAACCCGCGACTCGTCCGGTCCTTCCTTGCCGCCCCAAGTGTAGCCCAGGTTGTGGACCAGTCAGTATGGGTACTTGCCGTCCCACCTTTCCACATCGGAGTCATGGCCGGTCGTGTACTGATGCGCGTGGTGATGGGTGATGGGTGCGAGGGGCGGCTGACGGCCGACCGCTGACCGCTTGTCCGTCCACTGCTGCCACCAAGCCGCGTCACGGCAAGACGATCCCGCGCGCGCAAGTCGGGTGCCGCGACGACTCCCGCCCGCCTCCATCCCGCCCGGTCGCTCACCGGGGCGGGAGCATGGCGGCGCCGACTGTCGCAGACCAGGGGCGAAGACGTGGCGTGCCGCCCGGGACCCGGTCCCGGGTCTGCTAGTCGAGCGAGACATTCGGCCACCCGCGCGCGAGGGCATGCGCCCGCAGCCGTTCGTCCGGGTGCGCGGTCACCGGGTGAGTGACAATCGAGAGCAGGGGCAGGTCGCTGATGGAGTCGGTGTAGAACCAGCTCTCGTCGTAATCGGACAACCGCTCGCCCCGCGACGCCAGCCATTCCCCGAGCCGCGCCACCTTGCCCTCGCGAAAGCACGGCGTCCCCTTCTCCCGCCCTGTGAAGCGCCCGTCGATCTCCTCGAGCTCGGTGGCGAGCAGGTTGGCGACGCCCAGCGCGGACGCGATGGGGCCGGTGACAAAGCGGTTGGTCGCGGTGATTATCGCGGTGACCGCATCGCCGTGGCGCGCGATGAGCGGCCGCGCGCCTGGCCGCACCATCGGGAGCACTTTCGATGTCATGAACTGCGCGTGCCAGGCATCGAGCTGCGCGCGCGGATGCCGCCCGAGCGGCTTGAGCTGGAACTCCAGGAACTCCGCAAGATCGAGCACGCCGGCCTTGTACTTCTCGTAGAACTCCAGGTTGCGCGCCTCGTAGGTCCGGCGGTCGAGCACGCCGATCTCGATGAGCATCTGGCCCCACTGGTAGTCGCTGTCCCCGGCGAGCAGCGTGTCGTCGAGGTCGAACAGCACGAGGCGTTTCATGCGGGCCCCGCTATCGTTCTCCGGGCGCGGGCAGCGTCATCCGGCCGGTGTAGATGGCCATGCCGACGACCGCATCGATCCCGAGCGCGTCCAGTTCTTCCACCTCGCGGGCGGTCGCAATCCCGCCAGCCGCGCTGATGCGCCGGCTGGTTGCCGCGCGGACGCGACGCACGGCGGCCATATCGATCCCTCCCATCATGCCCTCGGTTTCGACGTGCGTATAGAGAAACCCCCCGCAGTACGGCTCGAGCTGGCGCGCCGCCTCCTCGGTGCCGACCGCGGTCCGCTCCTGCCAGCCGCGCACCACCACCCGGCCCAAGGAGCTGTCAATGGCGGCGATGACGCGCGCGGGGCCGACCGCGGCGGCCAGCGCGTCCGCGAACCGGAGGTCGACGCCGCCCGGCGCGAACAGCGCTGATCCCACGATGACCTCGGCGGCGCCGGCATCGAGCCATCCCCGGGCCCGCGGGATGTCGCGCACGCCGCCGCCGACCCGGCACGGCAGCTCCGCGCAGACCTGGCGGACAAGGCTCTCGTTTGTGCCCGTTGCCAGCGCGCCATCCAGGTCGATCAGCTGCACGAGGCCGAAGCCCTCGAACTGCTTCACCCACGCGAACACGTCGTCGAACGCCATGGCGAGGCGCTTGCCTTGAACGAGCTGGACCACGCGGCCACCGCGGAGGTCGATCGAAGGAATGAGCATGGTGACTGGCCTCAGCTGTCTGCGGTCGGCGCGATCGCCCGCACGGGAATGCCGCGCGACGCCAGCCAGCGCTTGAGGTTGGCGACGGCGTGCGTGCCGTAGTGGAAGATCGACGCCGCCAGCGCCGCGTCGGCGCGGCCGCGCGTGAACACGTCGTGGAAGTGATCGAACGAACCGGCGCCGCCCGACGCGATCACCGGTATCGGCACCGCTTCGGAGACCGCCGCGGTCAGCTCGCAGTCGAACCCGGAGCGCGTCCCGTCGCGGTCCATCGACGTGAGCAGGATCTCGCCGGCGCCGCGCTCCGATGCCTCGCGCGCCCAGTCGACCGTGTTCCGGCCCGCGGCGGACGATCCGCCGCGGGCATACACGCGGAACGCGTCGCCCTCGCGCTTCGCGTCGATCGCGACGACGACGGCCTGGCTGCCGTAGCGCCTGGCCAGCGTCGTGATGAGCGACGGGTTGGCCAGCGCGGCCGTGTTGAGGCCGACCTTGTCGGCCCCGGCATCGATGATCGCGGCGGCATCCTCCTCGGTCTTGATTCCGCCGCCGACAGCCAGTGGGATGAACAACTCGGCAGCCACCGTGCGTACCGTGTCCACCAAGG
>Ga0315290_10004520_pt1 | contig 10018 bp, 9 predicted proteins | sample YL17G12_0_MG_FD_203627 | JGI IMG/M metagenome (GOLD analysis project Ga0315290, IMG submission 203627) | Sediment microbial communities from Yellowstone Lake, YNP, Wyoming, USA - YL17G12_0 | ecosystem: Environmental > Aquatic > Freshwater > Lake > Sediment | place: USA: Wyoming | collected...
TGCCATGCGACGGGCACGCGCTGAAACTCAGCACCCCGCTGGAACATTTGTTCGAACTCCCATGCCCAACATCACCCGGACGATGATCGCCCTGCTCACCCTCGGCGTGGCTGGCTCCGCACTTGCGGCCGGAGGTGCTGCCACCGTCAACGGGGCACGCGTTGCAGCAGCCGACAGCGAACCGCAGAACTGGCTGGTTCACGGCCGTACCTACGGTGAGCAGCGCTACTCGCCGCTGCGACAGATCAATGCCGGGAACGTCGAGCAGCTGGGGCTCGCCTGGTCTTATGCGACAGGCACCACGCGTGGCCTGCAGGCAACGCCGATCGTCGTCGACGGCACGATGTATACGACCGGCGTGTGGAGTGTGGTGTACGCGCTCGATGCGAAGACCGGCAAGGAACTCTGGAAGTACGATCCGCTGGTGCCGCGCGAATGGGGCCGCTACGCATGCTGCGATGCCGTGAATCGCGGCGTGGCGATCTGGAAGGGTGCGGTCTACTTCGCCACCCTGGACGGGCGGCTGCTGGCGCTCGAAGCGAAGACCGGCAAGAAGCGCTGGGAGATCAACACCATCGACCGCACCAAGCCGTACACGATCACCGGTGCGCCGCGCGTCGTGAAAGGCAAGGTGCTGATCGGCAACGGCGGCGCGGAATACGGCGTGCGCGGCTATCTCTCCGCGTATGACGCGGCCACGGGCACGCTCGCGTGGCGCTTCTACACCGTGCCGGGCGATCCGAAAAAGGGTTTCGAGAACCCGGAGCTGGAGGCAGCCGCAAAGACCTGGCACGGCGAGTGGTGGGCCGGCGGTGGCGGCGGCACGGTGTGGGACTCCATGGCCTACGACCCCGAACTCGACACGCTGTATGTCGGCACAGGCAACGGCTCGCCCTGGGCTCGCGACATCCGCTCGCCCGGCGGCGGCGACAACCTGTATCTCTCCTCGATCCTCGCGATGAACCCGGACACGGGCCGGCTGAAGTGGCACTACCAGGTCACTCCCGCCGACAACTGGGACTACACGTCGACGCAGCACATCATCCTCGCGGACCTCGTGCTCGAGGGCAAGACGCGCAAGGTGCTGATGCAGGCGCCGAAGAACGGCTTCTTCTACGTGCTGGACCGCGTCACCGGCGAGCTGTTATCCGCCGACAAGTACATCCCGCTCACCTGGGCATCGCACGTCGACCTCAAGACCGGGCGCCCGGTCGAAACGCCCGAGGGCAACTACAGCAAGGAAACGCGGCTGATCATCCCGGGTGCGATTGGCGGTCACAACTGGCAGCCGATGGCCTACAACCCGCAGACGGGTCTCGTGTACATCCCTGCGATGCAACCGCTCGGCATTTATCCGCCGTCGCAGGAATTCCTGAAGACCGGCAAGTACACGCGGCGCGACCTGTTCTGGAATCCGGGTATCGACTGGAACAACTTCAACGACACGATCGAGGACCTGCTGAAGCGCTTCAACGGCGCGCTCCCGCCGGACCGTGGCTACCTGAAAGCGTGGGATCCGGTGCAGAAGAAGACCGTGTGGGAGATCGAGCATCCGGCGTTCTGGAACGGCGGACTGCTGACGACGGCGGGCAACCTGCTGTTCCAGGGCACGGGTGACGGTCAGTTCGTCGCGTACACCGCAGACACCGGCAAGATCGCCTGGGCCGTGCCGACCATGATCGGGATCGTGGCACCACCGGTCACGTATGAAGTGGACGGCGAGCAGTACGTTGCCGTGATGGCGGGTTATGGCGGCGCCGGCGCGATCACCCTCGGCGATCCGCGCACCATGGCGTCCGGAAAATACCTGAACGACGGCTACGTGCTGGCTTTCAAGCTGGGCGGCAAGTCAGTGATGCCGAGCGTGGCGGAAAGGAACGCAGTGATCCCCGAGCCACCCGCCATCGACGCGACGGACGCTCAGGTCACCAACGGCAAGTACAAGTACACCTCGACTTGTCTCGTCTGCCATGGAGCGCTGGTGGTGTCGGGCGGCGTGGTGCCTGACCTGCGCATGCTGCCGGCGGAAAAGCACTCGATCTTCAAGGAGATCGTGTACGACGGCGTGATCCACGGCGCGGGCATGCCGAGGATGGGCGACCTGCTCACCGAGCAGGACGTCCACGACATACACGCGTACGTCATCGCGCGTGCGAAGCAGGATCGAGCGGCCGCTGCCCTCACCCGGCCCTGACGGGCCACCCTCTCCCGCTGCAGCGGGAGAGGGAAAACGGAACCCTCACCCGCCCTGCGGGCGACCTCTCCCACTGACGTGGGAGAGGTGGATCGGCTCCCTCTCCCACTGTGGTGGGAGAGGGTTGGGGTGAGGGCTCTGCTCCCTTTAGTTGTTCTTCGCGCCCTGCTCGACCCAATGGCGGATGGTCGCGATTTCGTCGGCGGTGAGCGGCTGCGCGCCCGCATGTGGCATCTTGATGGACGGGTCGGCGCGGCCCTCGATCAGCATGACCAGCGCGCTGGTGAGCGGGTCGCCTGGCAGCACGACGGGACCATAGCGAGTCCCCTTCATCAGGGAATCGTATCCCTGCACGTCGAAGCCACTGGCCACGTAGCCGGGTTGGCCGGGTACGTGGCAGGACTGGCAGCGCGCAGCCAGGATCGGCGCCACGTCCTTGGCGTAACTGACCGGGGCCGGTGCGCGTTGGCAGCCGACCGTCAACAGCAGCGCGACCGAAGCAACGAGTAGACAGCACAGGAGTCGCGTATTCATCGTGCCCCCCCGGACAAGGCCGTAGCGTTGGGCCACGCTGTGCCTCAACCGACGCAGTGGCAATCCGATGAACTACCTAGCCTGCCGCCGTGACCGAAGACCGCGCCAGCACGGTGCGGAACGTCAGGTTGATCCGCTCGCCGACGGCCACAGCCGTCTTCGGCACCGCGTGGAGCCAGTGGTGCTGGGTGGCGCCCGCCATGAGCAGCAGACTGCCGTTCGTGAGCGGCAGTGTCACCGGCTCGGCGCGATTCTTCCGGTGCCGCAGGCGGAAGCGACGCGTGGCCCCGAACGAGACGGACGCAATGACCGGATCAGGCCCCAGCTCCGGCTCGTCATCCGCGTGCCAACCCATGCCATCGCGCCCGTCGCGATACAGGTTCAGCAGCACGCTGTTGAAGGATTGTCCCGACAAGCGCTCGACACGGGCGCGAATGCAGGTGAGCTCGGGCGTCCACGGGCGTGGGTCGTGCGGTGTCCCGGAATAGGTGTACGCAGCGCCGGGATCTCCGTGCCACGCCACCAGCCGCGGCACGAGGCGCGACCGGCCGAAGATCACGACTTCCTCGGACTCCCATTCGATGCTGCTGCGCAGCGCGGCGAACAGCCGTGCCGCTGCGGTTGCGGCGAATGCGTGCGGCCAGAAGCGGATGTCGCCGTCCGGCAGCGGGACGGTCTGCACTTCATCAACCGACGGCGGGCTCTCCGGTTGCATCGGCGGGCAGCGTAGCGCGCACCCGCTCGAGATGCACCCGCACCGGCCCCTGCGGCTGTGACTGGCAGGCCAGGATGGTGCGGTTTTCGAGCTGCTTCGTTGAGAGCACGTACGACGTGTCGGTGAGTTCGCGCACCTTGCCGTCGAGCAGGCGGCAGCGGCACGTCGTGCAACTGCCGACCCGGCAGCGCGACGGCCAGGGCAGTCCCTGCGCCAGTGCGGCCTGCAGGATCGTCTGGCCGGGCTCGACCTCGAACTGCCACCCGAACGGTTCGACGGCAACCGTCGCCGGACCCGTGGCCTTGCGCTTGAGGAAGTCGAACATGGGACGGGACGCTAACGGGCCCCGGCGGCGAGCGTGAGCTCGCGCAGTCCGCTGGCACGATTCGCTTCCGCGGCGAGGCGACGCTCGGCGGGCGTCGCGTAGCGCTTGTCCCAATCGAGCACGAGCGGGGTCATGCGGTCGCGATACCAGCCCGGCGCGATGTACACGAGCAGCATGGAAGTGAGGTAACCGTAAGGCAACGTCGGCGCCTCGCGATAGGACCGCAGCTGCCAGAACTGCGCATCGCCCTCGGCGTGGTGATGCGAATGACGCGCCAGGTTGAACAGCACGATATTGCTCAGGCGCTTGTTCGAATTCCAGGAGTGCCGCGGCTCGACCGGCTGGTCCACTTCACGCACGAGCCCGTAGTGCTCGAAGTAATTGACGGCCTCGAGTACCGAGCGGCCGTAAATCGCCGCCAGCAGGAACACGGCGACGCCTGCCCAGCCTGACACGACGAAAAAGACTGCGGCGATGGCGGCCGACATCAGCCAGCCGTGGATCAGGCGGTTGCGCCACGAGACGACGGAGTGACCGAGCTTCTGCAGCCGCCCCGCCTCGAGTTCCCAGGCGCTGCGGGTCTGGCCCAGCACGGAACGGAAGAGGAAGCCGTAGAACTGCTCGCCGCGGCGAGCGGAGGCCGGATCCTCGGCCGTGGCGAGGCGGCGGTGATGGCCATACACGTGCTCGATCGAGAATTCCGCATCCAGCGTCAGCGCCAGCAGCCAGCGACCGACGAACATCGCGTTGCGATCGGTCGTGCGGTGCGTGAGCTCGTGGCCGATGTTGGTGCCGATCGCCGCGAAGGAGACGCCGGCCGAGAGCACGCCGCCCAGCCATTGCAGGGGACCCGTGGCGGCACGACCCGCGAACATGTCGATGCCGAGGTGCGCCTGCGCCCAGGCGCCGAGACCGAGCAAGTCGCCAGCACCGGCCATCCACGCCATCACGACGCACATGAGGCCAAGCACCGGCAGCGCGAGGTAGAGCAGCGCATTGAGAATGGCCGGGTGACGGTAGGGAGGTTCGGAGTATTCATCGCCGAGATACTCGTCGCCCACGATCATGACGCCGTAGATGACGGTGAAGCCGAGCCACATCCAGGCACCGCCGAGGGCGATGCCGAGCGTGGTGGCGAGGGCGAACAGGTAGACACCCATGAATCGCGCGTACTTGAGCATTGCCATCCTCCGGCTTGAGCACTGCGACGGCCGAGCCGTCTAGAACATTTGTTCTAAACAAGATTGCCTGAGACACGGCCCGGTGTCAACGTCGTCGGGCCTGGCGTGCCCGGCGTATACTTTGCGGCGCAAAACGGCACTGACCGGCTCGACCGCATTCCCGCCATGGCCAAACGCAGGCAATCACCGCCCCAGGACACCCGCGCGCGCATCGCGGATGCGGCGCTGGCGCTCTTCAACGCGGAAGGCACTCATGCGGTATCCACGCGCCACGTGGCCGCGAAACTCGGCATCAGCCCCGGCAACCTGTACTACCACTTCGGCAACAAGGAAGAGATCGTCCTCAGCCTCTACGAGCGCATCGAGGCGCACTTGCTCGGTATCATCGTGCCGCTGCAGGGCCCGGCACGGTCGTTCGACGACGTCCTGCAATACCTCGACCGGATCTTCGGCCATCTCTGGGAGTTCCGCTTTTTCTACCGCGACCTGACGACGTTGCTGCAGGAAGTGCCGGGCCTCAAGGAGCGTTATCGCGACCTCGCGGAGCGCGTGCAGGCCAACTCCCGGATGATCTTTGCATCGATGGTCGAGGAAGGCTGGATGGAAGCGAGCGATGAGCAGGTCGAGTTGCTCGCCACCAACGCCTGGATCGTGCTGTCGCAGTGGTTCACGCACTGGCAGGTGATGTCCCGGCGCAGGAACATCCAGTCCGCGGACATTCACGAAGGCATCCGTCACCTGGTGGCGCTGTTCAGCCCGCTGCTGAAGCCACCGCAGCGCCGGCAGGTGCAGAAGCTGCTCGACCGGCCGACTGACCGACCTGCCTGAAGGCATCTCCGCACACCCGTAGGTAGGGTACGCAGTGGCCTGCGCCCGCGGATTGCGCCAGAATGACGCGCCGCAGCATGAGTGCCGTGCCATGCCCAGCCTCCGCGCTCGCCTGATCAACGCCTTTCTCCGCCTGACGATCAAGTCGGTCTGGAAACCGGGCCTCGACATCCGGAAGATTCGCCGGCTGACCGCGAAGATGGACGGTCGCATCGGCCGTTCCGCCAGCCCGGTCGCCACCGCAGCGGTGGAGATCGCCGGCGTGCAAGCGGCCTGGATCGGCGAGCCCGCGCTCGCCACCAAGGGCACGCTGCTCTATCTGCACGGTGGCGCATGGTGCGTCCACCTGCCGGCCACGTATCGACGCATGGTGGCCGACCTGTCGGCCCGGACCGGCATGCGCGTGCTGCTGGTGGATTACCGCCTCGCACCCGAGCACCCGTTCCCGGCGGCGATCGACGACTGCTTCGCCGTGTACCGCTGGTTGATCGACAACGGTTACGCCGAGCGCCCGTTCGCGATCGCCGGCGATTCGGCGGGCGGCAACCTGACGCTCGTGACGTTGATGCGGGCGCGTGACGGCGGGTTGCCGCTGCCGGATTGCGGCGTGCTGATCTCGCCCGCGACGGACCTGACCCTGTCGGGTCCATCACTGCAATACAACGCAGCAGCCGACGTCATGTTCTCGACGGGCGCCGGCGACCTGCTGCCGGACCTCTACTGTCCAGGGCAGTTGCGCACGAACCCGCTGATCTCACCGCTGTTCGGCAACTGGGCCGGCCTGCCGCCCCTGCTCTTTCACGCCGGCTCGACGGAAATGCTGCTCGACGATTCAGTGCGAGCCCACGACCGCGCTCGCCAGGCGGCCACGACCGCGGACATCACCGTGTGGCTCGATCTGCCGCACGTCTTCCATGTGTTCAGCTGGCTGCCGGAATCCCGCCAGGGCCTGCAGGCGGTGGCGGACTTCATCCACCGCTGCTCGTCCGAACGCGCGCCTGCAGTGACCTTGCCGCAACCCGCGGCCACGGCCACCGCCGCAGCTGTGCCCGACATGAGCAGCGCTCGCGGCGTAGCCTTGTAGCGCTCGCGGATCAGCTTCCCGGAACGATGAAACCGGCCGCGCTGGCGAGCGCGCGATCGGCGTCGGCCAGCAACCCCGCATTGGCCTGGAAGACGTGCCAGCGCCGCGGATATTCCTGCAGCGTGGCTGCGACACCCGCGGCGACCAGCGCTGCGTGCAGGCGACGCGAATCGCTGAGCAGCAACTCGTCGCTGCCGACCTGGATGAGCGTGCGCGGCAGGCCCCGCAGGTCGGCAACGATCGGCGAGACCAGTGGCTCGCTTGGGTTGCGCCCGGCGAGATAGAATCGCGCGCACTCCGCGATCCATGGTTCCGTGATCATGACGTCGCCGGACGCCGGCGGCACGAGCGCACTCAGCCCGAGATCGACCCACGGCGAGAACAGCACCAGCGCGCCGGGCAGCGGCACGCCGAGTTCACGCAACCGCAGTGCGGTCGCGACAGAGAGGCCGCCACCGGCCGAATCACCGGCGATCGCCAGGTCCTGCGGCGTAAAGCCCTCGGCCAGCAAACCACGATACGCGGCAACGGCATCGTCCACCGCGGCCGGGAACGGATGCTCCGGCGCGAGGCGATAGTCGGCGGCAAACACACGCGCCGCGCAGCCGAGCGCGAGTCGCCCGGTGATCACGCGATGCGTGGCCGGCGAACCGACGCAGTACCCGCCCCCGTGCAAGTAGAGCAGCGCCCGGCCCGCAGGCTTTGCGCCGCGCGCCGTGACAGACTCGCCGGGGATTCCGCCGCATTCGGCCGACCGGTAGTCGACGCGGCGCGGCGGAAGCGTCAGCTTCGTGACCATGGACAGCCGGCGCCGCTGATAGTCGATGGGGCGACCGGCACGAAACGCCGGCAACAAGGCCGCCTGCAACGTGGCGCGCAGAATCGCCGCCGTGAATCTCTGGACAAGTGACTCGCCGCCGGCCGGACCATTGCGCTTTGATTCGTGCATCCTGTCCTCAGGTCACCGCGGGAATCCGGGCGAGCATTGTTTCGCGGCGCGACCTGCCCGTCCACTCGCGTAAAAAGGTCCCGCTGCGTGGCTGGGATCGGCGGCGGCCGTGACAACTCCTGATTTACGCCGGCTGGGCCGCCGCGGAGGATGGATCGCGGATCCACCCGTCGCCACCGCACACGCGGCTGGTTGCGATTTCGACCGCCATGACCCATCAGGATGCCGACCAGTCGTCACTCGAGCCACGCACGCTCAGAACGCGCGGGCTCACGAAGGTCTACGGCAGCGGCGACGTCGAGGTGCAGGCCCTGCGCGGGGTCGATCTCGAGTTGCGTACGGGTGAGCTGGTCGTGCTGCTCGGTCCGTCGGGCAGCGGCAAATCCACGCTGCTCAATATCCTCGGCGGCCTGGATGGCGCCACCTCGGGCGAGGCATGGTTTCTGGACCACGACCTGACCCGGGTCAGCGATGCCGAGCTCACCCGCTACCGGCGCGAACACGTCGGCTTCGTCTTTCAGTTCTACAACCTCATCCCGAGCCTGACGGCGCTCGAGAACGTGGCGCTGGTGACCGAGATCGCCACGTCCCCAATGGACCCGGCGGACGCGCTGCGGCTGGTGGGGCTGCAGGACCGACTGCACCACTTCCCGGCGCAATTGTCCGGCGGCGAGCAGCAGCGCGTCGCGATTGCGCGGGCGATCGCAAAGCAGCCGGAGATCCTGCTCTGCGACGAGCCCACTGGCGCACTCGACAGCCAGACGGGCGTGCTGGTGCTGGAGGCCATCGAGAAGATCCACCGGGAGCTGGGCACGACCACGGTACTGATTACCCACAACGCCGTGATCGCCGATATGGCCGATCGCGTGCTGGTGCTCGGTGACGGGAGGATCCAGCAGGAGCGACGTAACCCAGTACGCCGGCCGGCGCGGGAGCTGACGTGGTGATGCATCCCCTCGACCGCAAGCTGATGCGCGACCTCTGGCGCCTGCGCGGGCAGGTGCTCGCCATCGGCCTCGTGATCGCTTCAGGGGTCGGCCTGCTGGTGATGTCGCTCACCGCGATAGAGGCGCTGCACGAGACGGCGACCGCGTACTACGAGCGGTATCGGTTCGCCCACGTCTTTGCGCGCGTCGAGCGGGCCCCAGAGTACATGGCCGAACGCCTGGCAGCGATCGAAGGCGTGCAGTCGGTCGAGACACGCGTGTCCCGCAGCGCGATCCTCGACGTGCCGGGATTCGAGGAACCCGTGATCGGCCAGCTCGTCTCCGTGCCCGAGGACGGCGAACCGAAATTGAATCGCCTCGCGCTGCGCCAGGGACGCTATCCGCGGCTCGGTGCCGTCGATGAGACCGTCCTGTCGGAACCCTTCGCGGAGGCTCACCGACTGGGGATCGGCGACCACCTGCGCGCCATCATCAATGGCCGCTGGCGCGATCTCGAGGTCGTTGGTGTCGCGCTGTCACCCGAGTACGTCTACACGATCGGGCCCGGCGCGCTGATGCCGGACGACCGGCGCTACGGCGTGCTGTGGCTCGGCCGCGCGGCGCTGCAATCTGCATTCGACCTGAAGGGCGCCTTCAACGACGTCTCGCTCGGGCTGCTGCGCGGCACCGATCCCGAGTACGTCGTCGATCGCGTGGACCAGCTGCTGGCCCGCTACGGCAGCGTCGGCGCCTATGCCCGGGCGGACCAGTTGTCGAACTGGTTCCTGATGAACGAGATCACGCAATTGAAGACCCTCGCGCGAATCCTGCCGACGGTCTTCCTGGCGGTGGCCGCATTCCTGACGCACATGGTGCTCGGGCGGCTCGTGGCCGTGGAGCGCAGCGAGATCGGCCTGCTCAAGGCTTTCGGTTACACCAATGCGGCCATTGCCTGGCATTACGTGAAGCTGGTGCTCGTCATCGGCGCCGTCGGCATCGCGCTCGGCTGGTTCGCGGGCTACTGGCTCGGCCTCTACAACACGATGATGTACGCGGAGTTCTACCGCTTTCCGTTCCTGCTCTACCGCCCCGGACCTGCACCATTCGCGCTCGCGGCAGTCGCCAGCCTGGCCGCCGCACTGCTGGGCACGATCGGAGCCGTGCGCAGCGCCACGGCGCTGCCGCCCGCCGAGGCGATGCGACCGCCCGCGCCGCCGCTGTTCCGTCGCAGCCGGCTCTGGCACCTGCCATTCAGTCGCACGCTCGACCAGCCGACCCGCAT
>Ga0315290_10004521_pt1 | contig 10018 bp, 10 predicted proteins | sample YL17G12_0_MG_FD_203627 | JGI IMG/M metagenome (GOLD analysis project Ga0315290, IMG submission 203627) | Sediment microbial communities from Yellowstone Lake, YNP, Wyoming, USA - YL17G12_0 | ecosystem: Environmental > Aquatic > Freshwater > Lake > Sediment | place: USA: Wyoming | collected...
GCAATAGCACCTGATGCATTTGTCATAGTCATAGACAGGCGGCTCTTTTTTATTGAGCTTACTGTTATTTCCATTGAGCTTCTTGAACTGGAGAGCCTTCCCTTCAACAGGGCATTCATCAACGCACACTCCGCACTTGGTGCACTTTTCAGCAACAATAACTGGCTTTGCATAGAGGGCATTCATGATTAATCTGCCAGATGAACTGAATATGCTCGCACCAACAGGAATCCTTTTTACCTTGAATTTCTTGTTAACGAAACTGTTCAAGGAATCTCCTTTATAATCAAGCTCTTTCAAATCAAAGGTTCCTAAGCCTGACATCTTGCCATACTTGTTTGTAGGGACAAATGATGGCTTAAGATTTATCATTCTGCAAAAGGTTGCGTCAACAGCAACAGGATCAGTTGAGACAATAATACAATTCATTTTTACTGGCTCTCCGCCCCTAGGGCCATTGCCTTCCATCGCCATTATTCCATCCATTATGCAGAGCCTTGGCTTTAGAAGACTGTTTAAGTCAACCAGCATCTTGGAAAAAGTTACTGAATTAGGGTATTTTACATGAAGAGCAGCCTTATGCAAACCATAGATACATCCCATCTGATTCTTGACTGCTCCAGTAATTCTGGCCAATCCGTGAGTCTTCATTTTTGGGAGGCTAATGATGCCATCTGCTTCAAGGCAGGCATTGGCAATGTTAAATTTGTTGCATACCATTGCCTTTGGGAAATCAACAGCTTTTCCGTGCTCAAAATCACCAATTTCAAGACTGTACCCGTCACCAATCTCTTTAAGACCTGATTTGGTAAGAGCAGTCACAGGCTTTTCAAAACCAGGAGAATCGCCATAGAAAACACTAATATTTTTTTCCAGCAAAACTTTTATCACTGCATTCAGGATTGAAGGATGAGTGCAAACAGCTTCTTCTGGCTTTGCACCAGCAAGATTACTGACTTTCAGAAGAATGTTCTCTCCTTTCTTGGCAAAAGAATCAATTCCGCCAATTAGCCCAATGGCTTTCTTCACTGCGTTGTACACTAGTTTCTCGTCATAGCTTTCACACCTGATGATTGCTACTTTTGTTTTTGCTTTTGTCACGATAACAGTTTTATTTGTTTTAGTCACGATTCAACACCAGCTTAAGAGGTGTTTTATATACTTTTGGAATTTTTCATTTACCTGTTTCTCATCTTATCTCACCACAAAACTTAAATATTAGTGTTCTGTCTCTCTACTCATAAGGGTTATTAAAAAATGCGGGGGAATTATCATGAAATTAACACTTGCTGATTCAAAATACTTAAAGGAGAGCGTATCAATAATTTCTGATCTGGTGACAGAAGGAATTTTCAAGGTAACCCCTGATAATATAGAGCTCATAGCCATGGACCCTGCAAATGTTGCGATGGTGGTCTTCAGGCTCATGGGAAGCACATTCACAGAATATGATGTTGGCAAGCCAGAGACCTTGGGGATCAACCTTAATAATTTCAAGCAAGTCCTGAGAAGGGCAGGAGCTAATGATAGCATAACACTTGAAGTTGAAGAGAACAAGCTCAAGATAACCATGAAAGGAACAAGCACAAGAACCTTTCACCTGCCATTAATTGATGTTGAGGAAAAAGAGCAGAAAATGCCTGAGCTCAAATTCACAGCAACAATTACAATGGACTCAAATATTCTTAATGAGGCAATAGAGGACGCTGACATTGTAGGCGAGTCTGTGAACTTTATAGCGGAGTCCAAGAGATTTATTGTGAGCGCGACAGGAGACCTTAACAAGGCAAACATTGACATTGATGCTGGCGAAGGAACCAAGATAACCGCAACAGACAAGGTAAAATCAAAATATTCCATAGAATACCTTAAAAAGATGATTCAAGGCAGCAAGCTTAGCAGCAAGGTAAAGCTCCAGTTTGCCAAAGACTATCCTCTGGAGCTTGAGTACAAGGAGACAAACAAAGTACAATTATTATTTGTACTTGCGCCAAGAGTTGATAATGATTAAAAATGTACTGGTTCCCTAAGTCAAAGATAGGAAGAATTTCTTTTTGGCTGGGTGTATCTGCATTTATTCTCATGTTTCTTCAATATTGGCTTGCGATGCTGTTCAAGACATCGTTCATATTGCCAGGGCTTTTAGTAATGATAGCCATCGTGGCATCAGGCGTGAGTGCTGTTATTGCGTTGATAAAACACAAAGATAAAGCTATTCTTTTGATAATTCCCATCCTGATTGGCCTTTTCGGAATATTCTTTGTGATTGGAGAATTAGTGTTTCCACACTGAAATTCTATATTTTCAGTAAACTTATTAAATAACCAAGCCAAATGATGCTTATTAGTTCACCATTGATGACAAAAAGAGGGTTTGCATGAGCATAATACAGCTTAAGTCAGTGTCCAGGACTTACGTCATGGGAAAAGAGACCATTCCAGCTCTTGATGATGTTAGCCTCGATATTAAGGAAGGAGAGTTCTTAGCAATAATGGGGCCTTCTGGCTCTGGCAAGTCAACATTTGCAAATGTTATTGGAGGCTTAGACAAGCCATCATCTGGGGATGTGCTAGTTGATGGGGAGTGCATTAACAAGCTAAATGATAAGCATATCTCAAGCTACAGGAACAGGAAAGTAGGATTCATCTTTCAATCCTTTAACCTTCTCCCAACTTATACTGCTCTTGAGAATGTCATGATACCTCTCATATTAACAGGCGAAAGCTCCAGCATTAGAAAGCAAAAAGCCTATGAATGCCTAAAGGAGGTTGGCTTGGAAAACCGGGCTGACCACAAGCCTTACCAGCTTTCAGGAGGGGAACGCCAGAGAGTGAGCATTGCAAGAGCGCTAATCAATCAGCCGCAGATTATTATTGCTGATGAGCCCACAGGAAACCTTGACACGAAAAAAAGCGAGGAGATAGTGTCCTTGCTCAAGGAGTTAAATAGGAAGAAAAAAATTACAGTTATCGTTATCACTCACGATCCTAGTGTTGCACGCCAGGCAGACAGGACTTTACACATGAAGGATGGTAAAATAGGGAAAGCTTAAGGGAGCACAATGAGATTTTTTGACTATTTGGTTTTAGGATTGAGAAACATTTGGCGAAGGAAGTCAAGGTCATTCCTGACAATATTTGCAGTAGTCATAGGAGCAATCTCCATGGTTATTATGCTCTCGCTTGTTCTAGGAGCAAAACAAGTAGCCACGAGCCAGCTTGAGAGCATTAATGGTCTCACTCTTGTATCAGTATCTCCTAATTCAGAGATTCAGTCAAGCGGGAATTTGCTTAACCCAGACCAAGGAAACATTGATGAATCATCGCAAAAGCTCAATGATAGCACTGTTGCGCTTCTCAAAAACATTCCTAATGTTGTTGATGCAACTCCTACTGTTGGAGTTTGGGTAAAAAGCGCCAAGCTAGAAGGCCAGGATAAGAAATTCCGCATAGGCTTACTGGCTTTCGCTCCAGGCACGCAAGTGCTCAACATCCCTGTTGGCGCAGGTAGGCAGCTGCGCGAAGGAGATATGGATAAGATAGTCATAGGAAGAGAACTGGTGCGCAATTTTGGCTATGCAAATAATCCTGATGAATTAATAGGAAAAAGAATCATACTTTTCACGCAAGAATATGTTGACTGGGGAGCTGAGCCTCCTAAGCCGTCTTATGCTGAAGGTAAAGAAAATTGGGTACAACCATCAGTTGAGATTACTGCAGAAATAGTCGGAATAGTTACCCATGGGCTTGATGAAGGCCAGAGCTACATCACTCTAGATTGGGGAAAAAGGCTGATGACTGGATTGTACTGGAAAAATGATGATGTGAGAAGGAAAGCCTTTGAAGAGCAAAGGAAAAGGCTCGAAGAGCAGCTAAGAGCAGAATTTGAAACTAGAAAAAGAGAGCTTGAAGAGCAAATGAAATATCAACAATTAACAGATGATCAGAGAAAAAATCTTTATAATGAAATAGAGTCACAATATAACCAGGAATTACAGACTCGCATGAATGCGTTAGGCTATAATGAATCTGACTTCCTAGTGCTTGCCAAAGAGAATAGATTGGCAAGAGATGGTTATGGCGCAATTCTTTTAAGAGTTGATAATACTGACAATATAGACGGTGTTGCAAAAAGCATAAGAAAATTAGGACTTGGAGTTCAGACAGCCAAGGAGACCCTGGACCAGATAAAAAAAATATTCCTGCTGATCGGGCTTATCATAGGAGCAATAGGAGGGATTGTGCTGTTTGTGGCTGCACTTGGAATCATAAACAGCATGGTCATGGCCACCTATGAAAGGACAAGGGAGATAGGGATACTTCGTGCATGCGGCGCAACAAGGACTAACATAAAAAGCATGTTTATCTTTGAAGCAGCAACTCTTGGCTTTATGGGAGGGGTTATAGGGCTAGTCTTGAGCTTTGGCTTGGGTAAGATATTGAATGCAGTAGGAAATAGTATTGCATCAACCCAGGGAGTGCCAATTAATAATTTCATATCATTCCCTCTGTGGCTTATTGTTGGAGTTATCGCATTGACCACATTCATTGGCATAATCTCAGGACTGCTGCCAGCAATCCGTGCCTCCCGCATGGATCCAGTTGAAGCTTTAAGGTATGAATAAGGAACTCATTAAAATAGGAGGAACAGGCAGTAAAGCTTGAACACGATTAAAAATGAACAAAATAATCTTATTTTTTGCAGTATTAATGTTTATAATAGCAATGGATTTTATCTTTCTAAACCTGATAATGAAAGGCTTTTATAATAACCAATTAGCCTCTTTTCCAAGAACACTAAGGCTTTGGTCAGGATTAATAGCTTGGGCGCTAATAGCACTTGGAACAGTTGTTCTTGTAGTTCCTCGCGCGCAAGCTTTGCCATCAGCAGTTCTTTATGGAGCATTATTCGGCCTGGTGTTGTACGGGGTTTATGATTTCTCTAATTATGCGATACTAAAGAATTATACTCTTGCAATGACCTTGGTTGACTGGGCTTGGGGCACTTTCCTCTGTACCTTGACATCAATATTAGCTTTCTTTGTTAAAGCGCTTTGAATTAATAGCTAATAGAATTTTTTTTTTATTACTTAATTTTTATTTATTTCTTATCTTTCTTTGACCAGAAAAAAGTCATTACAATCACGATGATGAATGCTGTGAAAGCCATGAGTGGAATGGTGACGTAGCCGAACTCAGTGAAATAATCCACGAGGCAGGAAGGGCCCACAGCAGAGCAGACTCCAGAAGAGGCTATGTTTGCTAGTTTTGAAATATAGTAGTGATAGGCAGCGATTATTGCTCCGATTATTGACATAGGAATAACATAGCGGGAAACGCTTCTGTCTTTTTTCCAAAGAGCAATGCCTAGTAATAAAACCTGAGGGTACATGAAAATCCTCTGAAACCAGCAGAGATCACAGGGCTGGTACTTGGCAATCTCAGAGAAGAAAAGGCTTCCCAGAGTTGCAGCCAGGGTGACTATGAATGCTATGAGCAGAGCTTTCTTCTTCAAAAACCCAAAAAGTTTTTCAAAATTTTTAACCTTACTAACTCCTGAAACTAAAAGAATGAGAAATAAGATTATCCCCATCTGGCTTGCGACTGTCAATGACGATAATATCTGGGTTACTATTTGGACTATTGATGACATTTTCTTAGATTCATAGAGAACTTGGCTTGTTTAAAAAGATTACTGTGTAGTTTTGTTCTCAGGAAATAATCCAGCAAAAAACTTATAAATAACATTTTTCTTGAACGCGGGTATGGTTAAGAACACTTTCAAGCAGCAAGAGCCAGAAGCAAAAAAAATAAAGAGAAGCCTGACTTTCTCTATTATTGACGGCTCTTTCTTCAACATAATGGATGGCTTCACCGCTTCGTTCATAGCTCCCTATGCCTTATTCCTCAAGGCTTCTACAATGGTAATATCCTTGCTTGCCTCTGTTCCTGATCTATTAGCCTCTGTTTTTCAGCTCTCTGCAATAAAGGCAAATGATGTTTTCAAGTCCAGGAAATTATTAATTGCTGCATCTGTCTTTCTGCAATCCTTGATTTGGATTCCCATGCTCTTAATCCCAAAATTTATGAAGAATGGAGCATCTGGCTCAATGGTTCTCGTATTCATGATATTCATTTCCATGATAAGCTATTTTGTAGGCCCTCTCTGGAGAGGGATGATGGGAGACTTAGTGTCAGAGCATGAGAGAGGCAAGTTCTTTAGCAAAAGAAATCAGATGATAGCTATTATTGGGTTCATATCAACATTTGCTGCAGGAGCAATCCTTCAGCATTATTCCTCTAGAACCAATGCCCTGGCAGGGTTCACCATCCTATTCATTGTAGCATGCATTGCAAGGGCTTTCTCCGCATTGTTCCTCTTTCTCATGTATGAGAAAAAATCCTATAGCAGCGCACCTGTTTTTAGGAAAAAAGATTCCTTCACCTTGAAAAGCTTTCTCAAAAACCTGAAAAAGAGTGATTATGGAAGGTTTGTCATGTTTGTTTGTTTTTTCAGGATTGCAGTTTCAATAGCAGGCCCTTTCTTTGTTGTTTATGAGCTAAATTATCTTAAATTCAACTATTTCCAGATTACCATACTCACTGGCGCAGAAGTCCTGGCCAGCCTCTTGCTTCTGGGGTTATGGGGTAAGATGAATGATAACCAGGGAAGCAAAATAGTACTTCTGATTACCGGGCTCCTTATCCCAGTAGTTCCTTTACTCTATCTTGCAAGCGGAAAGTTCTATTTCCTCCTGATTGTAAGCCTTTTATCTGGAGCAGCCTGGGGAGGATTCAACCTAGCAGTAAGCAATTTCATGTTTGATGCTTCAACGCCAGAGAACAGGATAAAGTATGTTTCATACTTTAATCTATTGCATGGCATAGCCATATTCATCGGTGCTGCTGGAGGAGGAATGCTCCTAAACCTTATGGGCAATAATATTTATTCAATCAAGACCCTGTTCCTAATATCAGGGCTTTCACGCCTGGGAGTGGCCTTGTTCCTTTTCCCTGCTTTGCGAGAGATGCGCATAGTGCAGGTATCATTTGACAAGAAGCTGTTCAACTACTCTGTTTTCATCAAGCCAAGGCAGGGATTTGTAGAAGACCCATTTGATTATTACATGGCCTATGAAAAGAAAAGAAATCAGCAGCCAACCATGTTCAAGGTGGAGAGACAGCTAGTAGATGATTCATACAAAGACCCTTTTGAAGAGAAAGTCAAGGAGCACGCTACCTATAAGAATTTCATCGAGGTAATGCTAGATAATGCAAAGAAGAAAAAGTGAGAAAAGATTATGCTTTCTAAAAATTTATAAACCAGTTATTTTCCTATCTTTCTAAGGTGATGTTTATATGGCTAACAAAAAACAAAGTTTTTTGGAACAAGCGAAACTTTGTTTCGTTGTGCAAAGAGCCAGGCTCTTTGGCACCCCAAAAATAACAGGTGATTTTTGATGGCAAAGAAAAAAGTAACTAAGAATGCTTCAAAGCCTGCAAAGGCAAAGAAAGCAAAAGCAACTAAAGAAATAAAGCAAAAAGAGACAAAGCAGCTTGTGACCAAGAAAATGCTTATCGGCGAACTGGCTTCTAAATACCCAAAAGCTGTTCCTTTATTGTTTGAGGCTGGAATGCACTGCATTGGCTGCGGCATGACTGCTTACGAAACCTTGGAGCAAGGCTGTCAGGCCCATGGCATGAGCGATGAAGATGTTGATAAGTTGGTTGAGAAGATTAACAAGGCCGTTAGTAAGAGTAAATAGCCCCGACCTAACCTAACAATAACCTTTATAAACAATTCTTTAGTTGCTATAACATGAGGATTTTTAATGGCTAAGTACAAGATTGAGATTGTCATTGAGGAATGCACTGGCTGCGCTGCTTGTAATGCCAGCTGCCCTGAGAGCTTTGATATGAAGGATGATGATTCTGGCATTCCCAAGGCTAAGGTTAAGAAAGCTGATGTTGATGAGCTAGGCTGCGCCATGGATGCTGCCCAGGTCTGCCCTGTCAATTGCATTCATATAACTGAGACAGAGACAGGCAATAAGCTGATTTAGTGGTTTAGAGCCTTTTTAGAGTTGTTTATTCTTTATTTTGGAATATATCATTTCCATATTATATTTTTGATAACGAACATATTTATAAACAAGAGCTCTACACAAGATATGGGGTTTTATAATATCTAATACGCTACGGGTGGTGTTTTTTCATGAAATGCCCTTTTTGTTCGCACAAGGATACGCAGGTAGTTGAATCCAGGGAAACTGGCGAAGACATAACTAGGAGAAGGCGTGAATGCCTAAAATGCAAGAAGCGCTTCACAACCTATGAGAAGCTTGAGAACATTAACCTGCGCATTATTAAGAAGGATGGCAACAGGGAGATGTTTGACAGGGAAAAGGTGAGAAAGGGATTTCTACGCGCATGCGAAAAAAGGCCTATAACTATTGAGCAGATTGACAAGGCAGTTGATGAGATTGAGAAATCGCTAAGGAACAAGGGCTTGAAAGAAGTCAAGAGTTCAGCAATAGGCGACCTGGTCATGAAGTACCTGAAAAGAATGGATTCTGTGGCCTACATACGCTTTGCTTCTGTTTACAGGGCTTTCCAAGACATAGGGGAGTTTGAGAAAGAGGTAAAGCTACTGAAGAATAATACTCAAAACCATACAAAATCATCAAAGAAAAAAAAGAGGTCTTAACATGAAATCCAAGATCGAGGTTGAAGAGCTGGAAAAGATAAAAAAAGAACTTATCAAAAACAAAGCAGGAATGACAGATAATGCAAGGACTGTCCTTGAAAGAAGGTATCTGATGAAGGATGAGCGTGGCAAGGCTTGTGAGACTCCTGAAGAATTATTCGCAAGGGTTGCCATTAATATAAGCCTTGCTGACAAAAATTATGATGAGAAAGCTAACATTAAGAAGACAGCAGAGGAGTTCTATAAAATCATGCTCGATTGCGATTTCATACCCAATTCCCCCACTCTTATGAATGCTGGCAGAATCCTACAGCAGCTATCAGCCTGCTTTGTGCTGCCAATAGAGGATGATATGTCAAGCATAATGCAGACTCTTTATGACACAGTAATGGTTCATAAATCAGGAGGAGGAACCGGCTTTAGCTTTTCAAGGCTTAGGGCTAATGGCTCAAGGATAAAATCAACCAATGGGACATCACCAGGCCCGCTCTCTTTTATCAGGATGTACAATAACACAACAGAGGAAGTAAAGCAAGGAGGGACTAGGAGAGGAGCTAACATGGGCATTCTCAGGGTCGACCATCCTGACATTATTAACTTTGTATATGCAAAGCAGGACAATACAGCAATCACCAACTTTAACCTATCAGTTGCTGTGACTGACAAGTTCATGCAGGCAGTGAGCAAGAACCAGCATTACAATCTTATCAATCCTCACAACAAGACCCATTTCACAATAGAACAGTTGGAATCAATCCAGTACCAGACCCACAAGGATGCTTCTGCCCTCAGGCTAAGCTCTGACAATAAGAAGATTATTGATGTGCACACAGGTGATGACATTGGCGTTATAAGAGATGGTGCTGTTCTGCTAAGTGCAAAAAAAGTTTTTGACCTTATTGTAAAGATGGCATGGAACAATGGAGAGCCAGGCATAATCTTTATTGACAGGATGAATGAATTTAACCCAACGCCAGCAATTGGTGAGATTGAGAGCACTAATCCGTGCGGAGAACAGCCTCTTCTTCCATATGAATCATGTAATCTTGGCTCAATCAATCTTGCAAATTTTGTAAAAAAAGGAGAATTAGACTATGAGCGACTGGGAAAAGTGATCCATGCAGCAGTGCACTTCCTGGATAATGTTATTGATATGAACAACTATCCATTGAAACATATTGAGAGCATGACTCTTTCGAATAGGAAGATAGGACTTGGGGTTATGGGATTTGCTGACCTGCTCTTGCAACTAGGTATTTCCTACAACTCTGAAAAAGGAATCAAGCTTGCAGAGAAAATAATGAAGTTCATT
>Ga0315290_10004522_pt1 | contig 10018 bp, 5 predicted proteins | sample YL17G12_0_MG_FD_203627 | JGI IMG/M metagenome (GOLD analysis project Ga0315290, IMG submission 203627) | Sediment microbial communities from Yellowstone Lake, YNP, Wyoming, USA - YL17G12_0 | ecosystem: Environmental > Aquatic > Freshwater > Lake > Sediment | place: USA: Wyoming | collected...
CGAAATTGACACAGGCAAGGTGGCCCACTCTACACACACCGCCCTCGCGACCACTCCTGCCACCCCCACCCAACCCCCCGCGGCCCATCTCTCTCTCCGAAACAAAGCATGTTAAAAACTCCCCAATTTTTCTTCTTCTTTTTCCATCAGGCCGTCTCCACCTGGCCTGGCCGCACCAGGACCTCGCCCGGGTGCGCAGCCGCCTTCACACCGCCCCACACTGCCGTCAACGGGCACAACCCCACCTGCGTGCACGTGCCCGGCGTCAGGTACTGCTGCAGGGTCTCGAAGGCGACGGGGCCGTAGGATTGGACGTCACTCACACACGCGTCGGCCATCGTGCGCAGGGACCCGCACAGTTTGGCCGCGTAGGCGAGCACCTTGCGTTGTGTCGCCGGGTCGTTGACCGCGTCGGCCGCCTGGGCTAGGATGGCTTTGCAGGTGTCGCACGCGGAGGAGTCGTCGGTGAGAGAGGAGGAGGAGGTTAGGGGCTGCTGCGCCTTGACCAGGGCCGAGATGGAGGTGGTCGTGGTGGTCAAGGCTGAACCCGCCGCCTCACCCTCCGCAAATCCGGGGGGGCACGCGCCCACGATGTCGCACAGCTTGTTCGGGTCGATGTCGTCCGCGATGGCAAAGACCTTGGGCGCGTTGGCGGACACGAAGTCGTTGCACTGGGTGGCCACCTCGGGCGGCATGGCAGAGCACACGGTCCGGGCTTTCGCCAGAACGGCCGCCTGGTTTTCCGGGTCCTCCAGCTGAAGCTTGACGTTGTTGATGGCCAGGCGGCACATGGGACAGGGCACGCCGTGGACGGGGGTGGCGGAAGTTGAGGGCGCGAAGAGGGCCGGGCGAGGGATGGAGCTCACCCCCCCCGCTGCTGACTGCGGGCACAGCCCCGCCGACCCGCACGCCTCCTTGGCATCGAACGACAGCAGGGCCGCAATGGCGGGCGGCACGTACTCCCGGGCCGCATCCTTGCAGGCCGACGCCTGAGCGGCTGGCAGGATGCCGCACGCGTCGTCCTCGATCAGGTGCATGAGCGCCCTTTGGTTTTCGGGTTTCTCCATCATGCCCTGGGCCGACGACCAGGCCCACGTGCACACATCGCACAGCTGGTCAGTCAGCGGGGCGGCGCCAGAAGCAGGGGTGGGCGGGGTGGGCAGGGCCGACGACGTGCTGGCCAGGAGGGCCGCGAGGGCGGTGAGGATGAGGCGGGCCATGTTTGTGTTGTGCCTGCAGAGAGAGAGAGGATTGAGGATTGAGATGCGAGCGGCCATGGGGTTGGGAGAGCCGTGGGGTTGGGAGAGGGCGCGCAAAGGAAGGAGAGAGCACGCGAGGCCCCGAACCGCCCAAACAAATCCACCTGCCCCAAGGACAGGCTGAGACGGTTCCGTGTCACACTCCTGGCCGAAGACAGGCATGAAAGGCGAGTGGCCAGCCGCCCAGCGGCTCGCATCAAAAAAGAGTGTGCAAAAAAACAGCACCTCGACGCCGCGCGACCGGGATCCGTGCATGGTGCACGCGCACACGCCCAGCCTCTCGCCTCTCTCTCACCGGCCACGCACCTGATCTATGTGGAAGCCTGCTGGGGCCACAGACTCCCAGCAAGAAGTAAAAGGGACGCGGGAAAAGAAGAGGGGTGCCCGCGAAAGGAAAGAGTGGGAGAGGGGAGTGTGATGTCCCGCTCTCTCCCGCTCTTCTCCTCCTCTCATCCTCCACCCCCGCTCTCTCCCGTGCCCCGCCCCGCGGCTAGCCAGCCATCATCGACAGCCTCTGCATACCAGTTCAATCTCTCACACAAAATAATAAAAAAATCATTTCTCACCCCCATCTCCCCCACCCGCCATCGCCGCGCACGCCAGCTCCTGCAGCAGGCCCCGGATCACGTTCTTCCCGTGCATGAGGTTGGCCCGCTTTAGCCGCTCGTTCGCCAGGTGGCACCCGTCCGAAGCCTGCCCAAAAGGCAGCAACAGGGCGGGCGCGCCCAGCAGCTGTTCCAGCGCGGACGCGACCGGCATGGTACCGCCCTCCCGCACAAAGAGCGGGTGGACGCCCCACTCGGAGGCCAGGACCTTTTCAGCCAGCTGGAAGTATGGCGCGCCTGGGTCGGCCTCCCACCAGTCGCCGACCGACCGCACGCGCACGCAGCAGGAGTTGGGCGATTTCAGGCCCGCAAAGACCTTGGCGACGTGGTCGCGCAGGGCGCCGATGAGGACCGTCGGATCCTGGTCGGGGACGTACCGGATGGACACGTTGCCGACGGCCGTGCGGGGGATGACGGAGAAGCGGGTGGGCCCAAACCTGTAGTGCGGGTCCTGCCCCCCCCCCCCCCCCCCCCCCCGCCGCCGCCCCCGCCGCCGTCCTCGGCCTCGGGGCCGCACGCGCCGGGGCCGCCGCCGCCCCCCCCCCCCCCCCCAGCGGCCGCTGCGTCATCCCCGACCCGGACATCGCACACGGACAGGGTGGGCTCGCACCACCGGGCGCGCAGCACGTCGGCCGCGGTCAGGCCGGCCGTGGCGGCGGGCGGCAGGCCCAACGCCGCCGCGTAGGCTCCCACCGAGAATTCGGCCGACCCGGCCAGCCGGGCCAGGGCCGGCTCCAGCATGCCCGGGCGGACGCCCTCGTAGAAGCCCGGCACGGAGACGCGGCCGCCGCCGTCGCCTGGGCCGACCAGGGAGGCCAGCACCTTGGCCAGGTCGGCCAGGGGCTCCGCCAGGACGCCGCCATCATTGCCGGAGTGCAGGTCCTTGGGCGGGCCGCGCACTTCGATGGACGCGGCGATCATGCCCCGCATGCCATAGGTCAGGCAGGGCACGGACTCGCCCACCCACAGCGTGTTGGAGATGACGATGAGGGAGGTGCCCGCAAACCAGTGCGCGTTGGCGGCGACCGCCTCGCGGAACCCGCCGCTCCCGTTCTCTTCCTCGCCCTCAAACACAAAGGCGACGTTGATGCCGGGGCCGGGGGGCAGCGGGGTGGCGGCACCGCCGCCGTTGGCGGTGCAAGGCGAGACATCTGGGGCGTTGGCGGCGGCGGGGGTGGTGCCCGTGGTTTTTGTTGGTGGTGCCGCACCGGCACCAGCAGTGGCGACTGCAGCCCCGCCTGCTGCCGTGGCCGCGGCCGCCGCCACCACGCACCCGGCCGCATTGTCCGCCAGCATCTCCTTGACCGCAAACAGGAAGGCAAGGATGGGGCCCTTGTTGTCGGACGTCCCCCGGCCGTACAGGTACCCGTCCACGCTGGTCAGGGAGAACGGGTCGGTCATCCATTCGCGCTCCATCGCGGGCTGCACGTCATAGTGTCCGTAGAACGTCACCGTCGGAGCGGCCGGGTTGCGGCCGATGCGGCCCAGGACGACCGGATTGCGTGCCTCGTTGGTGGGGTCCCGCACCAGCTTGATCTCGGCGCCCATGCCCTCCAGGAGGCCGGCCAGGAATTTTGCGCCCCGGAAGCAGGCCTCGCGCGCGGTCGGGTCAGCCGACACGGTGCGCAGGCGCACAAAGTCACGCAACGCCCGTTCCAGGTCCGCGTCCAGGCAGGCCGGAACGGCCGGTTTCACAGCGAGCGGGCCCACAGGGGACGGGCCAGCGGATGCGGCGGCGGCAGCAGCGGCAGAGGTTGTCGGTGGCGGCAGCAGGCCGCCGCGCGCGCGCTTTGACGGCGGCGGCCGGGGGCTGGACACAAGCGCAGCGGGCGCCCCGCCCCTGTCCCACCCGCTACTGTACCCGGGCCCCGCGTCCACCTCCCAGATGCGGAGCTGGCCGTCCGCGGCGCCCGCGATGACCAGATCGGGCCGCTGCTCGACGCACAGGTAGGGCAGGCCGGCCGTGTAGGGGTGGGCGCCCGGCGGTTCGGTGGGCAGGGACGCGGCGAGGACGCGCAGGCAGGCCCACCCCTCGGCAGTCCACACGCGCACGGTCCCGTCCGCCGAGGCCGAGGCGAACAGGGCGGCGGGGGACAGGGAGGCCAGCGATTCCCGGCGCCCGCCCATGCCGCCACCGCCATCGGCTGGCGCGCCGACAGCCGCCACCGCGCCGGGCGAGGCAAAAGTGGAGCCTCCCCCGCCGCCGCCCCACGCGCCCGGCTGCCCGGTCCCGGTGGGAGCGATGCCGGACAGCGCCAGGACGTCGTCCTGGTGGCCAACCAGGGTGTGCCGGCACAAGCAGGCCTCCACATCCCACACCCGGATAATGTTGTCCCGCCCGCCCGACAGGAGGGCGCCGTTGAGGGCGTACAGGGAGAGGACCGACCCGCGGTGGCCCCTCAAAATGCCGGCGGGCGCGAGGCTGCCCTCCACCCACACCCGGATGGTCGCGTCGCCGCCGGCAGAGCAGACGTAACCGCCGACGAGGGCTAGGGAACACACCGCGGAACAGTGGCCGCAATCGGGCGGAGTGATGGCGGACGGGGAGGCGAGGGCGCGGGCGGGCGCACAACCGGCGGCCGCCACGTTTCCTCCGCCACCATGCTCACCGCCACCGCCACCGGGCGCAAACGCGCGGACGGCCGTGTCCTGGCCCGCCACGTACACGGTGCCCCCCCCGCCGACGGCCAAGGCAAAGATGGAGCCGGACGTGGCGGGCAGGGTCAGGACGCGGACGCATGCCCACGTGGCGAGGTCGGTGACGCGCACGGTCCGCCCGCCCGCCGAGTAGAGGTGACCGCCGCTCACCCACAGGCGCTGGACGGGGGCGGCGTGGCCGGCCAGCGTGCGCACGCACGTGAAGGCGGCCAGGTCCCACACCTTGACCGTCCGGTCGACCGAGCCGGAGAAGGCGAGGTCTTCGACCTGGGTCAGGCACAGGACCGCGCCGCCGTGCCCGGTCATGCGGTGGTCCTGCGTCTGGGCGAGCGTGTGGGTGGGCGGGGCGCCAGTGCCCCCCAGGTGGTGGCCCGAGGCGCCCTGCCCACCACGCGCCCGAGGCGTCTCGCCCAGCCCGTCCGCGCCCGCCCCGTCGGACAGGGTGGACCAGGACCGGCGCCGGGGCTGGCTGCGGCCGTGGGGCAGGTGGTTGTGGCGGTGGGCGTGGCCGTTTCCGCCAGCCTCTCCGTTCGCACCACCACCACCACCACCACCTCCGCCGTCTGCCCGAAACGGGCGCGCGCTGACCTCCGCCGCGCCCGTAATCGCTTCCAGGCAGGCCGCCACGTCCTCCTCCCGGGTGGCGGTGCCAACGGCCGCCCCGCACGCGCCCGGGCCCAGTGGGGCCAGCATGATGTTGACGAACGCGCCTTTCTCCCGGCTCATGACGACCGCGGTGTTGCGAGGGACGGACACCCAGTCCCCGCCGGAGCGGGTGATCGGCTCCGACGCGATCAGCGCCGTCCGGGACCCGGCCTCCGCGTAGGACAGCGTGTACTCGCCTTCGTGCGCGATGGAGGAGGTTTTGGTGGCCAACCCGCCCACGGACGCGGCGGCGGCGGCGGCGGTGGAGGGGGAGGGCGCAGACGGGCCGTCGCCGTCTCCAGGCGCGTCCGCGGACGCCGCGCCATCGCCCGCACAGCTCGCCCGGGGCGCTCCACCTCCACCAGCCGTCGCCCGCCGATGGAAGTTCGCCCCCTCCGCATAGTATAGGGACGCCGGCTCTTCCGAAGGGTTGTCCGGCGCGGTCACGTACCGGGTGGCCAGGAGCGTGTCCCCGTCCGCCACACAAAAGTTGAGCAGGGACGGTTCCCGCACGCCCGCGCCGGCCTGGGCGGCCGCTATGGTGGCCAGGGTGGCTTGGAGTGCGCCCAGGAGCACGACTGGCGGGTGGTGGGACTCCAGGTCGGGCAGGTGGTGCAGGAAGACGGCAAAGGCGACGGCCGAGTCGGAGTGGAAGGACTGGACCGCGTCGTAGGCAGCGTCGCTCAGGCCGGCCACCAGCGCCCGGCGGACGGCCATGAAGCCGCCGACCACGCCGTTGTGCATCCACAGGTACCGCCCGTGCGCAAAGGGGTGGCAGTTCTGCTCGTTCACGGCCATGCCGGGCATGGCCGCCCGGACGTGGGCAAAGACGAGCGGGGACGCGATCTTGCGGGCCAGGCGGCCCAGGTTCTCGTTGTTCCAGGCGGGCGTGACGGAGGTGAAGACGCAGGGGGTGGGGTCACGCCCCCGCTCCCGCTCCGCGGCAAACCAGCCGATGCCGAAGCCGTCGCCGTTGAGGTTGCCGTGGGCCAGGTGGGCGGGCAGGCCCGCGTCCACCCGGCGCTCGCGCGCGTCATACGACTGCTTGATGATGGACCTATCCGGCCACAGGACGACGTCCGCCATGAGCACGGGCGGGCCCATGTAGGCGAGGAGGCGGCACATGGTCGCAGAGGGGCAAACGGCTGGAGGGAGGCAGGAGATGGCAGAGAGCGGCGGAAGACGTGAGAGGTTGAGGGGAGAGCCGGGTCGAGTGCGCAGAGGGACGAGCGCGGCTTCTTCTTTCCACACACACGCGCACCTGTTCCTCGCTAAGAAAGATAGAGTTAATGTGCCCACGGGCTGGGCCAGCGTTCAGCTCTCTTAGAGGCCAGCGCGCGTTCACGCGGGCGACAGAGAGCGCGCGTGTGTGGAGGCGGAGCACGCGAAAAGGAATGCCCGTCGGCGGCCCGTCGGCGTGGAATTTGGAGAAGGAGAGCACACGTGGCGTGTTCCTTCCCAACGCTCACGCGCCGGAACAAGCCAGGCAGAGTCGACCAGGAGACCTGGCTCTGCTGCGGGCCCAGAAGCGCGAGGGGAGAAGCACACCCGCGGACGCACGCGCAAGCGGAGAAATTTTGGGCGCCTTGTCCGACCTCGGCAAAGAGAGTGAGTTGAGTGTGAGCAAAAAGCAATTGTTTTGCTTCAAACCTTCATCCGTGTACAACGCGCGCCACACGCCCACACGCACGCGCTCCCCATCGAAATCATGCCTGGCGAGCCCGAACCCAAGCGCGCCCGCCGCGGTTCCACTGGCAGCCCCTCCGCCTCTGAAGCGTCTGAGGAAGCGGGCGTGGACGCCCGGGCCGTGCTCTCGTTACATTTCCTCGACCCGGTGGACGAGGCGGAAGGCAAAATTGCCTCCACCTCACACCCCCTGTATACGCACCAGGTTTTTGAGGACGACCGCATCGAGGGGCATGAAGGTGTGTGAGGAGGGGTGGAAGGCGGAGGAGAGAGAGAAAGCGATTGCGCCTCGCTCTCCCATCAACACGCGCGCGCTCAACTCAACTCAACCTCCTGTTCCCATCAAATCCATCCAGGCCTCCGCATCGACCTGACCCTCTCCCAGACCTCCTACCACGCCCTGCTGGAGGTATCCTGGCAGGCCAAGGCACCCGGCTCCCTGGACGTCAAAGCCGCCCTGGTGGAAGCCCTTCCCGGCGTCTTCACGGACAAGGCCGCCTTCCTGGCTACACTCGCTGCCCGCCCCGCGGCCGGCGCCCCGCCCACCGCCGACCTGGGCCCCGTCGTCGCGTCCTTTCCCTTTGGCTCCGACACGGCCCGCACCGTCGACATCCACGCCACCATGCTGGCGTCCGCGTCCGCCGTCGTCAAGGCCCTGCACGCGCGGGTCCAAAACCTGCTCACCTTCTTCATCGACGGCGCGTCGGACATCGACCCGGCCGACCCGGCCTGGGAGCTGCTGACGGCGGTCGTCCGGCGTGAGGCGCCGGCGCCGGCGCCCACCCCCACCCGCGCCACTGTCGTCGCTGGCATGGCCACCCTGAACCACATGTGGGGTTACCCGGACGTCACCCGCCTGCGGGTGTGCCAGGTCCTGGCCCTGCCGCCCGCCCAGGGCCAAGGTGTGGGCGAGGGGCTGGTGCGGGCGGCCTACGCCCTGGCCGACGCCCGCCAGGACCCGGCGTCCTCGTCCGGCCGGCCCGTCCTGGATGTGACGTACGAGGACCCGACGGAGGAGATGCAGGTGTTGCGGGAGAAGGTGGAGGCGGGCCGGGCGGCTGGGTGTGCGTGGCTGGCCAAAGCGGCCGACGCGGCGGCGGCACAGGCCGGGAAGGGAGAAGCCGCGGCTGCAGCAAAAGGGAAGGGCGAGGCCACAGCGGGCGACGCCGACCAGCGCCTTCCCCCACCCGTCCTCTCCCTGTCCCCCTCCGATGCTGCCCGGGCCCGGCATGAGCTCCACCTGACCCGGGCCGCGACGGCGGGCGCGTGGGAGGCCCTGCTGGCGGCCCGCCTGGGCACAGGCAGCCCCGCGCTGGTGGCGGCCGTCCGGGCCCGCCTGGCGGCCGCGGCGGGCGGGGCAGTCGCCGCGACGGCGGGGCCGGGGCCCAAAGGCGGGCCCAAGCGCGTGTTTGACGCCCCCGATGAGGCGACCGGCTTTGTGATGTGCCGCGTGCCGCCGGGGGCAGCCGCGGCTGCTGCCCAGGCGGCCGCGGCGGCGGGGCCTGCGGCTGCTGCCATGGCGGCCGTCGCGGCGACGGGGGCGGGGCCCGAGTTGGAGGCCGGGGTGGCTGAAGAGGAAGCTGCAGCCCTAGACGCGGCCACGCAGGCCCGCCTGGGCGTCCTGGCCCAGGTGGTGGGGCGGCTGCAGCGAAGGAGGTGAAGGAGAGGGAGAGAGAGGTGGTCGAGCAGTGTAAAAGCGGTGCCGTGGGCGTGTTGAAGCTCACGTGTCAGCCTCACTCATCGTCTCATCCGAGCTCTCTCTTGAACCGCCCGCTGCTTCATTTCTCTCATGCTGGCCGCTATGATGCGCACAACCCGTCTCAGCCTGGCGTCCCGGGTAGTGACAGCGCCCGTCGTGAGTGCTGGCGCCGCCCGTTGTCATCGGCGGTCAATCGCCGCGGCCGCTGCAGCTGCGGCCGATGAGAACGCCAAACGGGTGGCCGTCGTGCAGGGGGCGTCGCGAGGTGCGTCAAAGAGAGGGTAGGGTAGTCTAGACTATGTGCCCGGCGCTTGAGAATGCCGAAGGGAGGGCTTGGGCTGGGCCGTGACGGGGGGCCACGAGGGGGGGGTCGGGTCGGGGCTTGCCACGCGCGTCTCGACGCTCCCTGTTCTTCTCAAACCTCCTCCTCCCTCAACCTCCCTTTCCGTCTTTCCTTGCCCCCCTCTCAGGTCTCGGCCTGGAGCTCACCCGCCAGCTGCTTCAGGACCGGGGTTACGGCCAGGTCTTTGCGACCTGCCGTTCCCCTGCCTCGGCGACCGCCCTGGCCACCCTGGCCTCCACCTCCAACGGGCGCCTGACCGTCCTGCCCCTCGACGTCACGGACGAGGCGACCATCGCCGCGGCCGCGGCGTCCGTCAAGGCGTCCACCGGCCACGTCGACCTGGTCCTGAACGCGGGGGGCGTGCTCCACATCCCGGGCGTCATGATGCCGGAGACGGGGCTGGCCCGGGTCAGCCAGGCGGCGCTCACCACGTGCCTGGCCGTCAACGCGGCGGGCCCGATCCTGGTGGGCCGGGCCTTTGCGCCCCTGCTGGTGGCGGCTGAAAAGGCGGCCGGCGCGAGCGAGGCCCGCCCGGCCGTCTTGGCCTCCATCTCCGCGCGGGTCGGGTCCATCACTGACAATTCCCTGGGCGGGTGGTACTCTTACCGCGCGTCCAAGGCGGCCCTGAACGCGCTCACCAAGACGGCGGCTGTTGAGTTTGGCCGCAAAAAACAAAAGGTCGCGGCCCTGGTGCTCCACCCGGGCACCTGCGAGACCGACCTGTCGCTTCCGTTCCGGGCCAACGTGCCACAGGGCAAGCTGTTCACTGTCCAGCGCGGCGCCAGCCAGCTGCTAGACATCATCGACAGGGCGACCATGGCGGAGAACGGGCGCTTCTTCGCCTGGGACGGGCAGGAGATTCCGTGGTGAGGTTAGGGTTGGTATCCCGCGCCCTTCATTCTTTTTTCCATCATTCATTTTTTGGGGGGGAGTGGGGGAGCAACGGCGCCCCTGTCAAAGATGTGTGTGCGTGATGTGTGAAGCGGCGTGTGTGTGTGTGTCACAGCAGGACAGGGCAGGAATTTTATACGGCTGTGCGGAACTCTAAAACAACTTCTTTTCTCCCAACCCCTCACGCCCCCGCCAGCCCCATGGCCTCCCCTCCCACTCCCGTCTTCACCTC
>Ga0315290_10004524_pt1 | contig 10016 bp, 12 predicted proteins | sample YL17G12_0_MG_FD_203627 | JGI IMG/M metagenome (GOLD analysis project Ga0315290, IMG submission 203627) | Sediment microbial communities from Yellowstone Lake, YNP, Wyoming, USA - YL17G12_0 | ecosystem: Environmental > Aquatic > Freshwater > Lake > Sediment | place: USA: Wyoming | collected...
GGTGGGCGGACGTCTGCGTGAGAGATGACATCCATTGGATTAACGTCTTCGAGACACCGGAGACGATCTGCAAGGAGATATCCGAATCGGAGCGCGTCATATCGTCAACGCTTCACGGTTGCATTATCGCGGATGCCTATGGCGTCCCGTGGGAGTGGATCAAACTTACTGACAGGGTTGGCGGTGATGATAGCAAGTTCATGGATTACTTCCTATCAATGGGACGCGAGAAGATGAGCTTTATCGATCTAAGGATAAAGGCTTATGGTGGAGATGTCCTTCTTGACATGACTAAGCGGGCAGCATTTACTGATCCAGCTAGAATGGCTAGGACACGAGCACGATTGATGTCCGTATGCCCATTCAGTAAGGATTGAACAATGACGAAGGTTTATTCCATAGCGATGTTCGACTCTGGCGACGGCTCGCAACTGCAGCCGTTTCATTACTGGAATTTCTTCCCCGGATTCCTAAGAGCGTTCTATTCAGCATTCCCGGACTGGGAACTCTGGATCTATCACGATTCCAGTATATACCATTCCCCTAACGGCGACGTGCTAATGAGACTTGCGCATGCTGGTAAGTTAAGACTGATCTACGTTGGAGACACACATCAGCGTTGCGAGGGTATGCTGTGGAGACTTCTTCCCATATGGGGAGGAGCCGACATCGTTGCATGCAGGGACATCGACGGGATTCCGTATCCTAGAGAATTCAAGTGTGTGGAGGAATGGATTAAATCGGGTAAGGGGCTCTGCCACGTTATCCACGACAGTGAGAGCCACCACGGTATCATGGGAGGGACATCCACATTCAGGGCGATGGAATTCCGGGATAGATACGCGACGTTTGCGAAATTCATTGCCCTAGCAGATGTGCATCACATTGATCTATCCGTGCATGGTGGGGATCAGCATTTATTGAACAAAGAGATACCAAGATCAGATTGTACGTTTATCAGGAATCCACCTAAGGAAGATACCCGTGACGAAATCGGGCCGCATATCGGTGCTGGTTTCAGTTCATCGATCATCTCAGACTGGTACGACAGAAATCATTTTAACCCTTGGCTCAGAGGATGCGAAAGAGCTTACTCCAACGTGTCCGTTGTTATGGGATGCGATGGGCATCCAGACTACGTGGGGGGATTACCTCTCTCCTGCTTTATTTGGAATTCATTGAACAACTCCCGTGGACTTGTTATAATGGCGGGGGATAAAGAGGAGTTACTCAGGACGCATAAATACCAGATCGACTGGATGCGTGACGCGGGGGCGCGGATATTCTTTACTCCAACAGTACACGGATTCAAGTCCTCGACTACGGCGCAGGTTGGACGGTTATTCGCGCACGAGATTCCGTGGGTGGATCAGAATGCGGATTACCTGATGACGTCAGACGCGGACATGTGGCCGCTGAGTGCTGAATGGTTCTCTCGGAACAAGGCCGCAGACAAGATGACGCTATGGTACGCAAACGCAGCCGGGGGGCGTACCTATCCTCTCTGTTACGTCGGAGCGTTCGCACGGATATGGCGTGAAGTGATGGGGGCTGGGAAAACGTTCATTCAAGATTTAGAGAACTCGCTTCTGGGAATCCCAAACAAGGATGGGCTTACCGAGTGGTGTTGGGACGAGACTTACTTCTCTGGACAGGTAAAGCAGTGGAAAGGATTCCCATCTCAAGTCCACATGGTGGATCGTAAGGGCGGGCCTCCGATTGACAGGATCGACAGATCGAAGTGGCCAGTAAGTCCGAATATCAAGGGAATGGTGGACGCGCATCTGGTTAGGCCGGTGAATAAGAAGTACGATCAGGTTAGGCCAATTCTAGTTCAAGCGCTAACGCAAGAAGGCTTGGCATGGTGCGACTCTTACATGAAAGGCTACAAGTGATCAGCCAAGAGCTGTTTGGCTCCAGCGTCCCTGTCACTGAATATGACGATCACGAGATCGTGCTGGGGCACCTTATCGATCCGCTGATAGATCAGGGCGATGAGATCAACAAGGGAAGATACATCCAGTTCGGCCACGACGATTACATGACGGAGATACTAGCCAAGCTATCCAAGTTCAACTGGAGCGGAGTCGTAGTCGATCCGGGAATGCTGCCAGTAAGGATAATCAACAATTCGACGCTATTCCGCTGCATGGGAGACTTCTGCCCGAATTCGGTATTCAAGACTTACCCGCCTCCATACGATCTGGTTATCATCAGTCTCGGGAAGCACAGTCTCCGTGCTATGGCTGAGCTGATCTGCTTCAGTACGGATTACCTGCCAAGGGTACTTTGCGCGACATACACAGACGAGAATATGGTAGAGGCAATGAACAAGCGCGTCAGACAGTATTACACGTCGGTAATCAGAACGAAGCGGAACATCATCTGCAGGAAGTAACATGGTTCGCCCACTGGTTCTTGGCGGCGACTGGCTTGAGCAGACTGGGAAGCTGGACTTCCCGGAAGAGATGGACATCATCATGGCGGTGGATGTAGAGCCAACCCGGAAAGAAGTCCGGTGGCAGAAAGGAGTACGCCATGTATTCGGCAATTTCTTTGAGCCTCGTGGTGTACGCATTTCTAATCAGTACCTATATAACAACAAAGACAAGTTTGATCTTATTGTTACCAGTGATCCAGACGTTATGGCGAAATGCAAGCAAGCGGTTTTCATGCCGTTCGGTGGATGCTGGATAAATCCTCCGGACAGATATCTACTCAGCAGAATAGACAAGCAAACGACAGCATGGGCTACGGTATCAATGATCTGTGGGTATAAGGACTACATGCCGGGGCATCTGGTTAGACGCGAGATATGGAAGCGGCAGCAGGAGATAAAGATTCCGCGTAAGTTCTTCCAGTCCTGTTTGTCAAAGCCTCCGGGGTTCAATGATAATCCAAAGCTTACATCGGACAACGGTGGCAAGGCGGCGGCGTTCGATTGCATGTTCCATCTAGCGATTGAGAACTGCCAAGAGATCAATTACTTCACGGAGAAGATAATCGATTGCTTCGTGACGCATACGATACCGATCTATTATGGCTGCCCTAATATTGATAAGTGGTTTGATACGCGTGGAATTATCCGTGTCAATTCGGCGGATGATGCAATCCGGGTTTGCAATTCTCTTACACCCGCTACATATCAAGCGATGCTTTCATACGCAATAAACAACGAGGCTCTTGCAAAGGAGTTCGCACGGCCCATGGCGGATAGACTGCAGGAACTGATTATGGAGAAGATGTATGCCCATTGATTATGCAATGGCCAAGAAGTACAAAGTCGGAGATGTCTTTATCGAGACGGGGACGGAATGCGGGCACGGATGCGCCATCGGACTCGCTGCTGGATTCTCTCACATTCTGTCGTGTGAGATAGACAAGTCTCAGGCGGAGTTTGTTAAGACTAGAATCTATTATGGAATTCCGCAAGTTAAGATCATGTCGATGCCAAGCGATATGTTTCTGAAGAGCCTATTCGAAGGCGGAAGACGAAAGACAATCGCGCCAATTCTGTTCTGGCTGGATGCACACGGTTCGCACGAGACTCCTATCCTTGAGGAATTGGCTGTGCTGAAGGGTAACTTGATTCCGGGTGATGTGATCCTTATCGATGATATTCGAATCCTCAGAGCGCACAACGAGTGGGCTAAGGTTGTATTTGAGACTCACGTACTGGATGCGTTGAAAGATATGGGAGTTAAAGAAATATCATACGAGGATGACAAATGGGCCAAAGAGGACGTGATGGTTGCTAAGTTCTAGGAGGGCAGTATGAAGAAAAAGGCCAAGAAGGTTATACGCAAGAATGAAGTAACCGTGACGCTGAAACACGATAAATCGAATAATACTAACTTCGACTTCTATTCGATTCAGCCGTTACCTGATATGAAGCATTGGAAATGATCCATGTATTCGGTGACAGCCATGTTTGTTTTTTTACCGGGACGGATTTCATCTTTCCGAATCCGCCTCCCCGGCATAAGGATAATGCGTCTGAGCCATTCTCGGTTCACTGGATCGGCCCCGCATTAGCGTTCAAGCTGGACAAGCGCGTTGCAGAGCTTGCTAAGTCAGCAAAGGAGTTATTCAAGCCCGGTGATGAAGGCTTACTGGTATTTGGCGAGATAGATTGTCGATGCCATATACTGAAGAACAAGATACCAACACAGTATATAGACAAGGCGGCAGAGAGCTGCGTTTATCAGTACACGAAGTACGCGCACTTACTTCGTGCGGAGACGGGATTCAAGTGGAGCTTCTACGGGCCTAATCCGTCGATCTCGGGAATGAGTATTAACGGAAGTTGGTTTGATACAATTGGAACTCCTACCGAAAGAAACATAGCCACGAGATCGTTCAACAGGCACCTGAAGGCTTATGCAGTAACTCACGGATTTGGTTTCGTCAGCATCTTCGAAAGACTTGTCGATAAAGATTTGAATACGAATACGAATTATTACCTAGATGGCGTTCACCTATCCCAGAAGGCTTGGCCGCTGTTCAAGGCTGAGTGGGAGAAGACACGATGAAGTTGATTGCGCTATGTCTGGTACGCAACGAGGATTGGATTCTCGGTTTTACAGCCAGAGTCGCATTGGAGTGGTGCAACTCAATCATCTTTTATCTTCATAATTGCACGGACGGAACGCTTTCTATCGTTGAGCAGCTAGAGCAGGAATTCCCCGAACGAATAACTCACCTATGGAACAACTCTGAGTACTGGGCTGAGATGGATATGCGCCAGTCGTTGCTGGAACAAGGTAGACTGATGGGCGGGACGCATTTCGCCATGATCGACGGGGATGAGGCTCTCACGGCGGATATGCTATCGTCAATCAGAAACCTGTCAGAGCACTTGCAGCCTACCGAAACTCTTGAACTCCCAATGCGCCCGCCTTGGAGATCCATCACCCGATACAGAAGCGACAAGTCCGTCTGGTGCAGATCGTGGATGAGCACCGTCTTCTGCGATCATCCTGATTGTACGTGGAAGCCAGATAAGCTTGGCTACCAGCACCATCATCGGTTACCATATGGAGTTGAAGTAAGGATACACCCGATTAACCACAAGGACTTGGGCGGTAACATGCATCTCCAGTGGGTTAATTGGGATAGAGCTAAAACGAAACATGCGTGGTACAAGATGCACGAGGCTATCGTTTATCCGAATAAGCCAGTCGAAACTATTGATAGGATGTATTCGGAAGCGGTTATTGATGACGCCCCACCGACATCGGAATGCCCTGAGGCGTGGTTCTACGGATATGAAAAATGGCTGAGTAAGATAGATCTGGCATATCACAAAAGCTGGCATGCCGAAGAGTGCGAGCAGATGTTATCCAAGTATGGAAGAGAACGATTCAAAGGGCTTAACCTATTCGGAGTCGTATAAGATGAGTAAGAAACCGCGTTCAGCAGAGGATGAACGTGAGATGTTTCTCGACGGATCAAGCAGGGAGATCCGCGCTCTCCTGCGTGAACTAGCCAAGAGCTACGCTTCTGGCGACAACTCTCATGGGAGCGTCTTGGCGAAGATACAGGATAGAACTCAGGACATGCTGGCTCTATCTAATGTAATGGCCAGACGACGGGTGATGCTTATCACGGACTACGCGAAGGACGGCATTCAAGCGTCGGAGAGAAACAAGATTCTCGCCATGCAGCTATCTGACGTGTTACCGATCACGATCTTTAAGGAGGCTGTGAAGGCTTTAGCGGATAAAATTCCCGTTCTGGCATATACAGCAGAAGCCATCAGGAACGTTTACAGGACAAAAGGCTTCGCTATTATGAAATCCGCTGAACTTGTTGTAACGAAGAAGATTCATGAGTTACTGACTGAGGCGCTCGGAACCGGAAAGCCACGGGACGAAGTAATAGAGGAAGTGGTTTCTGAGAATGAGAATTGGACAAGGGGATATGCCCAGAATATCTACAGAACGAATATCGGGCACGCTTATTCGGAGGGGCAGCAAGCGCAGGGACGAACGCCAGTAGCGATGGCTGTATTACCCGCTTGGGAGTTCCACGCCGTAGGCGACTCCGACACACGCCCAAATCACTTAGCCGCGCAGGGGCTTCTCGCCGCAAAGACTGATCCCATATGGATTTCACTATTCCCGCCTCTTGGATTTCAATGCCGGTGCAGCACGCGTGAAGTGGACGTGTACGATCTGGAGCAGAAAGACAGGCTAACACTTTCAGGATCAGTCCGCCCGTACTATCCCGCCTCTATCCATAATGCATACCGGGATACGGGATTTGTTTCCACTTACTCGCTGTAAGGGGTAAAATGATGTCATATAACAAGCGCGACTGGGTACAGGTTACAGTGCCTTTAACTCCATCGGAGCATACGGAGATAAAGGCGCGTGCCGTGGAAGAGGATCGTTCCATGGCAGACTATATCCGTCGAAAGATTCTTTCTGAGGAACCCAAGCAAAAAGGAGACAAGTCGTGAAGAAATTAATGTCGGGATTCATTGCCGCGCTGCTAGTCACGTTCGGATGTCAGGTTGCATTGACGCCTGAGCAACAGGCTGTTGCAGACAAGGCGAGTGCCGCTCTGCTGGCTGCCGGGGCTCAGGTAGAAGTAGTGCAGGCTACGCTGGAGAAGTACATCGCTGAATACAAGACGATCAAGGCTAAGATTGACGCGGGCGAATCTCTCCCTGCGGTACTCGTTTCAAGATTCGCTGAACTGCAGGGACTGATCAAGGGTGGCGTGGCAGATATACAGGTTTCCGTTGCCAAGGTGCAGGAAGCCAAGAAGGCTCTGCAGGCTGCTCTGGATGCTGGAGTTAAGTGGTATAACTCCGGATTGTTCCTTACTCTATTGGGAATTATCGGCGGAATCGCAGGTACTTACTTCCCGGTTGCGCGTCCTGCTATTGCTGCGGTTCAGACTATGGTGCAGGGTGTCGCGGAATACAACAAGGTTAACCCGGCTGGTGGAGGGCAGATTAAAGAGGCTATTCACGCGAAGAGCCGTGTCCTTGGTACTGAGCTATCGTTAGATGCAATGGTACAGACATATGATCCAAAAAGGGTGTAGAAGCGGAACTTAGTTCCAAAAAGAGGGAGATGCTGGCGCACTACCAGCCATGTCGAAAGACATGTAGTTCAACAAAAGAGAACACCCTCATAATTACGTTAAAAGGGCGGGTGGGTATCAAGTTTCTCACCCGCTCTTTTTTTATCTAAAAAGTACTGGAACGGGTATCATTCGTTTTTAACTGTGATAGACTCGGGGCCATGAGCATAGATCCAAAGCAACCACTTACTGTCGCTGATCTTGGCGGCGGGAAATATAAGTGGACTCGGAATCCCGATAATACTTATAACGTTCTATTAGTCCCGATCATGACGTCGCTACACGCCAACGAATTCCCGTCTCCGACTAACGTAAAGCCAATTGATCGCAAGTGGCTTCAGGCTGCGATTGACAAGGCGAATCTCAGGGAAGCGGAAGGACACTTCGGTTCGGTTCACGAGAATCACCACGGCTCCGGATTGCCGGATGTCTATGCCGGGAAACTGCAACTTTGGGAAATCGGATCAATTAACTATAACGGAGAGAGACGCGATTGCCTGTACGCCAATTTGCTCAGAATTCCTGAGGTTATCTTCAAGAGGATGCAGGCCGGGGAATTGGTTTACAGATCGATTGAAGGCATTAGCTGGGAAAATCCTGAGATCGTAAGTCTCGCGCTAATGGCTACCGAGACTCCGTTCTGGCGGCTTCCTATGCTTACGCTGGGGGAGGAAGCCTCTCACTACGATATCATTGCAAAACTTAATCCACGGTTAGCCGCTTCACTGTCAACTGAAGGAGGAATAACGATGGCAGAAGCTGACAAGAAGGTGGAAGAGACGAAGGTTGTGGAACCTATCGTTGCGGCTCTACCAACCCCGCCTCCTGCGCCTCCGGAGAAGAAAGAAGAGAAGAAGGAAGAAGTGAAGGTAGCGCCGTCTGAGACTGGGATGAAGGGTGGAACCGCTCCGGGTGGGACGCCTGAAGCGCCCGGTATGCAAGTAGCGCCCGGTGGAGTTTCAGCAGAAGAGAATCTAGAAAACCACGTTCGAGCTTTCATCAAGGGTTGCTCGAAGTATATCAAATCGGAACTCGTTGATGTCCAGAAGCCGGAAGAGAAGAAGCCAGCGGAGCAGGTTAGCGCATCTGATAAGGTTGAGCTGGCCGCGAAGCAGGCCAAGATTGATGTACTGGAAGCCAAGATCGAGCAGAAGGCTCAGGAAGACAAGGTTACCGCTCTCGTCGCTCAGGCTGAGAAGAGCCTTGCAGGACTTAGAATTACCGATCCGATCCGGGCCAGCCTTCGTGAGTTCGCTGCGCTTGGTGAAGTCCCACTTACTAAGTATACGGAAGTCGTCAAGGCTTCGCTGCCTCAGGCTGCTCCGAAAGATCCTGAGCAGACGACTCAGCCTATCGCTTCCGTTATTCCGGGCGAGGCGGACATCATGGGAGTTATTCAGGATCAGCCGCCCGCTATCCATGCTCGCGCCCGTCAGCTGATGGAGATGGGCAGACGTTATATTTCGGCGACGAATTCGACGTCTACCCTGAAGGAGTATGTACTCCTGAACCTCAAGCGCGAAGGAGTCAGACTGTAATCAAGGTTTTATTGTAATCCGAGCCCACCTCGGAATATTAAAAAAGGAGATGTACAATGGCTCTTACCGCCCCGAACACTTGGACGTATCGCCCTCGCGGAGTCGGCGGAGACTGCGATTCGTTCCTCGTGCAGAACGCTGAAGTGATCTATCACGGCGCTCTCGTCGTGGTTGACAAGGCGACTGGTACGCCTGCCATCGAAGGCCAGCTGAAGAACCTTGACGACTTGTCCGGAACTCTGGATTGGTTCGTTGGGGTTGCTCGTCCTTCTACTAACTATGTAACGGGAGACGCTTCGACGGTTTGGTGCCCGGTTGACACCAGCGGCCCGACAATCGTTCACGTTTCCGTTGCAGGAGTTACGGGTAAGCCTCAGATCGGCGATCTCGTTTACGCGAGTGACGAGAACACGCTGACTCTCGCGGGAGTCAGCAACGTCAAGGCAGTCGGCGTTGTCGAACGCTATTACGCTACGACTTACGTTGATGCGAAACTCTTCACGCCGATGGAGTGCATGACGTATCAGCGCGGGTAATTAAGTAAACAACTTGTACCTTGAAAGGAAATGAACCATGCCAGAAGTTATTGCCGGTGAAGCGTTTGCCGCAGGCTTGAGAACGGAATTCCTCAAGACTTACGACAAGAAGTACTCGGGCGTCGAGTCTCTTGATGTCGCGATGGAGCGTAATATTCCGTCCGACAAGTTCCAAGAGAAGTTCTTCTACTTCGAGAGCGCTCCGTATATGAAGCTCTGGAAGAGGGGAACTACGATGCACGAAGGGAAGTTCAAGGGCGTGCAGTGGACAGTAACTAACGGGGAATGGGCTGAATCGCTAAAATGGCACTACGCGAATCGGCAGGATGATCAAACCCGTTCTCTGATGAAGAGAGCGGCTGATCTTGGTAAGAATGCCGCGTTGCTCGATGAACAAAACTTTTTCGACATTCTCACCGGGACGGCGGCTTGGGATCGTCTTGAATCCATCCCCCTGTGTCCGGACGGCCACGCACTGCACTACGGTTCCACGCGCTTCGGGGTTGCAACGGGTAACCTCATCGGCGGCGGCACCGTGGCGTCGGCGGCTCTCGTCCGCACGGACTTCTACAAGGCTATCGCTCAGTGGCTGCTCTTCCAAGACACTGAAGGTAAGCCCTTGCTGGATCGTTCGGTTCTCGACGGCGGAATCACGATCTATGTTGGAGCAGCCAACGTTCAAGTTTTCGGAGAGGCGTTCCAGCAACGCATCACGAGCATTGGCGCGAACACGGCTACGTCCAACGCGGGCGTCAGCAACATCGTGATGGACATGGGACTGAACGTTAAGGTTATTCCGACTCAGTACATCACGACTAACGATTGGTATCTGTTCCTTAACGCGTCT
>Ga0315290_10004525_pt1 | contig 10016 bp, 10 predicted proteins | sample YL17G12_0_MG_FD_203627 | JGI IMG/M metagenome (GOLD analysis project Ga0315290, IMG submission 203627) | Sediment microbial communities from Yellowstone Lake, YNP, Wyoming, USA - YL17G12_0 | ecosystem: Environmental > Aquatic > Freshwater > Lake > Sediment | place: USA: Wyoming | collected...
CGATAATCAAATCTTCAACAAAATAAGTTGATTTTGTAACCCTGATGACATCTCCATTCCGGGCGAGTGAAAGGGCTTTTTGAATGCTATTGATTGAGGTGCCGGGCTTAACAAGAATTTCACGGGCTTCCAGGCTCCCAAAATTCATCAACATGAAAAGAATGCCCAGAAAGCAAGCAGGTTTCTTCCTGCAGAAATACTGTTCTGCTTTCTCAACGGATTTGTGCGTTTCCTGGTTTCTCAAATGGCAATTTGGCGGTATCATTCCTTTTTTAGGAGCTCATTCCATTCTAATAGTTCTCCTCCCAACTCTTTCTGCATTGCTTTGGCAGAAGTTGCATTGCTGAATGCCGCCAGGTTACCACCCATAGGACTCCGGATATTATCTCCGTGCAGGTAAGCGGCATTTGTTGCATCTATCAGGGTTCCGGGTTTGCAATAATCACTCACAAAAAACTGATCCTTTTCGTTGATGCCCGTTGCCATGAGATATTTCACCAGGCATTCACCTGAATCAAAAGTAAATACTTTTCCTTTGGAAGTGAGCATGGCAGCACCGAACTGTGGATCTATAATTGTCATTCTGCATTGTTCGCAATTGTCCTTTCCATATGAAATTGGGCGCATTTCATTTTTGCACGAAAAAATCACTAACAAACTAACAAAAAGTAGCTTCAATATTGACTTCATAATAATTCTTCCCGGCTAAAAGTGTACAATTATTTTCTGAAGAATTGTTCATAAACAACCACGCCTACGATCCCCATAGATGCCAGTATCACCAGATAGCCTCCCGTGTCGGGGAATGAGCCTGCAAGAAAATTAAGAAGTTGTTTATAACCAAACATTGGTGGTTGGTAACTCATACCCGGTACTTTAATAGCCGCATGAGGGTCGAGATTATGCCCATAGTCATACAACCAATTGTAGAAATCATAAAAAGCTACAGCTCCTGCTATAAATAGTGTTCCCAACCAAGCCCATAGCAACGCCCGCTTACGCAGGAAGGCTACCAGCATCCCAAATAAGATCAACAAGCCTAATACCCATGGCATGATCCTGAACTCGGGGAATTCATCTTCATGGATTAGTTTCATGCCTATGTAGTGGTTGAGGCCATTTATTTTTTCAACATCCCCGGTAATCTTGTAAAGCCAGATTTTCATCTCCATCCCCTCTGGATACTGCGGCGCCTCAAGTAAAATCTTCCAGAAAGGCAGAAAATATGCTCCTATCATCAGGATTGCACAAAGGAAGACAAGGTTACGGGAGGAAGTCTTTATCATTTTGCCATTCAATTAGTATCACAAAGGAAGGTTAGGTTTGAAACCAGGAGGAATCATTATCTAACCTACCTCTGTGACAATGAAATTATTAAACCAAAATTATATCCATAAAAGGATGGTTTACTTTATTTATTCTGCTGCAGTAGCTCCACCCGAAAAAGTAAGCGGAACACTGGAGCCGGCAGGCGAAACCCTGGCATAGCCCTGCATTTCCTGATGAAGTGCCGAACAAAAATCGGTACAATAGAATGGGAACATGCCTACCCTATCCGGAACCCATTTAAGTGTCTGGGTCTCGCCAGGCATGATGAGTAATTCCGAATTGTTAGCACCTTTAACAGCAAAACCATGTGGGACATCCCAGTCCTGTTCGAGGTTGGTCAGATGAAAATAGACTTCATCTCCCAACTTCAGGCCTTCTATATTATCAGGATTGAGGTGAGAACGGATAGCTGTCATATAAACATCGACTTTATTTCCATTGCGCACAACTCTGGCTTCTGCCTCAGATTTCGTGGCAAAAGGATTGCTGTTATCCTCGATCTTAAAGAACTTTTTGGAATTCTTTATGATTTTGTCCGCAGCTATGGCCTGAGCATAATGAGGCTCTCCAATTGTAGGGAAATCAAGCAGTAGCGTCATCTTATCTCCACTGATATCGAAAAGCTGAGCAGACTGGGTGAGTTCCGGGCCAGTGGGCAGGTAACGGTCCTTGGTGATTTTATTGAGGGCGATCACATATTTTCCGCTTGGTTTCCTGGAATCTCCGCCTGGAACGCAAAGGTGGCCAATTGAATAATAGGTTGGGGCACGGTCAACCACTTGGCGTGTTTCAACATCCCATTTCACGATTTCTGAGGATACAAAGAATGAAGTATAGGCAAAACCTTTATCATCAAACTCTGTATGTAAAGGCCCGAGACCAGTTTGTTGAACCTCACCGGCCAGGACTTCATCATATTTCAATACAGGTATTCCTGATACACTTCCTTCAAACGCTTTGTTTTCAATGGCTTTCTGGAGTTTCTCAAAGGAAAAAACAGGGATGGTAGCAGCCAGTTTACCGCTGGCAACAATATATTTACCATCAGGACTCACATCGCAGCCGTGAGGTGATTTAGGACAGGGAATATAATAAACAAGACCGGGCATTTCTTCGGCCATCATCACTGTTACCTCCTTTTCCAAAGTAGAAGTAGCAGAATGTGTTTTTTCGCTATAGGTATTATGCATATACCGGGCAGGCATCTTTTTGCCTTTACCCTGGGCAATCAGTTCTTCAGCCTTTTTCCAGTTAATAGCCATTACAAAGTCTTTGTCATTTTGACTTGCGTTCACTTCTAACAGATTATGCGCTTGCTCTGAGTTGTAAGAAGAGAAGAATACCCAGTCGTGCGATATGGCTTTACCGGCATGAGCCAGATCATAGTTAAAGCCGGGGACAATAATCTGAAAAGCGACACTCATATTACCACTTTGAGGATCTACCTTCACAAAGGTAGCGGCACCTTTGAAATTCTCCTTAAAAGTATTGATAGCGACATCACCTTTTTCATCCAGCGGCACTGAAAAACGGGAGTTTCCGACCACGTATTCGGTGTTCTCTGTGCAAAATGGAGAAGCATGGTTGCCACCTGCATTGGGAAGTTCGATAATGTCGACAGTACGGAAGGTCGTAAGGTCAATCCGCGCAATACGCGGGGTGTTGTTGCCATTGATGAAAATCCAACGGCCATCATCTTCCCCGTTCGTCTTGCTGAGTTCCGGGTGATGGCTGTCGTCCCAGGGTACAAAACCATGCGATGTATTGAGCATAGGTTTGGTTTCCTCACTATATCCCCATCCCGATTGGGCATCTTGTGAGAATACGGAGATATTTTTAAAAAGACGGCCCGAGGGTAGACCATAGACACCAAGCTGGCCGCTAAAGCCGCCGGAAGTAAAGAGATAAAACTCATCAAACTTGCCTGGAGCAACATACACCTTTTGAGCAGCATCTCCCGCCATCAGGCTACCAACTTTTTTGGGTTTGCAGGCCGTGAAAATCCCGACAGTAAGGGCTAACAGTACTATGCTGACAAAAATTAATCTGGCTTTTTTCATATGAAAAATGGTTTATTGGTTTATAGTGTGGTTTATTGGTGCTTATTTTCCGTCGTTTTGACGGAGGTAATTGAGTATATTCGTGGCATCATCCTCACTGATGTTTTGGAAGGCCATAGGGGAAAGAATTTCAGTGAAGAGTTGTTTAGCGACCGGGTCTTTTGCAATCATCTCTGCCGGGTTGGTCATCATGTTTAATATCCATTCCGGAGTCCGGCGGTCGGTAACACCTTTAAGTCCAGGTCCGACAAATTTAATATCAGTAAGTTTGTGGCATGTCGCACATTTTGTTGCAAAAATTGTCTTGCCAATATCCGCTTTGGCAGCGTCAACTGCTTCAAGTTTAACATCGCTAAACTTTCCTATTCCTTTGCTATTACTAAAAGCTTTAGTATCAACTACTTTATTTTCTTCTGATGTAACAGTTTCGTTACCACTGCTCCCTGAATTTCCCCCTCCACAAGAAGTGAATACGATAAATGACGCTAGATACACCGCAACTACGAGCATGGAAGAAGTTGTCAGTTTTAACCTGTAATTTTTCATGTTTTCTGATTTTTATTTTTTGTTTCTGATTTTTAAATGAGCAGTAAAAATAATACATATTCTGGTATTTCAGTAATTGTTTTCCGATATATTTTTTGCAAATTTCAAATATTCTTACTAATAGGCACATATTCATGTTGTTACAGGATCAAGAAGTACTTTTTTATCTTTAGTCATATTCATTTTTGTGAAAGTCTGTATCCATCGCCATGGATATTCACGATCTCAAGGCTTTCGTCTTCTTTCAGGTATTTTCTGAGCCGTGCAATGAACACATCCATGCTGCGGCCGGTGAAGTAAGAATCCTCACCCCAAATTTTTAAGAGTGCTTCTTTGCGGATAAGGAATTGATCTTTTGCCATGCACAGCATTTTCAGCAACTCTGCTTCGCGGGCTGTAAGTGTGCGGCTTGCCGTTGATGATCGCAACCAACGCATCCGGGCATTGAAAAGGAAAATACCAATACTGAATTCGTCCCTGTCAGCTGATCCATTATTCTCAGCTCCCCGCCTGAGTATGGCTTTGATCTTATAAAGCAGCAGGTCCGTATCGAAAGGTTTGGTAATGTAATCGTCGGCACCCAGGCGGAAACCTCTCACCTGGTCCTCTTTCAGCGTTCTGGCGGTAAGAAAAATGAATGGAATTCTCAGCCCGCCAGCTTTCATGGCTTCTGCGAGCGAAAAACCATCCAGTTCGGGCATCATAACATCCAGTATGCAAAGATGGAACTCCTGGCTACCAAAAGTTTCCATGGCCCGTTTGCCATCTGGTTTCAGCACAACTTCCAGATCGTTCAGTTCGAGATACGATTTGAGTATCGAACCGAAATTCACATCATCCTCTACCAGTAATATTTTGCTTTTCCGGCTCTCCATTTATCGTTGCTTATGTTTCTGACTGCCCGTTTTCTTTCATCAACGGAAGCTTTATGGTAAAACGGCTGCCATTACCCCTGCTGCTAACTTTCATTTCGCCACCATGTGCCTCTGTTATAGCCTTTGAGTAGCTCAATCCTAGACCAAACCCTTTCACGGTATGGATATTGCCTGTGGGCACCCGGTAGAATTTTTCAAAGATCTTCTTCTGTGCTTCGCGGCTCATCCCTATTCCCTGATCGGCAATAACGATCTCAAGTATTTCTTCATGGTTAGTAGTAAAAATATCAATCTCAGGTTTATCAGGCGAGTATTTATTGGCATTATCCAGGATGTTCATAAATACATTGTACAGATGCATTTCGTCTCCCAATACCGTGCAACGGACTGCAAGAAAATGTGTGCTGATATTTCCTTCTCGGCTCTCCACCTGCAGGCTGATACAATCCACCGCCCGTATAAGCAATTCATGTACATCGACAGGCTCCATATTCAGGCGGATCTCCCGGTTGTCGAGCAGCGCCATCTGTAGCACTTGCTCTACATGACTGTTCATGCGCTTGCTCTCTTCGCGCATAACTTTGGTGATGGATTTGATTTTATCCGGATCGTTGATCACCTGTGGGTTCTCTATACTATCCAATGCCACGGTGAGTGTAGCAATTGGTGTTTTAAATTCATGTGTCAGGTTATTGATAAAATCTGTTTTTACATCACTGATTTTCTTTTGCTTCAGCAACATGATCACCGTTCCGGCAAACGCCAGCGCTATAAGCAACGAAAACACCGCTGAAGAAACCATCAGGTAGGTGAATGAATTAAGCAGGTAAGTCCTGCGTGATGGAAAGTATATGGCTAGTTTATACGGCTTTAGTAGCAAATCATCGGGGAAAAGGCTGACTTTATACTGCGTGTTTACATAATCCTTGCTGAACCCCTTGGATCGTATACCGGTAATAGAATCGTGTTTATCCGAAACCACCGCATACTCGAACGGGATGTTGATCCCTTTGTTATCAAGAAATTTACGTGTTTCCTTTTCGATCACCTCCTTCGGTACACGTGTTTGAAGAGGCACCGCAGTAGTTGATATTTCATTTGCCAGCTGTTCGAACACCTTGCTCAGGTTCTCCTTTCGCTGTTTTATCTTTTTCCGGAGCCCATTCTCTGAAATATTGGTTACCAGACTGTCGCCTTCAATTTCCGATACCACGGTATAAGCGTATGACCGCTCAGGTGCAGTAAGGGAATCGCTGACCCAGATGATGATCTTACTGTTCGTATCCGGGCCTTCATTTTGTATTATGCGTACCCTTTTATCGATATGACCGGAATGCGAAATAGATGTTGAATGTACCTGAGGCATGAACTTTCCCCCGTGATCTAAGCTTCCCTTTTTCTGGTCCTCATGGATGTATTTGAGTTCCATCCGCTTCGAAAGCACACTCAGGTTTTCCTCTTTCTCCAGCCTGTCCGCCACCTTGTCCAGCACTTCGCTCACATTGCGGTCGAAACGCTGTTTGTTTTCATTAAAAGCACGACGTATCCACAGGGATTGCACCAGTACTATTCCAACGAGTGCAAGGCTTAGCAGCAGGGTAAGGCCGATAACAAATTTCCGCTTCATGAGCCAAAGATATAAAAAGCCATTAGGAACAGTCGAAACATTAACATTCTGTTAACCAGATTTAACCCATTCTTAACGTTATTCATCATTAACTTAGCATAGTTTTGCATGCAAAATCATTTACATTTACACCCAAAACCTAAATATTATGAAGACAGCCCTCTTAGCAGCCACGGCAGTTACCTTCTTCCTGTTCGCAGGACTTATGCCCGATAAGGCGAATGCCCAGAAGCCGAAGAATGAAACCCAAAAGATTATTATCAGATCATCAGGCAGTGAGCCCATGGAATTTGAGAACCTGCGTGACACTACTATTATTTCGCAAGATGGTAAGGACACGACAATTATCAGCACTACGCAGGATGGCAAAGAGAAAAAAGTAACCGTAAGAAAAATAATAACTTCGGGCAGTGACAAGGATAACCTGCATTGGGTGGAAGCCGAAACCGAAATACAGAATGAAGATGATACTGATCATGTGATCATAAGCAAATCGAAAGATGGCGATTCCCGGACAATCAGGATCGAGAAGCGCATTGTTAAAGGCGACGGGACCGACTCCGCGGCGGGAAAAGAGATCATGCATATGGAATTGTCAGGAGACGAAGACATCATCTTTGATGAACCTTTGGGTAAAAAACATAAAACCATAACGATTATTACGAGCGGCGGCAATGAGCCAGAAACTGCAGGGGATGAAAACACCACCATCATTTATCTGAATGATGATCCTAAATGCCATCACCACAAGATGAAAAAAGGTGACGGCAAACATCACAAACTCTATATCATTGAGGAAGAAAAAACCATCAAAAAGGAAGAATAAACTTCGGCCCTGCAGGGATTATCACAAGTTAACACTAATAAAATGTCCTGTAATTCAGTATCTCCAAATTAGCAGGCGTTAATATTCTGTTATTCCTATTCAACAAGTATTCATAAGTGTAAATTCCACAATCCGTAAATTAAAGTGTGGATAAACTCCACACTTTGCGACTGCATTCCCTTCTTCTCTACACAATTAATGCAATAACATCCGAATTTTTTTCAACGACTTTATATCTTTATTTTCGACCAGGTGAAGGATTTGTGCTATTCCATTCGATTTATTGTAACCTAATTTTTACATTTTCAATAATATATTTCTATGGCATGATATTTATACGCACTCAATATATCATTGAAGCCAAAAAATGTTAAAATCAGTTCTACATCACAATACCCCCTGCGTTCATCCCGTTACTTAAATCTTATAAAATAATTTACAAAACTATGAAAAGAGTAAGTTTAATTATGCCCGCTATTCTGATAGCATTGGCCTTAGGGTTGGTTGCGTGTAAGAAAGATACGAACACCACTCCCGGCTATTCCACTTTAGACATCAAAATTCAGGCACTTAATAAAAGTTATTCCTTGCCAGTAAACAATAGTGGAACTAAATCCGCATCAGCTGATTCAACTTTCATCACCTGGGACACCGCCCGCATGATAGTCTCACGCGTAAAATACGAGGCTGAACTGAACAGCCTGATTACCCGTCACGACTCTATTAAGATCTCATACGAATGGAATGGCCCTTTGGAAATAAACCTGTTTGATACCAACATCAGCATTGGAAATTTTATCCTGCAGCCTGGCTATTATGACGAAATAGAACTGAAGGTGAATGGTTCTAAACATGATGCCGGTGGCAAACCCATTTTCTATCTCCATGGCATTTATACCATGAACGATACTACATCGCTGCCTATTATTGTCATAGTTAATGAAGACATAATGTTTAAAACTGAAAAGGACAGCGTTGAAGTAACTGCTACCGACAACTCCGATTTCACCAGTATTATACAATTAAAACTTGATCTGTTGCTGGCCGATATACAAATTCCTGCTCTTGATAATGCCACGCTCACCAATGGAGCCATCTTAATTTCGGCTGATATCAACACCGAACTATACCAGATAATCATGCGTAACCTTGCCAGGAAACATCATTCCAAACATCACCACCATCATGGGCATGGTCATTCATAGAAATTAAATGCCTTAATCCCAAATTGCGCTTCAGTGCAATGGTCTTAGTAAATCAATTGTTTCTCCTGATTTACATCAATAGAAATTATGATTTACTAAGACGGGATTAACCAAATTTAGATTTATAAAGTCATTTCAAAGATGGTAAAGGTAAATAAAGGTTTTTCAAGTTTGTCTTCACAAATACGTATTGATTAAATTGAGTATTAATAATTAATAAGATTGAACAATGCAGCACCATTGAAATTTGTAAAACCCGTTAACAATTGTATATGAAGATATTTAATGGTGAGGTCATGCAGATGACGCGAGAAGTAGTAACCGCTAAGTTCGCTAAGGAAATGCAGCGAAGCACCAAAGTAAAATGATTTAATAGGACTGAAAAATAACCATAGCGACAGGTCGTCAGCTGCCCCTGTTACTCTTCGAATTTATCAATACAACATTTTTTGTACTTCTTTCCACTTCCGCATGGACAAGGATCATTCCGGCCTATCCTGGGAGAACTCCTTTCAAATGGCAGAGCATTATAGGTATGTCCATCATTATCCTCTTCATTATCAAAACCGGAACTGCTGTCATCATCGTTGTTCCTGTTCCACCAGGTAAGTATTTCCCTATACCGGCCATAAATATCATAAACGTTGCGTTTTTTGTCATACAACTGCAGCATTTCAAATTCTTTCAGAACTTTTATCAGAGAACCTGCCATACCCGGATTTACAAGTTTATTCCTGTAAATTTCAGTAATCCCGGGGATCAGTTCGGGAGCAGGAATTTCAAGAATATCTGAAACAATCATGCCTATCAGGTCAGTGTCGATCAACCGGTCATCATCCTTATGCTGAAGAAAATATTGCAGTAAATCCTTATATAAACAGATGACTTCTTCCCTTCTCCCCGGTTGGTATATTGCCAATTGTGATATTGCCGTGGAAACTTCCGTCCTGTTGTAACAATCCCTGTTGGGTTCCTTTAAAAAATCAAGCAGTTCATTGAGTTTGTTTTGTCCGGTCACAAACAGACATTCCCACATCACATGGGATAGTACATCAAAGAACCAAAAATCAATGAACTTGTCGTCCTGGCGAAGAATATCAAGAACTACCTGGAGGCTTTCTTCTGACTTTAATTCCGTAAGCAGGAATATGGCGTGAAACATGAAGGTGTGAGTGGCTTCAGCGTATGTTGTTTCGTTTACAAAATAGTCGTACCGGTTGATACTGTCGTATACCACTTTATGCAGATCTCTGATGAGTGTTACCCGCGGTAGCGATAGGATCTGCTTAATTAATTCATGGTCAATATTCATTCCATGTTTATACAATTCTTGGACGAGTGAATGCGTGAATACCGGCTTTACACCGTTATTTGCAATAGTTTTAGGGGAAACAGGAACCACACTTCTTGCCTCCTTTCTTGTCTTTTCCCATCTTTTCAGCCCTTTTTGCATTCTTTCCAGCAAGAGCTTCCGTTCATACAACTCAACTAACTCGTCGTAAATACCCATTTTCTTCAACTTTTGAATGTGCGATTCGGCTTCGTCCG
>Ga0315290_10004526_pt1 | contig 10016 bp, 11 predicted proteins | sample YL17G12_0_MG_FD_203627 | JGI IMG/M metagenome (GOLD analysis project Ga0315290, IMG submission 203627) | Sediment microbial communities from Yellowstone Lake, YNP, Wyoming, USA - YL17G12_0 | ecosystem: Environmental > Aquatic > Freshwater > Lake > Sediment | place: USA: Wyoming | collected...
ATTTCACTTTGTAATTTGTCCCGTGTTTTTTTTATCAACATTTTTTCTTCAAGAGTTTTTTCGGCATCGGAACAAGCGGGGCGTGTTCGATATTATCAAATAAAATATTAACACCCTTATATTTTTCTTCCTCAGTAATTGGAGGCTTAGAACGATTCAGTTTATCCTGATTGGCAAATTTCGATTTAAATAATTCATTAGGGACCTGATAACTAATAGTAAACGGATCACCTTCGGATCCTTCTGAAGACAATAAATCAGTTAATTTAAAATATCCACGAGTATAATCGATATCATAATCCTGCCTCCATTCCAACCTATCATACATCGATGGAAACACGATATTGCAATTCGGAGGAGCGGTAAATTCGAGAGGCGGTAAAAGCATCGATTCGTTTATTATATATTTAGCGCCAAATTCCTTTGGATGTTTATCAACGATAAAACTTCTGACTGATCCTGACATTACAAAATCATTCGATTGTTCCCCCGATTCAACCGGTATTAACGAAGGCGTATTACATGAATAAACCCTGGTATTGAATAAGGCGCCAAGACGCATAATAGCAGCCTCTACACTAGTGAATACCGCGTTGCCTAATAAATAAGATCCAAGCGTTGCGTTTGAGTGATTACGATTCCAGAATCTTGTACCCGCCTGATTAACCGGTATTAAAAATTTCTTTTCTACCCGAAGGCGTTTATTTAAAAATGTACAAATCGATGTTCCGCCAACCGCTTCAAGCCACAATCCACGAACGACCGCATCAAGAAAATAACCAATATCAGCGCCCTGAAATGCCTGATACGAATACTCGCCTTGTTTTTGCGGACTGACTTTATAATTTGCCGTTCCCGCAAGAAGATGCACCATATAAGAAATGGTAAACAATTTACTATCGACTTCTTTTATATCCCCCTTTACCTTACCATCAATTGCATAATTTTGGAAAAGACCCATTTTATAATATACGGTTGAATTACCAAGAGTATCTTCCCCGGTAAACGATAACGCTGCCGGAGTTTTCCGAATATCCATTCTAAAATCCCGGCATATCATTGTTAATGCCCGGGCTTCGGATGCTTCATCGATTTCATAAAAACTGGAAAACGAACCGTCAAAAAATAGTTTCCACTCAGGCCTACTGCCGAACCATTCACGATAAAAAATCTGTATCGCAGTTTTAGGTTTTATATCATAAATATTTTCGCTCGAATAAACATTAATACTTGCCTCGTTACCATTTGGCGTGCAGGTAACGGTAGCGCTTTTGAAAGGAATCTCAATACCCTCCATTAATAATTTAAAATCTAATTTATAACCCTTGCGCAAGATTAAGTCCTATTTCGTTAAGGTTTAATCTTCCAAAATTTGACATGCCGTTAAATCGTTGTTCGTATTTTATTTTACCATTACCATCGGAAATAATAATTAAATTATTTCTTACCCAATAAACATTTCTTACAAGAAGAGAGAATGAGAAATCTTTTTTCAAACTTGTTTCTGCGGTTTTAGTGGCGGAAATATTAATCATATATCCTTCAATAACTTTATTATCGCAGGAAAGATACATACGGGTTTTATTTTCAATACACTTCCTGCCGGCAAGTAATTTTTCATAAGCTACCATGAATTCCTGATAATACGGATATTCAATACTGTCGATAAATACTCCGTTAAAATTATAGACAGCCGGCCGCTCGCCAAAAAAGAAAACATTCCAGCTATTATCAAAGTTCTGATGTATCTTAATAATTTCATCATGGGCTTCACGAACGGCCAAAAGGGAAAAATTATTAAAAACGCCATAATAATTATTTACTCCATCAAGAGACGTACCATCTTCCGGAGTCGCAACATAAATATTACCTCCGGGCATATCGTCTTCTTTAATCATAGCGCTTTCGGTAGATTGGGCCAGCAACTCATTGATTGGAGAAGAAAAATCAGATAGAAAATCCCTTTCATTAATTTTCTCGTCTATTACATTATCAAAATTATCCGTAAATAATATAATAGACGATAAATTTTGCGGTTGCTCCGTCATCCCGACTGAATATGGTCTTATTTTAAAATCATCCATTATAATACCCACCTATTATTCCAATAATTAGTAATTGGAGGATTGACATTTACATATCGACCCTTGCCAGCGTCTCCTGTAACCGATGAAGCCGTTTGATCCATACGTTGTAATGCCTGCGCAGCTACATTAATATCTTTAACTTTATCTAAATCAATAATTGATTTACCCAATGCATCTGTAAATATAGATTGGCTTCTTATATCTCCAGCACCCTTTCCCTGTAATATTGCAATATTTAAAGCCTGCGCCATTTGACCCCTACGCTCTTTTTCGATACTCTCTGTTCCGGCAGCAAATCCCGGATCACGAACAATGTTACTAACTAAACCTTCCCATGTTTTGGCTTGTGTAAAATATCCTTTGGTTGCACCACTTAATTGGGAAAGCATCCAGGCATTTTCTTTTGCCCATTGCGGGCCGACAATATCTCTGTTTTGTGAAAATGCACCTCTACCGGTTAAAAGATCAACATAATCACGCCTGAAAGCATCAGTCATTTTGATACCACGACGATCGCCAGCAGCAATAAAAGCTTGTCCTCTGGCCTCAAGCGCTACAGTAGTGTCTTTCGCAGCTATTTGGTTTCTGGCAGATTCAATGCCGGTAAAAATACTCTCTTTACCTTTAAATAATTGCATAAATCGTAATTCATCAGATTTTAATACGCCCGTTTTTCCCGATATTGCCAATAATTCAGCATAACGATTTGCGAGGACGTCCATTCCTACGCCGGTTTCAGGATTAACGGAAATACCAAAACTTCTTATTTTTTGAACCAACTCATCGTTCCACCCAACATTGGCACCGGCATGACTATAGGGTAAATGCTCTCTCCATCCTGCAGTTGCCCTGGTCGGTAATTTTCCATAAAACATATTACGCGCGGACGCCTTTAAAACTTCTTTTTCCGTCAATCCAGCCTGCATAGCATTTACTAAATAATTAGGCATATCATCGTATTTTTTAAATGCCTTTTCAGCTTCCAAAACTCTTCTTTGTAATTGTGTAATACTATCAGAGTACTTACCGGACAAGAGACCATCCCGGCGGGCGTTCTCCATTATTCTTTGTTCTTTTTTAAGATTACCAGGAGAAAAATCGAGTTGAACATTATACTCTTTCATCGTATTATCTAATTCAAGCTTAGCCTTTTGTCTTTCAGCGCCGGTTTGATTAAAAATCGATATTGAAAATTCAGAAGGGTTCCCTTTCAACGCAGCATAAGCCGTAGATTTTTCTCCGCCTAACGCGCGAATAACATCCTTGTTAAATGGTAATTCTCCAAGAGTTTGATTAAATGAAGCTGCGCTGGTTGCTTGTAATACGGTTTCAAGATCTTCGCGTGACATTTTGCTTGTATTAAGATATTTTATTCTCGAACCAGTACGCCGAGCGGAAGGAGCTACATTACCCTCAGCAATAACCTTTATACCTCTAGCCAAATCTCCATACGTCTCAGCGCCCCAGGCTCTTGCCAATCCAGTTTTTATATCGCCAATGTCTCCACGGCCAAATACAGATGCGCTATATGGATCGACAATACCAAGAACCTTACCTCCCCATAACAAACTCTTATCAATAAAGGTACCGGCGCCATAAGATTCAGCGGTCCATTGGGCAAGTTTATTTGCATTACTCATCATTTTAACGCCCATGTCTTCTCCGGCATCAACAAAACCCCGATAAGTTTTTTGTATCATCCCGGCCAAACCGTATGGTTGTATCGGACGCCGTTTTAAACCAATCATAGCGTCTTCAACATTAGCGGTAGCGTTCATTATCTCATATCCCTTCGGACCAATTAAATAATCGGATACTAATCGACGCTCCCGCTGATCATTCGTGCCTAGGCCGGCAAATACCCATGCTTTAGCCTCTTCGGTTCCCGGTTTATGTGAACCCCATGCCTTAAATAAATCCATCATTGCTACATCACGTTGCCATCCTTTAATTCTTGGATCATTCCAGAAGTCTTCTTTGCGTTTTTCAAATAAAACACGATTCGGACCCATGGCATAACCAAGACGACCGGCGCCGCTAACCATTTCATAAGCACCAACCCCGCCGGCAGTTAATTTATTTAATTTATCAAAATTAATCGTTCCATCCGGATTCATCGCGTATGCAGTCATTTTCGTTCCCATTCCTGACGACATCATATTCATCTGGAACCGAGCTATCGCGCCGCCGGCGGCAGCTACACCACCCGCACGATCAACAACATATTGCCCTCCCATGCTCGCCTTTGCCATAAGCGCCGCCTGCGCAGCACCCTGTTGATACATATTAGCGCCAACAGCAGCCGAATACGGAGTTCCCTGAACAGCCTGGGCCCCCGCCGCGCCTATCATCATCATATTTTCGGCGCCCATGCCGGTAATTCCGCCAAACGCCTTTGCCTGAAGAACTTGATTACGCACATCCTTTAACGATCTGAATCCGGTATTCTGCAGATTTTTAATAACCGACATACCACCTTCGATCGTAGTCTGCAAAAGCTTAACAACGTCTTCGGTCGTTTTTTTAAGATCTTCGAAGTTTTGTTGATATTGTTTCATCGTACCAGCGTCGGCGCCCCAACCGCGCGCGTTAAGCATATTGTTCGATATCGCTATTTTATGAATACGCATTTGCTGTTCGCGGTTAAAAAATTGACCGGTTCCATTAAGCGGCCCTTCACCTGTGCCGGGACCCATCCCTGTCACCAATCTTCCGGCAAGCATTGAAGATTCATTGTATGATAATGGTGAATTAAACCCAAGACGTGAACGATACTGATCAAGATCAAGCGACATACTTTGCATTAATTTCTGACGTTCTATAGTTCTTTCAATACCCTTTTCAATAAAATGAGCAGGAATGGCGCCAATAGCTAATGATGCCGCCATGGCAGGAACAAAGGGCACTTTTAATGCTAGTAACATTAAATCTATTGCCGTGGAAGGCGCAAAATTAGCAAAACCTGTTGCTATTCCAGCAGAGCGTCCTATCCTTGCCATTTCAGCCTGCCGTTGATAATATCTGGTAGATTGATCGTTATAAACACCATATTGATATTCGCCATGCGCCATTGACCGTTGCTGTATTGGGGTTAAATCTTGCGGAGTAATGGTATTTTGGGCATATTGAGATATCATCTGATAACGCAGCATATCCTGGTATCTGATGCGATTGTCAAAACTGGCAAAAGGATCTATATTCCCAGGACGCCCACTGTTTATTGGACCATAAGCATTGGGTGGAAGTTGTTCATCGGCCATTTTCTTTACGCCCTTCGTCTTTCATAACATTGAGAAATTTATCAAGCAACTCTTGTTTTTGATTACTTAAATTTTCCAAAACCTGATCAGCGAACGTATAAGCCGGTTTACCAAATAATTTCTGTAAAAAGGTTTGTGGCATAACCGTTTGATATTTATAAACATCAACGACTCTTTTTTCTCTAGGTAAAGATTGATGTGATTTATATCTAATACCCCTACCAATAACTTGTTCAATTTTATTTTTATTCCAATGCGGTTCAAGAATGTGTATTGAACTGGTATTTTTTAAATCAAGCCCCTCGGAGCCTGATCCACTAATAAGAAGAGCATTTATTTTTCCTTTATTATAAAGATCAACAGCTTCTTGCTTATTTTTATCAGACATACCACCAATAAATTTTTTATATTTAATTCCCTCTTTATCAAGTTGATCCGCGATAGGATTAATTCCGGCGTCCAAATAATTTGAATAAATAATAGCCTTATGTTTAGAATTATTATCAATACCGGATTTTACATTATCAACCAATACCTTCATTTTATTGGATAAAACCTCTTTTCCACCATAAGGCGCCGTAGTATTCGATACTTGTCGCGCAGCAGTCATGAAAGCGTTAAGATTACTTAATTCCGCCTTTGAAAATGGAAGATTATTTCTTACCTTCATTGCAATTATCGGATCATAATTCTCAGTAACATATTGATAATAATGTTTTTGATCATCGCTTGCAATCGCTTCAACAATATGATCTTTTCTATCAGGAAAATTTTCCAGCGAAGGTTCATAATAATGCACACGGCCTTTCAATGCATCTAAAAACATATCTTTATTTTTTATATCATAATCAACACCAGCCCTCGCACCGGAGATCCAATTAAAAAATCCTACAGGTATTTTTTTCTCATCAATAAATCTCTTATTAAATTCTGCTGGATTTATTGGAATTGTTTTTATTCCAGGATTTAAAAAATGTATAATTGGAGCAAGTTCAGCAGGATTATTGGAAGCTGGGGTCCCGGTGAGTAATATTCTTTTTTGATATTCCGGCGCCGCATTAACTATTTCTTGAGATATTAAAGACGATGTACGACCAATTTTTTGCGGCTCATCTAATATAATAGTTTTATATTTATCAATAGGGCCATGTTTTGTAAAATGATGATATGATCTAATATTATAATTTTTTCTACCAGGAAATTTATTAAGTTCTTTTTTAAAATTTTCCCTAAGAGAAGCGGGAACTATAACATCTACCTCATCCCCAAGGGTCGCAGCAATCGATGTAATGGTTTTTCCAGATCCAAGTCCATGATAAAGTAATAAGGCATCAGTATCATTTAATTTATCAATAGCTTCTTGCTGATGCGACAAAAGACTCATGGCAATTTTTTTCATAGCAATATTAAATATTTGATTATTAATCATACTACCCATAAATATAGTTATTTTATGAAAAAATCGGGTATAATTATTATAAGAAAGGAGTTTCTTATGTTAGAAACAAAATTATTAAATGAAGTTTATTCGGAGTTGTTAAATTACAAACGGCATGATTTAATAGCAATTCTTAATGCCGCGGAATCCGGTAAGTTGGTCGGAAAAAAGGTTATTGTTCATATGAACAATACCCCTCCACAAATACTCGTCGTGTTAATTACATTTTTAAAAGAACACGAAGTTAAGGTTGAGATATGCCAAGAATGAAATGCCTTGACAGTACCTGGAAATTTGTCAATGGAAAAAGCATAAAAGACCCTGAACTGACAAAAAATAAGTTCTACAGGCTTACCGAAAGAAACGTTCAGGTAATGACAAAAGAATCCATGGTAAGCCTCGTCGGTGATTCAGGCGAGGAAATTACAAGACCAAAACATTTATTTAAAATCTTTAAATGAGGAGAATGGTTATGAAAACCATAATTATAATACTTATTACCATAATAATCACACTTGGCAATAAGTTAACAAAACAAGAAGACGAGTATTTAAAAGATTGGGAAAATAAAAAAAATACTCCGTCTATAATAATCGATTCTATTATTCCCGATACAACGACTTATGGATGGGATAAGGTTTATAATTATGTCCTAATAAGCGACAGTATCCAGAGGATCATAGATTCCCTTGATAAAAAAACCATTATATTATATGAGTTAATGTACAAAAGTTCCAAGTACTTTTGTACACTTAACGATCTGAGTTTATCGGATCAGAAAAGATATTTCGACTATTTATTAAAATATAAAAAAATAGATACGTTAAGGATATATATCGCTCTTGATATACTCATACGAATTTTAGAATATGAATATAATATCTCTATCATTATCATGGAAAATCAAACCGGAAATGCAAAGGCCCGGTCGTTTCTCCATGTTAAAGCAAGGGAAAATGATTTAATTATAATGAAAAAATATAAAAACTACCTAAGGAGGGAAAAGTGAAAATATTAATAATTATATTAATCCTTCTATTTGGATGCCAGCCGATTCTCTACCAAAGAGAACCGATCGAGATAATCGATTGCGCGTTCAAATACAATCAAAGAGTAGCGAAACTCCCGGTAGTTGTCGGAAAGTTTTATGTGACAAGGACCGAATATTATATTACTTTGGTTGACTCTACCTCATACACAATCATGGTGGATGAGGAAGAATTTAATAAAATAAAAAAGGGAGAATGGTATGTTAAAGGAAAGTATACAACGAAAGATTTGGAGCAGAGTAGAAAATAAAATCCTTACCCGGTGTTATCGGAAAGGAGTTAATGGATTCATATTCGTTGATAAACTAATGTTGAATGTAGACGGAATTGGATATCTCTCTGGACACAAACCATTACTGGTTTATATTCCAAAACATATCGTAAAATTAATTTCTGCGTCTTAAAGGATGCCGGTAAGGGAAAGAAAGGCAAAGACACCTTACCGGCTCCGCAGAAAACACCGTAGTTGACATCCTCTGCCGGGGATTTATCCCCGCAGATTCCTGGGACTAATTATGCAAAGCACAAGTAGCACCAAGTTGGTTCACGCTTCGACAGAGTGTGCGTCTGGGAGCCGAAGCCCTCAGACGTCTTACCCCTCCTCCACGCGCAGTCACCGAGTGTCCCTCGGCCATGTATAATAATATAATTCAAAGAAGGGTAGGTAGCAATAAATATTATCCACCACCACCGGGTTTAATGTAAAAACTCACATTCTTGATTTTTTCAAACAATTTCGCCGCTTTCTTCACATAATCCACATCATCATATGCGTCTTCAGGAAATATCAAACCCCGGAATTTACGCACAATCTCCCCTCTTTTCTCGGGACTCGCCACCGACAATAACGGTGTAATATATTGAATCGCACGCTGTCTGTTAAATTCTATAATCGCTATTTTTTCGTTTAAAGACCCTGGAATGAATTTAATTCCACTAAACAAAAAATAAGCTTTTGCAGCGCCGGAGGGAGTCCCTAGAATTTTGGGATAATACCTTTCATGTTGATAATATTATGTATTTTAGTATCGAATTTAAACTTTTCATCCAAGATGAAATCGATCACCGCCGGGGACATCTTTCTAATCTTCATAAGACGGTATTTTATCTTCTTTTTAAGTTCGATCCTTAATTTTTCCGCATTTTCCAAATCACCATTAGCCAGAAGCTCATTACAACGCATTACAGCCGTTTTAAGCGTGTTTAATTGGGCGGTGCCATCTTCTTCACATAACTCTTTTTTATTCATTCCTCGATAGGATAATGTAACGAAGAGGATGGATTTATAAGATTCAGCCATTTGATTAGTGATCCGATCATCATTTTCCTTAACATATTCAAAGACCATTTCGTCTATCAGGTTGATTTCCTCAGCATTTAAAGTGGAAATCGTGAATGTGTATTTGTTTAAATTCGGGGAAATTATATCAGTTTCCGCATAGCTATTAAAAATCATTTTTTCAGCCAACTCCAGATCTTCTGTTGATATGCTGGGTAAATCAGGTGGTTTCTCTTTTACAATCTCCGGGGTTGATAGAGTTTTTTGAATAGCCTCTTCAACCATCTTGTTTGCATCCCTCTTTTGAAAATCCAATACTTTTTCGGCATTTTCCTTAAAAGGATCTTTAAAATTTTGTTTCTTATCAAACACCCCTGTCATATAAAATTATCCTTTCTTTAAATGGTTTATTAATTGACATCCTCTGCCGGGGATTTATCCCCGCAGATTCCTGGGACTAATTATGCAAAGCACAAGTAGCACCAAGTTGGTTCACGCTTCGACAGAGTGTGCGTCTGGGAGCCGAAGCCCTCAGACGTCTTACCCCTCCTCCACGCGCAGTCACCGAGTGTCCCTCGGCCATGTCTATGTTTTTTGCTGCGTTCTCGTCTCTGTCGTGATGTGCGCTGCATTTGGGGCAGTCCCATTCGCGGACATCCAATGGCAACAATTCGACGATATGGCCGCAAGTCGAACACAATTTACTGGACGGAAAAAACCTGTCAACAAGCTTTTCTTCCTTCCCGTACCGTTCACATTTATACTCAACCATCTGCCGAAAAGCCCCCATGCCGACATCGAGAATTACACGAGCGAAACAATGATTGCTCGACATGCCCCGCACGTTCAAATCCTCAATTCCGATCACGTCAAACTTTCGCACGAGATCGGTGGTAAACTTGT
>Ga0315290_10004527_pt1 | contig 10014 bp, 11 predicted proteins | sample YL17G12_0_MG_FD_203627 | JGI IMG/M metagenome (GOLD analysis project Ga0315290, IMG submission 203627) | Sediment microbial communities from Yellowstone Lake, YNP, Wyoming, USA - YL17G12_0 | ecosystem: Environmental > Aquatic > Freshwater > Lake > Sediment | place: USA: Wyoming | collected...
GTGATGTTTCTTCCAATGCTCTTCTAGTTGTTTAGTCGTAGGTTCCTTTCCTAAAGGCGTTCCACAGATTTTACACTGTATCACAAATTTTTGTAAATTACTGTAAAATTAAGGGTATTGATTGTAATTTGATTACTTTTCTGTACGGAGTAAAACTAGACAGAACACAAATTCCTTTAGGATATTTTTCCGATTAGACGATAGTGATAATTCTAACTTTTTGGCAAAATCTAAAGATATTTAGTATATTTGTCCGAAATGGCTTCCTACCAGGAATGCGTTTAATGCTTTATCTGGAATGCTATCGATGTTATTTTTATACAAATTAATTGCTACCCTCTTAGTCCAGCTTGTTTTTAAAATCAAATCCATAGTTAGTTGATTAATCATTTATCCACTCTTCCTTCAATTAATGCTGGGATTTTACTGATCTCAATTTTGTCTTGTTGGGTCAGTCCTGTCATGATTGTTTACTGTTTAATTTTATTCTCTTTTTTGGTTTGATAATTGGATGACATTGTACTGGAAGATCATTTCATTTTTCATGGATGATTTTAATTTATATGAAATTAAGAGTATGTTAATCTATTCTGTCTCTTAGTTGATGACAATCACATATGCAACCTTTTTGACATTTCATTCTTTTGCAATCCGAACATACATTTTTGTTCCAAAAAGACATAGTATTGATCCTACTTTGATTTTTGTTTTCTATTCATCTTGAACTCTTGTGATTTTTGTCTTTTTCTTTGTTGTTCTAAATTCATAATCAGATATGTTTTTCCTGCTTCACACAGTTTCATTTCACCGGTAAATTCATCATGTATTGATTCTAAGTCTCCATCCATCAAAAGCCCTCCTACGATTTCCCATGCTTTGTCTTCCGGTATTTCAAATTTGTAAGAAAGTGTTGAAACTTTGGTATAATAGCCATTTCTTGAATTACGTAAAATAAAATCCTTGATTCTATCTTCTGTTGTTTGTGTTTTTGGTTGTGATGATCTTTCTCCATACCTTCTAAATGATCTCTTGTTTTCTGGCAATGTTTTTTTATGCATTGCTGGTATTTTAGGACTTGGAACAACAAAACCTAAAGATTTTTTGAATCCTGCTTGTATTGGTTTTCATGAGTGAAAATGCAAGAAGAATTGAGGAATTAAGAATAAAAACCGGTAGAAGCAAGCGTTGCCTTGATTGTAAAAAACATCGATGTATTATTGATAGTTGTCAATGCATCTGTCATTTGAAAAGCTAACTGGTATCAAAGACCGATGTATCAGACCTGAATGATGAGCTTCACTGCTCTAGTCTGAAAGAGGTTGTGGGTATTGGTTATTTCCCAATCTAGCCAACTAGCAACTAGTATTACACTTTTCATCAATAAAGAGTTTAGAATCTAGATTGGTTCTTGTTTTTAACTTGTTTAGATAATTAGAAAGATTTTGAGTCCATTTTCCTTGAATCCATCATGATGATTTTATGACATTTACAAAAGCAATTAGCATGAATCATATCGTGAGAATTTCTATATTCACACTCTTTGGTATGTTCCATACGATATTTTATTTTCAATTTTTATACACTTAAAAATTGATCGTATATGATCAATGCCTTGGTAAATGCACACGATGATAATTATTAGGTATGCTGGATTAATTAAAAAATGTTAAAATGAAATTTAAAAGAAAAAGTTTTGCTTCAACTGATTACTTCTTTTTTGAAGCTGATTTTTTATCTACTGCTTTTTTCTTTGCTGCCATAATTGATGAAATCGTTTTACTTGAATTTCCAATATTGATGTAAAATAATTAAACAAAATGGATATTGATCGGAACACAATTTTAGAACATTTGGAATCAAAAATAAGTAAAATTTAATCAAAAGCATTTAGTGATTTGCCGATCATTATTTTGTATTGATTGAATCTGATCTCTAGTTTTTGATATTTGATTTAAAAAATGCCAATGTGCACTCTGCGAGTTCTTTATTTGAATGCTTTTTGATAGTATGCTTGCAGTTAGGACATGTGCCTTTGTCCTCATCAGTAAAATCCTCCCCGATTTGTTTCATACAACATTCCATTAATTCTGCAGTAGAATGTGACTCCATGGCTAGTTTACATGTGGGACATTCAGTCAAGTTTTTCCACCTATGTAATAATCAATGTCTATATCATGAAAAGTACCTCGTAGCAAAACAAATCCTACTGTAATTGAAATTAATATGATGTGTTGTGGATTATATTTTTGCATTCTAGTTTTCTAACTGGTTTATCAAAATAAAAGTTTCTCAATTTCAAAAAAATGAATAAGTTAGATGATGCCCCTTATAATGTAGTTATTGTAATGTTAAAGTGATTTTGATTTAATTAATGATGTGAAATGCTATTGATGGTGCACAGTGTGACCCTGCCTGATTTGTAAGGAATTATTTTTAATTAATCATGGATGTCTTGCCTTTTCAAGTCTTTTGGACTTGTTTGAATTAAATGACAATTTATTAAATCCACACGGGAAATTGGATTATTATCCACATTTCATCCATGTTGACTATCAAGTCATCTCAAAACTTAAAATACATCCAAAATTGGACCAAATAATTGACGACTAATTCATTTGTTACGACCTAAATTCGGCAATTAGTGCTACGATCGTGGTTTTGAGATGTGTTGCATATACGTAAATTTAAAATTTTATGACATATTTTAGATGAACCTAACAAAATCTATTTTGTTATTTTTTAAACAACTCTAATTCTTCTAGGATTTTGCCCATGGAATGTTTCCATCTTCTCATTGCATCAATATCATGTGGCCTGTTGTTTTCTAGATCTTCTTTTTGTTTTAGTAATTCTTGATGCCTTTTCTCATCAATTTTTTTGATCACACCATTCCTGTGCACTCTTATATTTGAATAAATTTATCTTTGTTTATTTTTGATTGTTATTTGATGTCATATAGTAAGACAAAGCCCACAATTAATGCTACTAATGAAATTCCAATGGAAATTATAAACTTTAGATTCATAATTTATTTTGTTTTTGTCTGAAATTAATAGTTTTAAATGAAATCAAGTTTGACGTCTTTTTTTTATATCCGTTCCTTTGAGTATGTTAAAACCATCAAACATGCAAACAGTCTTGCTTCTAATATTTTGTCTGCTTTAATTTTTGAAAAACTCTTAGAATTAATTTTACAATGACCTTGTATTGGATAGTATTTGACAGAGCAAAATGCTGTGGTAAGTGTGCATATGTGGACTTGAATTTACAAAATATGAGTACCACACTCATTAATCAAAATTTGATGAATTTTTGACTGATGTTGGATATTTTTTAAAACTAATGTGATTTTGTGGCTAATTTTTGTAGTGAAAAATCAATAATTTTATTCCCATACAAAACAAACAATCCTATGACTCAAAATAATGCTATTTCTTGGTCTAAGGATTATTTTTTGGATTGATCAGATTTTCAAGCCGAATCTAACCCTGCAGCGTTTGAAGATGCTCACAGTATCATCAAATACCGCTACACTTGGATTCTGAATTCGGACAATGTTGGTAGTCAAATTATATTTTTTATTGAAAATATTGATTTGACTGTTAAATTTTATCCACCACTTTCTTGGGTAAGACAATCCCAAGCAACGCCTGATCTCTTAAAACATGAGCAAGGGCATTTTGATCTCGCAGAACTACTCAGACTCAAAATCACAGAACGCATTCAGAGTATGTTTGTTGAAAAGAAATTTCTCACTAGAGGACAAAATCAAGAACAGCAAAAACAATTTGCCCGTGAGGATTCTGGCTTAATGATTGCAAAAGAAGTTGAAAAATGGGAAAAATATCTTTTTGAAAAACAAGAAGAGTATGATAAACAAACCAACTATGGACTAATAATAAAAAAACAACAAGAATATGACGATATGTTTAAAAAATTACGAAGTATGATCTAACATGACCTTCATTATTGTTATTTATAAAATACAAAATGAGGCTAGTCTTTTTTTGCCTTCTTTTTTTGATCCATTATCTCTTGATTTCTCTCAATGTCTGAATGGATATCCACGTGATCATACAACTCTTCTTTAGAGTTGAAAAGTTGCTCACAATAATAACACTGGTGCATCTCTTGACTAAATTCATCTCAAATTAATTACTTTCTCTATCTTCACATCTGACTGAAATGCTGATGAATGAAAGGATTTAGAACACTGGATATGGAAATTAATGGGTTTCTAGTGCTATCTCTGTATTGCAAGTTGGCAATCTTCCTGACTCTTTTTTAAACTCTTCGATTAACTGGATTTGACGTTCTTTTGGATTATTTGTAAATTCTCGCTGATATGACTGGGTTTTTTGTTTACATTCATTTCCTTCAAATCCAGTATCTACATATTTTGTGAACGTCTCTTCCAAATTGCTACTCTCTCCTATGTAGATCACATCTTTGTTTCTGTTATACAAAACATAAACGCCTGGAATTGCTTTGACAAATTTGGCACTTTCTAGCCAAACTCTCATCTTGTCTTCTAATAATTCCATGATCTACTGTGATAACACTAGATATTAAACTGCATTACAAAATCACCTATAATATTAGAACCTTCATGCTTTTAATATTAAAGAAAAATAGATTCAATCCTGTCTCTTTTAGAAAAATTTCCAGAACCATTTTCTCCACGAGATATTCAAAAAGAAATCATATCCGAAATTGAAGAGAAATTAAAATCGGGTTACAAGAAAATTATTTTATGTGCTCCAACTGGGGTGGGAAAATCACTAGTAGGAGCTACTGTCTCGAGATATTTTGATAGTTCGTTTACTATAACTGCATCAAAATATCTTCAGGATCAATATATTAAAGACATTCCATTTCTTAAACCCGTTAAAGGAAAACAAAATTTTGCATGCCTGAAAATGATGGAATCTGAAAAAGTAGATAATGCCAGAAAAGCTATGAGTTGGGGATTGACATGTGATAAGGGACAATGTCAGGAAAAAATAAACAAAAATGGCAAGGATATAATTGAAGTTTGTAAATTCAAGCCTACCATAAAACAAGTAGAGTGTCATACTCAAGAATCCGAATCTTGCCATTACTATCTTCAAAAATACGATGCACTTGTTTCAAAGCATTCTCTTTGGAATTATCATGCATTTTTTCAAATTATGAAATTTAACAAAAAACTTTTTGAAGATTATCTTGATAGAAAAGTCACAATATTTGATGAAGCTCATAAAATAGAAGATCAGATAATGCAGTTTATTGGATTTGATATATTTAGTGGTCAATTAGAAGAATGCAATCTAAATGTCACGAAATATGATTTTACTGATTTGGATTCAATGATACAACTCATTGACGACATTACATACTCATATGCCAAAAAAATAAAAGAGATCAAAGAGAGCGATTCATATCAAAAAGAGCCTGATTATGAATCAGTTACACGACTAGAGAGAAGATATGATAGAGTGGCTCAGGCTAAAATTGATATTCTTACTGACAAGGATAATTTTGTAGTAAATGATCCTGTTCATGACCTGAATGGAAATTTTAGAACAATCTCTGTAAAACCTATCGATGTTTCAGCATTCGCTAATTCATTTTTTACTACTGAATATCAAATATTCATGTCTGCTACTATTGATCGATTTAGTTTTTGTGAAAATATGGGATTGCAACAAGAAGATATCGCATTTATTGATACCCCAAAATCACCATTTCCAATTGAACATAGAAGAATTGATCTTCTAAACATTAAACGGTTAAGCTATGGTTCTACCGAAGATGATGAACTTGAAGTAATAAAAGTCATTGATAAAATAATGGATGAGCATTCTGGTGAAAGGGGTTTGATTTTAACATCATCTGTTCCACGATGTCAAAAAATCCTGAGATACATTTCACCAAAAAATACTAGACGCATCAGAATTTGTCATAGCTATAACAAAGATGGAAAAACACAAGATGAAATTATTTCAGAACATGCTGCTGATCCTACGGGAGTTTTGCTTTCTTCTTCATTATGGGAAGGAGTAGACCTCAAAGACGACTTGTCTAGATTTCAAATTATTGCCAAAGTCCCATATCCTAATTATAAAGAAAAAAGAACAAAAGCAAAAATGGATAAATTTCCTTTGTGGTATACGGCTCAGACTCTTACTAAATTACTCCAGGGATTTGGGCGCTCAATTAGAAGCGAAGATGATTGGGCCAAAACATATGTGCTTGATACTGCAGTTAACAATGTCTTTTTCAAGGCTCAAAAAATGATTCCACATGCATACTATGATGTTTTAGGCATAGAAAATCTGTAGTAGACAACAGTAATTCAATAATAATAATGTGATTTTCTTTTCCTGCTATCTCTTATCTTTCTTACTGATCGGCGATCTATAAACCTTGTGAACAATTTGATCATTACGATATTTTTGCTGAAAATTGTCCAAATCCTTAATTGATTATGTATTGTTTGTTGTAGCATGAATGTTTCTAATTTTCTTGAAATCATAAATAAACAAAAAAAAATTTCACAAAAAATTAGGTTATACATCATTGATAACAACAAGCATTACTTCCTAAATGATGGAGTTTTAAAAAATGGCTTTGATTCTAAATTAACTGTCACAAAAAACAGAGATAGTGTTTTATCGGCATTCTCAAAAATGGCATTTCTATTTGACGAGATCATTAGATTGAGAATAGTGGCGCATTCTAATCAAAATAATAGCAAAGAATTGCTTTATCTTCTTAATCTAGTTCCAATAAATCGTAAAATTCGAACATTTCTTGATTGGAATGTTTTTGGACCTGAATATACGAGAGACATGTCTCGACTCTTTGAGGTTAGAAACGAAACGATACACTGTGTATCACTTGATGAAGTAAAATATAATCCAAAAAACTTAATTTCATTATCAAGTGTAACTGGTTTTAAAAAATTTAAAACTGATCTAGATAAAGCATGGGAAAATCTATTGAAAATCTATGTTGTAGAACAAGAAAAAATTGATTGGGATGCATTATTTGAAGAACTAAAATTATAGGCTTTACACATACTAGTAAGCAAGTTTTAACTTTATTTTATGCCTAGTTTTAAAAATGAAATAAAAGAGTTTAGAATTTAATTTAGTTTGATTATGCCTTTGTTGGATCCCCTGTTAAAATATTCAAAATATGTGTAATGATTTGCTTTTGACCTCCTTCATGGAGATCCATTCGAGTAGTATCAGAACCCATACTTACAAAGATAAGGTTGTTATCTCCTATTGGAAAAGTGATTCTAGTAATCTTTTCAAATGCTGCAACTGCATACAGTCCCCTTCCTATTTTTGGACTGAGTTGTTTTCTTGCTTTCCATGCACTAGCTGCTCTTTTAAGTGAAGTTTTAGTTTCTTCTTCAGATAAGTAATTTGTTACTCCAGGGCGATGATTCACGGCGATAATATCTCCTTCAACATCGGTAATTACGCTATGTCTAATGTTTACATCTGAATCCATTATTCTTTGCAAGAGTTTCTCAAAACCCATAATGATTACTATGGTGAAATGATACTTAAGAATATCCTAAAATCTCGTAAATTGGGTTATAAGAGATGCTCAACTCTATGATGCCAAACGAATTAACTGAATTTTGTATTAACTTAAGGATTTAAGAAAAAAGTTCATAATATAAGATAACAAATTAAGAAGATGCGGGTATTCATCAGCCATCATATGGGAAAAGATGAAAATCTAGATGGAATTTTACAATCTAGTCTTAAAAAAGAGGTATTACGGATACATTGCCCAAAGAAAACAAGAATTTGAATTACTAATTATTGATAAAATTAAAAACCAAATTGAACATTCTAGTTGCCATTATTACCAAACATGGACTACAATCTGCATCAGTCCATGAAGAGATTGGATACGCCATTGCTTCGGACGTTAAAGTGATTTTAATGGTTGAAGAAACTGGATGAAGAAGGTGTTTTGATTCATGGGAAAGAACCATACTGTTTTGATAGATCCTTTTTTGAAACAGATGCAAATGATGTTAGCAAATACATTAAGGAGTATCTAAAAAAGAGAATAATTCTAAAGTAAAACAAATAAAAGAAAAAGATCAATATCAAAAATAGCCTATCTCCAAAATTACGAAAATTAAAAACAGATTCAGTGATTGTATTCCAAGAACATCGTTTTAAACATAATGTTTTGAAAATGAACATTTCTAGAACGTATTATCCACTACCCGATAATTTACAAAAGATGTTTTTATTCAACAAGAGATTCAATTTGACACTCAAGAAGGAACAAAGTATGGAACCAGTGGAACTCCAACGTTTTTCATTGGGAATGAAAAAAAATGGATTTGCAAAATTAGTTGGGGCATAACCTTTTGCCGCATTTCAGACAGCAATAGAAGAACATCTTGGATAAAAAAAATAGTTTGGAATCTAAATTATAAATTTGGACTAGTAATTGCCCCCTGTGCTGCAGAGCCAACCAATGTTGCATATTTTGCCAGTGCGCCTGTTGTATAGTTCGGTTTTGGTGGACTCCATTGCTTTCTTCTTTTTTCTAGTTCTTCAGGCGATACATGAAGATCAACTATGTTAGTTTCTATATCTATTGTAATTTCATCCTCATCTCTTACTAGTGCAATAGGACCCCCCACGTATGCTTCTGGAGCAACATGTCCTACCATGAATCCCCGTGTACCTCCAGAAAATCTACCATCTGTTACCATTGCAACTTTTTTACCCAACCCCTGACCTACAAGTGCTGCAGTGGTAGCTAGCATCTCTCTCATTCCTGGCCCTCCTTTTGGACCCTCATATCTGATTACTACTACATGGCCTTCTTCGATTTCTCCTTTGGCTATTGCATCAAATGCATATTCTTCTCTATCATAAACTCGGGCTTTACCTGTAAATTTTGTCATCTCTACACCTGCTGTTTTAATAACTGCACCATCTGGTGCCAAACTTCCTTTCAATACTACTGCAGTCCCAACTGAATGAATTGGATTATCAACTGATCTGACTATTTGTTGTACTGGTTCTGGAATGTTCATTGACGCAAGGTTTTCTTTGATTGATTTTCCAGTTACTGTCATACAATTATCATGGATTAGTTTTCTTTCTGCTAATTTTTTTAATACAAATGGAATGCCGCCAATTTTATCCAGCGAATTCATTACATAATTCCCACCCGGTTTCATATCTGCCAAATGTGGAGTCTTTTTTCGAACTCTCTCAAAATCATCATATGTTAATTTTATTCCTACCTCATTTGATAATGCGAACAAGTGCAAAATTCCATTTGTGGAACCTCCAACTGCATTTAACATTGTAATTGCATTTTCAAATGCCTCAAATGTAAGAATGTCTCGTGGTGTGATATTTTGTTCTAGTAGTCTAACACATGCTTTACCAGTGTCATAAACTATTTTCTCTCTTCTGTCATCTTCTGCTGGAGGACTTGCACTACCTGGTAACGCAAGACCGATAGCTTCTGAAATTGATGCCATTGTATTTGCAGTAAACATTCCTCCACATGATCCTGCGTTTGGACACGCTGTGTTTTCTATATTTTTTAATCCCTCTAGTGACAACTGTCCTGCATCATATGCACCAACTGCTTCATATACATCAACTACTGTTAGTTCTTGACCGTTTAGTATTCCTGGCATGATTGTTCCTCCATAAACAAAGATAGATGGTATGTTCAGTCGGGCCATCGCCATCATAGTTCCGGGTAAACTCTTGTCGCATCCTGCAATTCCAACTAGTGCATCATATTGATGTGCACGAACCATCAATTCAATAGAATCTGCAATTACCTCTCTTGAAATTAATGATGATTTCATTCCTTCATGACCCATTGCAATTCCGTCACTTACTGCAATAGTTGAAAATTCTCTTGGCGTTGCACCACCGTCACTTACTCCTTCTTTTGCTTTTAGAGCTAATCTTGAAAGGTGAATATTACAAGGCGTCGCTTCGTTTCCAGTATGACACA
>Ga0315290_10004528_pt1 | contig 10013 bp, 9 predicted proteins | sample YL17G12_0_MG_FD_203627 | JGI IMG/M metagenome (GOLD analysis project Ga0315290, IMG submission 203627) | Sediment microbial communities from Yellowstone Lake, YNP, Wyoming, USA - YL17G12_0 | ecosystem: Environmental > Aquatic > Freshwater > Lake > Sediment | place: USA: Wyoming | collected...
TGAAGAAAGAATACCTCAATGAGTATTGATTTTCGTATCGGTGGTTGCAGTAGAAGCCTTCGTGAATCATGCGGGCTAATACAACTTCGACGTGCCGTTTGCGCCGCTGGATGGGGGAAATGGCCGGCGGAAGAATTGATTCTTGTGCGTGAATCAAAGAGAATCGCAAGTGAATAACCTGAAGACTCATGATCTGGCTATGACTTCATCAGCGCCAACCGAGCATTATCTGGCCCATGTGCGTCGGAACGAGGATGGATCTTTTGAGATTCATCATCTTGAAGAGCATTTGCGCGCGGTGGCCGATCTCGCGGGCGAGTTTGCTTCGACCTTCGGGCATTCCGATTGGGGGCGGCTGGCGGGGATCTGGCATGACCTCGGAAAGTATTCCTCGGCTTTCCAAAGCTATATCGCCCGCGGAAGTGGCTTCGATCCTGAGGCACATATCGAGGGCGGCACGGGACGGGTGAATCACTCCTCTGCGGGAGCCCTCCATGCTGTCAAAAAGCTCGGTTGCAACAAGGGTCAGCTCTTGGCCTATCTCATCGCCGGACATCATGCTGGCTTGCCGGACTGGCACTCGGACGAACATGCCCTCTCATCGCTGTCTCAACGGCTGGAGGATAGGCAACACTTGCAGGCCATTTCTGACGTAACCATCCCTATAGACGTTTTTCATCCTGCCATTACTCCAGCCACCAAACCACTTGGGGGCGAAGCAGGTCTCGCGCTCTGGCTGCGGATGCTGTTTTCTTGCCTTGTTGATGGAGACTTTCTTGACACCGAGAAGTTCATGGATGGCGAGAAAGCGCAGTCTCGCGGTACGTTCTCTTCCATCGAAGATCTTCTGGGTAAATTTGACGAGCACATGACGAAACTTACCGCCGAGGCCAAGCCAACGCCTGTGAATCGCGTGCGCGCTGAAGTTTTGCGCCAATGTCGCGAGCGAGCGCCTGACATGCCCGGCATCTTCTCACTCACCGTTCCAACCGGTGGCGGCAAGACACTTTCCGGTCTGGCCTTCGCGCTCACGCATGCGGCTCGCTATAAGAAGCGTCGCATCATTTACGTCATCCCTTACACCAGTATCATCGAGCAAACAGCAGGGATTTTTCGAGGCATTTTCGGTGACAACGTCATTGAACACCACAGCAACCTCGATCCCGAGAAGGAAACCGCGAAAAGCCGCCTCGCAACGGAAAACTGGGATGCGTCCATAATCGTCACAACCAACGTCCAGTTTTTTGAATCGCTGTTCGCTGCACGGACTTCAAGCTGTCGCAAACTTCACAACATCGTGAATAGTGTTGTGGTATTGGACGAAGCGCAACTGCTCAATCCCGAGTTCCTGCAACCGATCATGGACACCATGAATCTGTTAGCTCGGTACTATGGTGTCACGTTCGTACTCTCCACAGCGACTCAGCCAGCGCTGAACTCACGCGAAGGCTTTGGTTGGACATTCAGGGGACTGGATGGTATGCGCGAAATCATGACCGACCCGGATGCGTTGTATCGTGATCTTAAGAGGGTGACAGTCGAGATGCCGCTGGATTTCCATGTTCGACGAGAATGGCAGGAAATCGCTGCTGAGATAATGCCTCATGAATCGATGCTCGCTGTGGTCAATACCCGACGCGATTGCCGCGAACTGCACCGACTCATGCCAGAAGGGACGATTCATTTGTCCGCCGCTATGTGCGGAGAGCATCGATCACAAGTTATTGCAGGCATTCGGGAGCGGTTGGAAAAGAAGGTCCCTGCACGAGTCGTCAGCACACAGTTGGTCGAAGCTGGTGTAGACATCGACTTCCCCGTCGTCTACCGTGCACTGTCCGGCCTGGATTCCATCGCTCAGGCAGCCGGTCGCTGTAACAGGGAAGGGGCGTTAGACCTCGGCAAGGTCGTTGTATTTGTTCCTCCAAAATCTTCGCCTCCGGGTACGCTACGTCGTGCCGAACAAACCACCGTTAGTCTCTTGAGCGGCAGTAAGAGTGATCCCATGGCAAGAAAACTCTACACCCGCTACTTTGAACACTTTTATGTGAAGGCCGACTCGCTCGATAAGTACGGCATTCAGGATCTGCTGACGACAGATGCACGAGAGTTGAAGATCCAATTCCGTACCGCCGCCGAGAAGTTCCAACTGATCGACGACGTAGAAAGCCAAGCCATCCTTGTCTGGTACGGCGAAAGCCAAGCGCTGATCGGAAAGCTCAAGAAGGATGGGCCGGAACGGTGGCTCATGCGCAAGCTGCAACGATATAGCGTGAACTTGCCTCGCCGTATAGTGGACAAGCTGGTTGAGACTGGAGAAGTCGAAGAGATCTGGCCGGGAATCTTCGCGCAGGCGGTCAGTACGTTATACGACGACGAAGTCGGTGTGACCCTGGGCAACGAGCTTAATGCTGAGCAACTAATTGTGTGAGGGGCTCTATGGCCAAATCTTATTGTCTTGAAGTGTCGGGTGACTTCGCCTGCTTTACGCGGCCAGAGATGAAGGTCGAGCGCGTCTCCTACGACGTGATGACTCCATCGGCTGCGCGGGCGGTGTTTGAGGCTATCGTGTGGAAACCAGCCATCCGCTGGCGAGTGACCAAGATAGAGGTACTGAAACCCATTAAATGGATCAGTGTCCGTCGCAATGAAGTCGGAGCCGTGGCCTCCACTCGTAACGTTCAGACTGCGATGAGTAGTGGCTCCGGCGACTTAGGACTATACGTCGAAGACGAGCGTCAACAACGCTCTGGGCTATTTCTCCGGGATGTGGCCTACCGCATCCACGCCAACTTTGAACTTCGCGACCCGAGCGTTCACAAGTCTCATTTTCCGGATCTCTCAAAATCCCCCCTCAATCGCGGCGAAGATGATCTGCTGGCATTACCCGATAACAATCCGGCCAAGTTCATGAGCATGTTCGAGCGGCGCGCTTCTCGTGGCCAATGTGTCAATCAGCCCTACCTCGGATGTAGAGAGTTCGCCTGTGCGTTCCGGCTGGTGGAGAACGTGAAGGCCGAGCCGCCATCTATCGGAGAAACAAGGGAGCTGGGCTGGATGCTCTACGACTTGGACTATAGCAACTCCGCCGATCCCAAGCCGCGCTTCTTCCTGGCACGGTTGGAAAACGGTGTCGTGAACATACCGGCATGGGAGAGCGAGGAGGTGCGGGGATGATCCTCCAGGCGCTGTACAACTACTACCAGCGAAAACCGGACCTTCCGCGTGAGGGGTTCGAGAACAAGGAAATCCCATTCGTGATTGAACTGGACAAAAACGGTTCAACAGTTCAGATCGAGGACACCCGCACGCCCGATGGGAAAAGGAAACGCGCAAAAAACTATCTCATTCCCCAAGCAGCAAAAAAGTCTGTCAACGTAGCTGCCAATATACTCTGGGGTAATACTGAGTATGTCCTCGGATTGCCAGACGAGAAGAAACTGGCCGACAAGAAAAGCAAAAGGAAGGAAGGGGATTACGGGGACCGACTGAATGAAATGCATGCCGCATTCGTTGATGCCATTAGGGCCTTGCCGGAGAGCGTTCAAGCCGATGAGGGCGTGCGAGCAGTCCTAAAGTTCTTCGACCGTACAAGACCTGCTGATTTGGAACGGTTCTCTGAAGCATGGAAGGAGATGAAAACCTCTAATCCTAATATGACGTTCCGGTTACAAGGCGATCTCGAATTGGTCTGCCAGCGTCCAGTGGTAATTGAGGCGTTGACCGAAGCAGCGAGCGTGCAGAATGGTGGTGGCATTTGCCTTGTCACAGGAAAAACGACGGAAGTCGAACGCCTACATCCTGCCATTAAAGGTGTATGGGGCGCTCAAACATCCGGAGCCAACATCGTGTCGTTCAATTTGCCAGCCTTTAATTCGTGGGGCAAGGAACAAGGCGCCAACGCTCCGGTTGGCACACGTACAGCCTTCGCATACACCACGGCACTGAACCACCTTCTTGCAAAAGACAGCCGGAACCGTATTCAGGTCGGTGACGCTTCAACTGTGTTCTGGGCCGATAAGCCGAGCCCTCTAGAAGACCACTTCTCCGATATTTTTGCAGACCCGCCGAAAGACGACCCGGACCGCAATGCCCGAGCGTTGAAAGCGCTCTTTGAAGCTCCGCATCAGGGAGTTGCGCCAGTTAAGGATGAGCACACACGCTTCTTTGTACTCGGGCTTGGCCCGAACGCTGCGCGAATTGCCATCCGCTTCTGGCATGTAGGTACCGTGGCAGATCTGGCAAAGACTATTCAGCAGCACTTCGACGACCTGGAGATTGTTCGGCCAGCGTTTGAGAAGCCGTTCCTCTCCGTGTTCAGGCTCCTAGTTGCCATTGCCACACAGGGGAAGAGCGAGAATATCCCTCCGAACCTCGGAGGCGAAGTGATGAAGGCTATTGTTACAGGACTGCCTTATCCATCGACACTTCTACAAGGGGCAGTTCGCCGGATACGCGCGGAACAAGCAAAACGAGATGAGCGCACCGGCAAACTGGCTCAGAACGTCACACCTGCCCGCTCCGCACTGATCAAGGCCTGTCTCAATAGGCAGCAGCGTCTAGTGGGGACAACTGAAAAGGAGGTTACCGTGTCACTCGATTATACCAATACCAATTCTGGCTACCGCTTGGGTCGTCTCTTTGCTGTGCTGGAGAAAGTCCAGGAAGAAGCGAACCCCGGTATCAATGCCACGATTCGCGAACGCTTTTACGGCGCGGCGTCCAGCACGCCGGTCACCGTATTCTCCAATCTCATGAAGCTCAAAAATCATCACCTCGCCAAGTTGGAGAATCCTGGCCGAAAGGTGAACTTGGAGCGTCTCATCAGCGAAATTGTGGACGGGGTCATAGATTTCCCGTCTCACTTGAATCTTGCAGACCAAGGACGATTTGCCATCGGCTACTACCACCAGCGGCAGGCGTTGTTTTCAAAATCCACCGAAGCTAAACAGGGAGACTAAACATGGCCATCCAGAACCGCTACGACTTTGTGCTGCTATTTGATGTGAAGGACGGCAACCCTAACGGCGATCCAGATGCAGGCAACTTGCCACGGCAGGATGCTGAAACTGGGCAAGGACTCGTGACAGACGTGTGCTTAAAGCGGAAGATTCGGAACTTTGTTGCTCTTACCAAGGACCAGGCTGAGTCCACGGAAAATCTTCAGGATGGAAAGAAGCGGTACGAGATTTACGTTAAAGAAAAAGCGGTCCTCAATAAGCAGCATGAACGTGCATATGTGGCTATCGGTCGCAAGGACATGCTCGAAGGCGACGACAAGAAACGCAAAGGTGGTGATGGCGTTAATGATGCTAGAAAGTGGATGTGCGCCAACTTCTTCGACATACGAACATTCGGGGCTGTCATGTCCACAGGTGTGAATTGCGGTCAAGTGCGTGGCCCCATCCAACTGACATTTGCGCGGTCTCTTGATCCTATCGTTGCCTCGGAACATTCGATCACTCGTATGGCAGTTACCACCGAGGCGGAGGCGGAAAAGCAACAGGGGGATAATCGAACCATGGGGCGCAAGTTCACTGTTCCGTACGGACTTTACATGGCACATGGATTTGTTTCATCTTTTCTGGCCAAGCAGACTGGTTTCTCTGATGACGATCTTGCCCTGCTCTGGGACGCTCTCTCAACGATGTTCGAGCATGATCGCTCTGCGGCTCGTAGCGAAATGGCCACGCGAGGCTTATATGTGTTCAAGCATGACTCGGAACTCGGCAACGCCCCCGCGCACAAACTGTTCGATCTTATACAAGTCAAACGATCAGGCGGTGGCGATGGTCCACCAAGAAGCTTTGGCGATTATTCCGTGACCCTGCCAGATGAGGGACCAGTCAAAGGTTTCAAAGGCGTGACCTTCATCAACAAGGTGGGGTAGTTGTGGCGACAGACGACGACCCCGTCATGATCTCCGCGCTGGAGCACTGGAGCTATTGCCCGCGTCAGTGTGCGCTGATTCATCTCGAACAGACGTTCGACGAAAATCTCTATACGTTGCGGGGGCAGGCCGTCCATAAAAAAGTGGATGAGCCTGTGGTGGAGGAACAAGCGGGCATGCGCATTGAGCGCGCACTTCCATTGTGGTCCAAGAGTTTGGGCATGGTCGGAAAGGGCGACGTGGTGGAGTTCCACGGCGAGACGCCCTACCCCGTGGAATACAAACACGGGCCGCATCGAGAACAGGAGCATGATGACCTACAACTGTGCGCCCAGGCGTTGTGCCTCGAAGAGATGACGGGGCAGTCTGTGCCGCGTGGCGCGATTTATCACCATAGTTCACGGAAGCGGCGGGAAGTCGAATTTACAGTGGCGCTTCGCGCGCGAGTGGTCGAAGTAACAGGAGCCATCCGCGCGATGTTGCAAGCCAAGCGGCTTCCGCCGCCGGTCAACGATCATCGCTGTACGCATTGTTCCCTTCAAGAGTCATGTATGCCCTCTGTCATTGACGAAGGCCGGCGGGCGTCCGCCGTTGTTCGCAACCTCTTTACCATTCATACGTGAGGGGTTCATGCATCAACTGCTGAATACGCTCTATGTCACGACAGAAGGCGCGTACTTGCGGGCCGACCATGACACGCTGCGAGTGGAGGTGGAAAAAGAGACGAAACTCCAAGTGCCGTTTCATCACCTCGGCGGCGTGGTCTGTTTCGGCGATATCATGATGAGTCCGGCGGCCATGCACCGCTGTGCTGAAGATGGGCGCTTCGTCGTGCTGCTTGATCGCAATGGCCGGTTCAAAGCACGCGTGGAAGGACCAGTCAGTGGAAATGTTTTGCTCCGTTGCGCGCAATATGAGGCAATGCGCGACCCCGTCCGGACGTTAGCCATCGCGCGCAATATCGTCGGGGGGAAAATTCAGAACTCCCGCCAGATTGTCTTGCGAGGGGCTCGGGAAGCCGACGATCCCACTGATGCCGATGCCTTGAGAAAAACGGCGGACGCGCTCGGCAATGCCGTGACGCGGCTCCCCCAATGTGAAGATCTAGACACTCTGCGCGGTATTGAAGGCGAGTCGGCCCGAAGATATTTCTCTACCTTCGACCGCATGATCAAAGAGGATCGTGAGACGTTCAAGATGGACGGTCGTAACCGGCGCCCGGCGACCGACCCCATCAACGCGCTGATGTCGTTTTTGTATGCGCTGGTGATGAACGATTGTGTTGCGGCGGCGGAAGGGGTTGGCCTCGATCCGCAGATGGGATTTCTCCACGCGCTACGACCGGGCCGGGCTGCGTTGGCGCTGGACCTCATGGAGGAGTTTCGCAGCGTGTTGGCCGATCGGCTCGTGCTCACGCTGATCAACAGACGTCAGGTAGCGGCGAAAGATTTCACGAAGCGATCGGGCGGTGCGGTGCAGATGGAAGATGCCGCGCGCAAGGAAGTGATCGTCGCCTATCAGAAGCGCAAGCAGGAGGAGATCACGCACCCGGTGCTCGATCAAAAGATGCCGTTGGGATTGGTCCCCCATGTGCAAGCCCGGTTACTGGCGCGCGTGCTGCGCGGCGATCTTGACAGCTATCCGCCCTTTCTTTATCGATAGGGAGCTGCCGTGCATGTCTTGATCAGCTACGATGTTTCGACCGAAACGTCCGCTGGCCGTCGCAGACTCCGGAAGGTTGCGCAAACCTGTCAGGACTTTGGCCAACGCGTACAAAAGTCAGTGTTTGAATGTTCGGTGAACGAGCTGCAATTCGAGGAGGTGATCAGGCGGTTGTTAGACATTATCGAGAAGACCGAAGACAATCTTCGAGTGTATCGGCTGACGGAGCCGAGGGAAAAGCATGTGCAGGTGTATGGATTGGATGGGAGGGTGGATTTCGAGGAGCCGCTTATTCTGTGATGCGCGAACCAGGAGCAGTGCTTCATTCCTGGGAGGATCGCGTTGTTCGCAGGGTTCTTATCTCTCAATGACTTGGATGTAATCGGAAATGCTATCACCAGTTAATCTCGAACAGTCAGCAGTAGGTTCGCGGAAACCAGGGCCAAACTCGGTGTTTTCAGGCCTTGGTGAGGTAGTGCAGTAGCGCCCGCTCGAAAGGGCGGGCGAGGATTGAAACGCGTTCGCCCCAATCGGGACACGCCGACAACGGCTGTAGCGCCCGCTCGAAAGGGCGGGCGAGGATTGAAACGACGTGTCGCCGGTCACGTTCCCCGCGTATCCCCGTAGCGCCCGCTCGAAAGGGCGGGCGAGGATTGAAACGCCGACGTACCACGCGAGGGAAATATGCTGGCGCCGTAGCGCCCGCTCGAAAGGGCGGGCGAGGATTGAAACTACGGCTCAGTAGTGCCACGTATCCTGCCCGCTGGTAGCGCCCGCTCGAAAGGGCGGGCGAGGATTGAAACGCGGACCTTGGCACCGGCATATTTCCCTCGCGTAGTAGCGCCCGCTCGAAAGGGCGGGCGAGGATTGAAACGCGAACCTCATCGCAGCGGGTTTCTCCGCGGCGGCTGTAGCGCCCGCTCGAAAGGGCGGGCGAGGATTGAAACCCGAATTATGTCGCCGTGATGCCTAAAGATCCGCGTAGCGCCCGCTCGAAAGGGCGGGCGAGGATTGAAACCTGTGATGATTGGTACTCGTCTCATCCGACCCCCGTAGCGCCCGCTCGAAAGGGCGGGCGAGGATTGAAACAAGCTCCTCCCCACCGTACCCTTGATCTTTCGCAGTAGCGCCCGCTCGAAAGGGCGGGCGAGGATTGAAACCTGCAACTGGATGAGGCACATGCTCAGGTCCTTGCGGTAGCGCCCGCTCGAAAGGGCGGGCGAGGATTGAAACAGGAATTGGAAGCGGCATTACGGCTACATCTCGCCGGTAGCGCCCGCTCGAAAGGGCGGGCGAGGATTGAAACAGGGATTTCCCTAGTGTATTACGTTCCTCTGTCACCGTAGCGCCCGCTCGAAAGGGCGGGCGAGGATTGAAACTATCCAAGCGGCTCGTCTCGGACTCGGTACATTGTAGCGCCCGCTCGAAAGGGCGGGCGAGGATTGAAACTCATTGGGGTCGCGGCAATCGCCGGATATTTCATGTAGCGCCTGCGAAACAAAGGGGTCGGGAGTCTTTTCTTGGCAACTCAGCGTCAATTAATTAAGACTCCCGACCCCTTTTATCCTCCGACCGCGGGAGTCATTATTGGATCGACTGGTCACGAGTAACGCATGGGGCATTGTGAGGTGGCCCGGCGGACACCTGGATTAAGACTCACCGCCCATTTTCTTGAACTCCTCCGGTCTCCGATAGCCCAGTGCCTGATGTAAGCGCTGGCAGTTATGGAGAAGCGCCCGATATACTCCACGGGGTGGCGAAAAAGGGGTCGGGAGTCTTTGTTGGAGTGACTCGTCAGCGCGCGCATTGCGTGGTTGCCTCCCCCTGCCTCGTTAGAATCCCTCCAAGTTGATCTCCTATCCGAGACGGGTTGATCCAATGTGGCATTTCACAGGAAACAAAGGGGTCGGGAGTCTTTTCTTCAGGAAACAAAGGGGTCGGGAGTCTTTTCTTGGCAACTCAGCGTCAATTAATTAAGACTCCCGACACCTTTTATCCTCCGGCGGAAGAGAAGAAAAGGGGTCGGGAGTCTTTTCTGATTGCTCGGCATGATGAAATGCCAGCCCTCTCCGTTTCGCGTCGCGCGGCGTCCTTACCTAAGCCGCCCGCGGGGAGAAGAAAAGGGGTCGGGGTGCGTCGGCGCTAAGCCGGAGGAGAGTCGCGAATGCAAGAGTCGCACAAGGTAAGACCTAGCCAGTCGCCTTGGCCTCGAGTGATGCGGTGGAGGTAGGTCAAGCCCAGTGAGGGGGGGAAAGGGGTCGGGAGTCTTTTCTCATGATCCTCTCGGGCGCCCACGAGGCCGCAACGTGGCTTCCATCCCGAAGCGCTTCGCCATGCGCTGTACCCACCCGTCTTCCCCAAAGGGTCTGCCTCGCTGCACACTCACTCGGAGCGCCTCCAGCTCCGATGCGGTCTGCGGGCGATTCACCCGCGCCACCCAGTCGCGTGGCGGCTCTACCGGCCA
>Ga0315290_10004530_pt1 | contig 10010 bp, 8 predicted proteins | sample YL17G12_0_MG_FD_203627 | JGI IMG/M metagenome (GOLD analysis project Ga0315290, IMG submission 203627) | Sediment microbial communities from Yellowstone Lake, YNP, Wyoming, USA - YL17G12_0 | ecosystem: Environmental > Aquatic > Freshwater > Lake > Sediment | place: USA: Wyoming | collected...
ACCTCGCCTGGACCCACTTTCGGGTCGGGCAGCTCACGCAGCGTCAGGACGTCGTCGGATCCGTACGCGTCGTAGGCCATGGCTCTCATGCCTGGACCCTATCCGGTTGCGGCGCGCCCGGATCGTCCAACGACGGCTCGAGGGGCAGCAGACCGCCCTCGCGGTAGACGGCCGGTGGACGGAAGCCCCGTCTCAGCCCACCTGCGAGGGAACCGGGTGCCCACGAACGGCTTTCTCAGGAGGTCTGTCGCAAGTGCTCCCGGCAAGAATCGAACTTGCGCACGCGGTTTTAGTCTGAAGTAAGTGGCACGGCCTCAACGAGCGCAGCGGGGAAGCGCGGATCGAGGAGTCCTTATACGACTCAGGAAGAGCCCGCGACCACCAGACCCGACTCGTAAGCGGCCACGACCGCTTGTGCGCGGTCGCGGAGGTCGAGCTTGGCGAGGATGCTCGCCACATGGGACTTGACCGTCGAGGGCTCAACGAAAAGCTCGGCGGCGATCTCGGCGTTCGAGTGGCCACGGGCCATGAGCCGGAGGACGTCGAGCTCGCGCGGCGTCAGCTCGTCGAGACCGCTTGGCTCGGAGGCAACCGGCCGGCGGGCGAACTCCTCCACGAGCCGGCGGGTGATCGAGGGTGAGAGCAGCGAGTCCCCGGCGGCAACGATCCGGACGGCCCGGACGAGATCGTCGGCGGGTGAGGTCTTGAGCAGGAAGCCCGACGCGCCCGCGCGGATCGCCTCGAACACGACCTCGTCGAGGTCGAACGTCGTCAGCACGAGCACCCTTGTGGCGCCGGCGACCCGCCGGGTCGCCTCGATTCCGTCGAGTACCGGCATCCGCACGTCCATGAGGATCACGTCGGGAGCAGTCTCCTCGACGAGCCTCACGGCTGCAGCTCCGTTTTCGGCCTCCCCGACCACTTCCACTCCCTCCTCGGCCTGCAGGATCAGGCGGAATCCAGTCCGCACGAGCGCCTGGTCGTCGGCGAGGGCGACCCGAATCACGTTGCACCGATCGGAAGTGTCGCGTGCAGAGCCCAGCCGCCCTCGACGCGTCTCCCTGCACGCAGCTCGCCGCCGAAAAGCGCCACGCGCTCGCGCATGCCGACGAGGCCGTTGCCCGTTCCACGGCCGGCCGAGGTGCCGGAGCCGTCGTCGGAGACCTCGATCACGACCGCGTCCTCCGTGTACCGAACGACGACCTCAACGCGCGCCGGCGCGGCGTACTTGAGCGCGTTCGTGAGCGCTTCCTGCACGATGCGGTAGGCGGACAGGTCGAGACCGGCCGGAAGCACCCGCGGGTCACCCTCGATCCGGGACTCGACGTCGAGACCGGCGGCCCTCACCTGCTCGACGAGCGCACCCAGGCCGCGAAGCGACGGCTGCGGGGCGAGCGCGAGCTCGTCGTCGCTGCGCCGGAGGATGCCCAGCATACGCCGCATCTCGTCGACCATCTCCCGCCCCGTCGTCTCGATCGCCGCGAGCGCGTTCCTCACCTCGGGCTCATCGGCCTGCATGATCCGGCTCGCCGCCGCGGCCTGGACACCCATCACGCTGATGTTGTGGGCGACGACGTCGTGGAGTTCGCGGGCGATGCGCGCACGCTCGACGGTGACGGCCTCCCGGGCGCGGGCGTCGCGCTCCGCCTCGAGCTCGCCCGTGAGATGCTCGAGCTTCAGCATGCGCAGGTTGTAGGCCCTGATCACGCGACCGACGCCCCACGCGAAGATGCCCCACACGATCCCGGGAAACCAGTCGCCGTAGTTGGCGCCATCGCCGACGCGGGAGACGGCGAGCCAGCAGAGGGCACCTGCGACGCTGACGGCCGCGAGCACCCGGAGGCCCGGCTGCTTCTCCGAGTGGACGCCGACCGAATAGAGTGCGATCTCGAGCGCCACGAAGACCTCGAACGGCCCCTGCACCGGAGCGACGACGGCCCCGGCCGCCAGCGCCCCTGCTGCCACGACGACGGCGACGACGATCGGGTGTGACCGCCGCCAGACGAGCGGGACGGTGCAGGCGAGAGCGAGGGCGATCTCGACGGCTGCGGAACCTGACCACTCGGCCGACCCGGCCCCGACCTCCACGAGCGACGCCGCCAGGATGCCTCCCGCCAGCAACGCATCGGAGCCCCGCTGGAAGCGACGGTCGGCAGAAAGACGCCGGAGGCGAGCCCACATGAGGGCACCGTAGCCTGCCCCGCGCGCGATGGCTATCCACCGCGTGGCGGAAGTCGCTGCGTCCGTCTCCCCCCGGAGGGGGAGGACAGATTTCGTCACCGCGGGCGTAGCGGCCGGGCAGCCGGAAGAACGACTATCACGACCATGACAACATCACCGCTCACCCGCATCGGCGCCGCGTGCGGCGCCGCCTACGTCGTTCTCGCGATCCTCGCGAACGACGTCCTCGGCTCGGCCTCGCCCGACTCGACCGCCACTGCCCACGAGATCGGCACCTGGTGGCGAACCCACCCCGCCTCCAGTTCCGACTGGGCGCTCGCATTTCTCGAGTTGGGCGCGCTCCTGTGCTTCCCGGTCTTCGTGATCGTCCTCGCATGGATCCTCCAGCGCGCCGACGGCGGCCGCACGTGGCTGCCGTGGGCCGTGCTTGGGATGGGCCTGATGTCAGCGACCGTGAAGGTCGCGTCGGGCGCACCGTCTTTCGCCCTCGTCTGGCGGGCCGACAACGGTATCTCCGACGGCCTCGCCGCGGCCCTCGTGGACATGAACGGCGCCGCCTTTGTGCTCACCTGGGCGCTCGACGCGGTCATGCTCGCCGCAGCCGGCGGGGTGATCCTGCGTACACAGTGCCTTCCTCGCTGGCTCGGCTGGTGGGCGCTCGTGACGGCACCGCTGCTGCTCGTCAACGTGCCAATGGCAGTGAACGGGCCGCCGCTCTTCCTGCTCGCGCTGATCTGGATCGTGGCCACCAGCGTCACGATCGCCCTGCGCGGCGAGCGAGTGCCAGCGCATGCACCAGCCGTTATCGAAACGACGGCATGACCGTCGGCGAGGGGTCGGCAGGGAGAACGGCTGATGCCCCCGGCAAGAATCGAACTTGCGCACGCGGTTTAGGAAACGCCGTGGGGGAGCGTAAACGGCCGCTCAACTTGCCAATTCACTTGCCAAGACGGTCTCATCGGTCCCGCAGACCCCGTCGATCTAGTGAGAAACAGCGTATTTGCAGGGCTTTCTGAAGCGGGAGCGACGGGACTCGAACCCGCGACCTCCGGCGTGACAGGCCGGCGGTCTAACCAACTGAACTACGCCCCCGTGGGCCGAGGGATTGTAGCGGCGGGGTGCGGTTCGGGTGGGACGACCGGCGCGCGGGTGCTGCTGCGGCCTCGATCGGGATGAGGGCCTGCGCAGGGGTGCCTCTGCCCCGCGCGAATCTGGGGGAGTGGCATACGTCGATCTGATCGCGCTCGGCGTCATCGCGCTGACTGCATTCACGGGCTTCCGGCGCGGCCTCGTCGTGGGCGTCTTCTCTCTTACCGGGCTCGCGCTCGGGTTCTACATCGGCGCGCGGGTCGGCCCCTCGCTCGTCGGCGGCGACATGGCACGGTGGCTGCCCCTCGTCGCGCTCGGCATCGCCATGCTCTGCGCCGCCGTCGGTCAGGCGATCGGAGGAATGGCAGGCCGCAGCATTCGCAAGGCGCTGCTCGTGCTCGGACCGCTGCGCCTGCTCGACAACATCGGCGGCGGGCTGCTCGGCGGCGTGATCGGGCTCGCACTCTGCTGGGCCGTCGGTGCGGTGCTCCTCTACGTCCCCGGCCAGACGGAGCTGCGCCACTATGCCCAGGACTCGGAGATCCTCTCGGCTCTCAACCAGGGGTTGCCGCCCGACCGGCTGATCGACACCCTCGCGCGCATCGACCCCTTCTCCACGCTCGCCGGCCCGGCTGCCGGGGTCGATCCTCCCGATCCGGGCGTCCTCGACTCCGCGGGCGTCACCGGGGCGGCACTCAGCGTCGTGCGGGTCGTCGGCAACGCCTGCGGGCTCGGCATCGAGGGCTCGGGCTGGGTCGTCGGCCCCGGTCTCGTCGTCACGAACGCGCACGTCGTCGCCGGAATCGACAGGCCGCGCGTCGATCGCAACGACGGAGACCTGCTCGACGCCCGGGTCGTCTCGTTCGACAAGCTGAACGACATCGCCGTGCTGCGCGTCGACGGCCTCTCCGCCCGGCCGCTTCGGCTCGCCGATGGGGTCGAGGGCACTCCCGGCGGGCTGCTCGGCTACCCGGCGAACGGCCCGTACAGGGAGACCGCGGTGCGGGTCGGCCGCGTCGTCCAGATCGTCGGCCGCGACGCGTACGGGAACTTCCCGACGAGCCGGCGGGTGACGACGATCCGCGGTGTCGTCCGCAGCGGGAACTCCGGAGGGCCGGTCGTCGACGCGCAGGGGCGCGTGATCACAACCGTGTTCGCCCAACGTGCCGGCACCGACGGCGGCTACGGAGTGCCGACGGCGGCCGTCAGGGCCGCGATCGTGCGGGCCGGGACGAAGGCGCTGGAGACGCCCTGCGTGGACCGGTAAAGCAATGCGGCGAAGCCGCTAGTCCTCCGGGGAGAGGCTTCAGCCTCTCCCCTGGGTTGAGCCGCCGCACCGCATTGCTACAGCAGGTCGAGCGCCGCCTCCGGCTGCTTGAACGGCGGGATCACGTAGACCCCCGCCACACGTCCCCGCAGCGACGCCAGCAGCTCGCGCGCCAGCTCGAGACCGACCGCGGGAGCATCCGCCCCGGCGTCGCGCAACGCGTTGAGCACCCGCTCCGGGACGGAGATCCCCGGCACTTCGTTGTGCAGTCGCAGCGCCATCGCGTGAGAGCGCAACGGCCACACGCCCGCGAGCAGCGGGATCGGTGAGGCGCCGCCGAGGCGGCCCAGGAAGCGCTCCAGCCCGTCGAGGTCGAACAGCGCCTGCGTCATCGCGAAGCGGGCGCCGGCCGCAACCTTCCGCTCGAAGCGCTCGTGCTCGAGGTCGGGGTCGTCGGCCGACGGGTTCACCGCGACGCCGATGAAGAACGACGTCGGCCGGTCGATCGCCTTGCCGACGTAGTCGACACCGTCGTTGAGTCCCGCAAGCAGCTGCACGAGGCCGATCGAGTCGATCTCGTAGACGCCACGCGAGCCGGGGTAATCGCCGACGTGTGGCGGGTCGCCCGTCACTGCGAGCACGTTCCGCACGCCCTCGGCGTGGGCCCCGAGCAGCACGCCCTCGAGCCCCATCACTGTCGTATCGCGCGGCGTGACGTGGGGAATCGTCTCGATCCCGGCCTCGCGCTGGATCGCGATCGACGCCATCAGAGCGTTCATCCGGGCCCGTGCCATCGGGTTGTCGTTCACGTCGACGAAGCCGACGGCGCCGGAGTCGCGCAGGGTCCGAGCCACCGCGATCATCGCGTCGTTCGTGCCACCCTTCGGAGGGTCGAGCTCGACGCTGACCACCCACTCCCCCTCGCGCAGCGCCCGCGCGAGCTCTGTCTCGCCGACCGTCGTCGTGGCCGCAGGCACCAGGTCGCGCTCGCGTGCCTCGAACACGACGCTGGGAGCTCTCTCGTCGTCCAGCGCCGCGCGGATCGCCTCGATCTGGGCCGGAGTCGTGCCGCAACAGCCGCCGACGATGCGGGCACCGAGCGCGACCGCCTGCGCGGCGAAGTCGCCGAAGTATTGGGGGGTCGAATGCGGGTAGACGACGCGCCCGCCGACGATGCTGGCGAGCCCGATGTTCGGCAGCACCGCGAGCGGCAGACCGGGGCCGCGCATGGCAGCGAGCGCCGTCAGCGCGGCGTGCGGGCCCGCGCCGTGATTCGTCCCGATCGCCGCCACGTCGAGCAGTGCCAGCCGCTCGGCCGCCGCGGACGCATCGATCCCGCCGGCGGCCTCGGTGTCGTCGTCGAACGTGAGGAGAGCCACGAGCGGCAGCGACGAGACCCCGCGAACGGCGGTGACCGCCGCGACGAGCTCCTCGAGATCGAAGAACGTCTCGAGCATGAACAGGTCGACGCCGCGCCCTTCCAACACGCTCGCCTGCTCGGCGTACAGCGGCCCGTGCGCGCTCGGGTCGAACACCTCGAGCTCGCCGAGAGGCCCGATCGCACCGGCGATGAGCACGTCCCGGCCCGACACGTCGCGTGCCTCGCGCGCGAGGCGTACGGCGGAGGAGTTGATCGCCTCGAACTCGTGCTCGAGCAGCTTGGCCGCCAGCTTGCGCCGGTTGGCGCCGAACGTGTTCGTCTCGATCAGCTCAGCGCCTGCGGCGATGTAGCTCGCATGGACGGCGACGACGCTCTCGGGTGCCCGAAGGTTCGCCTCCTCGGGGCAGCGCAGGCCGGCTGTCGCTCCCGCGAGCAGCGCACCCATGCCGCCGTCGGCCACGATCGGGGGGCCGTTGCGCAGCCGCTCGAGGAAGTCCGCCACTGCTCCTGAGTGTAGAGGCCTCCTCCAGGCGGGCCCGGAGTCAAGCGAGGCGGTCAACGCAGCCCGGGTGATAGGTGAAGCGGCCCTGGATGCTGATACTGAGGTCATCTCATCGAGCGCGACGGTGCGGCTGCCGCGCAGGTGAGCGATACGGTTCTCCTCCTTGGGAACCTGCGAGGAAGAGAGGGCTGGCGGCGGCCCTCTCTTCACGTGCGCTCAAGGTTCCCGCCGGCCTGCCGATACCGGGATCAGCTCCAGGTCGGGGACTGACGGCAATCATTCCTGGCCAGGGACAAGAGAAGGGGCGGCGAGCGATTCGCCGCCCTTCTCGTTTCTCCCCTCCCTCGCATCGGCGTAGGATCGCTTGATGGGGCACACGCCGGCCGACGACGGACGCGAGGTGTTCGCCGCCGTCCTCCCCGACCCGCTCGACGGCGGCGACTTCGTCGTGCGTCACGCACGCGAGCACGACGTGCCGTTGATCGCGGCGCTCGTCGACGACGAGATGCGGGCGCGGCTGACGCTGCCCGACGTGATCGACGAGACGATGACCCGCCAGATGGTGCTCCACGGAGGCGCGCTCGTCATCGCCGATGCGGGCACGGACCTGCCGCTCGGCGGGATGCGGTTTTCGGGCGCTGCAGCTCGTCGCGGACGCAATCGTCTCGCGCCTGCGGCCGTCCCGGCTCGAGCTGCGGACGACGATCGGCAACGAGCCGAGCGAGCGGGTTGCCGCTCGCGCCGGCTACGAGCGCGTCGGGCCCGAGTCGCCGATCGAGTACCCCGCCGGACGGGTGATGGAGACGACCCTCTGGATCCTGGTGCCCGACCCCGGGTAGCGCGGGTCAGGCGTCGTCGTGGACGACGCGCCCTTCCATCCCGCCGGCGACCGTGACGACCTGTCCGCTGACGTGACCGGAAAGCACATCCGAGGCGAGCACGACGACCTGGGCTGCGACATCCTCCGGCTGGGCGACCTTCCGCAGCGCCATCGTGCGTGAGATCCGTCGCACCGCTTCGGGATCGACGAGCCCTCGCGTCATCGGCGACTCCGTCCAGCCCGGGGCGACGGCGTTGACGCGGGCCCGGGGTGCGACGCGTGCCACCTCGTTCTTGAGCGAGAGGAGCAGCCCACCCTGGAGCGCCGACTTTGCGGCGGCGTAGTCGGCGTGCCCGGCCTCGCCGAAGCGCCCGGCGGTCGAGCCGACGAGCACGAGCGAGCCGTGGCCGGTGCGGGCGACCTCGCGCAGGAAGCCACGCGCGGTGAGGAAGGTGGCGGTCAGGTTCTGCCGCATCGTCTCTTCCCAGCGCTCGAGCGGGAGCTCCCACACGGGCAGATCCTCCGGCGGCCAGACGCCGGCGACGGCCGCACAGACGTCGACCGAGCCGAGCACGTTGCGGGCCGTGGCGAAGAGGCGGTCGACGTCCGCCTCGACGGTCAGGTCGGCCTGCGCGATCGGAGCGCCGCCGATCTCGGCGGCGACCGCGGCCGCCCGCTCCTCGCCGCAGTGGTAGTGGACGAGCACCTTCGCGCCCTCGGCGGCGAACATCCGCGCGCAGGCGGCACCGATGCCACCCGACGCTCCGGTGACGACCACGCCCTTTCCTGCCAGACCGGTATCCACGAGCGCGTAGGCTATCGGCAGTGAAGGTTTTCATCGTCAGTGACATCGAGGGCGTCTCCGGCGTCACCAAGGGCGGCCAGACGACCGGCGGGGCGCCGATGTACGAAGAGAGCCGCCGCCTCTACACCGAGGAGATCAACGCCGCCGTGCGCGGGGCGAAGGCCGCAGGTGCGACGGAGATCGTCGTCATGGACTGCCACGGCGCCGGCGACGAGTGGACGTTCAACTCGCTGATTCCCGAACTGCTCGACGAGGCGTGCGATTTCGTCGTCCAGGACGAGTGGACGGAGTACACGGAATTTCTCGAGAGCGGGGTCGATGCGGCGCTCTTCGTCGGCATGCACGCCATGGCCGGAACTCGCCGCGGCGTCATGAACCACACCGTCTCGGGCCAGGTGTGGCAGAACCTCTGGTTCAACGGCGTCCTCGTGGGCGAGACCGGCATCAACGCGGCGCTCTGCGGTACCTGGGGGTGCCCGGTGCTGCTCGTCACGGGCGATGACGCCGCGTGCGACGAGGCGCGCGACCTGCTCGGGCCGTCTCTCGTCACGGTTGCTGTGAAGCAGGGGCTCGGGTCGCAGTCGGCTCGCAACATCGCCCCGCTGCGGGCGCGGGGCATGATCGAGGACGGCGCCCGTCGCGCGCTCGCCGATCTCGCCGCCGTCGAGCCGTACCTGCCGGGGACTCCGTGCGAGATCCAGGTCGAGTACAAGAACACGCGCGCTCCCGACGCGCTTCGGCACCGGCCGGGTGTCGAGCGGGTCAGCGACCGCATGATCGTCTCACGTGCCGGCACCTGGTGGGATGCGTGGCGGCAGTTCTTCTTCTAGGCCACGTGATACGAGGCCGGTGACGGTGTCCGAGATGCACTCGCCACTCCGGCAGACACCCGCCTGGCGGGCGCTCGAGGCGCACGCGGAGGAACTGCGGGGCACTCATCTACGCGACCTCTTCGCAGCCGATCCGGGCCGCGCCGAGCGCTTCACGGGCGAGGTGGCCGGGATCTTCCTCGATTACTCGAAGAACCGCGTCACCGACGAGACGCTCCGCCTGCTCGTCGAGCTCGCCGAGCAGGCCGGCGTCGCCGAGCGGCGCGCCGCGATGTTCGCCGGTGAGCGGATCAACGTCACGGAGGGCCGCTCCGTCCTCCACGTCGCCTTGCGGCTGCCGCGCGAGAGCTCGCTCGTCGTCGACGGCGTCGACGTGGTCGTGCAGGTGCATGCGGTGCTCGACCGGATGGCCGCGTTCGCAGACGCCGTGCGCTCGGATGCCTGGCGAGGCTTCACCGGGAAGCCGATCCGGAACGTCGTCAACGTCGGCATCGGCGGCTCCGACCTCGGCCCGGTGATGGCCTACCGTGCGCTCCGGCACTACAGCCGGCGCGAGCTCACGTTCCGCTTCGTCTCGAACGTCGACGGCACGGACTTCGCCGAGGCAACGCGCGACCTCGACCCGGCCGAGACGCTCTTCGTGATCTGCTCGAAGACGTTCACGACGCTCGAGACGATGACGAACGCCACGACCGCGCGGACCTGGCTGCTCGACGGGCTCGGGGGAGACGAGGCGGCGATCGCACAGCACTTCGTCGCCGTGTCGACGAACCTCGAGGACGTGGCCGCGTTCGGGATCGACACGGCGAACGCGTTCGGCTTCTGGGACTGGGTCGGCGGCCGTTACTCGATGGATTCCGCGATCGGCCTCTCGACGATGCTCGCGATCGGGCCGGAGGGGTTCGCACGGCTGCTCGACGGGTTCCACGCGATGGACGAGCACTTCCGCACCGCACCGCTAGCCGAGAACCTGCCCGTCCTGATGGGCCTGCTCGGACTCTGGTACACAGACTTCTTCGGCGCCCAGACGACTGCCGTGCTGCCGTACGACCAGTACCTCGAGCGCTTCCCCGCCTACCTCCAGCAGCTGACGATGGAGTCGAACGGGAAGAGCGTACGGCTCGACTCGTCAGCC
>Ga0315290_10004534_pt1 | contig 10007 bp, 9 predicted proteins | sample YL17G12_0_MG_FD_203627 | JGI IMG/M metagenome (GOLD analysis project Ga0315290, IMG submission 203627) | Sediment microbial communities from Yellowstone Lake, YNP, Wyoming, USA - YL17G12_0 | ecosystem: Environmental > Aquatic > Freshwater > Lake > Sediment | place: USA: Wyoming | collected...
CATCACCACCCGCACTTTGTATTCCGGCGTGTAGGTTCGAGGTGTTTTGCCCATATCTGGCCTCCTTCCTGCAATCGTACTTCTCCCTTAGCTTTGTGTCCAGTTTTTGGGATCCATTACAGTATCAGGATTGGGAGTAACCACCGCTCAATTTTAGAAAGGATGTTTTATGAATAAACTTGACCTGCGCAAGGAGCTGAAATATCTATACCAGCCTTCCAGCAAAAAGATCGAAATTGTGAAAGCCCCCAAGTTCCAATTCGTCATGGTGGATGGCAAAATAGAAAAGTGGAAAACCCCCGGCACTTCCCCCGCTTTTGCAGAAGCGACCCAGGCTCTCTATGGCATCTCCTACACTTTAAAATTCTCTTCCAAGCAAGATAAGAAGAATCCCATTGACTATCCCGTGATGGCAATGGAAGGCCTTTGGTGGATAGAAGATGGGACTTTCGATATCTCCAAGCCCGGAAACTGGCACTGGACGATCATGATCATGCAGCCGGACCATATCACCGAGACGATGTTCAAGACCGCCTTGCACAAGGTGGTGGAAAAACGCGGAGATAGCCCTGCGTTGGCAAAAGTGCGGTTTGACTCATTTGAGGAAGGATTGTGCGTCCAGACCATGCACATCGGTCCGTACGCCAGCGAGCCGACCACAGTCGAGCGCATGCGCATCTTCCTGGAGGAGAACGGCTTGCGTGATCGTGTGGGGCTTGGCGGGAAGCACCATGAGATCTATCTCGGCGACCCGCGCCGGGCGGACCCTTCCAAGCTCAAGACGGTGCTGCGGCACCCGGTGGAGAAGGTTTAAAATTATTGCGGGGGCGACGCGTGCGTCGTCCCCGCAAATGAAATTGTTGTGGTTATGGATGCGCTTGAAATGTGTCTTATGCTTTTGCCAGAGTCAGGAAGACATCTTCCAGCGTTGGTTCACCGGGCAGAACCTTGGATACTAACATCCCCTTGGCTTGCAGGGATCTCTTCAACTTCTCCGCATTCACATTTCGATCCGTGATGGCACGCAGGTGATCGCCGGCCAGCCCAACACGCAGGACCCCTTCCACGCCAGACAACGAAGATAATCCCTCAGCCAGCGGCTCTGCAAACACTTCCCAAACCGGTCCGGGCAGCACGGCTTTCTTCAACCCGCTGGGAGTATCCATGGCCAACAGCTTGCCGTCGCGCATGATGCCGATCCGCCCGCAATATTCCGCTTCGTCCATGTAATGGGTGGTCACAAACACCGTAGTCCCATTGGAAGCCAGGTCGTAGATCAGATCCCAGAATGCGCGCCGGGCGTTGGGGTCCACCCCGGAGGTCGGTTCATCCAGAAAAAGGAGTTTCGGTTGATGGACCAGGGCGATGGCCAGCGCCAGCCTCTGACGCCAGCCTGCGGACAACCCGCGGGTTTGGTCGTTCTCGTGGCCGGTCAACCCGACATGTGCCAAGGTATCCAGGATGCGGGCTTTTTCGGTGATCCCGTAAACACCACCGTAAAACTCAAGGTTTTCACGGACAGTCAGTTCGTCATAGATGGCAAACTTCTGGGACATATAACCAGACAGTGCCCGAACCTGCTCTGTTTCGTGGTAACTATCAAAACCAAGGACCTTCGCCTGCCCTTCACTTGGCGAGAGCAGTCCCAGCAGCATGCGAATGGTGGTGGTCTTGCCGGAGCCGTTCGGGCCGAGGTAGCCAACCACTTCCCCACGATCCACACTAAACGAGATGTGATCCACCGCCACGAAATCGGAGAAGCGCTTGGTCAGGTTGTCGACATGGATGACAGGCTCAGGCATTTTCCGACTCCGACAGTACGATAAATACATCCTCGAGGACCGGAGGAATCATGCGTGCGTCCAAGAGATTCACCCCGCCGGCAGGCAATGTCTTTCGCAGCCGGGCAAGCACCTTGTCCGCACTGCCCTGGCGCACGCGCAAATGCAGCCGGTCCCCAAACGCACGGACATCTTCGACATCAGCCTCTTGCGAAGCCAGGATCCGCATCTGCGGCAGTGGGGTACCGCGCAATTCAACCACGCGGCCATCCAAGATCGAGCGGATCTCGCTGGGTGCTCCTTCAGCAATGATGCTGCCCTGGCGCATAAATCCAATCCGATTGCAACGCGCCGCCTCATCCATGTAAGGTGTGGAGATCAAGACCGCCACTTTCTCGTCGTGAACCTGCTTGGTATCGCCCGGTTTATCCATCACCAGGCGAATCAATAGCTGCCAGAAATCCTGCCTTGTGACTGGGTCCACACCGGTGGTGGGTTCGTCGAGCAGGAGTATACGTGGGCGCGAAACGAGCGAGGATGCCAGACCAAGCTTTTGACGCATACCGCCCGAAAGCTGCCCTGCGCGCCGGTCCTTGTACACTGCCAGTCCGACAAACTCCAGAATTTCCATACAGCGCGGCATCCATGCATCGGGTTTGAGCCCCCGCAGTTCGGCAAAGAAGCGAATATTTTCCAGAACGGTCAGATCCTCATAGAGCGAGAACCGTTGTGAGAGGTAACCGACAGTGCCGCGCGCCTGCTCCAACTGACTTGCAAGAGGGAATCCGCACAACGAGACTTTGCCAGCACCCAGCTTAAGTGCGCCGACCAAAAGGCGCATGGTGGTAGTTTTTCCAGCACCATCCGGACCGACCAGGCCATATATCTCCCCTGGTTTGACATGCAGGGACACATTGTTCACTGCGCAAACGTCACCGAAGTTTTTCTGAAGATTATCCGCGCTGATTGCGTAATTTTCGCTCATTCCATAGCCTTATGAAGGAATATGACCAACTGGGTGGAAGCCAGTGCTTCAAGTTGTCCCCGGCTGGATCTGGACGGCAAGCCGTGCGTCTTAACTAGATCAACGACCTTCGGCGAGCGGTTGGAAAGACAGTTTTGAAAAAAATCAGCGATACGGGTATTATCCGTAACCGGCTCAGCCAGGGCATGATATTTTTTCCCTTTAACTTGCGCATCCACCCAAGGGCTGGCCAGGATGTTCATATACCAACCTACACGGGTCCTTCTTGGAAGGATGACGCAATGTTCTCCTTCAAAATCTTCATATTGAACCGCGCTGACCATGGGTTGTCGTGAGCTGCGATTGGTGGTCGTCAGCATGAGCAATACGTTACCAAGATTTTCACCGGTGTCGCTGGATTTCATTTTTTCCGTAGATTCACATATCCTGAAAATGTATTTAGTTAGTTAAAGGAAACATCTGCCGGCATACCGGGCTTCAACTTCCCGCCGGGGTCTTCAAGCTTTAGCTTGATCGCGTAAACGGTCGTCGAGCGGCCTTCAGCCGTCTGCACATTACGGGGAGTGAACTGCGCCTGGTCTGCGATATGCGTCACCACCGCATTGAACGTCTCACCGGGAAAAGAATCCACACTGACATCGGCCTTTTGACCCATGCTGATTTGTCCGTAACGCTCTTCGGGGACATAGACTGTGATGGTCATGTCATCCACAAGTCCGAGGTCAAGTGCTTTTCCGCCGGGAGCCACCACTTCACCGGGTTGCACCAGGCGGGACAGGACAATCCCGCTCGCAGGCGCCGTAACCGAGAGTTTTGTCATCTGGGTGTCGATTAAATCCAGATTGGCTTTTGCCTGACCCACTGCCAATTTGGCCTGGTCGGCAGCAAGCTTTGCCTGCTCCGATTGCTTTTGAGAAGCCTCGATCTGAAGGGAATTTTCCCCGGTCTGTAAAGTGCGCAGTCGATCACGAGCCGTTTCAAAACCCTCCCGGGCAACTGCCTGTTCAGCTCTCGCGGTCAGCACATCCTTGGCGCCTTCGGTCGTCAGTACATCGTCATATTCCTTCTGGGCATCTTTCAACTCCTGCGAAGCATCGTCATAGGTGGTTTGAGCGGCGTCGCGCAGATCTTGTCCATCAGTCGCTGCATTGGCGCGGTCCAGGACATCCTGTGCGACCAGGAAGGCTGCTCTTGCGGCAAGTAATCTTTTCTCAGCATCCATAAAACCGGCACTGGTTGATTTTTGTTCCGCAAATTTGACTTTATCCTCAGCCTTGGTCAAAGCTTTCTGGGATTCTTCAACCTGTTTATCAGCGGCTGAAAGCTGTTCAGCTTCGGAGAAATACCAGAGCGGCTGGTCGAAATCTCCGGGGGTGGAAGCCTTCCAAGCAGCGACTCGGTCATTCTGCGCCTGGGCAAGCACATTGCTCGACAGAAGATTGTATTGCGCTTGAGCAGATGACGCTGCAGCATCGGCTGTCAATGCAGCCGCTTGGGCGGTCTCAACCGCCGCAACAGCCTGCTTGCGCTGAGCTTGGAGAAGTGTCTCGTCCAGAGTAAATAGGACATCTCCAGCCTTGACACTCGCCCCTTCGTCTACCAACATCTCCTTGATTCTTCCGCTAATTTCTGATGCAATGGAAATCCTTGTGGTTTCCACCGTGCCGGAGGCAGTTAGTGAAGAGGCCGCTTTAGGCGTTCTATCGGTTAGAAGATAATAAGCGCCCGCAATAATGATGACGATTACAATGACTAACACTGGGACTGGAATTTGTCGATTTTTCATGGGGAATCTCCTGTATAAATAATTTATCCAATTGACATCTGTGGGCACTCAATCGAGCCGTTTTCGGAAGCGCATGGCTGCTGCACCCATGATGACGACCGCGAAAATGATAAGTGCTACCACCTGGTCGAGAATCATATTTAGACCAACCCCTTTGAGCAGCAAGGAACGGATAATGACCAGGTAATATCGCAAGGGAACAATCATTGATATCCATTGCATGACCTTCGGCATGGCTTGGATCGGGAAGAAAAAGCCTGACAGGAAAATACTGGGGAGAAGCAGCATCCACACAATGAGCATGGCCTCTTGTTGAGTGTTCGCGATCGTGGATGCGAATAATCCTATCCCCAACCCTGAAAGCAGGAATAGCGCTGAGAGCAATATGATGAGTAGAAGGTTACCGCGAATTGGGACATTGAACCACCAATGTCCTATAGCTAGTACTTCCAAAGTATCAAGCAACGCCAGCATCACATAAGGTGTGACTTTACCCACAACCAATTCCCAGGAGCGGATGGGAGTGACAATCAACTGCTCAATCGTCCCTCTCTCCCTTTCGCGGACAACCGCCGTCGCGGTCAATATGGAGGTGATGGCGAACAGGATCATACCGATTACTCCGGGGATCATGAAGTAGGCAGAAATCAGGTCAGGGTTGTACCATACTGTCGTCCTCACCTCGACCGGAGGTCGCAGGGCAAAATTTTGTGCCGACCTTGAAATCTTCTCTGCAAGAATAGTTGTTGCAAACGCCTGACCAATCAACTGTGCCGCTGAAAGGGATGTCCCGGCAACGGTCGGGTCGGAACCATCCAAAATGAATGAGACTTGTGCGTCTCCATCTGCCAACCGCTGGTTGTAATCCGGCGGGATGATCAACGCTGCGCGGGCTTTTCCATTTTCAATCAGCAGACGGGCTTCTGCCTCTGAACCAACAAACTGCGATATCGCAAAATAATCCGCAGCGCGGTAGGCGTCCAACAAGGAACGCGATTCGTATGTTTGATTCTGGTCATAGACAACCAGCGGGATATTGCGCACATCGCTGGAGGCGGAATATCCCATCAGGAACAATTGAATGATCGGGATAATCAGAATAATCACCAGGATGCGCGGATCACGCATGATTTGGATAAATTCTTTCCGGATAATTGATATTAGGCGATGTCTCATAAGACTCCTACCTGGTTTAAAATTCGGATATATCGAAATCCAACTTCAATGAATAGGTCAACCATTAATAGGGGTCACTTTCACCCCGTGCAGAAAAATATCCACAAAGGTGTCCAAAGAATCTTCCTGTGTCACGGACGGCATGATTCCGGACAACAGGAGTTGCGTAATATAATAGGAGAAGAACATCCCTAAAAAGGCACGCATCAGCAGTGGAACTGGTATGGGGCGAATCTGCCCGGTAAAACGGTCAAATCGTTTTCCAATTTCCATAATCTGAGGGAGCAGCGTTTCGAATAATTCAGGAATGTGCTTCCCTTTAAACTCAACTATCTCAATCAACATTAGGTTTAGAAAATCGGGATGATGCCCCAAAGCATCGATCATCGCGTGGGCAGCATTAAAAACAAAATCCTCCACCGTATCCCCGCTGGTAACTGCCAGTAATGGAACAATCTGGTGATAGGGATGTTTCTCGGCAATAATGGCTGTAAAAATTTCATCCTTTGATTCAAAATGATTGTAGATGCCGCCAAGCGCCATGCCGGCTTTCGCAGTTATCTGACGCATGGACGTCGCGTGGTAACCCTGGTCGAGGAAAAGTGAATAAGCGGAGTCGAGGATCTTCCGCCGGGTCAATTCGCTTTTGCTGAGTGAGGAAATTATGGTTTGGGCTATCATAATGAACGAACGTTCATTTTATTATATATTTATTCGGAAATATGTCAATATCCAGCTCTCCAGAACAACTGTCTCTTGGGCTTCAGGCTGATGTGACAACCCTCTGGTAAAATTAAACCATGCCGCAATCACTCGTTGAACAACAAATCCGGAAAGACCTGCGCTACAATGTTGGTGTTAATATGGCTGACGCCGTTTTTTTCGGTGCTGCGCTGGGATTCGGCTCCTTTGGCACGATTATTCCGCTTTTTGTTAGTCAATTGACCACCTCCGCCACCCTGATTGGTCTCGTCCCAGCCATTCATGCGGTCGGATGGCAGCTACCCCAGTTATTCACAGCAAATAAAGTATCCAGTCTGCGCAGGTACAAACCTTTTGTACTTGCCATGACGATCCATGAAAGACTTCCTTTCATCGGGTTTGCACTCGTAGCCTGGTTCATGTATTCACTCGGGGCACAGACCGCTCTTATCCTAACTTTTCTTCTTCTCATCTGGCAGGGATTTGGCGGAGGATTTACTGCCAACGCATGGCAGAGTTTAATTGCCAAAATTATCCCTGCGGAATTCCGCGGAACGTTCTTTGGAGGTCAGGCTGCAGCCGCCAATGTGTTCATCAGTTTGTGTGCCATTGGTGCAGGCTTTCTCCTTGAAAAGGTATACTCGCCCCTCAACTTCACACTAACATTTCTTATCGCATTCTTTTTTATGGTGATCTCATGGGGAGCGCTGGCTCTCGCCCGTGAACCGGAAGATACCGAAAAAGTCATCCCTGAAAAATTACCTCCGATCTGGCAGGGTTCAAGAGAAATTCTCAAACGCGACAGAAACTTCGCCTGGTTTCTGACAACCCGTATTTTGTCCATGGCCGCCACCGTGGGGTTTACATTTTATATCATCTATTGCCTTCGGTATTTCAACATGAGTGCGGTGACCGCAGGTTTCCTGACCGCCACCCTTACCATTTCCCAAACCGTCGCCAATGCCGGGATGGGCTGGTTGGGAGACCGATGGGGGCATCGCACCATGCTCATACTTGGCTTACTCGCCGTTTCCCTTTCTTCAGGCCTGGCCTGGTTCGCTCCATCCTTGCCATGGTTTTACCTAGTCTTCATACTGGCCGGCGTCGCCAATGTCTCCATCTGGACCATTGGGATGGCTATGACTGTCGAATTTGGGACGGAAACTGAACGACCTGTTTATATCGGACTTTCGAATACATTAGTGGCACCCGTCACAATCCTAGCCCCCATCCTTGGTGGTTGGATTGCGGATACCATGGGATTTAAAACCACCTTTGCAATTTCCGTTTTCATGGGGTTAATTGCAGCCGGTGTCCTTTGGCTGTTTGTAAAAGATCCAAGGCATATTCCTGTTCTCCCGGCAATTGAAGGACAAGGATAATTTCGATGAAAGAATCTTCAACTCCAATAATTAAGTCCCCCATGGACGATTACCTCGATGCAGTTTATCAGGGTCGGAATGCATGGTGGCGTTATGCGAGCTCCATCGCCCTGATCTTGACCATGTGGTTGGTCATTGGATCGATACCTGTTTTTCTATTCGGAGCTTACCTATTGATGGATGGTAACCCGGATTCGAAATTGACTACCCTGGGATTTGCAGGTGTATCTCCGCTGATAGTGATGTTCGTAATTTTAAGCAGTTATTTGTTTTTCTTTGCGGCAATTTTCATTTCCGTTCGCTTCATCCATGCGAGACCTTTCCGGTCGTTGATCACCCCTCAACCTAGAATCAACTGGAGCCGATTGTTCGCTGGCTTTACATTTTGGTTCATTATTGCAGGCTTAGTCACTATTTTTGAGGCAATTCTTTACCCCAGCCGATATGTTTTCTCATTCGACCCGAACAAATTCATTATCTTCGCTTTTTTTGCCTTGCTCCTCATTCCAATCCAGGCGTCCTGTGAGGAGCTTTTTTTTCGAGGTTATCTGATGCAAGGACTGGGATTACGTTTTCGTTCCATAGTCCTTCTACCTTTAGTCTCCGGCTTAATTTTCGGTATGCTTCATTTAGCTAACCCGGAAATGTCCGTCCCTTCGGGAGCATGGATGCTGGGTGTTTCATATTTTCTGGTTGGTTTTTTTGCAGCTTTGATCACATTGATGGATGGCGGATTGGAGCTTGCACTGGGACTTCATATTGCCAACAATTTATATACAGCCCTGGTAGCTAATACTACTGTCAGTGCGTTGGCTTCAGAATCGATATTCAAAGTTAATGAAATTGACCCTTTTTTTGGCTTGATCAGTCTGATTATTGGGATGGTCATTTTCTATTTACTGGCTTTTATTATTTTCCCAAAGCTGAACAGGACTTCTAAACCTGAAATAATTTTTCAGGAAGAATAAATGGTCAGGAAAAAATTGCCGGACTCTTCTTCGCCAGGCTTTTATTTGCTTCGGATATAATTATTACGTACAAAGATGGGGGCATCAGCAACAAGGTTTCAAAACAGGGTTCATAACCCCATCGTTGGACCTATTGAAATTTACTGGTTTTTAGCTTTCTTTGACCTGTTTTGAGGCTTGTTTTGAGGCTCCTGCTATTATATGATGGGAGTCGAAGAGCATTGTCATTTGATTTTCTGCACTACCGACCACAGGGGACAATTGGCCTTTCCCGGGCAATGCGCTATGCTGACAAGTTTGCGACGCCTTCTAAAACCTCCATTATTTGCAGATACTGAAAAGAATCTGGTGGCTGTCATGCTGCACCGGCTCCTTCTTACAGTCATCGGTGTAATCGTTATTTTTCTTGTTATCTCTCTGGTATTCATTCCTTTCCGCCAGTATCTTGATCTTGTTTTTATTTTTCTCCTAATACAAATTTTTTTCTTCTTATTTTTGCGCTCTGGTAGAATCAACCTGGTAATTTATGGTTTTATCATCTGTGCAATCGCTGGTCTTTTCTATTCGGCTTATCATTTCGGGGGCGTAATCAGTGCGAGTTATAGTGCTTTAGTGATCGTTATCATAATTTCAGCGATAACCAGCAATAGAAAAAGTATTCCATTTATTATCGCTGGGATAAGCATTCTGTTTGGTGGACTGCTGGTTGTAGCGGAAGTGAATGGTTACTTTCACGCTTCCGAATTGCAACTTAGTTTGGCTGACAACTGGATCGGCAACAGCCTGATTTTTGTGCTCTCGGCTGCATTACTTGTCCAAGCCGGACAAATCTCCCGGTTATCCAATGATAGAGCCCTCGCCGAGATTAAAGAACAACACACCAAGGAGGAGACCCTCGGAGAGCAAAAACACTACCTTGAAGCTCTTCATGACGTTTCGCTCTCCGTCATCAATCGCCTTGAAACAAAACCATTGCTTGAATCTATACTTACTCATGCGGAGGAACTGGCTGATACTCCCAATAGCTTTATCGATGTAATCGAGCCTGGGGAAATCACATCCCAACAGGAGGTTGGCCACGGCATCATGGCGAAATATGGAGATTATCATGCCCGCCGTGGAGAAGGAATGACTGGGAAGGTATGGGAGAGTGAGGAATTACTGATCGTAAAGGATTATCAGATCTGGCCAGGGCGTCTCCCATCCTATATCCCATCCGATATTCAT
>Ga0315290_10004535_pt1 | contig 10005 bp, 7 predicted proteins | sample YL17G12_0_MG_FD_203627 | JGI IMG/M metagenome (GOLD analysis project Ga0315290, IMG submission 203627) | Sediment microbial communities from Yellowstone Lake, YNP, Wyoming, USA - YL17G12_0 | ecosystem: Environmental > Aquatic > Freshwater > Lake > Sediment | place: USA: Wyoming | collected...
CGGCATCCGTGTAGCGTTCGTCAAGTTTCTGTGTCCGCCGGACGCGGGCCCTCCCACCTGCGTAGCATGGGCAATCCATGACCAACGTGGAAGAAGAAACCTCCGAGGCTGAAGAACGGCAGGCTGAAGAACCGCAGGCGGCGGTCGGTGAGAGCCGCGCTCGGCGTATAGCCGAGGCCTGGGCGGGCCCGATCCTGATAGCACTCTCAGTCATCTTCGCGATGAGAGGCTTCCTCTTCCGGTCGTTCATCACGGATCAGCATCCGGACATCCTGTCGATGTGGCTGCCGAGGAACTGCTTCCTCGGCTCCAGCCTCGTCGCCGGTCATGTCCCACTCTGGAACCCTTTCCAGTTCTCGGGAGCGCCGTACGCATCGGACGCTCAATCCGGGTGGTTGTACCTGCCGGTGATGACGCTCTTCTCGGCCCTGCCCTGTGGCGCCGCGATGAGAGCCTTCATCGCGTTCAACCCACTTCTCGGAGGACTCGGTCTCTACTGGTTCCTGCGCAAGGAAGGCCTGTACCGAACACCCACGACCGTGGCGGGACTCTCCTACGCGATGATCATGAGCACGTCGACCATCGCGATATCGCTTCCATTCGCCGGTTCGCTGGCCTGGACCCCACTGGTCCTGGTCGGCGCCTCCGGATGGATGCGTGCGGAGACGTGGCCGAGACGACTGCTGTGGCTTGGCCTCGGGGGGCTGGCTTTCGGCCAGGTCGCAGCCGCGCATATGAGCCACGGTCTATTGATGTGCGCAGGGTTGACGCTCGCCTACCTCATCGCTCGCGCAGCCCGCTCCGTCCACTTCAAACACGAGGAACCTCTGCGCCCCGTACTGATGGCCCTTGGGTACCTCGCGTTCCTGCTGCCCGCGAACATCGCGATCCTCCTGCCGCATCTCGCTATGGTCGGGCGGACGAGCCTGCGAGGGGGCTACGCGGCGCTCGGCATACAGATCGCGGAGGCGGCCGGCATCAACGATGCTCCGCTACCCGACGGCGGAGTCTGGAGCGGATGGCCGTTCGCCCTGGCGTCCGCGCCGGGTGCTTTCGCCGGCGCTACCGTCTTGCTCTCCATACCTCTTGCCCTTCGCACACACGGCAAGCGATACCTCGCGGCCGCCTTCGCCGCGACCGGATTCGGGGCATGGGTTCTCACCCTCAACGTGCTGGTCGGCGCACCGTGGTTCCGCAACTTCGTCCTGAGTATGCCGTTCGGCGACGTCTACCTTCACAACCCGGGCAGGTTCCGCTATCTGCTCTTCCTGATAGCGCCGGTGCTCGGCGCACTCGGGATCCAGGGGCTGATCGAGCGCCCCATGAAGGCGAAACCCGCTCTCCTTTGGATGGGTGCGGCTCTCATCATCTTCTTCGCGATCCCCGTGACCCTTGGGGCACACCCGGTTCGATTCCTTCTCTTCCCTGTCGGAGCGGTCGCGGCGGTCCCCGCTCTGGTCGGACTCGCGGGAAGGAAGAAGTGGGCCTGCGTGGCCGTACCGTTGGTCCTGGCGGTAGAGCTCGCGGCCAGCGCCCTCTACTCACAGGCCTACCAGGGAGGAACTGTCTTCCTTGGACTCGAGTCCGCGGAGCAAGACAATCTCATCGCCGGCCCGTTGCGTTGGCCGGAGGTCTCGGTCAAGGGTTACATGACCCCGGGAACGATCGCTCAGAAACTGCAACAGCAACCCGACCGCTACTACACGTGGGCGCCGCCCGCGGCGTACTTCCAGAAGGGCTACCTCTTCACACAGGACGAGCGCTACTGGCCCGCCCTCGAGAACGGCCGCAGCATGTTGTTCGGCGTCCACGACACCATGGGCTACTCCCCCATCCAGCCGTCTCGCTACTGGTCCTACATCCGCGCGACGAATCGCCTTCCGATCTTCTACAACGCGTCGCTGCTCCAGGAGCCTTCGCTGACCGACCTCCGGTTGCTGGGCGCCCGCTACCTGATAGTCCCCAACAACGCAACGCCGACGGTCGACGCGCAGAAGGTGATGTCCGAGGGCGGGTTCAGCCTCTATTCCGTCGATGGGTGGGAACCGCGCACTTCAGTTGTTCCGGATTGGACGGTTCTCCCCGACCCCACCAACGCGCTGTCCCAGGTGATGGAGAAGACCTTCGACCCCGGCACCCGTGCGATCGTAGAACAGGACCCCGGGATAGAGCCGACAGCGGGCGGTCTTCCCGGTCAATCCGTGTACAACGAGAAGTGGCCCGAAGACGTGAGCGTCTCGGTCCGAGCCCCATCGCCGTCGCTATTGGTGGTCCGCAATTCATATGATCCCGGATGGTCCGCAACGGTCGACGGGAAGCCGGCCCCGCTGCTCCATGCCGATTGGTTCCTGCAGGCCGTCCCGGTTCCACTGGGAGACCACGAAGTGAGGCTCGTGTACAGGGATCCGACCATCGCCCAGGGACTGGCCGGGTCGGCCGCGGTGTGGGGCGCCTGGCTGATCTGCCTGTTGGGTTCAACTTTCGTACGACGCCGACGTCTCCGCCGAGGCGCCGTCGTCGAGGGGTCGCCCGAGGGGTCGCCCGAGGAATCCGCCTAGGCGCCCGCCCGACGCCTGAGTTCGGCCTGGATCAATCTCGACAGGTCACCGTCGAGGATTCGGTCGACGTCGCCGATCTCGACATCCGTGCGATGGTCCTTGACCATCCGGTACGGGGCCAGCACGTAGGAGCGGATCTGCGAACCGAAATCGATCCCCCGCTGCTCGCCACGGATCTCCTCCAACTGCTTCTCCCTCTGGTGCCGTTCCCGCTCGGCCAGGCGCGCCTTGAGGATCCGCATCGCGACCGCCTTGTTCTGCATCTGCGAGCGCTCGTTCTGGCAGGCGGCAACTATCCCGGTCGGCAGATGGGTTATCCGTACGGCCGAATCCGTCTTGTTCACATGCTGGCCGCCCGCGCTCGACGCTCTATAAGTGTCGATCCGTAGATCCTTCGTGTCGATATCCAGATCCGCTTCCGCCGTGTCGTCGAGCAGAGGGATCACGTCCAAAGAGGCGAACGAAGTATGCCGGCGGCTGGCCGAGTCGAAGGGAGACATGCGGACCAGCCGGTGCACGCCGCGCTCGACCGCCAGCAAGCCGTAGGTGTTGGTTCCGTGAACGATGAAGGTCGCGCTCTTGATGCCCGCTTCCTCCCCGGGGAGAACCTCATCCAGTTCGACACCGAAGCCTTCGCGCTCGCACCAGCGCAGGTACATCCGCAGGAGCATCTCGGCCCAGTCCTGTGACTCGGTTCCGCCTGCGCCGGCATGGAGTGTCGCGACAGCGTCGTTGGCGTCGTATTCGCCGCCCAGCATCGCCGCCAGTTCCAGCTTCTCCAGCTCCGCTCGGATGGTCTCCACCGACGTCGCCAGCTCGGAGGTCAACGCGTCGTCATCTTCCGCTTCGAGCAACTCGTCCATCGCCTGGGCGTCGGCGAGACGGCGCTCGACGGATTCGTACCGCTCCAGGGAAGACTTGGTCCGGGCGAGCTTGGTCGTCAGTTCCTGTCCGCGGGATGGGTCGTCCCACAGCGTGGGGTCGGCCGCTTTCTCTTGCAGCTCGTCGACGAGCGAACGAAGGGATCGGACGTCAAAGGAACTCCTTCGCCGCCGCGAGACGTTCTGTCAGCTTCTCGATCTCTTCGGTGTGGTCGCTCATGTCGCCAATCGTAACGGCTGGCGCGGCCGACAGCCGCTCTAGCCGAACCCGAAGATGTGCCAGCCGGCCGGCGCCGGTATCTCCGACGAGGACGGAGGCACAGGCGGCACGTCCTTCGTGACGACGAACACAGCGTAGCCGCGAGCCTCGTAGGCGGCCAGCCAGTCTGACCCTGAGCCCCGCGCATCCGTGGGGCGTGCGACGCACCCCGCAGCGAAACCGATCTGCGGATACGAATCGGAGGCCAGTAGCGCACAAGGCCGGTCTCCCGCAGCTTCCCCCACCGCCAGCCCGGCGTCCCGATCGGAGGCGCGCGCGACCTCCACCGCGCTCCCGACACGGACGGCCACACCTACCTGCCAAACCACCAGCGATGCGGCCACTAACACGGCGGCGAGTCCTGTCGAGCGTCGCTCGGCGGCAAGGAGGGTTCGGATGCCGACGGCGGCCGAAAGAGAGAGAAGCGCGTAGGCCGGCAACAGGAACCGCGGGGCGAGTCCTGAGATGAGGACGACATACTCTGCGGCCATCGCGGCGCCCGCGATAGCCGCGAGCGATACGGGACCCCGTTCGGCCCCTTTCGAGGCGCCGGCAACCCCGACCACCGTCATGGCCACCAACAGCGCCCACCAGACGGCACCTCCGATGGGTAGCGATGCGCCCGGCACCGGACCGATGGTCGGTCCGTCCGTGAGCCCCAAGTGCTGGAACAACCTCGTTCCCAAACCTCCGGCGGAAACGTGCGACACGCTGGTCGCGTCGCTCAGTCCGGTAGCGATACCGAACCTGATCTGCATCTCGACGAGCCAAGGGGCGCAGCCGATCGCCGCACCGGCGGGCAGCCAGAACACGCTGCGACGGGTGGCCGGTTCGCGGACGGCGAGGACCGCCGCGAGAACGATGGCCAGCACGGCCGCATCGGGAGGCCTGAACATCGCCATCACGGCCAGGAGAACCGACGCGACGAACAGGTCCGACCTCGATCTTCGACCCCAGGCCCACCGGGCCGCGTAGCCGGAGGCCGCAGTCGCGAGAAGCGCGGACCAGAGGTTCGGCATGACCTCCGAGCCATAGAGAAGGGCCAGCCACGTCCCCGCGAACATCGCCGCGCCCAGGGTCGCGGCCCACCCGACGAGCGGCCGCCAGATGCCGAAAGCGAAAACGAGCATCACGGAGGAAGCGAGTGCCAGCCACACTCGTACGGCAACCGCGGACGTTGTGAAGTGCGCAACCGGGAGAACCAGCAATGTGATCCCTCGTGCGCGGCTGGGAGCGAAGGTGAGCGCCGTCGCGCCCCGCGTGACCTGCGAGAGGTAGATGGCTTCGTCCCACGACCAGGCCCGAGAAGGAGCTATCAAGAGCAGTTGTCCGAGGAAGTAAGCGGCCCCAACCGCGCGAAGGGCGAGGCCTCCCTTGCGGCTCATCGCCCTAGGCGTTTGCGCCGTGACACTTCTTGTACTTGCGGCCAGAACCGCACGGGCATGGGGCGTTGCGTCCTATCTTGTCGCTCACAGCCTGCGGCGCCGCGCCCGTGTTCGGCTCGCCATCGCCCTCGCCTTGATTCGTCACCACTCGCTGGGCGCGGGGACGCGTTTCTTCCTCGCGAACCAGTTCCACACGGAAGATGTACTTGACGAACTCTTCCCGCAGGACGCCCTTCAGTTCCTCGAACATGCTGTAGGCCTCGCGCTGATACTCGACGAGCGGGTCTCGCTGACCGTAGGCGCGCAGATGGATGCCCTCTTCGAGGTAGTCCATCTCCTGCAGATGCTCACGCCAGAGGTTGTCGGTGATGTTCAGAAGTACCATCCGCTCGAGCTGGCGCATGGTCTCTACACCCACGGTCTGCTCCTTCACCGCGTAGAGGTCCGCGGCCTCAGTTAGCGCCGTCTCGGTGACTTGGTCCGGATCCTCGGTGTTCTTGACGTCGGCGGGGGTCATCTTCGTGGGGTAGATCGCCCCCAAGGCAGCCAGGAAGGCATCGACGTCCCACTCTTCCGAGAAAGCGTCATGGGAGATGTGTTGCGCCACCGTCGCTTCGACGGTCTCGGCGACCATCTCGAGAGCCTCGTCCTTCAGGTCGTGGCCCTCGAGGATCTTGCGGCGTTCGTCGTAGATCACGTGGCGCTGGGTGTTCATGACCTCGTCGTATTTCAGAACGTTCTTCCGCCGTTCGAAGTTCAGCTCCTCGACCTGTTTCTGGGCGCTCTCGATGGCTTTGGAAACCATCTTGGCGGTGATCGGCTCGTCATCGGGCCACTTCAACCTCTCCATGATCGAAGAGACGCGGTCCGACGCGAAGAGCCGCATCAGGTCGTCCTCGAGCGAGAGGTAGAAGCGCGACTCACCCGGGTCGCCCTGGCGCCCCGACCTTCCTCTCAGCTGGTTGTCGATCCGGCGTGACTCGTGGCGCTCGGTCCCGAGCACGTAGAGCCCTCCGGCGGCGACCACCTCCTCGTGTTCGGCATCTGTGCGCTGCCTGTGCGCCGCGTAGGCGGGCGCGTAGGCCGCCTCGTAGGCAGCTCGCTCCTCGTCGTCCATCTCGAACATCATGTATCTGTCGTTGTCGAACTCCGCTGCTGCCATGTCCTGGCGCGCGAGATACTCGGGGTTGCCGCCCAACAGGATGTCGACGCCTCGTCCCGCCATGTTCGTCGCGACGGTTACGGAACCCAGGCGGCCGGCCTGAGCGACGATCATCGCCTCCTTCTCGTGGTTCTTCGCGTTGAGAACGTGGTGCGGGACACCTCGTCTGTTGAGATAACCGGACAAGCGCTCGGACTTCTCGATCGAGACCGTCCCGACCAACACGGGCTGCCCGTTCTCGTAGCGTTCCGCAATGTCTTCCGTGACGGAGTTCCACTTGGCGTCTTCGTTCTTGAAGATCAGGTCTTGCTCGTCCATGCGAACCATGTCTCGGTTCGTGGGGATCTCGACCACCCCCAGCTTGTAGACCTCCTCGAACTCGGCGAGTTGCGTCCTCGCCGTTCCGGTCATGCCCGCCAGCTTCTCGTACATCCGGAAGTAGTTCTGGATCGTGATCGTAGCGAGGGTCTGGTTCTCCTCCTTGATCCGGACCCCTTCCTTGGCCTCGATGGCCTGGTGGAGACCCTCGGAGTACCGCCGACCTTCGAGAACGCGACCCGTGAACTCGTCCACGATCTTCACCTCGCCATGCTGGACGATGTAGGCGACGTCCTTCTTGTAGAGCTCCTTGGCGCGAAGTGCATTCTGCAGATGGTGCACGAGAGGCGTATGCACGTGCTCGTAGAGGTTCTCGATATTGAGCGCCTCCTCGACCCGTGCAACACCTTCCTCGGTTACCGCGACCGTGCGCTTCGGCTCATCGACCTCGTAGTCCTCCTCGGGTCGCAGGCGCGGAACGAGCTTGGCGAAGGTCGTGTACCACTTGGCCGAGTCGGCCACCATGCCGCTGATGATCAAAGGGGTTCGCGCCTCATCGATCAGGATCGAGTCCACCTCGTCAACGATGGCAAAAGCATGCCCCCGCTGGGTCATGTCCTCGGCCCTCATCGCCATGTTGTCGCGAAGGTAGTCGAACCCGAACTCACTGTTGGTGCCGTAGGTGACGTCGGCGGCGTAGTTCGGGCGGCGATCCACCGGACTCATGTTCGCCTGGATGAGGCCGGGGATCATGCCCAGGGCTCGGAACACGGGACCCATCCATTCCGAGTCGCGCTTGGCCAGGTAGTCGTTGACCGTTACCACGTGCACGCCCTCGCTGGAGAGCGAGTTGAGATAGATGGGCAGGGTCGAGGTGAGCGTCTTGCCTTCACCGGTCTTCATCTCGGCGATATTGCCGCTGTGCAGAACGATGCCGCCCAGCATCTGCACGTCGAAGTGCCGTTGTCCTATCGACCGGCGGGCGGCCTCGCGCACGCTGGCGAAGGCTTCGGGAAGCAGATCATCGATATCCTCGCCATCAGCCAGCCGCGCACGGAACTCGACGGTCTTGGCCGCGAGCCCTCCGGCGTCTAGCTCTTCGATCACAGGCTCGAAAGCGTTGATCGCATCGACCTGTCCCTGGAGCTTCTTCAGGGAACGACCTTCTCCCAGGCTGGCGAGCTTCTGGAGGACCAAGGGACTCCTTCGAACGATGGGGGCCTACCGGGGGATTATACGAATGACCGCCCGACCGGCGGCTCCTACTTGATCTCGAGCAGCTTCTCGCGTACGGCGTACACAACCGCCTCCATGCGGGAATGCAGGTGCAGTTTCTCGAGGATGTTGCGGATGTGGTTCTTGACCGTGTTCTCGGAGATGAACAGCCGAACCCCTATCTCTCGGTTGTTCAGGCCCTCCGCCACGAGCCCGAGAACCTCCATCTCGCGTTCGGTGAGCCGAGGAGCGGGAACCTGACGGCGCTCGTCGCCACGCTTGCTGATCGCAGCGAACTCGTTCAGCAGCTTGGAGGCCATCGAAGGCGAGATGCGTGACTGCCCCGCCCAGACACTTCGGATGGCGTCTGCGACCTCCTCGATGGAGATCTCCTTGAGCAGGTATCCGGACGCGCCGGCCTTGATCGCATCGTAGAGATCGGCTTCTTCATCTGAGATCGTGAGCATGAGGATCTTCGCGTGCGGGAGAAGGTCCTTTATCTCCTGAGTCGCTTCGATGCCCGACCGCTTGGGCATCCGGACGTCCATCAGCACCACGTCGGGCATAAGTTCCTGGGCCTTGGCGACAGCCTCGGCCCCGTCGGCCGCTTCCCCGATGACGTCGATATCGGTTTCCTGTTCGAGAACCATCTGCAGCCCACGCCGGAAGAGGGCGTGGTCATCCACTACCAGGACCTTCAGGCTCTCGACCTCGGACTCCTTCTGCGTCTTGGCCACACTCACTCCGGACTATGTCGGCGTGCGGAACGGGGTCCTTTACTCATCCTCTTCGACCGGAACCCCACTACGCTGGTCCGATACTAGTCTATTCGCCCCATGTTTCTGGTTCGCTCGGATCCTGCCATGGTGGTCCCTAACCTGCCGCTCGAGCTTCTGGACAAGCTCATCGAGCGCCGAGCCGATCTCGTGGTCCTCGGCATGGGCACGGAAAGTCTTCTTCGGGGTGTCCAGCGAGGCCTCGACACGCTTGGCCCCGTCCAGCCTGGGGTTCTTCTCCGAGATGATCTCGACCTGGATACGCACGGTTCGCGGCTCGAGCCGCGAGAGCTTCGCCAGCTTGTGATCCACCAGGTCGCGAACATCATCGGACACCCGGTAGCCGCGCCCTGTCAGAACAACTTCCACGTATCTAGTCTCCCACTATGGATGGAAAGGCTCCAGTCCGGCTGACCTGGTCTTTTACCCCACACCCGCCTGCCGGAGTGCTCATCGCCTCTCGGCGACTTTCCACCCTCTCCCGGCAAGGTTCCCCCCGCCGGGGCAGGACTGACATCTAAACCGCGCCATGCTCGACGACCAAGGGTCGCCTTACGTGGGTCGTTTTGCCCGCGGCTGGCATCGACTACCGGGGAACCTCTCCCCGGGCAACCACAGACCCGAACCGGAGCCCGATCGAGGATAGCACCCGCTCACACTTCGCCCCCTACGCACCCCACGCACCCCGCAGCGCCCTGCCCGCCGTCAGCACCTCAACATCGATCGCGCCGGCGATCTTCAGCGCCTTCGCGCACTCGGCCGCGGTCGCACCTGTGGTCATGACGTCATCCACCAGCAGGACACGGGGTGGTGGCGGCCGCGACGCGGAGAACGCGCCCGCCAGCGCCCGCCTCCGCTCCTCGGCCCCACGCAGGGCCTGAGGAGGAAGGTCCGTCGAACGTGACAGCAGCGCCGACGTCGGAGTCCCCGTGAGGCGCGACACCCTCCTAGCGAGAGCGCGTGCTTGGTCGTACCCCCGCTCCGCCAAGCGGACCCGCGAGAGAGGCACCCACGTGATCACATCGGCTTCACGATCCAGCACCGCCGCCATGGCCGCTCCAAGAGCGGCGGCGACTCCGCGGTCGCCCGCGAACTTGAGGCGGTGGATCGCCTTGCGAAGGGGTCCCCTGAAGACGAAGGCCGACCGAGCCCGGTCTACGTCGGGCGGCGGACAATGGTCGCATCGATCGACAACCGCGCGAGCCGGAGCTCCGCAGCGACAGCACAGCGGAGGGTCGATAGGTGTGAGAGCCGCCCGGCAGGCGGGGCAGAATGGCCACGGCCCATCTCCGCAGGCAGCGCAGGCCTTCGGGAACAACAGATCCAGAACCATCGCCCAACGCTAGCCACCGGGGGTGACACTCAGGGGTGAAACCTGGGGTGAAACCTGGGGTGAAACCTAGGGCAGTTGCAGCACCTCGGCCGCTTCACCGGAGGCCTTGCCCCGGCCG
>Ga0315290_10004536_pt1 | contig 10005 bp, 7 predicted proteins | sample YL17G12_0_MG_FD_203627 | JGI IMG/M metagenome (GOLD analysis project Ga0315290, IMG submission 203627) | Sediment microbial communities from Yellowstone Lake, YNP, Wyoming, USA - YL17G12_0 | ecosystem: Environmental > Aquatic > Freshwater > Lake > Sediment | place: USA: Wyoming | collected...
GTCAGCAAGCCCTGGCAGGCCTCGGCAATCTTTGGAAACGCCGCAAGTACCTGCGGGCCGAAATTCACGCTTTCGCACCCTCGGGCGGCCTGTGCACTCGCGATTGCCGGCATGGCCAGCATCGCAATACACGCCACTGTCGCTAATCTCTTCATCTTCATTCTCCAGTGATTGTCGTTGATCGAAATGGACGAACAGCCGATAGCCCGGCCCGTCGCCGGTCCGTCGCCGGTCCGTCGTGAGCAAGAACGCTCGACCAGCCTGCACCAATGCTAGTCGAGTTCTCCGCCGACGAGAATACAACATGGTCAGTCAGGGAGCCGTGGCGCGTCGGGCGGTTGGTGGCGCGCGTCAGCGGGGCTGCTGCGTACGTCCTGAACAGGAACCAATAGCGAATCAATCACTTGCGCCGGCCGATCGCTGCGCCTCAGTGACTGCTCTTATTGCCGCCCCGGGTGGCAGCGAGCAAGATTTTCGGCAGATTTCGGTTCGCCGGTGAGGTTCTCACGATCATGGCGGCCCCGGGCACGCAACGGGCAGTGCTCCGCGCGCGCGACCTCGGCAAGGTCTACCGCACGGGCGAGGTCGAAGTGCACGCGCTGCGCGGCGTCAACCTGGAACTGTGGCCCGGTGAAATGGTCGTGCTGCTCGGCCCATCGGGCAGCGGCAAATCCACGCTCCTCAACATTCTGGGCGGACTCGATTCGGCGAGCGCGGGCGAAGCCTGGTTCGAGGACCATGACCTGACGCGCGAAGACGACCACGCACTCACGCGCTATCGCCGCGAGCACGTCGGCTTCGTCTTCCAGTTCTACAACCTGATCTCGAGCCTGACCGCGCTCGAGAACGTCGCCCTCGTCACCGAAATCGCCACGCGCCCGATGGAGCCCGAGGCCGCATTGCGGCTCGTCGGTCTTGGCGAGCGACTGCACCATTTTCCGGCCCAGCTGTCGGGCGGCGAACAGCAGCGCGTTGCAATTGCACGCGCCATCGCCAAGCAGCCCGATGTCCTGCTCTGCGACGAGCCGACCGGTGCGCTCGACAGCCAGACGGGAGTGCTCGTGCTCGAGGCGATCGAGAGCATTCACCGCGAGCTCGGCACGACCACGGTGCTGATCACGCACAACGCCGTCATCGCCGACATGGCTGATCGCGTACTGGTGCTCGGCGACGGACGCATTCAGCAGGAACGACGCAACCCGCAACGCCGCCCGGCGCGCGAGCTGGCGTGGTGACGCCATGAAGCTGCATCCGCTCGACCGCAAGCTGGTGCGCGACCTCTGGCGCCTGCGCGGCCAGGTGCTGGCGATCGGACTCGTGATTGCGTCGGGCGTCGGATTGCTCGTGATGTCACTCACCTCGCTCGAGGCGCTGCGCGATACCTCGGCCGCTTATTACGAACGCTACCGGTTCGCCGACGTGTTCGCGCAGGTGAAGCGCGCACCGGAAAGCCTCGCCTCCAGGATCGCCGCGATCGACGGCGTGCAGACGGTCGAGACGCGCGTCATTCGCAGCGCGGTGCTCGACGTGGAAGGCTTCGCAGAGCCCGTCATGGGTCAGCTGGTCTCCGTGCCTGAAGACGGAGAACCTCGCCTCAACCGGCTGGCGCTGCGCGAAGGACGCTTCCCGCAGTCCGGCAAGCCCGACGAAGTCGTGCTGTCGGAGCCATTCGCGCTTGCGCACAAGCTCGGCCCCGGCGATCACCTGCGCGCGGTCATGAACGGGCGCTGGCGCAATCTTGTCGTGGTCGGCGTTGCGTTGTCCCCGGAGTACGTCTACACGATGGGTCCGGGCGCGCTGATGCCAGATGATCTTCGCTACGGCGTGCTGTGGATGGGCCGCGAGACGCTGCAGGCCGCTTACGACCTGGACGGCGCGTTCAACGATGTCTCTGCCAGCCTGCTGCGCGGTGCGAATCCTGAGCAGGTCGTCGACGAGATGGACCGCCTGCTCGATCGCTACGGCAGCCACGGCGCCTACGTGCGCGCAGACCAGGCCTCGCACTGGTTCCTGACCAACGAGATCGACCAGCTCGAGACAATGGCACGCTTCCTCCCTACAGTGTTTCTTGCGGTGGCGGCGTTCCTGACGAACATGGTCGTCGCCCGGCTGGTGGCGGTCGAGCGTCCGGAGATCGGGCTGCTGAAGGCTTTCGGCTACGGCAACGCTGCGATCGCCTGGCATTACGTGAAGCTCGTCCTGGCGATCGGCGCCGTCGGCACGTTGCTCGGCTGGTTCTTCGGCTACTGGCTCGGGCTCTACAGCACGACCATGTACGCCGACTTCTATCGCTTCCCGTTCCTGCTGTTCCGGCCAAACGCCGGTCCGTTCCTGCTGGCGGCCGGCGCCAGCGTGGGCGCCGCGCTGCTGGGCGCGATCGGGGCCGTGCGTCGAGCTGCCGCACTGTCGCCTGCCGCCGCGATGCAACCACCCGCCCCGCCCCTGTTCCGGCGCAACCGGCTGTTCCTGCCGCTGTTTTTCGAGCGGCTCGACCAACCGACGCGCATCGTGCTGCGCCAGACCTCGCGCTGGCCCCTGCGTTCGATTGTCACGAGCCTGGGGATCGCGATGTCCGTCGCGGTGCTGATCGTGTCGATGCAGTGGCTCGACGCCATTCATCGCATCGTGGATGTCTACTTCCTGCAGGCGCAGGGCCAGGACGTCACCGTGGGATTGGTCGAAGCGCGTTCCAGCGCGGCCGTGCGCGAACTGGCGCGCATGCCTGGCGTGCTCGCGGTCGAGCCGATGCGCACGGTGGCTGCCAAACTGCGTTCGGGTCCACGCATGGTGCGGGACGCCGTCCGGGGCGTTCCCGCCCACCAGACGCTCTATCGCGTGTATGACGCGCAGGGCACGGCGCTGGACCTGCCTCCGGAAGGCCTGGTCATCTCCACCGTGCTCGCGGATCGACTCGCGGTACGGCCGGGAGACACCATTACCGTCGAGGTCCTCGAGGGTCGGCGGCCCGTACTCCAGATTCCAGTGGCCGCGACGTTCGAAACCTACATCGGCCGGCCTGCCTACATCGACATCGACGCGCTGAACCGCGCGATGCACGAGCCGCCGAGCGTCACGGCAGTGCACCTGCGCGTGGATCCGCTGTTCGCGACCCGCCTGTATCGTGAGCTGAAACAGATGCCGCAGGTGAGTGCCGTGAACCTGCGCAGCGCGGCGGTGACGACCTTCAACGAGACGCTGGCGCAGACCATGCTGATCTACGTCGGGTTCTTCATCGTTTTTTCGGCGACGCTGGCGTGCGGGGTGACTTACAACGCCGCCCGCATCGCGCTGGCCGAACGCGCGCGCGAACTGGCGACGATGCGGGTGCTCGGGTTCTCGCGGCGCGAAGTCGAATACATCCTCATCGGTGAAATCGGCCTGTTGACCTTCGTTGCACTGCCGCTTGGCGCGGGCATCGGCTGGCTGCTCGCGCGGTGGCTCGTGCGTGCTTTCCAGACCGAACTCTACCGCGTGCCGTTCGTCCTCGAGCCGTCGACGTTCGGCTGGGCCATCCTCGGCGGGTTCCTCGCAACCCTCGCCTCGGTGCTGCTGGTCCGTCGACGGCTCGACCGGCTCGATCTCATCGCCGTGCTCAAGACCCGGGAATGAAGTTATGACACAGGCAAGCTGGCGCAGGCTCTGGTTCTGGCTCCCCGCCTTCATCGCACTCGCGGGCGTGCTGGCGTGGCTCTTCCGCCCGCAACCGGTAACCGTGGACCTGGCGACGGTCGCGCGCGGCCCGCTGCAGGTCAGCGTGAGCGACGACGGCGAAACGCGGGTGCGCGACATGTTCGTCGTCTCGGCGCCCCTGGCCGGACACATGCGGCGCATCGAACTGGAAGCCGGCGACAGCGTCGTCGCGGGCGAGACCATCGTCGCGCGCATCGAACCATCGGATCCGTCGTTCCTCGACCGCCGCAGCGAAGCGGAAGCGCGAGCCGGCATCCGTGCCAGTGAAGCCGCCCGCGTGCATGCGGCCGCCGAACTGCGTCGGGCCCAGGCGGAACGCGATTTCGCGGTCACCGAACTGAAGCGCTACGAGGGCCTCGCCGCGAGCCACACGATCTCGCAGAACGACCTGGAGTCGGCCCGCCGCCGCGCGCGCACTGCCGAGGCCGCGGTTGACGAAGCCGTGGCGGGACTGCGCGTGAGTGAGTCCGAACTCGAACAGGTGAAAGCCCGTTTGATGGCGCCCGGCAAGAGCGCGGATCGCCGCGCCGATTGTGACTGCGTCGTCGTCAGGTCGCCCGTCAGTGGCAACGTCCTGCAGGTACTCGCGGAGAGCGAAGGCAGCGTGGCGTCCGGCACGCCGCTCCTCGAGATCGGCGACCCCGGCAAACTCGAGGTCGTCACGGACCTGCTTTCCACCGAGGCCGTGAAGGTGCGGACGGGGCAGCGTGCGCTCATCGAGCGCTGGGGCGGCGACAACGCGCTCGAAGGCGTCGTGCAGCGGGTGGAGCCTTACGGCTTCACGAAGGTCTCGGCCCTTGGGGTCGAGGAGCAGCGCGTGAGGGTCGTCATCGACATCACCGACCCTGCCGACCGCTGGCGCCACCTGGGGCACGGCTATCGCGTCGAACCTCGCATCGTCCTGTGGGAGTCGAGCGATGTGCTCAAGGTGCCGCTGTCGTCGTTGTTCCGCCAGGGCGGCGACTGGGCAGTGTTCGTGAATCGTGACGGACGGGCTCGACTCCAGGCCGTGGCGATCGGGCACCTGAACGGGATCGACGCGGAGGTGCTCAAAGGCGTCGCAGCGGGCGACGTGGTGGTCGTTCACCCGAGCGATCGTGTCAGCGACGGCGCACGAATCGAACCGCGTTGACGAACGCCTGCTTGCGGCCGGTCGCCACTCAGGGCTTCGAGAACAGCACTTCACCCTCGTCCGACAGGTCGAACCTGGTCGACATCGGCACCTTGGGCAATCCAGGCATGCGCAGAATCTCACCCGTGATCGGGATGATGAACCCCGCCCCTGCCGCCAGCTGGATTTCGCGCACGGTGACGAGGAAGTCCTTTGGCCGTCCCAGCAAGGCCGGGTTGTCGGAGAGCGATTGCTGGGTCTTCGCGATGCAGATCGGCAGCTTGTCGAAGCCCGCTTTCTTCAACTGCTCGAGATCGCGCTTCGCGCGCGCGGTGTAGTCCACGGCCTGCGCGCCATACATTTCGCGCGCGACCGTCGCGATCTTGTGCTCGATCGTGTCGCTCCACTCGTAGAGCGGCGTGAATCCCGGTTCCGTGCGCGCGACGAGGTCACGCACCACTTCCGCGAGTTCGACGCAGCCGCTGCCGCCCTGGCTGAAGGGCTGCGCCGGCACGGCCTGCACGCCGAGGCTGGCGCAGTGCTTCTGCAACGCAGCGACTTCCTCCGGCGTATCCGTCGGAAACCCGTTGATCGCCACGACACAGGACTGGCCGAACTTGCGGATGCTCTCGATATGCTTCTCCATGTTGGAGAAGCCGCGGGTCATCGCCTCGACGTCCGGCTTGCTCACCTCCGCGAGCGGCTTCCCGCCGTGCATCTTGAGCGCGCGGATCGTGGTCACCAGTACCGTGCAGGCTGGGGCGAACCCGCCGTAGCGGCAGTTGATGTCGAAGAACTTCTCGGCGCCGAGTTCGAAGGCGAAGCCTGCCTCGGTGACGACGATATCCGCATACGACAACGCCGCGCGCGTGGCGGTGATGCTGTTCGTGCCGTGCGCGATGTTGGCGAACGGCCCGCCGTGGACGAACGCGGGCGCACCTTCCGTGGTCTGCACCAGGTTCGGCTTGATGGCCTGGCTCATGAGAGCGGCCATGGCGCCGACGGCGCCAAGTTCACCCGCCGTGACGGCAGTGCCGTCCGACGTGTAGCCCACGACGATGCGACCCAGTCGTGCCTTGAGGTCCGGGATGTCGCTGGCGAGGCAGAGGATCGCCATCACTTCACTCGCGGCCGTGATGTCGAAGCCGCTCTCGCGCGGGATGCCTTCCGAGCGGCCGCCGAGCCCGATGATGATGTCGCGCAGTGCGCGGTCGTTCATGTCGACGACGCGCTTCCACGTGACGCGCCGCGGATCGAGCCGCGAGGGGTTGGCGTTGTGCAAGGTATTGTCGACCAGCGCCGCGAGCAGGTTGTGCGCGCTCGAGACGGCGTGGAAATCGCCATTGAAGTGCAGGTTGATGTCCATCATCGGCAGCATCTCGGAGGCGCCGCCGCCCGCGCCGCCGCCTTTCATGCCGAAGACCGGGCCGAGGCTCGGCTCGCGCAAGGCCGCGGCGCTGCGCACGCCGATTTTTGCGAGGCCCTGCACGAGGCCGATGGTGGTGGTCGTCTTGCCCTCGCCCGCCGGCGTCGGCGTGATCGCCGAGACGAGCACGAGCTTGCCGTGGGCCGGACGTCCCCTGAAAGCGGACAGCGGCAGCTTGGCCTTGTAGTGGCCGTAAGGCTCGAGCACTGCGGGATCAATGCCGATTGCGCGCGCGACTTCACCGATAGGTTTCATCAATCGTTCCCCCTGGTGCGGGCCGGTCGTCTTCACTGAGTTCCGCCCGATTTTGTTTGTGTCTGTGGCGCGGAGTCTTGCACAGTGCACTGACCGCGTGGACTGCGGCCCTTACGGATGCGCTTTTCCCCGGGGCGCAAGCCGCGCCGCACAGGCAACCAGAGTACCCGTGATTGTTGCAGTGCAACGCGGGTACAGTGATGCGCAGGATTCACGCCAGGCGTCGGTCGCCTGTGGAGACCGCCATGACCGCCCGTTCTGAACGTTGCCCTCGCACCGTGCAGCTGCGAATGCTCGTCGGGTTGCTGGGACTGTCGCTGGTTTCCGGCTGCGTCGCACCCACCCTCGCTCCCGCTCCGCCAGTGCCCGAACTGCAATTGCTGGGTGCCGCGGAACTCGCAATCCCGCGCGGGTGCGACGCGACGTCGGGAGCGGTGTACCGCACGCACTTCAACGTTCAGCCGGATGGTCGGGTCAGCGACGCCGCTTCGGAGTCCGGCGACGGCTGCGTGCAGCGGGCCCTGCGTACCTGGGTGACGACCTTCAATTACGCCCCGCTGCACGAGGCGACTCCCGTTGCATTCGACTGGATGATCGTGACCGCAGCCCGGAACGATTGACGGGCGGCTCGGCTCAGGACGGTTCGTTCAGCGACAAGTCCGCCGGCGTATCGATGTCCTGTGCCGCGGACGGCATGGGTACGCCGATCACTCGCTCCGGATAGCGCGCAAGCACTGCGCGCGCGCCGCGATCGCCCTGCAGCTCAGCCAGCTCCGGGAACAGATCGACAGGAAAGATGGCGGGAACGCCAGTCGTGTCGGCGTACTGCGCGGCGACGATATGATCGGGTTGCTGCTCCCAGCGTGCGATGAGTCGTCGCAGGTCGTCGGCTGTCACGGCGACCTGGTCCGCCAGCGCAATCAACGCCCCGCGCGCATCAACCGGCGCCTGCGCCAACCCCACGCGGATGGAACTGGCCAAGCCCGACGCATGATCCGGATTGAAGGCCACGTTCGCCGACGCTGCGCGGACCAGCGGCTCGAGGCGCTCGGCGTTCGCGCCGAGCACCACGGTCACGGCGTGCCGTCGCTCCAGCTGCGACAGCGTGTCGAGCGTGCGCGCGAGCATGGGCCGGCCCGCGATGTCGGCGAGCTGCTTGGGCGAACCGAAACGCGACGAACTGCCGGCCGCGAGCAGCATCACGTGCAGGTTCGACGCTGCCGTGTTGCGATCGAGTGACTGCCCATGTCCCTTGCCATGCAGATGCGCCTGGATCTCCGCGGTGATCGCGAGCGCAATGCTCGCCGGATCGCGCCCGCCGAGTTCGAGGCCGACCGGTGCATGCAGGCGTGCCCCGAACTTCGCAGCGGTTATCGTCCCCAGGTCGGCCAGCAGCCGTTTGCGACGCGACGCCGGACCGAGCAATCCAACGTAGGGAATCTGCGTGGCGGCCAGCACCTCGAGCGCCGCGAGGTCAGTCGCGATGTGATGGCTCATGACCACGGCGCCGTCGAACCGCGTCAGGTCCACGTGCTGCTCCAGTTGCGGCGGCGTGGTCAGCAGCACGCGCCGTGCCCGTGGAAATCGAACCGGGTCCGCGTACGCAGGCCGATGATCCGCCACGGTCACGCGCCAACCCAGCGTGGCGCCGATCTCCACGACGGGCAGCGCGTCCGGACCACCGCCGATCAGCAGCAGTTCGCGCGGGATGCCCGTGGAGCAAAGGAACAAGCGCACGCGCGGACTGGCGCACTCGACGATTCCAGCGGTGGCCGGAACCGTGTCGGTCCCGGCGTGCGTTGCCAGCAAGGTGGTCAGCTGCTCCGACAGCCCGTACGGCAGGACCGGACCACCACTCACCCAAAGCGTCGAGCCGACGGGCAAGGTCGGTACCGCAGAATCCAGCACGAAGGCATACCGGGCACGCACGCGCTGCTCGAAACACCGTGACAACGTGGCGAAGGGCTCCCAATCCGTCGCGGGATCGAGCCGGACCAGCCAGACGTCCATGCCGCCTTCGCAGCCGGCGCCCAGACCCCACAACAGGTCGTCGTCACCGCCGTTGTCGTACCGGACCATCTTTGGAGTGCCCGACTCGAGCACCGACGCCGCGTGTGCGGCAAGGTCGCCCTCGAGGCAGCCGCCGGAAAGGATCCCCTCGTAGCGACCGCCGGCGCCGATGAGCATCTGCGCCCCCGCCTTGCGGTAGGTCGAGCCCCGGGTGGCGACAACGGTCGCAAGCACGAGCGCCGTCCGCTCCGCGCGCGCCCGTTCGTACATCGGAGCCAATTGATGCAATGATCCATCCATAAGACGGCTTTATACTAAATTCCGCCCGCCGGCCCACCGGCACCTGCATTACTGCGCCTGGGGAAGCTCCATGATTTCAATCTCGCTCAACGGCAAGACCGTGCAGTTGTCCGCAACGCCCGACACCCCACTGCTGTGGGCCCTGCGCGATGAACTGGGTTACACGGGCACCAAGTTCGGCTGCGGCATCGCGGCGTGCGGTGCGTGCACCGTGCACGTCGACGGCAAGCCGGTGCGCGCGTGCGTGACCAAGATCGAGTCGGTAGCCGGCAAACAGGTCACCACGATCGAGGCCATGGATTCGGACCGGATCGGCCAGGCCCTGCAAGCGGCGTGGATCCGCAATGACGTGCCGCAATGCGGCTACTGCCAGAGCGGGCAGATCATGAGCGCGGCCGCCTTGCTGGCGCGCAATCCCCAGCCCAACGACGCCGACATCGACGCAGCGATGCGCCGGAACCTCTGCCGCTGCGGCACCTACAACCGGATTCGCGCCGCCATCAAGGATGCGGCCGCGACGCTCAGCGCCTGAGGCACGGAGACAGCCATGAGCACCAACGCATTCACCACGCGCCGCGATTTCCTCAAGGGCTCCGCCGCCGCGGGCGCGCTCGTCATCGGCTTCACGCTGCCCCTGTCCTCCCGCTTCGCCCAGGCTGCGGCCGCCGCACCAGGCGCAGCCCCCGGCTTTGCACCGAACGCCTTCCTGCGCATCGCACCAAACGGGCAGGTGACGGTCATTTGTGGCCTGTCCGAGATGGGCCAGGGCGTGCACATGGGCATTGCCTCACTGGTGGCCGAAGAGCTCGACGCCGACTGGAAGAGCGTCAAGCTCGAACAGGCGCCGGTCGACAAGGCCTACAACAATCCATTGTTCGGCATGCAGGCCACCGGCGGCTCGACCGCCATCCGCGGCCATTACGAGCCGATGCGCAAGGCGGGCGCGGCAGCACGCGAAATGCTGGTGGCCGCTGCTGCCACGCAGTGGGGAGTCGATGCCGCCTCGTGCCGAACGCAGGACGGCCGCGTCATCGGACCCGACGGCAAGTCGGCCGGTTACGGCGAACTCGTCACCGCAGCCTCTAAGCTGCCGGTGCCGCAGAATCCCACGCTCAAGGACGCGAAAGATTTCCGCATCCTCGGCAAGGGCCTCACCCGCATCGACACGCCTGCCAAGGTCAACGGCACCGCGGGCTTCGGCATCGACGTCAAG
>Ga0315290_10004537_pt1 | contig 10003 bp, 5 predicted proteins | sample YL17G12_0_MG_FD_203627 | JGI IMG/M metagenome (GOLD analysis project Ga0315290, IMG submission 203627) | Sediment microbial communities from Yellowstone Lake, YNP, Wyoming, USA - YL17G12_0 | ecosystem: Environmental > Aquatic > Freshwater > Lake > Sediment | place: USA: Wyoming | collected...
AGCCGCTTCTGCCCGCACTGCGCCGCGCCTGCTGATGCGGCGTCGCTCGATTACACCCGCGCTTCTGATCTCATGGAGCAGGCTGCTTTCCGGGAGCATCCGCGACCCGCGCGTTGGACGCGACGTTCTCATCGGGGGCGTCGCGGCCGTCCTCATGGGCCTCAGCACGCCACTGCAGTTCCTTCTTTCCTCGTGGCTGGGTAGGACCCCCGCTCCCCCGATCCTCGCGGATCTCGCCGTGCTCTCAGGCGTTGGGCCGGCCGTGGCGCAACTCCTGCGGTCCTTCGATCTCGCCTTCCCGGTCTTCCTGCTCTTCTTGATTCTGTTGGCGCGCGTGACGCTGAGGAATCAGTGGGCCGCCTTCGGGGCGATCACCCTCCTGTGGTCGGCGCTCGTTGTCCTGCAGAGCGTGGACCTTCTTCTTGACCTCGCGATCTTCGTTCCCCTCATCATCTTGATCCTCTAAGTTCTGATGCGCTTCGGGCTGCTGGCCATGGTGGGAATGGGCTTCCTGTCGGTCAGTGCCTTGGCGACGCCGATCAGCATCTCGTCGTGGTACGCGGGAGCGTCGCTGCTGCAGCCGCTCGTTGCCATCGCCGTAGTGGCGTTCGCATTTCACATTTCGCTGGCGGGCCGGCCGTTGTTCGGCGGCGACCTGCTCGGGGACGCCGCCGAGCGCCGCTGAAGCCCGCGGTCACTTCTTCTCCAACCCCGCCATCCAGTTGACCACAACCGTGATGCTGTTGGGCGCCGTCGCGCCGACCGGCACGACCTGGATGAAGCGCTGGAAGTCCGAGGTCGCCGCCCACCCAATCAGGTCCTGGCGGGGCTTGAAGAGCACGCGCGGAGTTCCCGCCTTGAACGATGCGCCCGTCTGCACATCCACCGACAGGATCGTGCCGTCCAACCCACCGATCAGCATCTCCTTGCCGTCCTTGGACCAAACGCCGTAGAAACCACCCGAGGTCGTGATCTGGTACTTGCTTTCCGGGGTGGGGAACGATTGGACGTAGACCTCGTTCCTCCCCGACTCGTCGGAGCTGTAGGAGATCCAGTGACCGTCGGGTGAGATCTGGCCTCCGCTCTCGTTGAACCGCGAGTTCAAGACAGGTCTTGGCTTGCGTTCGCCCTCCAGCGGCAGGAGCCATTCGTCCCAGCCGGTCGCGGCATCGGGCGGACTGAAGAGCAGGTAGCGCCCGTCGGGCGACCACTGATCCAGGTTCTTGAACGGCCAGGCGGCGACGAGGAGCGGCTCTTCGTCTCCCGCCCCACTGGCGAGCTTGCGGTAGATGTCCTGTGGGCCGTTCCGGTTCGAGTCAAAGGCAACCCATTTCCCATCGGGGGACCAGACCGCGCGCTCGGTCAAGGGCGCAGAGTTGAAGGTGAAGCGGGTCGCGACCGCCCGGGAGATATCGATCATCCAAAGATCCATCTCGCTCGGTGAGCTCTGCCGGCTGACGATCATTCTCTGATCGTCCGGAGAGATCGATGGGTTGAGGTGCCGTCCCGGCGGTAGGTCGATCGTGCCTTGCGGCCGCCCGGCGCGGTCGAGCCAGACGAGCTGCGTGTTCGGGAGCCCCGCGGAAGCGTGCGCGAGGATGCCGTTGACCGAGACGGAGACCGCGGGTGCGCCGGCGGTCCCGGACGGTGGTGGAGCTTCCCCGAGGGGCACCGGTTCGCCGATCGGCTTCAACGCCTTCGCATCGAACCGCTGCGCGAGCAGACGGCCGTTGCGCACCAGGATGAGGTATCCCGGTTCAGCAAAGACCGGCGCGACGGCGGATACGAGCAGGCTCTCCTGTTTCGCGGAGCCGAGCGTTCCGAGGTAGACATCGTGATTTCCCTTGCGCGTGGGAAGGCTTACGAAAGTGAAGTGCTTCCCATCCGGCAGGAATTTAGGAAATCGGAGCGCGGTTTCTTGCCGGCCCGGATCGATCGGCACGACCTCGACCGGCTCGCCGCCGTCCGCCGACACACGCGTCAGGCCGCCCGCCGCCACCGGGGCGAAGACGATCACTCCGTCCTTGCTCCAGGTCCCGCCGCGGCCGTCGGGGGCATCGCAGATCACCTCGGACGACCCGTCCGCAACCGCGACCTTCTTGAGCTTCCCGTCGGCGAAGAACCCCAGGTATCGGCTGTCCGGAGACCAGAACGGAAGCGTGGCGTTGTCCGTCCCCGCGAGTTGCTGCGCCGCGAGCGAATTGATGGGACGAAGCCAGATGCGCCCCGTGCCGCCGGCGTCGGTCGCGAGATAGGCCAGCGTGCGACCGTCGGGCGAGATCGCCGAGTTGGCGACGTCGTTTGCGAGCGTCACGTCGGGCGGGCTGGTCACCGCGAAGCGCATGGCCACCGTGGCGGCCGGTTTGCGCATCAGCTGCGGCGCTACGAGTGCCGCACCGATCACAAGCGAGAGCGTCGCCACGCCCGCCAACATCCACGCCAGCCTCTCGCGGCTCTTGCGCCGCTCCGCGACGGGCGCGGGCACTCCCGCTTGCGAGCCCGCGTCCCTGATCCATTGCAGCTGAAGCTTGACGTCGTGCGCGGTCTGGATCCGTTCGTCCGGTTCCTTGGCGAGGCAGGCGCGCACGAGGCGCTCGAGCGCCGGCGGCAGCATCGGCGCCACGGTCGTGATGGCCGGCGGCTCGAACGTCATGATCGCCGAGATCAGCGACGCCTGGCTCTTGCCTGCAAACGCCTTGTTGCCGGTCGCCATCTCGTAGAGCGTGGCGCCGAACGCGAAAATGTCCGTGCGCGCGTCGGCGTCTCTCCCTTCGAGCTGCTCCGGAGCCATGTACTGGAACGTGCCGATCAACGTCCCCTCGGCCGTCAACGGTTGGTGCACCGTCGGTGTCTGGCTCAGGGCCGCTCCGATGGGACCGGCCGCGGGAGACGCGCCGCGCGCGAGCCCGAAGTCCATCAGCTTCGCGCCCGTCTTGGTGAGCATGATGTTCCCGGGCTTCAGGTCCCGGTGAACGATCCCCGAGCGATGCGCGCGGTCGAGAGCGTCCGCGATCTCGATGCCGGTGCGCAGCAGAAGATCAACGGGGAGCGGGCCACGCTCGAGCCGCGCGGCCAGCGTCTCGCCTTCCATGTGCTCCATCACCAGGAAGTCGGTGTCGCCTTCACGCCCGACGTCGTGCAGCGTGCAGATGTGCGGGTGATTGAGCGAGGAGACCGCGCGCGCCTCGCGCTCGAAGCGCTGGCGCAGCTCGGGACTCGACGCAAGATGGGTCGGAAGCACCTTGACCGCCACGTCGCGCCCGAGGCGCGTGTCGCGGGCCCGGTAGACCTCGCCCATGCCGCCCGCCCCGAGGGGGCCGAGGATTTCGTAAGGGCCTAGCTTGGTTCCGGGTGAGAGCATCCGCGGAATCTAACACGGGGGCAAGATCCTCGGGCTTTGCCCGCATCGTCGGCCTTGACGGAGTGCCGGGCGCTGCGTACTAGAGCAGGGGCAAAGCCCGAAGGAGTCCCCGTGCGACGAGCGTTTCTGGGCCTGGCCGTCCTCGTGTCCGCACTCGCTCTCGCACCCGTGTCTGCGGGAGTGTCGAGCGGTCCCGACTGGCTGCTCACCCGGCCACCGTCGGGCCCTCCGGCGCGCGATGCGCACGCCACGGCCTACGACAGCGGGCGGGGCCGCGTCGTGCTCTTCGCCGGGGCCAACGAGAACAACTTCGTCGATTTCGGCGACACCTGGGAGTGGGACGGGACGTCGTGGATCGAGCGAACGCCGGCCACGAGTCCGACACCCCGCTTCGGACACGCGATGGCCTACGACGCCGCGCGCGGACGCGTCGTCCTCTTCGGAGGCTACGATTTCATCTCGGGGCAAGTCCTCGCCGATACGTGGGAGTGGGACGGGACGAACTGGATCGCGACGACGCCCGCGACGAGCCCTCCCGGACGCTTCGGGCAGGCGATGGCGTTCGACGCCAGTCGGCAGCGCATCGTGCTGTTCGGCGGCGCGGGAGAATCCAGCGAGCTCGCGGACACGTGGGAGTGGGACGGGAGCACCTGGATCGAGCGCACCCCTGCGACGAGCCCGCCTCCGCGCGAGTACGGGGCGTTGGCGTACGACAGCGCGCGCGGACGCGCCGTGCTCTTCGGAGGCTTCGACGGCTCCAACTACTTCGCGGACACGTGGGAGTGGGACGGGACCGCATGGGTTGAGCGCGCACCCGCGACGAGCCCGCCGGGACGAACGTGGCAGATGCTGGCGTTCGACGACGCTCGCGGCCGCACGGTCCTCTTCGGCGGGTACGACGGAAACACCGCGTTCAACGACACCTGGGAGTGGGATGGAAGCGGGTGGCTCGAGACGACGCCGGCCGTCAGCCCGACGCCGCGCGTCGTCGCCGCGATGGTCTTCGACCGCGCACGAAGCCGCACGATGCTCTTCGGGGGCTATGACGGTCGCTCGCCGCTCGGGGACACGTGGGAGTGGGACGGAAGCAACTGGGCTGAAAAGACGCCGACGACGAGCCCGCAGTCTCGCTCCAACCATGCGGCCGCCTACGACGACGCGCGCGGGCGCACGGTGGTCTTCGGCGGTTACGCGGGAGGACCGTTCCTCGCCGACACGTGGGAGTGGGACGGGAGCCATTGGGCCAACAAGACGCAGGCCGCGAGCCCACCGAGCCGCATCTTCCACTCCATGGCTTACGACCGCGCGCGGGGCAAGGTGGTCCTCTTCGGCGGGTTCGGGCAACGAGGCCCGGTGGGCGACACGTGGGAATGGGACGGGACGAGCTGGCTCCAGCGGACACCCGCGACGAGCCCGCAGCCTCGGCACAGCCACACGATGGTGTACGACGCCGCGCGCGGGCGCGTCGTGCTTTTTGGCGGCTCCAACGGATTCGAGTATTTCTCCGACACGTGGGAGTGGGACGGAAACGACTGGGTCGACGTGACGCCGGCAACCGGTCCGTCGCCCCGCTACCGTTACGCGATGGCGTACGACGCGGCGCGTCGGCGCGTCGTCCTGTTCGGCGGCGCCGACGCCACCTTCGTCTTCTCCGACACGTGGGAGTGGGACGGGACGAGCTGGACCGAGAAGACGCCGGCAACGAGTCCGCCGGCCCGCTGGAAACACGCGATGGCCTACGACCAGGGGCGTGACCGCGCGGTGATGTTCGGTGGCTCCGACGGGTCCGGGGTCACCAACGACACCTGGGAGTGGGACGGAAGCGACTGGACCGAGTCGCAGGCCGCATCGAGACCCTCGCCCCGCTTCCAGCACACGATGACGTACGACGGCGTGTCGGGGCGCGTGCTTCTTTTCGGAGGGTACAACGGGACCTACCTCGGCGAAACCTGGGAGTACGGTCCCGTCACCGTGTGCGGCCACGCCGACCGCGTGGTCGCCTTTGTACCGGGGAGCGACAGCACGAGCACATCGGCCGATGCCTCGCTCGGTGAGCCTGACGGCGTGACCGTCTCCTTAGGCATCGGCGGGCGCGTCGACCTCGGCTTGGACCGCGCGATCCAAAACGGCGACGGGACCGACCTCCTCGTGCACGCGACGATGGGCGAGAGCTTCCGGGTCGAGGCCGGCAGCGACGGAGCCGACTACGTCTTCCTCCGCGACTGCCCCGGCGGCGAGTGCCAGCTCGAGCTCTCCGAGGTGGGCCTTGCCGCCGCTTCGTATCTGAGGATCACGGCTCTCTCTCCCGATTCAGGAGTCGAGCTCGATGCCGTCTCGGTGATCCGCTCGCCGGCGCCCACGATCACCTGTCCTGCGAGCGTACAGGTCGAGTGCCAAGCGGCAGGCGTCGCCGTCATTTCCGTTCCGCCCGCGACGGTCTCCGACTCGTGCTCCGGCGCGCCCACGATCGTGAACGATCACGACGCGGGCGGTGCCGACGCCTCGGGCACCTACGCCTTGGGCACCACCACGGTGACCTTCACCGCGAACGACGGCGCCGGAATCGTCTCCTCGTGCTCGATGTCGATCACGGTTGCGGACACAACCCCTCCCGTCGTGACCGTCCACGCGAGCCCCGCCGACCTCTGGCCGCCGAATCACACGATGCGTCCTGTTCACCTCACCGTCGTCGCCGTCGACGCGTGCGATCCGTCCCCCGTCGTGCTCTTGGAATCCGTCACGTCAAGCGAGCCCGACGACGCGCCGGGACTAGGGGACGGCGCGACGACCGGTGACGTTCAGGCTGCTACCGCCGGCGCCCCCGACGTCGACGTCCTTCTCCGGGCCGAGCGCGACGCCCGCGGACCGGGCCGGACCTACCGCGTGCGCTACCTCGCGACCGACGCCTCAGGAAACGCCGGGACCGGCGTGGGCAGCGTCGTGGTGTACCACGATGGGCGTCCTCCTCCGGCGCCGTTCAGGCAGAAGCCGCGCAAGTAGGATCAGTCGCCTCTCACGATCGCCAACAACGCCTCGCCATACCTTTCCAGCTTCGTCGCGCCGATCCCGGATATGCCGCGCAGCTCGTCCAGCGACCGCGGCTGGGTCGCGGCGAGGGCCGCCAGGGTGCTGTCGTGGAAGACGACATAGGCGGGCACGCCGTGCGCGCGCGCCGTGGCCGACCGCCAGGAGCGCAACGCATCCAGCAACGGCCCTGAAACGGGGCCGGGCACGCCCGCGACGGCGATGGCTTTCTTTCCGCGCTCCCGCTTGCGCGGCCGTTCAATTTCTTCGCGCATCGAAACGGTGATCTCGCCTTTGAGCACGGCGCCCGCTGCATGCGTCAGCTTGAGCGCACCGTAGGCTTCGGCATCCGCTTCAATAAAATTGAGCGCGACTAACTGGCGGAAGACGGCGCGCCACTGCTTGTCCGAAAGATCGGCGCCGACGTTCCAGGTCGTCAGCTCATCGTGACGGAGCCGCTGCACGCGTTCGGTCACCGTGCCGCGCAGGATGTCGATCAGATGCCCGGCGCCGAAGCGCTGGCCGGTGCGGTAGGCGCAAGAGAGCGCCTTTTGCGCCGCCTCGGTGCCGTCCCACACCCGCGGCGGATTCAGACAGTTGTCGCAGTTGCCGCACGGCGTGCTCGCTTCGCCGAAGTAAGCCAGAAGCCGTACGCGACGGCAGCCGGCCGCCTCCGCCAGGCCGACCAGCGCATCGAGCTTGCGGTAGGACACGCGCTTGAACGTCTCGTCGGCCTCCGATTCGGCGATCATGCGGCGCTGCTGCACGACGTCGCTCAGGCCGTACGCCATCCACGCGTCGGCGGGCAGTCCGTCGCGGCCCGCGCGGCCGGTTTCCTGGTAATAGGCTTCGATGCTCTTGGGCAAATTCAGGTGGGCCACGAACCGCACGTCGGGCTTGTCGATGCCCATGCCGAAAGCGATGGTGGCGACCATCACCACACCGTCGTCATCCACGAAGCGCTGCTGATGACGCATCCGCGTCAGCTGATCGAGCCCGGCATGGTAGGCAAGTGCGGGGACGCCCTGCGCCGACAGCCACAGGGCCGTTTCGTCCACTTTCTTGCGCGACAGGCAGTAAACGATCCCCGCTTCGCCCGCATGGTTCGCACGGATGAACTCCAGCAACTGATCGCGTGCGTTGTGCTTTTCGGCGATCGCGTAGCGGATGTTCGGCCGGTCGAAGCTGGAGACGAAAACGCGCGCGCCTTCTAATTGCAGCCGCGTGATGATCTCGGCGCGCGTCAGCTCATCGGCCGTGGCGGTGAGCGCGATGCGCGGCACCCCCGGAAACTGCTCGTGCAGCACCGAGAGCTGGATGTACTCCGGCCTGAAATCGTGCCCCCATTGCGAGACGCAATGCGCCTCGTCGATGGCGAACAGCGCGACCTTGGTAGCTTTCAGCAACTCGAGGAACCGCGGCGTGACGAGGCGCTCGGGCGCGACGTAGAGCAGGTCCAGTTTGCCGGCCGCAAACTCCTGCTCGGTTCGATAGGCGGCCCGCGCATCGAGCGAGGAGTTGAGCACCGCCGCGTTCACGCCGGCCTCGGTGAGGCCCGCGACCTGGTCCTGCATCAGCGCGATCAGCGGCGACACCACCACCGCGCACCCTTCGCGCATCAACGCCGGGACCTGGTAACACAACGACTTGCCGCCGCCCGTCGGCATCAGCACCAGCGCGTCCCCGCCGGATGCGACGTGCCCGATGATCTCTTCTTGAGGGCCCCGGAATTCGGGGTAGCCGAAGACGGTGGAGAGGAGCGAGAGGGCCGATGAGGGAAGGGTTTTCACGGGGGGCAGGATAGCGGGAGGGCGCCCACGAGGGGTTGTCTTCTCGCAACCCGCCGACGTCGACAATCGCGTCATCAAGGACGTTCGCCATACGAAGATCCCCATGCACCTGCGTGAGGGAGCCTGGGTATGGCGGGGAGGAAACCGACAAGCCAGCCTCCTCACCCTCGCGTCATGACCCCGGACCAGATCACAGCCCTAGCCGCCGCCGGCGAATCCGAGACGGTCGAGTTCAAGAAGTCGACCGCCGAGAAGGACCGTGCCTGCCGCACACTCTGCGGCTTCGCCAACGGCAACGGCGGGCGGCTGTTGTTCGGGGTGACACCATCGGGAAGGGTGGTCGGCCAAGTCGTCGGCGACCGCACGCTCGAAGAGCTCGCCCGGGAGTTTCAGGGATTTGAGCCGCCGCTGTTTCCTGCTGTAGATCGGGTCGCCATCGGCGCGGAGAGAGAGGTACTGGCGCTCACCGTGGCACGCGGAGCGCGGGCGCCGGTGACGTTTCGTGGCGTTGCCTACGAGCGGGTACTGAACACGACACGGACGATGCCGCGTGACACGTACCAGCGCCTGCTGCTGGAGGAAATGCACGCCACCGTCCGCTGGGAGAATCGGCCCGCCGAGGGTTGGGACGCCTCCCGGCTCGACCATCGCGAGATGGTTCTGACGCTGGAGGAGTCCATCCGCCGGGGCCGGATGGATGACCCCGGGACGCGCGAGCCGCTGGAAATTTTGCGTGGGCTGGGGTTGCTGGTCGACGACGAGCGCCTGTCGCGCGCCGCGGTCGTGCTGTTCTGCAAGGATGAGGTGCAATTGCCGGACTTCCCGCAATTGCTGCTCAAGGTGGCGCGATTCAAGGGCGTGAGGCGTGACGAGTTCCTCGACAACCGCCAGTTTCACGGCAACGCCTTCAAGCTGATGCGACGCGCGGAACGGTTCCTGATCGACTCCCTACCCGTGGCCGGGCGCATCGTGCCCGGCCGGATGGAGCGGGAGGACACGCCTTTGTTGCCGGTCGAGGCTCTGCGCGAGGCGCTGGCGAACGCGTTCGTGCATCGCGATTACGCCATCGGCGGTGGCTCGGTGGGCGTGGCGCTGTTCGACGATCGCCTGGAGGTGATCTCGATCGGCGACCTGCACTTCGGCCTAACGCCGGACGCGCTGTTCCGCGAACATGAGTCGAAGCCGTGGAACCCCATGATCGCTCGCACCTTCTACCGGCGTGGGATCATCGAGACCTGGGGCCGCGGAACGCTCACGATCGCCCGACTCATGCGGGAAGCGGGCCACGAGCCGCCGACCGTATCGGTGCGCGAGGGCGCGGTCGTCTTCACATTCGGGCTGCCGGTGGAAACGACAGGGAAAACGACAGGGAAAACGACAGGGAAAACCCCGGCGGCGGTTCTGCGACTGTTGGCTGGGGAACCGAACTTGTCGGTACCGCAACTGGCTGCGCGCCTGGCAAAGTCGGAGCTCACCATCCATCGTGCCATCAGATCGTTGCGCGAATCGGGTCGCTTGGTGCGCGTCGGCCCTGACAAAGGCGGGCACTGGCACGTGATCGAGTGAGCGGCCACTCAATTCGCCGTACTTTCGGTTGTTTTCGGGGATGGGGAAGCCTGGACGGGGCGCCGATCGTCGATCCAGGGCGATCCTACGGGGCCGTTTTTCCCGGGGAAGGCCTCCAGAAGGGCCTAAACGACCGCTTCGGAAGAAAAAACATCGTCAATTCCACGTTTCGCTGGGACGGACATGATCTCCCGCCCTGCCCGCTCATTTTTCAGAGCCGTGCTTGCCTCGGTGATGAAATCACTGGTTCTCAGGCCGCCCG
>Ga0315290_10004539_pt1 | contig 10001 bp, 10 predicted proteins | sample YL17G12_0_MG_FD_203627 | JGI IMG/M metagenome (GOLD analysis project Ga0315290, IMG submission 203627) | Sediment microbial communities from Yellowstone Lake, YNP, Wyoming, USA - YL17G12_0 | ecosystem: Environmental > Aquatic > Freshwater > Lake > Sediment | place: USA: Wyoming | collected...
ACCACCTCGAATAAGCAAAGTTACAGATTGTGGATTTTTACATCCTTCAATAAATACCCATTTGTCGGATTCAACTTTCTTTTGATGAGCTAAATCTGCAGTACCAAGATCCTTTTCTGTAAGATCATCAAGATTAGAGATAACACGTCCTCCAGTAGCTTTACCAAGTTTTATCATGTCACTTTCTTTAACACGTCTAACTGCCATAATACCATATTTTGCTAAATAGTGCTGTGCAATATCATCAATTCCTTTTTGACAAATTAATACATTAACGCCAACATGATGAAGTTTGTCAACCATTGTTTTGATCATTCTATTTTCTTCTTCCAAAAACATTTGCATTTGTGTAGGATCAGTAATTCTTATTTCTGAACTCATCTCAGTCTTTTCAATTTCTAGTGCAGAATTTACAAGTGCAATCTTTGCTTTCTCAATTTTAGTTGGCATGCCACTATGAACAACCTCCTTATCTAAAACAATGCCCTTGATAATTTGAGTATCGGTTATAGAACCACCTGCTTTCTTTTCAACTTTAATATTTTCAAGGTCAACAGAATATGTCTCTGCCTTCTTTGTTGCAACGCTTAAGATTGCATCAACTACAACTTTGGAAAGTATATCACTATCTTCAGAGACTAATTTTGATTGCATACTGGTTGTGGCAATCTTGAGAAGTGTTTCTCTATCATCAGGCTTAATTTTTTTTGCCATTTCAGCATAAATTTCTAGTGTCTTTTCAGCTGCTGCTTGATAACCTTCGATAATTACTGAAGGGTGAACATCTTTTTTGAGAAGATCTTCTGCTCTAGCTAAAAGAGCTCCTCCGAAAACTACTGATGATGTAGTACCATCACCTACTTCATTATCAACGGCTTTGGCAATTTCAACCATCATTTTTGCAGCTGGGTGTTGAACGTCAATTTCTTTTAAGATGGTTGCACCATCATTTGTAATAGTAACGTCACCTAAGGAATCAACTAACATTTTATCTAAACCTCTTGGACCTAGACTACTTCTAACTAATTCGGCGACTAGTTTAGCAGCAGCTATGTTATTGTGTTGAGCATCTTTACCTTTTTGTTGTAATGCACTCTCTCTTAGAACTAAAACTGGTCCATTGGGTGTTTGTTGAATTGATGCCATTAAGATATGATACCATCCTTTGTATCCCCCTTTTTAACATTACTTAGTTAATTGGATTAATGTAAGATCGTTTCTTAACATCTACAATTCCTCCGGATAAGATACGAACTGATGGGAGAGCAAGAAATGGTAAGAAAAGTGGGATCAGATGAGGTCTTGAAAACTTACAGCCAGAATCTACAATCGAATTATTGACTTGTTCAAAATTAGATAAAACTTTTTCAAATGAATCAGTAGAAATAATTCCTGCGAGTTGTAATGGTAGTGATGCAATAATTTTACCAGATTTTACTACAACTAGACCTCCATGATTTTTTATAAGAGTATTTGCAGCAATTGACATATCAGAATCATTAGAGCCAATCACAATCAGATCATTTTCATGAAAACTCCAAGTTGATGCAAATGCACCGATATCTGCTCCAAAATTTTCAAGAAATCCAATAGCATGTTTGTTAGTTCCATGAATTCTATCAAAAGCTGCTACTTTCCATACATCCTTATCTAAAGAAGTCAAAATATTTCCTTCTTTAGTAAATAGTTCTACAGAGCCCAGTTTCGTTATAATTTCAGTTTGCATAAAAATGGTATTTGCAAGAATGCTTTTCTTTTTTGATGCAATGTCAAAGTCGTTGGGAGAGAGTTCTTTTAGTTTGACTGTTTTTTTTATCCATGAAGAAATTATTTTTTTCTTTACTGAGGTAACAATACTTCTATTTGAAACAACTAGTTTTCCACCTACAAATACTTTGTTGGGTTTAATAGATTTCAAGTCGTCAAAAATTAAAATATCTGCAAGTTTTCCTGGTGCAATACCACCCAAATCTTTACTCATGTTGTAATAATCAAAGCAGTTTTTTGAAGCCATTGAAATAGCATCAATTGGTTTTAGACCAAGTTTGATGGATTCTCTAACACAGTGATCAATATGTCCATATTTTACAATATCTGTAGGATCAAGTCCATCAGAACAAAACATCAATCGGTCAAGATTTGTTCCATGAGATAATACACGCGGAATAATTTCTTTCAAGTCACGCCTAATTGATCCTTCTCTTATCATAATCCACATGCCCAAACGTAGTCTTTCTAAGACTTGATCAAAATTGATAGGTTCGTGACATGACAAGATTCCAGACGCGACATATGCATTAAGTTTTTTTTCACTTGCTCCAGCAGTATGTCCATTAATTATGCAGTCTCCTTCTAACATAGCAGACAGAGATTTCATTGTTTTAGAATCTCGAAGTGTCACTTTGGTCCATGAAAAAACTTCACCCAGTCCTAGAACATGAGGGTGTTTGATTGCTAATTTTTCTTGTAATAATGATAAAGTTTTGCTATGACTAAATTTTCCATCAACGGGAAGACCACCTGGAACAACTTGAAATATTCGAATTGGCAAATCTTCGCCAAGTTTTAGAAATTCTTGAAATCCTTTGTAACCAGATACACTGACAATGTCTATTGGATCTGAGAAAAGGGATGTCACTCCACATAGAAGAGATTTTTTTGCAAATTCAGAAGGTAAGACAAATTGATCAATGTGTAAATGTGGATCAGCAAAACCTGGTCCCACATATTTTTCCTTGACATCAATGATAGTTGTTTTTGTTCCAATCGTGTGTCCTGCATCTTGACCAACATATGCAATTCTATCACTAACTATTGCAATCTGAATTTTTGGAATCATCTCTTTTGTGTAAACGGATAACAATGAGCAGTTTTTTAGTACGAGATCTGCTTTTTTGTCACCCATTGCCACTGAATTTAATGAGGAAATCGAATTCGCTAGGCTCGAAGTCATATATTTTCTTGTACTTTGAACCTATTATAGATTCAATGCTTAAATTACCGTTGAAGCGATTTTTTTTGATATGAACATACCCAAGGTAATCCGCAAGTATTGTGCCAAATGTAAAACACATACTGAGCAGAAGGTCTCCATATACAAGGCTGGGAAAAGAAGAGGTTCTGCAAGAGGAGAACGCAGACATGCGGAACGTAAACGAGGGTATGGCGGACAAAAATTCCCAAAACTTGCAAAACCTGCAAAAGTTACAAAGAAAGTTACTCCAATTATGACATGTACAGTATGCAAAAAGAAATACAATAAATCAGGCATTAGAATTAAGAAATTTGAGTTGGTGGCAGCATGAAAAAGGATCATATTGAAATTCCAAAGCCGTTAAGTAAGTTCCAAAAAGTTAATTGTAATGAATGTGATGAGCTACAAGTAGTGTATTCTCATGCGTCACAGGTTGTTGTATGCAATTCTTGTGGCAACAATATTGCTGAACCAACTGGTTCTAAAGCAAAGATCAATGGAAAAATCTCAGGTAGTGCTGAGTGAATCATAGTCTTGTTTTGTGTTTAGATTAAAAGCGATTCTTTTATCGTCAATTATTATAAATTTTTCAGATATGTTCTCAAGTATTGAAATATTTTTTGCGTTTACTAATGAAATTCCTGTATAGCAGCATTGTTGATTCTCAAAATTGAACCAATAATTAGAAGAAAGATATAATGATTCCAGAAATTTTTTTGTAACAAGTATTGTAGTCCAAATATTTTCTGAATTATATTGATTTACAATGTTTTTGATAATATCTCCATCTAAAAAGGGTAAATCGGCAGAGACAACCAAAACAAAATCATTTAATGATTTAAGAACTAAATTAAGATCTTCAACATAACCATCACCTGAAGTATTAAAGAGATCAATGTTATTTTCTTCTAATAATTTCTTTGTTTTTGGTGAATTAGAACTTGTAATTGCCAATATTTTTGAAAAGCATTTAGAATTTACTAGAGCATCAATTACATGAAGAACTACAGGTTTTTTATATTTTAAAAGTAGTTTTTCTCCAGTCAATATCATTCGGTTTCCTTTGCCACCTGCCATCACAATACCAATCATACTGAAACAAAGATTAGAAGAGATACTAATCGAGTCAGTTCGTTTGTAGCACCCAATACATCTCCTGTAATTCCTCCAAAGCTACGAGCAGTTAAGACAACTATGAATATTGTCAATGCCACACCTACTCCAAATAAGAGTAATCCCGTGGTACCACCAAGAATAAACAATGGGGTTAGAGTAATCACAGTCGCCAATATCAATTTCTTTTTGTTTTTCATCATCTCAACAAATGGTGAATTTGAGCCTAAAGATGCAGATTTTCCAATACTTGCCATCAAAACCATTGAAAATTTTGCAAATATCTCACTAAGTAAAATTGCCAAGAATAACTGATATCCTGTAGATAATGAGATTGCTATTATCAATCCGACAATATACAATACTATTGCAACTATTCCGGCAGAACCAGTAGAAAAATCTTTCATTGCTGCAAGTTTTTTTTCTTTTGTTCCCTTTACCATCAAGCCATCAGCAAAATCTGCTAGACCATCAGTATGATGTACGCCAGTAAGTATTACAAATGAAGTAACAACTAACAAACTTACTATCAATGGATCTAAAAATAATGAAAGCCCAAATCCTATTGAACCAACGATCAAACCGATTGCAATTCCTACAATTGGAAAAATATACATGTATTTTGCAATTGTTTCAAGATTTGAATTACTAGTTGGAATAATAGTCAGAAATGAAAAGACAGAACCAATTTCTTTAAACATGAATCCACCATCCTAAATAAGATAAAAGTAAAAGAATTGGAACGACTACAATTCCGCAAAACAATAATGAGGTAACTTTCATTATTGAAATAGCTGATTTCACATGATATTTGGTAAATGAGATGTTTCCATCACCAAGTGAATAGTGATCAATCTTTTCAAACTTTGATCCCAATGCTCCAGCAATAGCTGCCATAGGATATCCAGCATTGGGACTTTTAGTTTTTCTTCCATCACGAATCATTATTTCATAAGATTTTCTCCAATCATTTCCAAGAATCATAGCACTGAGGATCATGATAAATCCTGTTAGTCTTGATGGAATGTAATTCAAAATTTTGTCACAGTTTGCTCCAAACCACCCGACATTTTTGAAAATATCTGTCTTGTATCCAATCATAGAATCTGCTGTATTGATTACTCGATAAACAAATGCTCCGGGTAAACCAAAAATTGCAAAGTAGAAAAGAGGTCCGGTTATACCATCGACAGTATTTTCACTGATGCTTTCTAGCACGCCTGAAAATACATGATTTTTGTCAAGATTCGTGGTATTTCGCTTTACAATCATGGATAAATTATCTCTTGCAGCAGAGAGATTGTTTTGTTCTAGGGCAGTTACTACAGCAAAAGCATGTCTTTCCATTCCTTTTATTGCCATAGTTGTCTTTAGTAATACACCACCTACAATTACTGAAATTATAATGTATATGTAATCCACAGTAATTAATTTAATTCCAATATCTAAAAATATCATCAAAGACACAACAATTACGCTAGAAATCAAAATAATGAAAATGCCTCCAATCTTTTCTAAGTTTTCTGATGAATTTTTTGTATGTAGAGTTAATTTTGCAATCAGAGAACCCATCCAAGCAGTTGGATGAAATTTGTTTCTAGGATCTCCCACTGTAAAATCCAATAATAGTGCAAAAAATACTACTAGTATTGATTCAGATATCAACTTATCATCCTCTCTATTTCTATAATATTCAAATTTGAATTTACTAGTTTACTAAGCTTGTCAATCTCACTTTCTATTTTATCTAGATTTTTCTTATTCCAAGTGATATTCTTTGCTTTGCCACCCAATGAATCTTCTTCAGGTAGTTCTAAGTCAATCATTGGTATTGTACCTAATACGGGACGTTTTGTTATATCTTTAATTTTTTTAAAACCTGGTTTAAGAATATTGATGTCGCCTTGAAATTTATTGATAACAAAACCTTTGATTAATTTTTGATGTCTTTTATCTAAAAGTGACATAGTACCAACAATACTAGCAAATGAACCTCCTCTATCGATATCAGTAATTAGTAATACTGAAGAATCAGCTATTTCTGCCATTTTCATATTTGCTATGTCATATTTTTCTAAATTAATTTCAGTTGGTGATCCAGCTCCTTCTAAAATAACAAGATCATGATTTTTTTGAAGAGATTTGAGTGATTTTGTAGCAATATTAAGTCCTTGAGTTTGTACAAATTTTTGGTAATATTCAATAGCATGCATTTTCTTGAACATTTTTCCATTAAGGTATACACTGCTATAGTAATTACCAAGGGGTTTTAGAAGAATTGGATTTAGATCAGGAGTGATTTCACATCGTGCAGCTATTGCCTGTATTGCTTGGGCTCTAGATATTTCAAAATTTTTTGTTTTGTAGGTATAATTGGACATATTTTGAGATTTAAACGGCACTACAGAAAACCCCTTATTTGCAAAAATTCTACATAGAGATGTAACTAGTGTTGTTTTACCAGATCCGGATGATGTGCCTTGAATCATTAACGATTTCATAGTCTCTCCAAAGCTTTGATTAATTTTTCATTTTCTTTTCTTGTCTTTACAGCAATCCGAATGTAATTATCATTTAAGCCACGAATTGTACTACAGTCACGAATTAGAATTTTCTTTTCAAGTAATTTTTTTTGTAATGTTTTTGATTTTATTTTTGTTTTTATTAAAATAAAATTTGTCGAAGTATCATTACATTGAAACCCTTTTAGTTTAGAAATATAATGAATTAGATAAAACGATTCTTTTTTAATTATTTTTTTTACTTTATCTAAATAAAACGAATGTGAAAGAGCAGCAGATGCTGCTTGTTGCGCTAACCCCGAAACATTCCAAGGAATTTTTATTTTGTTTAAAACAGAAATCATTTGTTTTGATCCTATGCCATAACCAATTCGTAAACCAGCTAGAGCAAATGATTTTGTTAGAGAGCGTAAAACAAACAAATTGTTATATTTTTTGATGAGTTTAATGATTGATTCATCATGATCTGGTACTAGTTCAATAAAGCATTCATCAATGAACACCAAAGTTTTCTTTTTATTTGCTGATATGATTATCTTTTGCAAAGTTTTTTTTGAAATTAGATTACCTGTGGGATTATTTGGATTACAAATAAAGATACAGCCAGTACTTGGAAGTTTGGAAATAAAATCATCAACGTCTTTTTCTAAATTCATTGTTTTAAAAAACAAAACTTTGGCACCACTAAGTTTTGCTGCAGATTCATACTCACCAAAGGTTGGAATTGGAATCAGAACGGATGTTTTATTTGATAAAAAGGCTTGACAGAAATTATAGATAATTTCTGTGGCACCGTTTCCTACCACGATTTGAGAATGTGATATTTTGGTATAGTGTTGAAGATTTTTTCTAAGTTGAATAGATTCTGAATCAGGATAGATTTGTATTGTATCCAACTGATTTTTTATGGTTTTACGCACCAGTGAAGAAATACCCATTGGACTGACGTTTGAGCTAAAATCCAAAATATCAAAACTTGGACGTGTTATTGAGAAAGGCCCTCCATGATGAATTCGCTTATGTACAGATATGTTGGGGTTTATCCTCATAATTTGAAATAACCTGTACGCATATAGTATGTTTTGGTCAAATTCAGAAAACGATTATTAATTGAATAAAAGATTTTTAGATCGTGTACAAGAAACGAGTGGCAATTGTAGGGGTTACAGGTTCTGTAGGACAGGAATTTGTACAATCATTAAATAATCATCCTTGGTTTGAAGTTACACAGATCGCAGCATCTGAACGCTCTGCAGGAAAAAAATATCTTGATGCCATTAAAGATTCCAATAGTGGAATAATATCTTGGGAAGTAGATGGTCAAATTCCAGAGTACATTAAAGAGATGACTGTAAAAAATATCGATGAATTAGATTTATCACAATTAGATTTAGTATTCTCTGCAGTTGAATCAAACGCGGCTAGAGACATTGAGACCAAGATTGCAGCAGAACTACCAGTAATTTCAACCAGTTCTGCTTATCGTTACGAAGAAGATGTGCCTATTCTAATTCCTGGAATTAATGATGAACACTCAGAATTATTAGAAACACAAAAGAAAAATAGAAATTGGAAGGGTTGGGTTGCACCACTCCCAAATTGTACTACTACAGGTTTGGCAATTACTTTAAAACCACTTTATGAAAAATACGGTGCAAAAAAAGTGATGATGACTTCAATGCAAGCAATATCTGGTGCGGGTCGTACTCCTGGTGTTTCTGCAATGAACATTACTGACAATATCATACCATATATTGCAAAAGAAGAAGAAAAAGTAAGAATTGAAACTAGAAAGATCCTCGGTAAATTAAAGAATGGAAAAATTGAAGATGCCAACATTAGAGTAAGTTGTACATGTACCAGAGTTCCGGTAATTGACGGTCATACAGAATCAGTTTTTGTAGAAACTGAAAAAGACATAGACACACAAATTGCAAAACAGGTCTACGATGATGCCAATAAAGAAAGTACTGTATCGGGTCTTCCATCATCTCCTGAGAAATATTATGCATTTCATGAAGATCCAACACGACCTCAACCAAGAATGGAACGTAGCGTTGGTGATGGTATGACGACAACAATTGGAAGAGTTGAGAAAGAAGAATTATTTGATCATGGTTTAAAGTATGTGTTATTTTCACATAATAAAAAAATGGGATCTGCAAAAGGTGCTGTTTTGTTAGCAGAGATGCTTTACAAAAAAGGTAAAATTTAGACTATTTTTTGTAATTTTTACAATAATAACTTTATAAGATCCAAAAATCTAGATCGTTTTGGGTGTTTTAAACGGTAAAAGTTGATGAATTAGATTTACAAATTTTATCAGAATTAGTTAACGATGCATCAATTTCAGTTCCAAGATTATCAAAAAAAATTAATGTTAATTCATCAGTGGTATACTCAAGAATTAAACGTCTAGTAAAACGGAAATTAATTGAACGTTTTACAATTGTTGTAAATGATGCAGAGATCGGTTACAATGTAAAGGTATTAACGGGAATAAACGTGGATACAAAAAAACGAGATCATATAATTGAAGAATTATTCAAAATAGACGGAGTGAGAGAAGTTGCCGAAGTTACAGGAAGATTCGACATCTTAGTAACTATATATACAAAATCGTTGGATCAGATGCACAAAATGGTATCTGAAAAAATTGGACGAATTGAAGGAATACAATCATCAGAGTCATTTATTGAAATGAAGTCTCGCGTAAAAGCAATGCCATATAACTCATTAAAGGATAATGACTAGTGTTGCAAAAACAAAAATCTGAATCTCGTGTTGCAGTATATTATGAGTTAACAAAACCAAAAATTTGGTATTTACTAGTTTTTACTGCATTTGGAGCAACTTTAACTGCATCAAATATTTATGATATTGAAATTTCTCCTGCTACATGGATATTGATGTTATTCTCTGTTGCTGCAGGATCTGCTGCAGCTAATACTCTAACCAATTATCATGATAGAGACATAGATGCAATAATGGAGCGAACAAAAAATAGGCCACTTCCATCAAAAAGAATCTATCCTGCTGAAAAAGCTAGAAATTTTGGTCTTGCATTAGCTGGAATTTCTCTAGTGTTAGCATTTGGAATCTCATTTACAACTACTTTAGAACAGGGTATTTGGGCAACAGCCTTTATTGCATTTGGTTTACTAAACAACATTATTGTTTATTCATATGTATTAAAACGAAAGTCTAGAACTAACATAATTTTAGGTGGTTTATGTGGAGGTTCTCCTCCAATGATAGGATGGGTAGCTGTTACTATGACAGATGCATGGACGATGGGTTTAGCAATGGCAGGACTTGTATTTATTTGGATTCCAATGCATATTTGGGCTTTAACTTTACATTTCAAAGAAGATTACAACAAAGTTAATGTT
>Ga0315290_10004541_pt1 | contig 9999 bp, 5 predicted proteins | sample YL17G12_0_MG_FD_203627 | JGI IMG/M metagenome (GOLD analysis project Ga0315290, IMG submission 203627) | Sediment microbial communities from Yellowstone Lake, YNP, Wyoming, USA - YL17G12_0 | ecosystem: Environmental > Aquatic > Freshwater > Lake > Sediment | place: USA: Wyoming | collected...
CCTTAGAGTTCTCGGAACATCCAAAGATGATATCAGAAATATAAGTTTAGCTCCGGATAGTCGCCATGCGATTACTGGTCCTGGCAGAATATCAGTTACTGTGTGGGATATAATCAATGGCTCACGCATTAGGGAGTTAGTAGGGCATGAGGATCTAATTTTGAGTGCAAGTATATCCCCGGATAATAAATGTGTGATTACTTCCAGCAAGGACAAAACCATAAGAATCTGGGATATTGAAACTGGGAAATGCCTTGGCATATTGAGAGGACATACATCCTGGGTATTTTCTGTTAATATTATTTCGGATGGTAATCGGGCAATCTCGGCTAGTGACGATAAAACAGTCAGGATTTGGGACATTGACACACTTAGTTGTATTGCTGTTTTGTACCTGTCTGCAACTCGTCCCATTGTATCTATTTCAAATCACAACCAGTTGATCGAAGGTACATCTTATGGAGAAGTGTTCGTATACAAATTGCATGAAAAGACATTAGAGGATGAAAAGATAAATACTTACGGTTCATCTGGCTTTGGTAAGAAACAAGCAAAAAAAGTCAATATAAAATTCTCTTTTCATCATATTCAGGATTACTTAATAAGTCTTCAAATATTTTTATTCTATATAAAATCATTAAATATTACAGGTAAAATAAAAACTATCTGCTCATTCAAGAAAAATATTATTGCCTTTCCTCCAAAATCCAATTTTTCAAGTTCAGACATTCTCATGCAACAAATGAAAGAGTCTGGTAGTCTTGGGAAACATAATTGGTTTCAACGCTGGTATAGTGGCTTGAAAGAGAGACCATTGGGCATACCTTTATACACTGCAATTAATGATAGAGCTTGTATAGCCATTTGCCTTTCAAAAGATTTTTTCAGCGATTTAAATAGTATAAGGTCTGTCGTTCAGAATCATTGTCCATTTATATTACATATTGCTTCATTTCTGGAGGGATCATACCCTCTATTGCGTACCAATTTAATATGTTTAGATAATCCTAAGGATCCTCTTATTTTTGAAGCACCATTGGATATCAGAAATGGTGAAGTGCAGGAATTCTGCCATGCTGTTATGCAAAGTGAGTATATCACGCTTATACTTATTCTTGACTCACGTTACTATGAGTTTACTTATGAAGGAGCTGGTCTGTCTGTCCTTTTTAAAAAAGAATTGAGAAAGATTATTAATAATATGAAGCCTTCTCTTTCTCAAGCTGACCTAAATCAGAGTTTTATCCTTTTGGGTAATAAATATAAATCGCTAAATGATGGTATCACTACTGAAAAATGTGTTACTTTAGTATTTACAAGGGGAGTCCCGGGTTTGAGTGCACTCGAATTTGAAAGCAATACCTAAATAATTAACTAATAAAATTACAAAATATGGCATTAATTATAGTTAACTTACCGGAATTAACTGCACCGGTTAAAGGAGATGTAAAGATTGTCTTAGCAGAACTTAAGACCATTGTAAAGAAACTAAGTCTTAGTGAATTGGATAGAAAATATGGGGGTGAGGACTGGTGCTCAGAAATTCAAGCGTCCATCACATTGGCACCTCCTTCTGTCTCATTTACATTGAAAGTTAGTGACACTCATGACTTTGCTGATTTATCATTTGATGTGATAAAGACCTTCGAGAAGCATTGGGACGGATTGACAAAAGCAATGTCAAATGAAGAACTTATTGAAACTTCTGAAATGAGTGGAAATGGAGCCATTCGGGAAGTGGATTATGAAGGAATTAAGTATTTTCTATTTGATAACTACCAAAACTTCTCCGAAGAAATCAAACAATCCAAAAAAGCTATTTTGAAAACGAACTTTGATAGCATAAAAAATCAAATTCCTGAGCTCTTCAAATTCATGGCAAAATGGTTTGGAACAGATTCTAAAGAATTGCATGCCATAACGGAAGCTAAAATATTTTGCGGAACATGTGGCGTAGCCTTCAGTAAAAGTATGCTTACGCTATTAATAATGCCATACGGGAATTCTCCAGACAAATGTCCCAAATGTAATAGTGATAAAATTCACTATCTATACAGGGTATAAATATTTTGAAACGTATGCATGACTATGGAGAATAGCCTATTTAGCCTGCATTATTCATGCAGAAGATAAAAGACAAAAGTAAAAAGATAAAAGTCAGGCATTTGCAAACCACTTTCAATATTTGTTTTTGTAAAGTTGATTTTGATGATTTTTTTCATAATGTTTTGAAACTTTTATCTTTAACCTTTTATCTTTTGTCTTTATTGAGGTTTATGAATTAATCAGGTTAGCATTATAACCGATACTCGCAGTTATGGTTATAGGCAGCTTAACTCTTTATATGAAGCTTATTAACAGTAATAAATAACCTGTTTCTCTTCAATTTATTCCAATTTCACTTCTTTCCCAAAAATTAATATCCCTGTTTTTTAACAATATAGAAGCCAGACCCTTTCAGAAAATCGGCATATTTAAGTATCGTATCGCGGTCTTTATTTTTTTGGAATTGCTTCTTTATATCCTTTTCGTCCTTATCCAAATCCATATAGGGCACCAGGCAAGGGTGGGTTTTAAAATAATCGCTTCTCTTTCCCTTGATCCAACCAGATTTTAACCGGGCACTGCACCAACCATCATGTTCTTTTTCTGCCAGTTCCTCCATAAAGAAATAATCACTGTTAATTCTTTCATTAAATGCAGCAGAATCATCCGCCAGTATATTTACATCCTGAATTAATTCAAACTCCTTCGTGCCATTAATAATATCCCTCATGCGCATTGCTGCATCTAAATTATCGAGGCGGGCGTCGAAAGGTAATTCATCATAAGCAACGTTATAAATAGATTCTTTTACATTCTTCTCCGCCCATACTTTATGGATTTGTTCAGCAATTTTTTCAAACAGCCCTTCTTCGTTTCGTGTCGGTTTATACATTAAATCAATGAAGGCGGTATAGTCCACATTCATCTCCATAATTTCTTCAGATGGCAGATCAGACCTCACGATTGTCCCTGTTCTATTGTTTTTTAATGGATTTAAAAGTCTCTCAAGACTCCTGGATCCATTGTTAAATTGTTTCACTTCGAGAAATGCACTCATTAATCCCCAATCCATTTTCAACGGTTCGTTTTCCCTGGTTCCCAAATTTGAACGTAAGAACAAAGCCCTGCGTATAGGGAAACAAATATCCGATGAATCGTCCTGGTCACATTTTTTTGTTTCAGCATTATACATTTTACGCTGGTTAGGACCAAAAATATCTATATAACAGTTTATTCTGCTAAGAAAATCCGGACCTTTCCTTTTTATAAAATCAGGCTCATTCTCCTGGCCTTTAAATTGTTGCATATTATGACATGTACCCCCGGCAAAAACAAATATGGCTTTTCCCAACGGATGCGTATCTTTCCCGTCCTGGAACCTCCCATCCTGCATAGGAGCCAGCATATACTGAAGCCATTTCAGATTATCCGAATCAAATTCATCCCAAAACACAAAAGGTAATTTCCCTTCCAGTACAGCATCTCTTATCGTATGAAATGCCCCGGCTAACTCATCCGCATCTTTAAACTGCGACAAGTTGTAAACCTGGAAATTAAGTAAATCTTTATTGGATTCGAATATACTTTTGGCAACTTCTTTTACAGCAAACGATTTCCCTGACCCTGGCGACCCAAACACTGCAATATTTAATGGTCTGTTACCACTATCGTATTTGTGATAATGTAGAATTTGTTTCTTAATATTCCGAAATCCCTCTATCTCCTTGCGGTCGAGCGTAATTAACTTTCCAAACTTAATTACAGGAGCATATTTTATAGCGCCAATACCTTTATAGGCAAGATTCCGGGCCAGACTGTAAAACTGCCCTAACCCTTTTTTCTTAAACCCGGGTTTGGCTTCATCGTAATTATTTTCAAGAATAGTCCAATAGTTGCTCTTTAGATAAGCAGTTCCACTAATCCAATAAGGAGATGGTATAAATGCTTTAATAAACCGATGAGAAAGAGAATTCCCCATATCCTCTATCGTAAAAACATTATAATCAAAAGAATTTTCCGCGTTGAAACCGGCAATCAATCCTTTGGAAAGCGTATTTCTTATAAAATTTAAACCGGTGATAATATAATTGCTCCATGTGGAGTAAAATTCATCTTCCCCGGGATTTTCATTGTAATATTTTTTTGAACTCAGGTAATAACCAGCTACAAAACCAGCAATAAAACTGGAACCCAACCCAACGGTGCTTCCATTGAATTTAGTTTTATTACTATTTTTTTCCGTCTCTTCCCATTCCTCCTCCATGTGTTCGGGATCGAAAATCAAATGAAATTCAGCTTTCTCTGCATTGTCGCCTTTCATGATGTGAATAGCCCCAGCTGTACCAATCGTAATAATTAAATTGGGACTTTGAAGCAGCGGTTTTAGCTGCATATTCTGAGTTACTTCATATACCAGGTCCAGAGCAGTTTGTTCCCAGGAAATATTTCGGCTTACCTTAATTTCGTATCTCCGTAAATTTTCAAGTGTAACGACCGTAAAAAGGCTATCTCCTGCATTAGACAAGAGAGTTTGAAACAACTTTCCCGTACAAATTGGATAGCTGGTTTTATATATTACAGTGGCGTTTGTCTTTGTGGGCCACAGTTTATCCTGATTTCTATAGCCCAGGTTCGCTTCATCAATAATAATTATATCGCTCTCTCCTTTAATGGCCCTGCTTTTTTTGTATTCCAAACCAGAAGCATTTGGTAAACTTTCGCCAAATCCCAGGTATTCCTTTAAAACACAAGAAATGACCTTTTTGTCTCCTTTTTTTAAATCTTCAATATCCCAGTTTAAATAAGACTGATATGCCGGATATAGTGATTCTGACTGCATTAATTCAGTGCTATCCAGATCAAAAGAAACTTGAATATCTTCTTTGTTGGTAGCCTGTTTGATTAAATCATGAGTAAGATACGCTCCACCTTTCTTCTTGATAATGGATATTTCTTTTTTACCGGATGAGGAAGGATCGAAACGATTCCCTTTAAAAATATGATTGTCGATAATAAAATCGCCTGTAACTAATATCCTGCTTATTCTGGCCATAAAAAAGGTTATATATGTGATTGAAATAAGAAATACTGTATTTATAGTAAAATCTTCATGCAAATATATGAAGATGAATTCGCTAAGCTTAATCTTATTTAATATGCATCTAATCTCCCCGCAGATTGGATTTGATTCCGGATAAATTGATTGAATCCGGTTTGATTCAGAAGGTCTTCAAGGTTTAAGTGCATTCTGTACCGCCAGTAGTGGTTAGGATTCCCGGGATTATTTATACGCTCAGCACCGGCATCTTGCAGGCGAAGGTTTTCATCCATCCCAAGTAGATCCTGTATAGCGAAAATGGTCCACATACTCGGCGAATATAAATGCTGAATAACAATCTGTTTAACGATTGAGGCTTCGCAGAAAAAAGGCGCCTGGAAAGAATTCCCAAGAATTTCATTAAAATACCTTTGAGACTGCGTGGTGTTTTCTTCCCACCAGCCACGTATTGTAGATGTATCGTGCGACGATGGTGTTGCTACCGATAAGTAGGGATAACTGGCAGGGTGTCCAAAAGCAATTTTCGGATTTTTTGGCATTCGCTGTACTTCAAGGCTCAGAATTCCCAATTCATTCATAACTGTTGGCACGCAGGCTGGAACCATTCCCAAATCTTCGCCGCAAAGCAACATATTGGTAGCTTTTTTCAGTACGGGAAGCTTGGCCATGGCTTTCCCATGCCAGTATTCTTCGTTCCGGTGATAGAAATAATCAAGATAGACTTCGTTGATTACATGCTTTGCATGATTGTCAAGTTCCTGGTACGAACGTGTAAACTGGAGTGTATGACGTGGGTAAAATGCTTTCCCCCCTGTGCCGGGAGCCCGTAAAAATACAACCTCCGAAATGAGTGAAAATAATCCCTGGGTTATCCGTTCGAGGCGGTTCCTCATTTCAGGACTGGTATCAGGTTCTAAGGGTAGTTTTTCTTCTACCTTACGTTGTGTATCAAAATCAGGAAGCAGGTCGTAGCAACCGGGGGCAAACTCAGCCAGATAATTAGCTTTTACAAATTCTGTTAGATCACCAAACCGTTCATAAAGAAAATGTTCACGGATATAAGGCTGGCACAGCCTTTGTTCGTCAAACCAGATACCGCGGTTTTGCAATTCGTCGCGATAATACGGAATGCTGGGATTGAAATACCCCAATAACCCTTCGACCTGACCGGCAGGAATTTCCCAGATGCGGAAAAATCCAAGAATATGGTCGATACGAAAGGCATCGAAATAGGTCGATAACTGGCACAGACGTTGTTGCCACCAGGCATAATTGTCTTTTGCCATTTCGTCCCAATTGTAAGTTGGGAAACGCCAGTTCTGTCCCTTAACCGAAAAATCATCAGGCGGTGCTCCTGCCTGGCAATCCATGTGAAATAAATGTGAATTAAGCCATGCATCAACACTGTTGCGATAAACGCCTATCGGTATATCGCCTTTCAGTACGACACCTTTCGACCGGGCATATTCTGCTGCTCCGAGTAACTGGATATGCGCATGATATTGAATAAAATAATGAACTGCTATGTCATCGTAATGATGCAAATTTTTGTCGGTAAGTTGCGCCAATAATTCAGCCGATGGCTTACTGTATTCGCCCCAGCGGCTAAAGTCGGGAGTGTTAAAAAGGTCGCGCAAAAAGGAAAACGCCGCATACGGCCTTAGCCAGTATTCGTTGGCATCAAAAAACGAAATAAATTCAGGATCATTCAGAAATTCATGCTTCTTCTGGTCGTATATAAGTTTGAAAAACCTTGACTTCAGGGCCATTACAGCTTCATAATCAATTTTAGCAAGAGAATTAAGATATTTCCCCTGGGCTTCGATAATCTGCTGGTTGATATCTGATTCTAATTTCCCGATTTCCAAAAGGTTGATGTAGATAGGATGCAGTGCATACACCGAAATTGCAGCATACGGGTATGAATCCATCCAGGTATGCCTGGCAACTGTGTCGTTTACGGGTAAAATCTGTATCAACCGAATGCCCACTTCATTAGCCCAGTCGACCAACAGTTTTAAGTCTGTAAATTCACCGACGCCAAAGCCTTGAATCCGTCGCAGAGAAAAAACCGGAATGGCAACGCCTGTCCCTTTCCAGGGATATTGTGGAAAGATAAATTTTTCATCACAAATTTCGATTACATCCGGAACTTTTCCTTCCGGCAGCGATATAATACGGTCAGGCGATTTTTCCCAAAATTCAGTTTTGCCTTCATCGTTTTCGATAAGGTATTTATAATGAACCGGGAACTCGGAAATATTTACGCTAACCTCGCCGCACCATTGCGGGTGATCAGGATTTCCAAGTCCAATTGCCTTCTTTTCATTCCAGGTACCCATGCTTTTAGCACTTCCTGAAACTGCCACCTTGTGGCTGGTTTTAATACGCACAACACTGGGTTTGAATTTCAGAACAACACTATTTTCAGTTCCACCTGCTTTTACTTTAGGTACTTTATAGTGTTGGCCAGGCTTAAATATTGCATTGATAAAAGCAGCTGAATTCAAAGCGAAATCAGGATCTGACAGAGGTCGCCAGCAGTCGGAGAGCAGGATTGTCTGTTTTAACCTGTTTTCAGATTTAAAAAGCCGGCCTGGTCCCCATTCTTCAATGAGCGTGTTAAAATTGGTGTCCTTCACAAAATACCGGTAAGTAAAATCGATAGCCGAACTCAATTCAATCTGAAAAACCCAAATGAATGATTGAGAATTTTTTAATGACATCAGCCGCGCATTTTGTTGCAAGCCATCACCTAATTCAGGAATAGAGCCAACAAGCATCAACTCCTGGCCAATATGTGTCTTATATACTACACGAAACTGAACTAACATAATGCGATATTATTTATGTGAGGTTGAAAATAGTAATTTTATTGCTTCGCATATTAAATTTTTGACCAATTGAAGAAAGAGGCTGTCTAAAAAGTCAGACCAGGCTTCGTCTTCCCTTCGTCAGGCTCAGGCCAGGCTTCTGTGCCTGTCAACTGACAATCAGTATTTTGTCATTTTGAGGTGTAATTTATTTCATAAAAAGTAATAATAATTGACGTTAAAGTTTATCTGTCAAAGGAATTAAGGCCGAATAGCAATCTCATTCTTCTTTGTCAGGCTGAGCGGAGTCGAAGCCTTCATCTTGTCAACATTTTTTCAAACCAAAAAGATGAACCGGTATTACTATTTCGCAAAAAAAAGACTAAATTTACAATATGGCCAACAAATATAAATATTACTTTGTATATCTCTTAAAATGTGCTGATAGCAGCCACTATACAGGTATCACCAATAATTTAGAAAGAAGGTTGGTTGAGCATGAATCTGGTAGAAATCCTGGTTGTTATACTTATTTCCGAAGACCAGTTGAATTGGTTTATAGTGAATACTTTACAGACCCTAATCAAGCTATTGCATTTGAAAAGAAAGTGAAAGGATGGTCCAGGGCAAAGAAAGAAGCGTTGATAAAGAACGATTGGGATAAGATTAAATTTCTTTCTAAGTGCTGTAATGCAACTCATTTCGGAAATATTAACGATGAAATAAAGGAGAAAAAGTAATTGAAGAATTAATTGACGAGTAAATGGCTTCGACTCCCACTTCGACTCCGCTCAGTGTGACATTGCTCAGCCTGACAAAGATGTCTGAGTAAAAGAACTCTACTTTAAATAAAATGTTTGTCATATTGAGTTGTAATTTAGTGCATAAAAAGCAATTTAGAATTAAGTTAAATAATTGTTATTTAATTACATACAAAAATGCCTCAATGGTAGTAGCCTGCCTTGAGCCTGCCGAAGGGGAGTCGAAGTGCCCAACTTCCAACTCCCTACTTTCACACTGAGCGAAGTCGAAGTGCCCAACTCCTCACTCCTTGCTCAAACATTTCCCCCAAAGTGGTTAAAAAAAGAAAAATGATTTTGAAAAGGCTTTTCGATATTGCAGCCTCCATCTCTGGCCTGGTTGTTTTTTCACCTTTGCTCCTGATCATATCCATACTGATCAAGATCAACATGCCGGGCCCGGTCTTCTTCATGCAGATCAGGGTCGGAAAGAATGCCAGGCTTTTTAACATGATAAAGTTCCGGTCAATGAAAGTGAATCACGGTGGAAATACGATCTCGGTCAAAGGAGAAAGCCGGATTACACCTTTGGGTGCTACACTCAGAAAATACAAATTGGATGAATTACCCGAATTATGGAATATATTTACCGGTGATATGAGTTTTGTAGGACCTCGTCCCGACGTACCCGGTTATGCTGATAAACTCTCAGGCGACGACAGGCTGCTGCTTACGGTTAAACCTGGATTAACAGGTGCAGCCAGCCTCAAATACTCCAAAGAGGAAGAGCTGCTGGCCCTTCAGGATAATCCTGTAAAATATAACGATGAAGTCCTATATCCCGATAAAGTAAGGATCGACTTAAATTATATAAAGCGTTGGTCGTTCTGGCTGGATATTAAGATTATTGTATTTACACTGCTTGGGAGAAAGCTGAAGGAGCCTTATTATACTTAAGCAGGGAGGAGTTTGTGTAAAGAACGGTTGGCAAGAATTAATAATACAGTTATAGTTGAAGCATATTTTTACCAAAAGACGGATTATTTTTTCAGGCATTTTTCTGATATCTGCCACTGTAATGATAACGACCTGCCACAGAGCCGGCACATGGTTAGTGAAGGACGATGCACCTGTGCATGCCGATGCCATGGTAATACTGATGGGCAGCATAGCCGACAGGGTTTTGCAGGCGGCAGACATATATCAAAGGAAGCTGGCCGGTAAAGTAATTATAGTGGAAGAAAGTATGGGTGCTTATAAAGAACTTGAGGCAAGGGGTGTCCATATCATCAGCAACACAATACAAGTGCGTAATGCCGTTATTGCGCTGGGAATTCCGGCT
>Ga0315290_10004543_pt1 | contig 9997 bp, 10 predicted proteins | sample YL17G12_0_MG_FD_203627 | JGI IMG/M metagenome (GOLD analysis project Ga0315290, IMG submission 203627) | Sediment microbial communities from Yellowstone Lake, YNP, Wyoming, USA - YL17G12_0 | ecosystem: Environmental > Aquatic > Freshwater > Lake > Sediment | place: USA: Wyoming | collected...
AGTGTGCCTTACTGTTGTAAAGAGCGGAAGGAAAGAACTTTCCTTTGACCTCTCTGATGAAACCCTAAGGAGTACAAACATCGGGAGTCTGAATAAGGGCGATGCAGTCAACCTTGAGCCTTCACTGAGTCCTGATTCAAAAATAGGCGGCCATTTTGTTACAGGGCATGTAGATACAGTCGGAAAGATCCGCTCAAGGGTACAGAGTGGAGACATGCTGAAATTTGAGATTGAAGCGCCATCGAAAATTACAGACTTTCTCGTTGAAAAGGGGTCGGTTGCTGTGGATGGAATAAGCCTGACTGTTGTTGATATACTTAAAGATAGCTTTACATTAGTCATTATTCCCCATACCGCCAAACTTACTACCTTAGGTTTTAAAGGCAGCGGCGATACGGTAAACATCGAGGTGGATATCCTGGGGAAATATGTTGCAAAATTTTTACAGAGAAGAGAAGATAATGATTCGCGGTTTATGAAGACCCTCATGGAAGGGGGATTTATTAACGAATAGGATTCAAGGGCCCAAGGGGCCAATGGTTCCAGTGAAATTCTCCTTCACCTGAACCCTCGAACCCTTGAATCCCTGGACCCTTTACCTATTTAGGAGGTTTAGCTTGGAGAAGTATAAATTTAATGCTGTTGATGAGGCCTTAGACGATATAACTGCAGGTAAGATGGTTATACTCGTTGATGATGAAGATAGAGAGAACGAAGGTGATCTCTGCATGGCAGCAGAGAAGATTACACCGGAGGCGATTAATTTCATGGCAAAACACGGCAGGGGACTCATCTGCCTTTCCCTTACCCCTGAGCGTGTAGAGGAATTACATCTCCCTATGATGACGGATGAAAACACATCAATGTTTGGTACTGCATTTACTGTTTCTATTGAAGCCAAGAAAGGTGTTACAACAGGGATATCAGCGGCAGACAGGGCAAAAACGATACAAACAGCAATTGACCCGAAAATGAAACCAGAGGACATTTCAAGGCCCGGACATGTTTTTCCTCTCAGGGCAAGACCCGGGGGGGTATTGCAAAGGGCAGGGCAGACAGAAGGCTCTGTCGATCTGGCAAGACTTGCAAGGCTCTATCCGGCAGGTGTCATCTGTGAGATCATGAGCGATGATGGTACAATGGCAAGAGTGCCCGAGCTTATGGAATTTGCAAAAAAACACAATCTCAAAATAGTCACGATAAAAGACCTTATCAAATACAGGATGAGGACAGAGTTGTTAGTCAAAAGGCTTGCTACTGTTAAACTCCCGACCAGCTTTGGCGGCGACTTTACCGCTATCGCCTATGCCAATGATATAGATGATGTTATCCATATAGCGCTCGTTAAAGGTCAGATAAAACCGGAAGATGAGGTGCTTGTAAGGGTCCATTCCCAGTGCCTGACAGGTGATGTCTTTGCTTCGGAGAGATGTGATTGCGGCGAGCAGCTTCATAAGGCAATGGAGAAGATCAGGAAAGAAGGCAAGGGAGTCATACTTTATATGAAACAGGAAGGCCGCGGAATAGGTCTGATTAATAAACTTAGGGCATATGAATTACAGGATAAGGGGCTTGATACGGTTGAAGCGAATATTAAGCTTGGCTTTAAACCTGACCTCAGAGACTATGGAATAGGTGCACAGATGCTTGTTGATCTGGGTGTAAGGAAGATGAGACTGATGACGAACAACCCTAAGAAAATTGTCGGTTTAGAAGGATATGGGCTTAAGGTGGTTGAAAGGGTTTCTATAGAGACCAGACCAACTGAAAGGAATATTGTTTATCTGAAAACGAAAAAGAAAAAACTCGGGCATATGCTGGATAATGTATAAACAAGAGGGTTCAAGGGTTCAAGGATTCAAGGATTCAAGTGTTTTTTACTTGACCCCTTGAACCCTCGGACCCTCGGACCCTATTTTTCAGGGAGGTTTTATGAAGATTATAGAAGGTGAACTTCAGGCAAAGGGATTAAAGTTTGGGATAGTCATCAGCAGGTTTAATGACTTTATTACCAGTAAACTTCTTGAAGGAGCAAAGGATGCGCTCTTAAGGCATGGAGCAAAGGAAGACGATATAGATGTTGTTAAGGTCCCTGGATCTTTTGAGATCCCGATTATAGCAAAAAAGATGGCTTTGAAGCAGATATATAATGCCATCATCTGCCTCGGTACAGTCATACGAGGGGCAACCCCGCATTTTGAATATATTTCAGCAGAGGTCTCTAAGGGTATTGCTTCGGCCTCAATGGACACAGGCGTGCCTATAGCATTCGGAGTCATAACGTGCGATACCATAGAGCAGGCTGTTGAAAGGGCCGGCACGAAGAGTGGTAACAAAGGTTGGGATGCCGCAATAACGGCCATAGAGATGGCACAACTTCTGAAGAAGTTATAAGTTATGAGTTGCGAGTTAAGAGTTAAGAATAAAGATACAAATAATAATTCTGAACTGAACTTTTTTTTGTTCACTTTTCACTTTTCACTTTTCACTATCATATGAAACGGCGCAAGGCGCGGGAATATGCTCTGCAATTGTTATTTCAGACAGATTTCACACAGGGGAAATTAAATAGCAAAGATATAAAAGAGTTCTGGTCAGATAAAAAAGAGGTGAAGGATGTAAAGGATTTTACAGAGGATTTGGTAAGGGGCACATTAGGCAGACTTAATGAGATAGATACCATAATCGAAACAGTCACAGAAAACTGGTTGTTAAAGAGGATGTCAGCAGTTGACAGGAATATCCTGAGGTTTGCTGCGTATGAAATACTCTACAGAAAGGATATCCCCTCTGCCGTTACGATAAACGAAGCTATAGAGATAGCAAAAAAGTACTCCTCAACCGAGGCAGCTCCTTTTTTGAACGGAGTTCTTGACCGGCTTGCAAAAGAGGCAGGAAAGGGCTGATGTATTATGCTGTGCTTTCTGATGTCCATGCAAACCTTGAGGCGCTTGAAGCCGTACTCAGGGATGCTGATAAACGAAAGATAGAGGATATACTATTTCTTGGCGATGCTGTAGGATATGGTCCTGACCCGAATGAATGTGTAGAATTACTCGAAAGAAGATGCAAAATTCTCATTGCAGGCAATCATGACTGGGGTGTAACCGGCCTTGCAGATATAAACTACTTTAATGAATATGCACGATATGCGATTGAGTGGACTATGGGAGTAATTACAGATGCACACAGTAAGCTGCTCAGTTCTTTGCCTGCCAGGAAAGAGAGTAAGAATAATGATATGCTTCTCGTGCACTCTACTCCAAGAGAGCCTGAGAAATGGCATTATCTCCTGACACTGCGGGATGCAGAAATAAATTTCGATTATTTTGACAATACATTCTGTTTCCTCGGACACAGTCATCAGCCGTTTATTATTGAGAAGGTTCCTTCAGGAGAGCTTCTTAAATACAAGGAAACCGCTCGAATAAAAAAAAGCAACAGATATATAATAAATGCCGGAAGTGTAGGGCAGCCACGGGATGGTGACGCAAGGGCATCGTATATAGTAATTGGAAATAGCGAGGTGGAAATAGTAAGGATTCCCTATAATATTGAGGCTGTACAGGAGAAGATGAGGAATGAATATCTGCCTTATCCGCTCATAGAAAGACTGTCGACAGGAAGGTAACAATGAAAAAGTATGGGATATACAGCAAAGAGGATTTATTTCAGGGCAATCAAAAAAAATATTTTGCAGCAGTTTATTTTTTTCTTATTTTCCTGGTGCCTGTTTACTGTTTACTGTCTACTGTCCATGCTGCTGAAAATCCATTATATAAAATGCGGGATGAGACAATTGCATACTTCAAACCGATCACCGGAAAAGTGACAATGACAGATGGGGAAAAGGTTGTCGTCAATGTTGGCATAAAGGATGCTGTTAAGAAAGGCATGAGATTTAATATCTTAAAAGAGGAGGCGCCGTTCATACATCCTGTCACAAAAGAACCCCTTGGAAGGATAGAGGCCCTTATCGGCAAACTCGAGATCAAAGATGTGAATGCAGATTCGTCTTCCGGGATTATTATTGAAGGCAAGGCACAGGAAGGAGATAAAATAAGGATATCGGAAATAAAGGTGAATACCCTCTTCTTCCAGTCAAAGGACGCAGACTGGAATCTGTCTGATTCCTACTACAGGACATTGAAGGAGACAGGACGGTTAAATTTGATAGATACCGGCATGGAGACAGAAATACCGTCAGAGATTATCAAAGAGGCAAAAAGACTTCATGCGGATGTTGCCCTCCTTATTACATCTCATAAAACAGATGCAGGTACGCTGCTTACACAACGGCTCTTCTGGGTATCTGACGGGCTGCAATTTTCCGAGATAAATACCAATATTGATATTGCATATACCAAGGAACTGAAGTTTGCTGAAGGATTTCTTCCTCTGCAGCAGGGAGGAGCGTCGATTCAGATTGGTGTGCCGGTCAGTGCAAAGCTTATGACAACAGCTGATGTCGATGGAGATGGAAAGCAGGAGATTGTTTTTAGTAACGGGAAAGATGTCAGCCTCTACACGTTAGGACCTGATCTTCAGCCTGCTCTTGGAGGTATAAAAATAACTGGCAAAAACACTGATAATCACTTATGGATCGATTCAATAGACATCAACAAAGATGGTAAAGACGAGATCATTATTACATTGATGGCAGGTGATACTATCGTCTCATATATCTACGGTTTAAAAGGCAATGAATTTGTTGTTATTTATAAGGGCCCTGTATTCCTGCGAAAGATAGGAAACGGGCTCATAGCCCAGGCATATTCCCGTGGGGATGGGTTTGATGGCGACGTGTTCAGCGTTATCTGGGAAGGTGGATATAAAAAAGGCAATCCATTGAAACTGCCCAGGGGAGTAAATATCTATGATTTTGTATATTTTGATGATCCTCTCAAAGGCAGGATAATCGTCGCATATGATGAACAGGGATTCCTGAATGCATATGACGACAAGGATTTCAGGATATGGAGGAGCAAAGACAATTCAGGAGGTTTTCTCACACGATTCAAGAGGTCTGCTCCCACAGTAATGATTGATAAAGGTGAATGGTCAATGAAAGACAGACTTTCCCTGAGGAGCAAGGATATCCTCTCAGTGAAAAGGATTCCTCTCCTGGAAATAATAAAACAGATCGGCTACAAGAGTTCCCAGATCAGAAGATTATGGTGGAATGGGTTTGGGATGGAGGAAGGTGTTTTAATCGATAATATAAGCGGTACGGTCTTTGATTATGCGCTTTCCGGTGATAAGATACTTATTCTCTCAAGCCCTCCGTTTGGCATCAAACCGAAGAATATTCTCCAGGGTGAAAATCCGATAATGACAGAACTCTCCGTTTATATTGATAAAGGGATTTAGGCAGGCATTATGTTGCCCGGCGGACGAATACCAAAACATGTGGGTATAATCATGGACGGCAATGGAAGATGGGCTGAATCCCGCGGGCTTCCCCGGATCGAAGGTCACAGACGTGGTGTTGAGAGGTCAAAAGAGGTGATCGAGGTTTCGGTCGAACTCGGGCTTAAGGCGTTAACCCTTTATGCATTCTCAACAGAAAACTGGCAGAGACCATCCTCAGAAGTTACAACCTTAATGAAGCTTCTTGAGCTCTATCTGAAAAAGGAGCTCGATGGATTAATAAAGAACGGTATCGTATATAAAACAATCGGCGAGACATGGAGACTGCCCGAACATATACAGAATGTAATAAGAAACGCAGAGGAAAAAACTTCCTCAAACAAAGGGATGATACTTACTACAGCCCTCAGCTATAGTGGACGGAACGAAATCCTCAGGGCAATAAAGAAGCTGCTCAATGCAGGCGTCAAACCGGAAGAACTGACAGAAGACCTTTTCAATGCGTATCTCGATACAGCCGGATTGCTTCCTCCTGACCTGATTATAAGAACCAGCGGAGAAATGCGCATCAGCAACTTCCTTCTCTGGCAGGCTGCATATGCTGAGTTTTATTTTACTGACACACTCTGGCCTGATTTCACAAAGGATGAATTTTTACTTGCCATACAGGATTTCCAAAGGAGGGAGCGGAGGTTCGGCGCCATTCCGGTGAGGGCAGATGCACCTTAAAAGGCTGATTGTTGCTGCGGTTCTTCTGCCGGTCCTTTACTTTTATATCATGTATCTTCCTCAGGGATATTTTTTCTTTCTCCTGATTTTTATATCGCTCATAGCCATGTCAGAGTTCTATCATATGTATCGTGTAACAGGTATTTTCAGATACGCCTGTCTTTTGCTTGGTATTTCGATTCTCGGAGTATCATACATGTATCATGATCATCTTATAGATATCGCAGCCATTTCTGTGATGATACTGATGGTGATGAGACTCCTGCTTAAGAGAGACCCTGTAACATCTCTTGCAGACATTGCCCCTCTCATAGTCGGTCTTCTTTATGTTCCGCTCCTCTTCTCTTTTCAGGCAGAACTCAGAAAATTAGGGCCGGAATGGATCGTCTTTCTTTATGCGTCGGTCTGGGCATCAGATTCAATGGCTTACTATATCGGCAAAGGTATAGGAAAGAGAAAACTCTACAGGGAGGTTAGTCCTAACAAGACTGTTGCCGGCGCTGCAGGTTCGCTTATCGGAGGGATAACCGGCGCACTTATTTTAAGGACATTGATCGTACCTCAGATTACGGCACCTGCAGCTCTGTTTATTGGTGCAACGATAGGGATCATTTCTGTAATAGGTGATCTGATCGAATCCATGTTTAAGCGGGATGCAGGGGTGAAGGATTCGGGAATCATAATTCCGGGGCACGGTGGGATACTGGATAAAATTGACGGCTCCCTGTTTGCAGGCCCGGTGCTCTACTGGGTCTTAACAGCTTTGGGTATAAAATGAAGGAATAATCCTCCCTCATAGAAGGGGAGGAAATAAATAAATCAGACTATGAAACGCATAACAATTCTTGGCTCTACAGGCTCAATAGGGAGAAGCGCCCTTGATATTGTTTCAAGGAACAGGGATAAGTTCAGGGTTACTGTTTTAACAGCAGGGAATAACATCTCACTCCTTGAAAAACAGATACAATCATTCTCACCTGAAGTGGTAGCTGTAGCAGATGACAGAACAGCCCTTGAATTACAAAAGAGGATGGGAAGAAAGCGCAGGTCGTCCCTAAAGATACTGTCAGGGCAGGATGGCATTGCAGAGGCCGCAGCTTACAGAGGTTCTGAATTTGTCCTTTCTGCGATTGTAGGCGCTGCAGGTCTGATGCCGACACTTGCAGCCATACGTTCCGGCAAGACAATTGGTCTTGCAAATAAAGAAGCGCTCGTAATGGCAGGTAAAGTCATTATGCGGGAATCAAAAAAACACATGTCTGCAATTCTTCCTGTTGACAGTGAACACAGCGCGATATTTCAGTGTATCGAGGGGCACAGAAAACCGGATGTCAGGAGGATTATCCTGACAGCCTCTGGTGGGCCGTTCACCGGTAAAAGCAGGCGTGAGCTGAAAGATATCACACCCGAGGAGGCGCTGAACCACCCGAAATGGAAGATGGGCAGGAAGATAACCATAGACTCTGCAACACTTATGAATAAAGGCTTTGAGGTGATCGAGGCTCACCACCTGTTCGGTCTTCCCGCAAACAGGATTGATGTGGTTGTCCATCCCCAGAGCATTGTGCATTCCATTGTTGAGTTTAATGACAGGAGCTGCATCGCGCAGCTTTCAGTCCCTGACATGAAGGGCCCTATAGCGTATGCGCTTGCGTATCCGCAAAGGCTTTTTAATGTTATGGAAGGACTCTCACTCCATAAAATAGGGACTCTTACTTTCAAAAAACCTGAGAACAAATCCTTCCCCTGTCTTTCCTATGCGTATGGGGCACTAAAAGAAGGGGGCACAATGCCTGCTGTGCTGAATGCTGCAAATGAGGTTGCTGTAAATGCGTTTCTAAAAGGCTTAATCAGGTTTACAGAAATACCTGTTATTATAAAGAAGACCATGGATTGCCATACGGTCAGGCCTGATACAAAACTCGCTTTTGTGATAGATGCCGACAGATGGGGAAGGGAAAAGGCGGAAGAGGTTATTAAGTCAATTAATTAAAATATCTGGGAATCCCCTTTAGTTTCGCTCAGTTAAGTGGAATTGCCGGAACATATTAAATTTTACAGGAGTTAAATAATGTCAATTTTATCGGCGATAGTCCTGCTCGGCATAATTATATTTGTGCACGAGCTGGGGCATTTCCTCTTTGCAAAACTTATGCATGTCCGGGTCCTGAAATTTTCACTCGGGTTTGGCCCAAAAATTATCGGGAAAAAATATGGTGATACTGAATATCTTCTTTCATCAATACCTCTGGGTGGCTATGTCAAGATGCTTGGAGAGGCACCCGGGGAGGAAGAAATAAGTGAAGAGGATAAGAAGTTTGCCTACAATTACCAGCCTGTATGGAAAAGGTTTATGATCGTATTTTGCGGGCCTCTCTTTAACCTCCTCTGTGCAATGCTCATTTTTTTCTTCAGTTTTTTACATGGAATCCCTGTCCTGCTTTCCGAGATCGGAAGTGTAATGACAAATACGCCGGCAGAAAAGGCGGGTCTTTTAAAAGGAGATACGATCATAGAAATAGACGGGGTTCTGATACATCAGTGGGATGAGATGACAGATATCATCCATAAGAACCCTGGCAAACTGCTTAATCTTAAGGTGCAACGTGACAGCAAAAACTTTTTGTTAGCGGTGACCCCGGAGATAAAAAAGGTACAGGACATTTTCGGAGAGGGGAAAGAGGTTGGACTGATAGGCATAAAACCCTCCGGGAGCACTTTTATCAGACAGGTGGGTATTATCAGCGCTGCGACTGACAGTATCGAGAGAACATGGGATATATCAGTGCTGACCATAGTATCTATTGCAAAGCTTATTCAGAGAGTGATACCCATGGACTCCATCGGAGGCCCTGTGCTTATTGTCCAGATGGCAGGCGAACAGGCATCGAGAGGGGCATTGAATTTCTTTGTTTTCATGGCTATTATCAACATCAACCTTGGGGTTCTTAACCTGCTCCCCATACCTGTCCTTGACGGCGGGCATCTGTTGTTTTTGGGAATTGAGGCGATCAGGAGAAAACCACTCAGTGAAAAAATCATTTCTGTCAGCCAGAAAATCGGGCTTACTGTGCTTCTCACCCTTATGGCCGTGGTTATCTTTAACGATGTAATGAGATTGATATCAGGAAAGCAGTTTCCATAATGAAACCGGTGGGAAAGATAGTAAGACAGGATGAACTGAAACATATTCTCCAGGGACTGAAGGCTCAGGCTAAAAGGGTTGTATTCACCAATGGATGTTTTGATATCATCCATATCGGCCATATACGGTATCTCAGACAAGCAAGGACATTCGGTGATCTGCTCGTTGTCGGAATAAACTCAGACAGGTCTGTCTCGATCATAAAGCCGGACAGGCCGGTTAATCCTCAGGATCAGAGGGCAGAGGTTTTAGCTTCTCTCGAAATGGTTGATTATGTCACCATCTTTGATGAAGAGACTCCATACGAATTGATAAAATCAATACAGCCTGATGTGCTTGTTAAGGGAGGGGACTGGAAGAAGGAAGATATTATTGGTTCAGATATTGCAAAAGAAACTCACAGCCTGCCATATATCGAAGGCATCTCAACAACCGGAATTATTGAAAGGATAAAAAAGCTTTAGCTAAGATTTTGAATAGAAATGTGAACATTAAAATGTTATTGATCCCAGCTTAGTACTCACAGAAGTGCGCATTTTTGTGTTGTGAGATAATTGCGTTTAGTTCTTTGCATAACGAATAAAACCGAGAAACTAACTGCGCGTTGTTCACATGAAAGACCGCTATGCTATCTGCTGATTAACTCAGATACTCTGCAGTTAGCATGTCTTAAAATTGACTGCATATTTACTGTCGATACCTATTGATATCGTGATATTCACTTGACTTCATATTTAAAATTGCTCATTATAA